>ERZ1108170.356-NODE-356-length-38236-cov-24.646631_pt1 | contig 38236 bp, 33 predicted proteins | sample MGYA00403705_ERZ1108170 | MGnify/ENA primary metagenome ERZ1108170 (study PRJEB35170, sample SAMEA104062422) | human gut metagenome | biome: human gut; feature: human-associated habitat; material: faeces | place: Denmark | collected 2012-06-15 ...
GGCATTACCGGAACCGGCGGTATATTTCTGTTGCACTATCCTTGGAGTCGCCTCCACCGGACGTTATCCGGCATCCTGCCCTGTGAAGCCCGGACTTTCCTCACCCCGATAAACGGGCCGCGATCATTTGTCCTACTTAAATCCATCATCTGCCGTGCGGCATATCCTGCCGGCATGGCACTCGATTAACTATACACTTTTTTCATTATTTGTGCAAGCCTAATTTTTTCATACATTAAAGCAGGAACCACCTATAAATTCCCGGATAATGGAATTCTGTCCGATTCCATCCGGAGACATTGGAAGAAAATAATCCAAAAATTTCAAGAGACGCTTTGCCTCAAGATATTCCGGACAATCCTTGTCGATTGCAAACAAAAGAGGTTCCGCATAAATTTTTAACACTGCCAGTTCATAGATCAGCGCAGAATTGAACATCACGTCTGCCCCTTCCTGGAACGGGAAAATATTCTTTTCCTCACCGCGGCGCACGGAATCCCACATAGCGATCGTTTCTTTCGCTGAGGTACCTCTTGTTCTTGCATCGCGCACAATACGGCGGATCATCCTTCCATCCGTGGTCGGCAGATAGTTGTGCTCGTCGATATTTAGCTGTGTCAGTGCGCTGATATAGATCTTAAATTTGCTCTCCACCGGAAGGGAATAAGACAACTTATCATTCAATCCATGAATACCTTCGATGACTAACACATCATCTTTTCCTAACTGCATGATCTTATCTTTGTATTCTCTTTTTCCGGTCTTGAAATTAAAGATTGGAAGATTGACTGCCTTGCCTGCCAGAAGTTCATTCATGTCATGGTTGAAAAGCTCTACATCCAGTGATTCCAGACATTCAAAGTCAAGTTCTCCGTTTTCATCACGCGGACATTTATCACGATCCACATAATAGTCATCCAGTGGAAACGGATGCGGTTTTAATCCCTTTGCCGCAAGCTGTATGGACAGCCTGTGTGAAAAAGTCGTTTTTCCGGATGAAGAAGGACCTGCAATCATGATGAACTTCTTTCCTGCTTCCTTAACGATCATTTCCGCAAGTGTTCCGATGCGTTCTTCAAACAATGCTTCCTGTGTTAAGATCATCTCCTGCGTTTTTCCCGCCGCGATCGCATCATTGAGTGCACCGATCGTATCGATCTGCTGCAGTTTTCCCCAGTCTCTCGAACGTTTTAATGTAAAAAATAATTTATCCGATGGCACAAATTCCGAAACCTTTTTGGTTTCTTTTCCAGGAAACATAAGTACAAACCCATCCTGATATGCCGTCACATCATAATATCTCAAATACCCGGTCGACGGCACCATAAATCCGTAAAAATAATCCTTATAATGATCCAGCTCGTAAATATTTACTCTGGAACTGCGGCGGTAACGGAATAGTTTTTCTTTGTCTTTCATTCCAAGTTCATGGAATAAAGCCACTGCCTCATCTGTATTCATACTGTATTTTTCAATCGGCAGATCTGCCATCACAAGACGATACATTTCTTTTTTTAATTCCTCAATCATCGTCTCCGTGATTTTACAGTTCCATCCGTCTTTCATCAGTTCGCAGTAATATCCCTGGCCAATGGCATATCTGACATGTACGCCAATATGCTCTTTGCTCCACAGATTATAAACTGCCTTTTGCATCAACAGCGTAACACTTCTGCGGTATGCACGTTTTCCGGTCTTATCAGACGTTGTAAGAAAAGATAATTCTCCGTCTTTTTCTACGGTCTTTTTCAATTCGCGCAGTCTGTTATTATACAGTGCAAGCACGATATCATCCTCATACTGATCCTGATATTCCTGTGCTATACTTAAGAAACTGACTCCTGCCGGATATGTTTTTTCTTTCTCCCCGATTTTTACAACGATCTGTTCTTCTCCCATATCATTCTCCATTCTTTCAGCCTGCTGTCTTTTTCTGCACGGCTATCTTAGCAGCTCATGCTCTATAATATGCGCGTGCTGCCTCATTATACCCAAGTGCTTCCCTTACTTCTTCGATGCGCATGGCTATTTTTTCAGATTCCGGCTGTTTTAAAAGATTGTCCAAAATATTTTCAAACACCTGATGTTCTTTTTCCAGATACTGATGCAATACAGGATTTTTCTCCATGAGCAAATGCCTGCCGTATAAACATTCGACCTTATATTTGCTTTCGTTCTGCTCTTTACTGTTTTCCGTATCTTTTATTGCCATATCTGTATTTTCGTTTTTCCCTGCCTGATAGTGTACACGCATCATCGGATAATATTTGCCATCCTCAAATACCATGCACTCTGCATCTGTCACATATCCATTTTCGGCAAGATACTCCCTGACACTGCACAGTTCCGATTGTGGCTGCAGGACCAGTTCGTCTGCTGCCTGACAGACAGCTTTTCCCTCTTCTAAGATATGCATCACAAGTCCGCCACCCATACCGGCAACCAATATGGAGTCAGCCTCGCCCTTTTCTAATGCTGCAACTCCATCCGAAAGTCTGGTCTGTATGTATGCATCCATACCATATAAATGAATATGTTCCCTTGCACGTTCTAACGGTCCCTTATTGATATCCATTGCGATCGCGCTTTTGATCTTCTTTTGCTCTAACAGATAGATTGGCACATAACCGTGATCTGTTCCGACATCGGCAAGCACCGCACCCTCGCGGATTAATGAAGCCGCCGTTTTTAATCTGTCTGATATCTTTACCATTTTACTCAAGATAATCCTTTAACTTGCGGCTTCTGCTTGGATGACGCAGCTTACGCAATGCTTTCGCCTCAATCTGGCGAATACGTTCACGAGTGACATTAAATTCTTTTCCAACTTCTTCAAGTGTTCTTGCACGTCCATCCTCAAGACCAAATCGAAGTGTAAGTACCTTCTGCTCACGCTCTGTCAATGTTCCAAGCACTTCTTCTAATTGTTCTTTTAATAGCGTAAATGCAGCTGCATCTGCCGGAACAGGTACGTTATCATCCTGAATAAAATCTCCAAGATGACTGTCCTCCTCCTCACCGATCGGGGTCTCTAAGGAAACCGGTTCCTGAGAAATTTTTAAGATTTCTCGCACACGCTCTACCGGCATATTCATCTCTGCCGCAATCTCCTCCGGGGTCGGTTCACGTCCTAACTCCTGCAGTAACTGTCTGCTCACGCGGATCAGTTTGTTGATCGTCTCGACCATATGAACCGGAATACGGATCGTACGCGCCTGATCTGCTATCGCTCTTGTGATTGCCTGACGGATCCACCATGTCGCATAAGTTGAGAATTTATATCCCTTGCGGTAATCAAACTTCTCAACTGCCTTGATCAGACCAAGATTTCCCTCCTGGATCAGGTCAAGGAATAACATACCACGTCCTACATAACGTTTTGCAATGCTGACTACCAGACGTAAGTTTGCCTCAGCAAGACGTTTTTTTGCCTCCTGATCGCCAAGTTCCATACGCTTTGCAAGCTCGATTTCCTCCTCTGCGGAAAGCAGCGGCACTTTACCGATCTCCTTTAAGTACATACGGACCGGATCTTCAATGGACACACCGTCCGGAACAGAAAGGTCGATCTTTTCTACTTCGATCTCGTCGTCATCATCCACTTCAAGAAGAATATCATCATCCGCATCATCATCTGTGATTCTTAAAACATCGATATTATTTGCCTCAAGGAAATCAAGGATTTTCTCGAATTTATCAGAGTCAAGCTGCATATCTGCAAAGAAATCACTGATTTCCTGGTACTCTAACATATTCTTTTTCTTTTTTGCGAGATTTAACAGTTCTTTTAATTTTTCCTGAAATTTTTCTCTTGCTGCTTCTGCTTCTGCATTATTTATTGCAGATGCCTCCGCTTTTTTTCCGGAAACCTTCGTATTTTCGTTGTTTTCTTTCTTTTTTGTTGCCATTTTGTTTCATCCTCTCAGGTTTTCTACTATTTTGTCCTTAATCAATGGAAATATGCACTTTCTCTAATTCTTCAAGTGCCTTCTTATCCGCCACTGACCGTTGCAGCGCCGCCATATCGGTCGGTGCCATGTTCTTCAAGTGATACTCAATGCTGTTTTGTTTTACCCGGACAATGGTTTCTTTTAACGCTTTTTCAAACGTTTCTTTGGAATATCCACCATTTTCTTTGTCTCCTTCTGTCTCTACGCCGCGGATTGTGGCATGAAAAAGACCTGCGATCTCGCGCTGTTCTTCTTCATTTTGAAACATACTGACAATTTTTGCCGGATTGACGGTACCGGTATCCCGGTACTGTTCATATAATATTTCCGCCGCTTTGTGATAAATTTCTTCTGTGAAATCATCAGGCGAAATATATTTCTCAATCTTAGGAAACAACGCGGTATGCTCGATCAGCCAGGTTAACAACAGTTTCTGTGACTGTATCATACCGTTTTCCTTTTTCTTTTCGCTGCCCTGCTCTTTTCTGAATTCGGATCTCTCACGCATAGGCGATGCACCGCCTGCTGCCATACCGATCTTTGCACCATACTGGTTCACCAGTCTGCGCAGATCTTCGATACCGATCATATACTTGTCTGCTACCGCAGCAATATAATTATCGCGCTCTAATTTTTCTCCGAACGAACAGAGTTTTTCGGCAACTGCATTGTAAAACTTTGTCTTACTCTCCGGATCATGCATATCATACTGCTGCTCTAAGATACGGATTTCAAACATAAAACTGTTTTCTGCCGTATCGATCCGCTTCTGATATTCCTCCGCGCCGAGTGCCTTGATAAACTCATCGGGATCTTTGTACGGCTTCATATTGATGACCTTCGTGGTAATTCCCACTTCCTTTAAGATCGGGATCGCACGAAGTGCCGCTTTCACACCCGCGCCGTCACTGTCATAGGTCAGATAGACATTTTTCGTGTAACGTTTTAACAGATTGGCATGTCCGCTTGTGAGTGCTGTTCCTAAAGACGCAACCGCATTGTCAAACCCTGCCTGATGCAGGGCAATCACATCCATATACCCCTCGCAAAGAAGAAGCTGCGGTTTTTTGGTGCTTCTCGCAAAATTTAATCCGTAGAGATTCCGGCTCTTATCAAAAATCTTTGTCTCCGGTGAATTTAAATATTTCGGCTCACCTTCCCCCATGACACGTCCACCAAAACCAATCACCTTATTGTGGACGTCCATAATCGGGAACATTGCACGGTTCCAGAACTTATCGTACCCGCCACGCTTCTCGTCAATACTGACTAAACCGGATTCTTTTAAAATATCATCCCCGTATCCCTTTTTCCGCAGATACCGGTAAAGATCATCACTGTACTGGTCGGAGTAGCCGAGACCAAATTTCTGCATCGTCTCGTCTGACAGCTCACGCTTTCTAAAATAAGCAAGCGCACGCCCGCCTCTCTCTCCGCGCAGCAGCATGTAAAAATACTTTGCTGCTTCTTTATTAATTTCAAGCAGTCTTGCACGTTTGTCTGCTTCCTGCCTCTGTGCGCTGGTGTATTCCTGCTTCGGCAATTCCACACCTGCACGGTCGGCTAACGCTTCCATTGCCTCGCCGAATGTAAAATTTTCATACTCCATCAGAAACGTAAATACATTTCCACCCGCGCCGCACCCAAAACAATAGTACATCTGCTTACCCGGCGACACGGAAAAGGAGCCTGTTTTTTCATTATGAAATGGGCAGAGTCCAAAATAGGTACTGCCCTTTTTGGAAAGACGCACATATTGGGAAATCACATCAACAATGTCATTCCTGGAACGCACTTCTTCTATGATGTCATCAGAATAATACGGCATCTTTTTCTCCTTTCGTATTAGTAACCATCTACCTGCCATGCCATGCGGCATGCCGCAGGCTTTTACTTTCTAGTAACCATCTACTTGCCATGCCTGCGGCATAAAATATTCACTGAACTTCGTGATGGCATACTGGTCTGTCATGCCTGAGATGTAATCGCAGACGATGCGCTGCTCTGTCTCACCGGCATCAAGCATGTGCAAATATTTTTCAGGGAGAAGATCAATGTGTTCCATATAATAAAAGAACAACTGCTCGATCATTGCTTTTGCCTTTGTTTCCTCCCCTTTTGCCACCGGATTTTTGTAAACATGGTCGAACATGAATTTGCGCAGCTCGATCATCGCCTGCTCCACTTCCTCAGACATGATGATATCATCTTTTCCAACGCTGTTACTGATAATATTATGTATCAAGGTATTTAGTCGCTGTCTTGTCGAAAATCCCAGTGTTTTTCGAAGTTCTAACGGTATATTTTCTTCTGTCAGTATCTGCGCTCTGATCGCATCATCAATATCGTGGTTGATATAGGCAATCTTATCCGACAGGCGGACAATTTTTCCTTCTAAGGTATGCGGCATCAGCCTTGTCTGGTGATTTAAAATGCCATCTCTTACTTCCCAGGTCAGATTCAGCCCCTTACCATCTTTTTCTAACTTTTCCACGATTCTCACGCTCTGCTCATTGTGACGAAAACCCTCGTCACACAGACCATTTAATACAAACTCTCCTGCATGCCCAAATGGTGTATGTCCTAAATCATGTCCCAGCGCAATTGCCTCGACAAGATCTTCATTGAGCCGCAGCGCCTTTGCGATCGTGCGCGCATTCTGCGACACCTCCAAAGTATGAGAAAGTCTTGTTCTGTAATGATCCCCTTTGGGAGTCAGAAATACCTGCGTTTTATTTTTCAAGCGGCGAAATGCTTTGCAATGTAAAATCCGGTCTCTGTCACGCTGGAATACAGGTCTTATATCACACTGCTCCTCCGGTTCGTCACGTCCTCTTGAATGTATACTAAGTGTAGCATACGGACTTAAAGCTTCACATTCCATCCGTTCAATATCTTCCCGTATCGACATGTTGTTCCTCCTCTTTGGATAACCTGCCACACAGCAATTACACTCTATATATTCCGCACTATTTTCGAATTTCCTTTTTTTATTACAAATTACTGACAATTTTTTGTTGTTTTTTCAATTAATCATTCTGAAAACGTGATAAATGCTCATATGGCAGAATCAGTCTGCCACGGTACAGTCCACAGCCATCATTGATCAGACTGTTGTCAATTGCCGCAAACATATTCACATCCAGCTTTGACAATTCAAGCTGTTGCAGTTTCATCCCTCTTTCATATGCCTCATCAAAGTAAAGGCATTCCCCAACCGGAATAACATCACGTCTTGCACGTTCGCTCTCCTGCTTCTTCTCATATCCCAGATGATTTGCAGGACCGATCTCCGCTATATCATCCATTGTTTTTGTCCGAAGCTGCATTTCCATATAGCAGTGCGCACTGTTGTCAAAAAAAGTAATATGTAATGACCGATATCCATCGTATTCTTCATTCACAATATAATCCCTGTAATATGTCCGCACATCTTCATTTAACAAAGGAGAATTGCTCAGTTTTACACCGCCTGCCGGTTCTGCTGTAAATCCCCGCTCTTCCAAAAAAACCTTAAGTACATTCGCAATTTCATATAAAAGCCGGATTTCTTCCTGCTCTCTTTCCTGCTTATCCTTCACATGACATTTTGGCATAGAAATTACAATGCGATAAGCGATCAGATCCCTGAAACGGGTCAGCCGCTCTTTCAATTCATCCACAGGCGGATACGCATGATTTTTCAGATAGTAATCATAAACATACTCTACAATATATCCGTTAAATTTTGCCTCCGCGCGGATCAGTGATTTGATCCGCCCTTTAAATATAAAGGAAAGATACGAATACTGTTTTGCCATATACTGATAAAATTCCCGGATCTTCTGTGACTGTGCAGTCAGGAAATCATTGTGCTCTAACAATTCCATGATCTGCAGCAGGAAATGATAGTGCAGCAGATCTACTTCACTGTTTTTTTCCTCTGCCACATGTTTTAAATCTTCCGTATATTTTTTTAGAATTCGAAATACCGTATCCCCGGAATACAGATAATCATTTAACGTAATCATTTTTTCATCCTCTGTTTTTGCATTCTGCACCGCATTGGTATCTATTATAAATGATTTCTCCATAAATGCAAACAGCGCGGCATTTTTTCTGCCGCGCCATTTTCTGATCTTTTATTTGCTGATCTTTACTGATTTTGATTCACTCCATGTACCATCCACTCTGTTGTCATCCTCATCTACTCTGTAAGCTCTGACACGAACATAATATTTCCTGCCCTTTTTGAGTTTGTTTAAGGTAACTTTTGTTGTTTTTGCATTTACTTTTTTGACTTTAACATCTTTTTTAAAGTTCTTATCTGTGGAATACTGTACCTCATATCCCTTTGCATTGCTTACTTTTTTATATGTAACCTGTGCTTTCTTTCCCTTTACATTGGAAAGCCTGGAAACTGCTGCTTCTTTTACCGTGGTAATCTTTAAGTTTACCACACCCATGTTGTTTACGCCCGTTTTGTTGAGCTTCGTCGTCATGCCGCCCAAACTGTTTTTATAAGCTTCACTGCCTGCAATTTCAATATAGTAAGTACCACTCTTTAATGTAACTTCTTTAGAGCAGGCAGAAGTATAATAATTCTCCGAAATGTTCATACGCTCTAAAACATTATGATTAGAACGATATACAGTAACTCCTGTCTTATCACTCTTAAACACGCTTTCTCCCAACGGATTCTCCAGTGAAAGATTCAGTCTTGCTGCTGTATCGCCTGACACCTTAAATTTAAACCAGCTTTTTCTGGTGTTGGAGCTTAAAAATCCGGTTACTTTCTTATCCGTAGAAATCTGTGCTGCACGTGCCCAGGAACCATTTTTTGTTCCTGTTACATCCAGATACTGGGCTGCAACCGAAAGGCGGAACTGTCCCTTGCTGTCTCTATTATAAGAGTCTCCCTCTCTTTTTCCATAATAAATCCAGTAGCTGCCCGCATCCAGGCATAAATATTTTGTCACACTCTCATTTCCGTCAACTCCGACTACTTTATCTCCGGTAACCAGGTTTGAGCAGTTTGCATCTGAATATACGGCAAATTGATCGATTGCACCAAGAGCGGTCCAATTCTCATGCATAATCGTAGAATACGCAGATACGTATACATATGCCGGTTTATTCAAAGTGAACTGTACCGCATTACTGTAATCTCCAACCGGAACATCATAATTTGTAGACCCAACAGACATCACATCCGTGATATCCTCCACCTGTGTCACCGCAATCTGCGTTGCTGCTGATACATTCTGTGGAAGCAGGATCATGGCAAATGCCAGAACCATTCCAAGAACATACGTTTTCATTTTCTTCATATAGATTTTCTCCTTTTCCTCTTTACTTCTCTACTGTAAAGAAACAATACAGTTTTATTTTAGCATATTCTTTTTGTATTTTCTCTATGGAAAAGGTACTATTTTCATGGAACTTAATTTTCTCTGAGGATCCGGGTGTTGAGTTCAAATAGTGCATACAAGATTTTTGATTGACAAATTGCCAGTCTTTATGTTGTGAATGCACTATTTGACCCCAACATCATCTTCTGCGAGAGAGAAAAAAGAAGCACTGAACTCTCAGTGCTTCTTTCATCTCAACAAATAAAATGCAGGAGATGGGACTTGAACCCACACGATATTGCTACCACAGGCACCTGAAGCCTGCGCGTCTGCCAATTCCGCCACTCCTGCGAACCGTCATTCAAAGAAATCTTTTGATGCGGAAGATGGGACTTGAACCCACACGTTCGCAATGAACACAAGATCCTTAGTCTTGCTCGTCTGCCAATTCCGACACTTCCGCGTATCAATCACTCTCTCGCGACGACTCATTTATAATACCAAAGAATAATTAATATGTCAACAGTTTTTTTGATATTTTTTTAATTTTATTTATTTTTTTAATTTTTTGAACTGTTTTGATTATTTTGACATTAAAAATCAGGCGTTATAAATATTGTCTCTCAAACATTTCCGCCTTCATCGGCTTTCCAAAATAGAATCCCTGGATCAGCTGAACCTTTGAGCCCATCAGCGCATCTAACTGCTCTTTTGTCTCCACGCCTTCCACACAGACATTCACATGGATCGCTGTTGCCAGTTCCCCGACCATCTTTACAAATGCATTGGAAAAATCATCTTTTCCAATATCAATAATAAAGCAGCGGTCGATTTTTATGACATCGATCGGCATCTCCCGGATATGGTTTAAAGATGAATATCCCGTACCGAAATCATCGAGGGCAACACGCACACCAAGCTGCCTGATATCAGCAAGGATCCGTTTCATCCGGCTCATATCGTTGACCGCAAGGCTCTCTGTTACTTCCAGTGTCAGATTCTGCGGGGTGATCCTCGTCTCCTCGATCACATGCGCGATCCGCTCCACGATATCATTCTGTAAAAGCTGCACAACGGACAGATTGACATTTACCTTATACTCCGGGTGTCCCATATCATTCCAGTATTTGCAGTGAATGCATGCCTCACGGAGGACAAATTCTCCGATCGGGTTGATCAGTCCTAAATATTCCGCAAGTGGGATAAAGTCTGCCGGTGGAATCAGTCCAAGTTCTCCTGAATTCCAGCGGATCAACGCTTCTGCGCCGGCACATGGATTTCCCTCTTTTGTAATATTTACAATCGGCTGAAAATATACTTCAAACTCGCTGAAAGCGTTTCTTGTTGCATTGCGCATATTCTTTTCAAGATCAAGCCGCTTGTAGGAAGTAGATTCCACATTGTCATCATAAAATTCTATACGGTTCTTTCCCGCACATTTTGCCGAATAAAGTGCAATGTCCGCTTTTTTGATCAGTTCTTCCACCGTATCCCCGTCTGCCGGGAAACGCACAACTCCCATACTCATCGTGCAATAATAATCGGTTCCCTTTAACATCCACGGTTTCGTAAACAGCGCCTTGATTTCATCTAAGATCTGCTGGAGCATTGCCATATGATGATGTGCCAGTATGATAATAAACTCATCTCCACCCATACGGTAACAGTTATTCTCCACCCCCGGAATCCTCTGCAGGCTGCCGGAAATATTCTTAAGCAGCACATCTCCATACTGGTGTCCAAGCCCGTCATTGATATGCTTAAAGTCATCCAGATCGATGTAAAGAAGTGCTCCCTCTCCACCAAATTCTTTGGTCTGACGGATATAACGTTCCAGATCCTGCTCGCAGCGCATTCTGTTGTACAGGCCTGTCAGAAAGTCATTGTTTGCCTGGCGCTCGATCTTCTGCTGATACAGTTTTTTATCTGTCACATCATAAATGGTACAGAGCAGGACTTTTCTTCCATCAACCCAGTTAATTCTCGTACTGTGCAGATCAAACCAACGATTTTCCTCCTTCGAATAAACCTCCCTGAAATACAGGTTGTCCTCCGACTGGGCTCCCTGCCTTAAGCACTCTTCAATACCGGCGCTCCGTACATCTGCGCCAAATGCTTTGCGAAAGCGCTGATTTGTATATAGGATCGCATTCTCCTGTGTATCCATCACATAAATTCCGCATCCCACATTTTCTAAAATTGCTTCCAACGATGCATACGAGCTGGCAAGTGAATTTTTGGCAATACGCTTTACAAGAATCGTCTGTATGATTCTTCTGACATCATTGACAAATTTAATCTCTCCGCCATCCCAGATACGCTCTTTTTCATCCTCACAAAAGCAGACATACATTCCTGTTTTTCCACCGACATCAATCGGCAGAAACACCCCAGCTTTCGTTTTTTGCGCTTCAAACATTCTGCGGAATGATTCCGGCATCATCGAATCTGCCGAGATCATATAAGGTTTTCCATTAAAAAACGGCAGTTTTTCTTTCGGAATATTCTGCGATACATTCATCCTGGACTCTTTTCCCTCAGCACAATACTCGCTGATCATATTGACCGTTGTTCCGTCTATATTTTCCCGGAATAAAACCGCAGCTGAAATTCCAAGATACTCGCACGCCTCCCTTAAGATATCCCAGACGATCTTATCAAAACTTTCCTCCGACTCAAGCATACGCACGATCGCCGTCATCGCCTCATTGCGTTTTAATTCCGTCTCCATCTGCACTTCCGACTCACGGCTCTTTAAAAATGCCTCCTGCGCCAAAAGTTCCTCTAATTTAACGGCAAACATCTGTTTTGATAACGTCTCTAAAAATTCGATCGACTTGTAGTAACGTTCCGGTGTCGTCCGCATAATGTAATCCGGCACATTCTCACCTGCATCTTCCATAACCCCTGTCACGATCCAGATTGCGGACACCTCTCCGCTTACCTTGACCGCCACTCCGCACATCCGGATTCCTTCCACACCGCAGTCTTCCTCGATCACACTTTCGATTCTGCTGTTCAACAGCCGCTCTAACAGTCCGATATGTCTGTCCATATCGATCACACTGCCCAGATATTCAAGTTCATCCTTCGAACCATATGTTCTCGTCACTTCAGTGCGATTCCGATCAAGACATCTTAAATACAGGTTATTCGCGTCGCAAAACCGATCCTGTAGATTCTGCATCAATGATGCATCCAAAAGCACCTGTTCTGATTTCAAAAAATCCTCTTCCTTCTTCCTGCTCAAAAATGCCATTTCCCTCTACTACCATAGCAAGAGAGCGATGCAGAGCATCCTCTGCTCTGTGTTCACGGTGACACGATGACACGGTGACACTAGTTTTTCAACTTTTCGCCTCGCACGCGGGCAGGCAGGAACTTTCTGCCTGATTTTTCCTGCCTGCCCGCGCGAGAGTAAATCTTCAGAAATCACTGTCATAAGTGTCACCCTGTCACCCAGAAGCCGGTTACTTCCGAATCAAAACTCAAAGACTTACGGTTCAAAAGTCAGTCACTTACGATGCAAAAGCCAGGGACTTACGCCGCGTAATCCACTGGCTTACGAACCGAATCACAAGCCTAAAGCCCTTTAAAATCAAACTAGCGAGGCATTTAGAAGTGATGCCAAACAAGACATGTAAAAGGGCTTGCTAAAACCAGAACAAAGAAAATCTATGAGAAAGTATGAGCAACCATGAGCAAGTATGAGCAACTATGAATTGCCCCTCACCATTTCCGTATCTTTGCAACGTGGTTCAGAGATACTCGGCGCTCTCAATCAACAGACCCCCAGCGAAGATCTTTGATGTGAAACAGGCACTTCAATCAGCAAGCGGTCACCCACCTTTAGCAAGCGATGGTAAGGCGGTTACATCCGCTCGTCCCTGCTGAAAGAGAGGCTTTGCGAGAGAGATGTGGAGCCATCTTAAATGGGAGAAAGCGATGCCAATGAGTACAATGAAAGTTTGCTTTCAAATTGCCGAGTGCAGCTCGCTTTATAAAAAGAAGAACGGGATGGATTTAGAAAACAGCACTACTGGGCTGCTCTTTCCTCCTTATACTTCACCAATGCCTCACTTAATATATGCAAGGCTCTTTGAAGATCCTTCTTTTTCAACACATAGGCTAGGCGGACCTGGTCTTTTCCTAAATCAGGATTAGAATAAAAACCGGCAGCTGGCGCCATCATCACCGTCTCACCACTACTGCCCTCTGGCGTCTCTGCATCCTTATAAACGAAATCAGTAAGACACCATGCACAAAAATCCTCGGCATTATCTACCGGGAGTTTGGCTACAGTATAGAAAGCTCCCATTGGCACTGGCGTATAACAGCCAGGAATGCGATTGACACCATCAATAAGACATTTGCGACGCTCAACATACTCATCATATACATCACGAGAATATTGCTCGGTTCCCTCGATAGAGGCTTCAGCAACCAATTGTCCTATCAAAGGAGGACTTAGTCTTGCCTGACAGAACTTCATCACCGTCTTGCGAACACGCTCATTCTTGGTAATCAATGCACCGATACGGATGCCACATTCTGAATATCGCTTAGATACGGAATCTATCAATACCACATTCTGCTCAATACCTTCAAGATGCATTGCAGATATATAAGGAGAACCCGTATAAATGAATTCACGATACACCTCATCAGAGAAGAGATAGAGATTATACTTCTTTACCAGATCTCTAATCTGATTCATCTCCTTCTGGGTATAGAGATAACCCGTAGGATTTTTCGGATTGCATATCAGTCCATGTATATTTATATAAGTAAAGGAAATAATAGTATCAAGAACCGACATTCCGAAATACCGGTTCCTGACACAATTCAATTAATTTACTTAACACACTCCTTGAAACATTCGATAACATACTCCAAGTCCTCATCCGTCATCTTGGTGTTCAGAGGCAGAGTAATCTCATTCTCAAACATGTGGAAAGCATTTGGGAAATCCTTGATGTCGAAGCCCAACTTCTTGTAGGCAGTCATCATTGGCAGTGGCTTATAATGAACATTCGTAGCCACACCACGCTCTGCCATCATCTCAATCACCTTGTTTGTCTCCTCACGGCTCTTACCCAGGAGACGAACGATATAGAGATGACCAGAAGAAATATGCTCCTCGTTATAGTGAGGCAATACAGCTACATTCATGTCCTTGAAAGCCTCATTGTAACGCTCAATCATCTGACGACGACGTTCCAGCATTCCCTTATATCGGTTCATCTGAACCAGACCGATAGCTGCCACTACGTCTGTCATATTGCACTTATACCAAGTACCGATGATGTCATACTCCCAGGCACCCAGCTTCGTCTTAGCCAAGGCATCCTTGTTCTGACCATGCAAGCTCAGCAACTGAGCCTTGCGATACAGGTTCTCGTTCCAGGTCTCCCCCTCTATTTCAGGCACACCGCTGAAGGTATTCTTAGGATTCTTATCCAAATCCTTCACCACCTTCTCATTACCGAAAGGAAGATTCCAAGACAAGGCACCGCCCTCAGCTGTGGTGAAGTTCTTGACAGCATGGAAACTGAATGAAGAGAAGTCAGCAATGCAACCAACCATCTTTCCATTTCGTGAAGCACCGAAGGCATGGGCAGCATCACAGCAAACAGCGATACGGCCAATCATCTTCTGAAGATCAGTCTTAGGAGTAAACATCTCCTTCTTGCTTTCTACGATAGCGAAGATGCGTTCATAATCACAAGGGATACCACCGAGATCAACAGGAATCACCGCCTTGGTTTTAGGAGTGATAGCCTTCTCCAAAGCCTCGTAATCCATTTCGAGACAATCCTTCTGTACATCTACGAAGACGATGGTTGCACCTACATGGTTAACAACAGATGCACTTGCCGTATAAGTATAAGCAGGAACGATAACCTCATCCCCTTCACCTACGCCAAGCAATCTCAACGCCATCTCTGCACAAGCAGTCTGCGAGTTCAGGCATACAGCCTTCTCCACGCCAACAAACTCTGCCACTTCCTTTTCCAATTTCTTAGTACGTGGTCCAGTTGTAATCCAACCAGACAAAATAGCATCACGCACCTCACTAGCCTCAGCCTCCGTCATATCAGGTGGAGAAAAAGGCACATTTCTTCTTTTCAAATCTGTACTCATATTATTTCAAATATAAATTCATTAACTAATTCATCAAAGGCCCGATTTCAATAAATGACTCCAAACCTGAGTTAATAAAGATTGCCATTGGCTTTCCTTAAAAACCATATCATGCTTCCATCGGTTCTTCCACCAGCGCTTAAAGCGGAAAGCAATCTCTGCTATTAAATTATCATGAGATTCTGTTTCTACTTCCGGAGAAAGAATATCATTCATACTTCTTTCAACAACAGCCAGTTCTACTGGGATGTCAGGAAAGAGAGATTTGTCAAATCCAAGATATTTTACACAAATAGCATTTAACACTGCCAGATACTTCATCATTCCTACCTGCTCCAACTTTTCAAGCAACCAATCCCAATCTACAGGATTAGCTTTCACGAAGAAAGCCCAATCCAGAACGATGCGCAGATTGATATCAACGGATGCGAAATGCTCCGCACTATGTCTAAGCAGATAAAGAGAATTGAATCGGACAGAAGGAAAGACAACATTGGCGATATCCAAATCCATGGTATCAGTCTGCTCTTGAAGTAATATATGTTCAATCGCAGCCGTAGAACGATGGGCATGCACATTCAAGAAGCTATAATGGTTCTCAACCATAGAATTCTCGATAGTAAACACAGAATGCTTATGATGAGAATTATCTATTCTGATTTCAAAATGTTTCCGGATTATATTATCAGCATACGCCTGTTTTCCAAAAAGATAGATATCTATATCGCCAACTGGTCGGTGATGAGATAGAGGCCAATAGAGCGACAATCCGTATCCTTTCAGCAGAAGCATCTTGATATCATATTTCTGATAAAAAGATGCCAGATGAGCAATCGAAGATTTATTGTTATCATAAAGCCTTTCCATAGCAACCACTCTTCCCAACCATGACATCAAGATAGCTTTAGATGGTCGTAGATTCTCTGGAACATTCTCCAATGCGTCAAAGGCAAGCCCTCCAACTCCTTGTTTGAAGGACTTATCCATAACTTCTTTCCAGTCTATCGCATCGGGAAACTTTATTGTTTTTCCCGATACTAGCAGCTGTATCAAATTCAAGAGTGCAAAATCATTATTTTCCACTACAAACCTCTTTTATAACATCCACATATTTCTGAGTTCCAACTTCACGAGTCAAGTTATCCATCACAAACTGGCGTCCGTTTGTTCCGTATTTTTTGCAGAGTTCACGATTCTCATAAAGTTTGATGATAGATTTCTTGAATGCCTCCTTATCTCCTGCCTTGGTAAAGATACCACACTCATTGCCAGCCAGGATATCCTTCAACTCATTCTCATCAAAGTTGGCAAGCACTGGACGAGAAGCCGACATGATGCTCCATGTCTTTGAAGGAACAGAATTAGCCCCAACACCAGGTTTAGAGATAACAAGGCCAGCATCACCCAAGGAGAACACATAACTTATATCTTCGTATGGCTGGAATGGAATCATCGTTACATTGGTGAGATTATCACGCTTCACTATTTCTTCCACCTGTGCCTTATATGCACCCTCACCCACAAGCACCAATCCGATATCAGGATGCGTTGTCTTCAATTCCTTCATCACTTCAAGCAGCATATCCATGTTCTGTGTAAGACCGATATTACCGCTATACTCGATATAGAACTTAGATCGATCAAGCTGATACTTATCAAAAAGCTTGTTCTTGTCACGAGGAATATCAACTACGGCATTCTGATCCACCCAATTATAGACAACTACAATCTTATCCTCAGGTACACCCTTTGCCAAAAGAAGTTTTTTGAAATCTTCAGAAATAACAATAATTTTGTCACAGCACCGATAGGTTATGTTCATAACCCAACTTCCAATCTTCCATAGTAATCCACCTTTTCTAGCTAAGCCAGTTCCTACCAAAGAATCCGGAAACAAATCTTGTGCATTATATACAACGGGCTTTCTTCTGAAGAATTTAACCACTGGGAGTTTTAACCCCTGAATTGGCGGAGTACTATCAATGAACAAAACATCGTATTTTTTGAATAAACAAAAAAAGAATTGAATATTCTCACAAAGCAAATACCTTAAAGCTCGCCCTACTGGATTTTTTCCTTCTCCATACATATGAAATCGGTGGATTCTAAACTTACCACCATATAGCTTTTCTGTACGCCTCCAGGACATTCCAGTATCCACATCTCTTGTTGGTGTGGGAACTGTCATAAGAGATTCTATTCCAGAAGCTGCAGAAGCCTCTATAACATTATCTATCAAGTAAGTACCCGCACAAGTCTCTGGGTAAAAATAAGCATATGGATAAAATACCTTCATTTATTTATCGTTTATTTGTTTTGCCATAAAATCTTCAGCAACCCATTTCTTGCAAACTTCTCTAATACCATTCTCATCTTCTACATAAATAGAAGGAAGGAATTTGATAAACTGAGAAGCAGAAGTATAAGTATAGGCACCAATTTTATGATAGATGATCTTATCTCCTTCTTTCAATTCAGGCTGTTCGATTAATGTAAACAAGCGATCACCTTCTACACAGGTAAAACCAGAAACTACCTGTTTTGGATAAGTGTTTCTATCCTTGTAATTTTCTGCAGATATTTCATAAAAATGAGAGGTTTTACGAAACATCGGATCTATCTGAGTACGTCCTCCATCAGTTACAACAAAACGATTGTATATCGTATCCTTAACGTCAACAACACTAGTTACATAAGAAATAGCTGTTGCAAGAATTGATTGACCAGGTTCTACTATCAATGTAGTTTTTTCTTTATCAAACTGTTCTGATAGTGTATCTGCAATAATAGCAAAGTAGTTCAAAAAATTAGGACGGTTTTCAAGTCCGCCAAAATAACCACCTCCAATATCAACATAGTCAAGAGTCAAATCTAATACACGTGCTATTTCACATGCCTTTTTTGAAATTGCACAATATGCATCTAAAGATCTTGTAGGTATGCTATTATGTAAGTGTAAGCCTACAATTCTACAATTAGGTAAAGCTGATAATTCTTCCGCAACTTTTCTTAAATCACCATTTTCATAACTGAGTCCAAAGCGACTACCTTCCTTGCCACCAGCAGTTTGACCAGGGCACATTTTCTCCAGATCAAAATTTACACGGAGACCTATTCTTTTATCAATATGACCAGGAAGCTCTTTAATCCATCTAACCTCTCTCCATGAATCAACATTAACAATTGCTCCTCCCATGATAGCCTCTTTAAAGGAAGCTTCTTCTTTAGCTATACCATTATAAATAATTCTATTAATAGGATAGCCACATGCCTTGGCTAATGAATATTCATCATCTGAAACAACTTCGGCATAGAATCCCTGTTCTTTCATATATTTCAAGACCCAAGGCATTCCATTTGATTTAACAGAATAGCCTACTATTGTTTTTTTCCAATGGCGATTAATTGCTTTATTCAAAAGAGCGACATTGTTGTCAAACTCTTTTCTACTTATTAAAAAATATGGAGTCTTCATAATTTTATTATTTACGTTCTTCTGAAACATTTATGTTCTCGCGACAAATCACAGTTTTTATTGTACGTAGGAATATCTTAACGTCAAGTAAGAAAGAAATGTTTTTGGCATAATAAACATCATTATCTATCTTTTCTTGAGCATCAGCACTATTTCTAAAATAGGCTTGACTATAACCAGTAATACCCGGCTTTACATTCAAGAAGACCTTTTCTTCTTCTTTATATTTATCAATCCAATCTAGAGGATCAGGGCGAGGACCTATCAAACTCATGTCTCCCTTCAGGACATTCAATATTTGAGGAATCTCATCCAAGCTTGTTTTTCTCAAAAACTTACCTAGTTTTGTTACACGAGGGTCATCATCACCATTATATGTGCTACCATCCGACAGACGAATATCAGGAGCATTTACCTTCATCGAACGAAATTTGTGCATAGGAAATGGTTTTCCAAATTGCCCTAATCTCTTGCCAGAATAAAACATAGGTCCCCTATCCATAAAAAAATAAAAAGGAGCAAGGATAACATATACTATCAAGAAGAATGGCAATGCACAAAGAGCAGCCATTAAATCAAACAAACGCTTAATATAATGTGAATACATATTTATTCCCTTTCTATAGATTTATCTATCAAACTTCTAACTTTAGCTGCTTGCTCTATACTAAGATTTACATCAAGATTACTAGCTACCACATACCCACAACCATCCAAATTTGTACGATATGGAGTAATTAAGTCACCAATATGCAAATGATGTTCAATCTGAACGTTATTTTCTTCTGCAATTTGAGCAAAATCTGGCAAATTCTTAATTTTACCAGGAGCTAGAGCCAACAACTTTGTAGCAACGGGGCTTGGCTCACATGTAGGTTTCCAATCTGTTTCGTCACCCACTGCGGCTCTAATCATATTTCCCATATAATCAATGCCTGTACCCATAGGAATAATATGAGAGCCGATTAGATTGCCTCCCATACGAGCACCAACATCTACAATATGAACATTTCCCTCATTTGTAATAAGCAAATCCATATTCACAGAGCCATGATTAACACCCAAAGCAAATATGGCACGATATACACATGACTTGACCTTAGTTTCCAATTCAGGGGTAAGACCAGAAGGAATAGCATGACCTAATTCTGCATAATAAGGAGGTTCTGTCATATCTTTCTGCATCACTCCAAGCACATGAATAACTCCATTATCTACAAACGATTCGACACCATACTCCTTTCCTTCAATAAAAGGCTCAGCAACTGCACGATGCGTTATACTGCCATTCATTGCAAATTCTGCTGCTTTAACAAAGTCTTCAGTTTTTTCAACTTTAGATGCCCCTCGACTACCACTACCATCAACAGGCTTCATCATAACAGGAAACTTTATCTTAGGCAATATATCAGCAATATCGTCAACAGAATCTATTTCATAAGAAATACCGGTATCGTCAGCATTCGCCTCAAATAGTCTCTTACGAACCAAAGCCTTATTTTTAATGACTTTAGCAGATTGGTAATTGATTCCTGGCAGATGCAATTCTTCTGCTATACGGCTCATTGTCAAAACACTAAAATCTGTAGCAGCTGTCAAGACACCATCTACTTGTTTGTCACGAGCATAAGCCAAACAAGCTTCTTCATCAACAATGTTAATAACAGCATGTTCATCAGCAATAGCAAATCCCACTGCATTTGGATCAGCATCAAGACATAAGACATGATAGCCCATTGTCTTTGCTCTGCATATTACATATTTTTGGAGGAATCCACCTCCAAGCATAAGAAGTTTTTTCATTTTTTTTATTTTAATGTTACAAAATCTGGTTTATCTGCTAACCCTAAAACCCATTCGTAAAGTCTGTAAGTTTTCTTTGCTACACTTTCTGCAGAAAAACGTGTAATAATACATTTTCGACTTTTCTTACCAAGTTCATGTCGTTCTTCATCAGAAAGTGACATACTATCAACAAGAGTTTTTTGCAGATTCTCTATACTCAAATCAATCCACCAACCACATTTATCCTCATTCAAACAACTCCAAGGAGCATTTGTTGTTGTTATAACTGGGCATTCACACATCATAGCTTCGGCTACAACATTACCAAAATTTTCATTTAGAGTCGGTAAAACAAACAAATTTGAATTTTGATACTTTTGCAGTTTTGCTTCCCCTGTAATAGGACCGATAAACTTTACTGTATCTTGAATTGACAGCTTTTTAACTTTTTCCTTTAAAGAGTAAATATAATCTTTAGGGTCACTATTACCAGCAATATGCAACTCCCATTCAGAAAGTAAATAACTTGGCAATTTACTCCATGCTTCTAAAAGGAATTCCAATCCTTTGATAGGATTTATACGAGATAAGAATAAAAGAACCTTTTTATCTCCATGCTTATGTACAACTTCTTTAGGGAAAGCATTTAATTCTATTCCATTAGGAATAATTGCTATAGGTGTTTTTACACCTAATTTTCTTACGCCTTCTAATTCTTGCTGTGAAGTTGTAATAATACAAGCTGCATTTTCAACATCATTTTGAGAATACATTTTCCACGCAAGCATTTTCTTAATTTTCTTTAACCTATTATAATTCATTCTCGCAGTTTCCATATCACCACGCGGATTTATTACATAGGGGATATTATGTTTTCTAGCAAAAGAAGCGGCATAATGTTCTTCAGGCATCCAAACTCCATGAATATGTATAATATCAGGATAATCTTCACATTTCTTTAAATACTTAAATAAAGGAACTGCAAACGAATGCTCCAAAGAAGACTTAGGATCTGGGAGATTAATCATTTCAACTCCTTCGTCGATGAGTTTTCCTTCCCAAGGTTTACTAGATTCAGATACTACAAAACTCATTTGACAACCAAGTCTTTGCGTACCTATACACTGTATGGGAATACTATACGTTGGACCTCCATATTTAGGGTCAAGCGTTCCATATAATAAGAAATGACGTATTTTCATATGTTACTTAATCCAATTAATTTGTTTTTTAATTACTTTATTTATCCCTGCTATCATTAAATTTGGTTCATTAAACTTCTTAGAAGTTATAGAACCTGCACCTATTATAGAATCATCCATAACTGATGTTCCCTTCAAAATCATTGAATTCATACAAATCCAAACATGATTACCTATAATTATTGATGATTCATGCTTACAATTATTTGAGTGTGATAAATCCAACAATTCATGTCCATCACCATCAAGAATAGAAATATTCCATGAAAGCAGACAATTATCTCCAAAAACAACTTTGTTACCGGCATTGATTATACAATTTGTATTAGAAGAAAAATTATTTCCAAAATACATAGTAGCTCTACTACCACATATTAATTTAGAACCACGCGCAAATGAGGCCTTCCCTGTAAAATACAAATCACCAGAAATACTTAAATAATTTACCCCCCCATACCAAAGCTACCAGTAAATCCGTACTTTATACTTAAAGGTCGTGGCGAGCCAGCAATAATTATATGTCCTGATAAGGAATCTAATTCTGTATTGTAATGGACAAGCATAGGGAATTTGATAGCTTGTTTAACCGAAAGCAATTTAAAATTTACATAAAGTGATTTCGGAACACTAAACAACACTGCTAATAATAAACCAAGTCTCATATTTCAAATTCAAAAAGTATTTTTGATTTCTAAACCATTAAGAAAATAATTTTCATCAGAGTAGTTTTGCTTGTATAAATTATCACCTAATTTCATGCCTTTATAATAAGACATATTCTTAGTTCTTATACCCAAAACATACATTTTTAACTCAAAGAGATAATATATAAAAGACCAGAGATGAGTTTTACCTCTACAATTTTCATGATATTCCAAAGAACGATTTCTTCCCATTAAAATTTCTCTCCAAGAATCCACAGTTCCAGTTTTATCATGATGATGAAGAATATAATTAGAATCACTTTGATACCAAAGGATGTCAAATCCTGCCCATAAAGTCTTTTTTGCGAAAGTAGATTCTTCGCAATACATAAAATAATGTTCAGGGAAGCCTCCTACATCAATAAATCTTTGGCAATCAACAAGTAAAGCTGAGCCATGAGCTTCGCTTACCTTTTCTATATTTCTAGACAAACGTTCAACTCTAGGAAGTATGCTAATACTTCTCAATAACTTATTATAATTATAATCATTGGTATGCTTTAGTAAGCCTCTCTTAGTCACATCAAAGATAGTAGGGGAAACAATAGCACACCCATCAAACTTCATAATTACACTTATCAAATTTGACAAACAGTCATTTCCTATAAGTTCCGTATCACTATTTAGAAGAAAAGCATACTTTATACCATTTTTTAAACAATGCATAACCCCCAAATTATTTCCTCCTGCAAATCCCAGATTCTTACCAGTTTGAAGATAAGACAATTTATTGCCATATTTCTGTTTTAGTTGATTGAAACTGTCATCTGTTGATGCATTATCTATCAACAAAACCTGAAATCCTATATTCTGCTGCCTTAAACAACTATCAATACAAACACACGATTTCTCGTAAGTGTTATAATTTAAAATATTAATTGATACTATATAATCCATAATTAAATACGTTTTGTTTCTTCTTTTCTAAAGAATATATACCACCAAATATATGTTCCATATATTTGCGTTTGGTAAAACGGTCCTAATTGTATTGTTGAAAATGTAGAAAGACAAAACAAGGCCACCAAAGTAGCATACCTTGGGTCTAGTGTTAGCTGCAACTTTTTTTGTGCCACAGCTACAAAAAATCCACATAAAAAGCAAAAAAATATAGAACCTACCCAAGTGAAATCTGATATAAGAGAGCCCAATATCGTATTCCACCCACCAGAAAATGACTCGCCATGAAGAAGATATAATTTCTCTAGTTGGTTATAAACTCCATTATAATCCAACCCCATAAATTCTGGCAGCCTTCGAGAAATAATATTAAGTTCAAAACATCCACAAAGATACGGTCCATCATATTCTCTGAGAGTAAAGTCCAAAAAAGGAATTTGATGAGAGAAATATGAAGCAATATTATAATATAAGAATTCAAAAGGTCCCCAGGTCTCAGCCTCTTCTAGTGTTGACATTGAGACATCATGCTTTGACAGCAAAACATTAATCTCATTGTCAGTAAATCGAGTAGAAGATATTTCTACTACCAAAAAAGCTAAAAAAAATACGCATGTCGCCATAAGAAAAAAGAGAATAAACCTTTTTAAAGCAAAGGTATTTTGCTTCTGCATATTAGCTTTATTGACTTTCATATTATAACCATATAAACACAACATTCCGATTATACAAAAAAGGATTGCCTCACGTCCAGCATTTATCATACAGGGTATGGAATATCCTATCACGAGCAAGCACCCGACTAGATTAAATTTCCCATTTTGCTTTATACTGCGAGCATTTAAATATAAACCTAAGACTAATAGAATCGGAACAAATAAAGAACCTATACTTCCTACTAGAGATATGTTTGCATCGCCTTTTCCTGTAGCAATACCATTAAGCCGAATGTAATCGAAAGAGAACATACAGACCCCTACGAGCCCCATAATACAATATGCTTTTAAAGGAAAACAAAATTTAGATGAAGGAAAGATGCCCACCTGTGTCCTATGACCTCTTTGTAAACCTAAATAAAAAGAGAACGCACATAGTAAAAGATATAGCCACACCCACATAGAATGTCCATATTTATATAATATACCTGAAGTAAGAAATATGCCAATTATCATCGTCCAAAAAACGAGCAACCAATAAATTGGATTACTTAAGACGCAAAAGTTTGTCTTCTTAGCTACAAGAATAAAAAAAACTATATATAATAATAGAAAAATTGTCATTTTTAACTATAATTTTTATGGGAATTACCAACAAATTTAGAAAGTCCACTAATTAGAATCTCGTTTTTGCATATATATATTTGTTGAACAATAAAGTAAGATACAAACAAAAGTGCCGTAATCGTATATGAAAAAACGACATTATCCATTGACAAACTACATAATTTCCATATAATAAAATAAGGAATTGAACTGAATACATATTTTGCAATATCCACATAAGGAATCGAAATCAGCCTATTTTTCAAAGTGTAAACAAGTCCTCCTACACATCCTGTAATTTCTGACAACAATATTGTCACAGCAGCCCCATTCGCCCCATATCTTTGATCCAAGAGTGTGTTTGAAATTACACCGACAAAAGATGCCAAAGACGCAGTAACCAAAAGCACATTGTCTTTATGCAATGGCATCAGCACCTGAATTCCAGTTATCTGATTGATACCAGAGATGACCAATATTGGCATTATAATTCTCATAGCTGTCACCGAACTTTCATATCCAGGACCAGCTATCACCCTTATTATGACAGGAGCTAGAATAATAAAAATTACAGTCATTGGTATACTATATGCAAATAAGCCTTTAAAAGATTTAGTGATTAGCTTATTAAAAGATACCTTATCTGAGTTAGATAACAATTCAGACATCTTTGGCATTGCAACTGTCACATAAGACCTAAACAACTGCATTATCACATCATACAATCTCACAGCCGTGTAATAAAAACCGACTTGAGCTACAGTTGAGACCGAACCTAAGTATACATAATTGAAGGTTGAGTACATAGAAGTTATAATTGCAAAACATCCCATTTTCATAATCGGTATAGAAAATGGTTTCCAATCAAACTGTATGTATTTTAGCACAACATATTTTCTTGCATAAAATGCGTTTACAACAAAGTTGATGATCACAGAAACAGCTGTGAGTGCAAAATAAATAACAGAATCATTTATGTCTTTGACACAAAATATTATCAATAAAAGATATATTACTTTTATTATTATTGTCCTAAGAGAAATAAATTTAAAATCCTGATTACCAGCATACAACCATTCTATCATTAACGGCGTAAGTACTAGTTTACCAAGTCCTATATAAAAATAATCTCTATACTGCTGAAATTGCGGAATAAAAAAGATGCATAAAACATATATTATCGTAGAAATAATAACCATAAGAAAGACAAAAGATAGCAATTGAGAAAAGACTCGACTGCATGCCTTTTTATCTCCCTTTGTTGCAGCGATTTCCCTAACCCCAACAGTACTAATGCCTAAGGAGGAAAATAGGACAAAATAATTAATTATATTATCAACATAACTAATCACTCCAATATTCTCAACACCTAACGTTCGCGAAATGATAGTAAATACTATAAAATTTACAATATACGTTGAAACCGTTAAGGCAGAATTGTAGAAGAAATTTTTAACTAACGACATCGTTTATTAACGTCTAATTAAGTGAATTGCATTAAAAAGCATATGAGTTGGCAAGAACTTATTAATAACAGGAGTACTAATAATCATTCTGTTCAAAACTCCTTTAGAGAGTTCTTTTAACAGATTAAAATCTACTACTTTTGAATACACTTGTTTTTTAGATTGCCAATCCAAATATTTCATAGCACCTATATATGCATTAATAAGACTTATTAAGTTTTCCTGATAACACTTTTTGACAATCTCATCTTTGCAAACTCGATTTACAAAGTTATAAGCTAAAGAATAATTGTTCAACCCAAAAATTATCTTCGCTGAATTTAATTTAGACTTTGTAACACCATTTGGATTATATCTAAACATATATATACTTTTTGGTATCAAAGCCACCCTGTTAGCAAACAAAAGACATTGAGCGTTATGTAAATAATCGCACCCTATTGTTGTTGGAGTAAAAAACAGTTTATTGTTTAACAAAAAGTCTTTTAATATAAGTTTACGATAAGCAGGAACTGGCATCTTATTAAAATCCAACTGTTCCAAGACCTGATGCATAAAGCCATAACCTGTTGTTCTCGATATGGGCTTTAGTATATTTCCATTATAATCCAAGTTGTCTTCATGAGTCAATGTCCGTACATCACAGAAAGAATCTATGTTGTGGTAAAGCATTTCTAAATTCTCTTTTTCCATCTTATCCACTAATTCTCCCATTACACTATCTTTCAAGAAATCATCAGAATCTACAAATTGTATGTATTTTCCTCTTGCGACCTTCAAGCCTGAATTATAAGCACCTCCAGAACAAATGTTTTCATCCAACTTTACGTATACAACATTCTTATAGATATTCATTAAAGAATATACAATTTCTTCAGTATCGTCCAAAGTTGCGTTATTTACAACTATAACTTCAAAACTGCCAACATTCATGTTTTGCCTATATAAACTTTCAATACATTCTTTTACATACTTACCTGTATTATAACACGGTAGGATATATGATAATAGTATATTACTTTCCATATACGATTTTATTAATTTACAATAGTTTGTTAGCGAAATACTTACACAGCGTTTATTCCACTCAATAAACTTTGGTTACTCCAAAGGTATCCCCATTCTCCAAATCGTCCCATAGGAACTATTCCTACAGACTTCAAGTAGTCTCTTACCACTTCTCTGTTAGCATAGATATGATGGTCGAAGATAACATTGGCATATTTTTCAAAACCGACATGAGTAAAGAGGACATCCTCTTGCTGGATTAGTCCCATTTCCACAAGTTTACCAACTGTACCATCCATCAGTTGCTGCTCCGTATACTCGCTTTCCTTGCAATATACTTCCATCTGAAGAGAAGAGCAACCTTCCGGAGCGTTCTTTGGAGACTTCAAGGATGGAGAATAGACTCTTGCTGCCAAAATGTCCTCATCATAAATATACCACCACAAATATGGAGGAATGTTCTTGGTCTTCAAAGCTATTGAGACATGATAACCTGAAGTACATTTCAACTTTGCTATCGCCTCTTTTACATCGCTAGGGATATTATTCAGCATATGGGCATACTCTGGCAATGGTATTGATGAATAGAGCTGAGCGTATGGATAAACTGTGCCGTCCTCTGTCTTCACCTCTTTCTTATCGGTATCTATAGCTACAACTTTTTGATTGTAGCGGATGTCTGAACCTTCTTTCAAGGAACTGAAGAAATGCTTATACCCGCCAGTCTTTGGGTAACGCATCTCCTTGGCATAATAGGTGACAGGGGTATCTGCAGTTTTAGAGCCTTGTATCACTTCTTCCACAGAAGGCTGATAAACTCTTTGACCTACCCATTTCGTCTCCAAGTCCTTCGCCTCACACATCCAATACTTCTTGGTGTAAACCATTGGGAAGTGCTCTGCAAAGTAATTGCCAAACTGAACTCTTAACCATTGCTCATAGTTCTCGATTTTTGACATATCTACGTCCTTTGGACGAGCTAAGAAGTCATCGATGATTTTCTTCTTTTCCTCTTCATCCAATGGGAAGAGATTGTTTTGAGCAGGATGCTTAATCCACGTTCTATTGTAGATGTTATAAGGATTTGGAATATGCGTGATGATATCACCTGCTGAAGTATTGAAAATCTTCAAGACCTCCTCTTCTTTGGCAAAAGACAGATGCACAAACCGATCGAAAGTAAATCCATCGATAGTAAAGCAACCGCACAATCCACCAAAAGTTGCATCCTTCTCCAACACGATTGGTTGCAACCCCTTCTTTTTGCACGCATAGGCAGCACCGAGTCCTGCGATACCTGCACCAAGTATAACTGTATTATTCATACTTATGATTTTTCATTTTTATAATACCGTCCTTCAACTGTATCTTTGCTTTCCAATGAAGTAATTCTATGTTCTTTGCTATAGAGGCAACAGCATACATCGTGTCTCTATCTCGATAAGGGCGACCGCCCCAATTGATATTACACTTCTTGCCGTATACTTCCTCCATCATTGCAGCAAGCTCACGTATTGAGGTTCCCTTTCCTGTACCAATTTGGAAGTTCTCCCCATTCTTAACTTGCTCCAAGTCGTTTACGTGAGTTACTACATGAACGTAGAAATCACATAAGTCATCCACATGAGTAAAGTCAAGGATTTGTTCTCCAGCTGTCATATCTACAGGGGCATCTGAATCCATCGACTCCAGGATATAGTCCATCAATCTCTTGATGGTTGGCTTACCACCATAGATGGTATAAGGGATAATATTGATGTACTTATAACCAGTCAACTGGGAGTAATAATCCACAAAGACTCTGAAAGCACTCTTGGTTGCCGTATAGAGATAAGCATCGTTGATTGATTCACCTCCCCATCTATATTCAGCAAAACTTCCTGTATTGACAAAAAGTCTTAAGTTGCTACATTCCTTTAGGGCATCCAACAGACGGACACCATATAGGATATTTGAATCGAGCAGGGGCTTTACAATATCCGAATCATTGCGAGAAGTAGAAAGACTTGCTAAATGAAGAACAATATCGGGATTAAAAGCTTTCACCTTCTCCCAAGCTTCTGCTTCAGCAATAACAAGTTTCTTATCAGAAAACATTCCCATTGCCTTCTCTAGATTTCGACAAAGCAATAGAATCTCAGTTTCAGGACATTTATTCATTAGTATCAGCATGAGGTTCTGACCAACGAAGCCTGTAGCTCCAGTAATCAATATTCTCATACGTTGAAATTATAAGGAATCTCAGACAAATCAACTCTTGATGCCTCTGAATCATCATGAACTTCCGGTATAATATCCATCAACATAGATGTGCCCTCACCTGCTCCAGCAAAAGCCATCCAGAGACCTGGCTGAACCGTTAATCGCTGATAATTATCCTTTGGTGAAAGGATAATCTCCTCAAACTGTCCTTTTGTCTTACTGCCTTCACGGTCATCGTAAATAACAAACTTAACAGCACCAACAGGAACGACGATGTTCAGCACCATACGATTATGGCGCTTCCAGCCTTTCACCATACCTTGTTTAATTTCAGAGAAGTAAGCTTCTCCAAAACCAGCATATCCTTCATCTGTACAATGAATGGCATGAAATATATCACCCTTAGGAACAGCAATGTGCTTCATCGGATGTAATTCTACTCCTTCTATCATATTATTTAGTCCAATTTAAGTTCTGACTTTCTGCTTCTTTTGTATAATATTCAATCTGCTTCTGAGTCAACTCATACATATCAACATTATTACCCTCATAGAATGCTTTATACCACTCTGCAATGATATGTACACACTGCTCATAATGCAAAGTAGAATGCCAATTGAGATAAGCAAGAGCCTTATCACAGTTCAATTTCAAAAGGGTAGCCTCCTTGAATGGTACATTACCTGTCAGTTTGGAAGCCTTCTCCTTATCCAATCCCCACTCTTCTGCCAAATCCTGCGTCAATTCGAATACAGTCTTTGTCTGTTCTGCACGAGGACCAAAATTATAAGCCTCTCCATTCTCTGACTTATTCTCATAGAGATATTGTCCCAAAGTAAGGTAACCACTCAGAGGTTCCAATACATGCTGCCAAGGACGGGTAGCCTTAGGACAACGGATTTCTACAGTTTCTCCCTTAGAGAATGCCTTAACACAATCTACAATGATACGGTCTTTAGCCCAATCACCACCACCAATAACATTGCCGGCACGAGCTACGCCCATCTTGATATTAGGCATATTCTGGATAAAAGAATACCAATAGCAACGAATTGCTAATTCTGCTGCACCCTTTGAACCAGAGTAAACATCCTTACCACCAACCTCATCAGTCTCTCGGTAGCCCCAGATCCATTCAACATTATTATAAGCCTTGTCAGAAGTGATGAGAACACATGTACAATTCCAATCAATATTTCTGATTGCTTCGAGTACTGATGTTGTACCGATCACATTTGTTGTCATTGTATCAAATGGATCTTTGTATGATGTCAATACCAATGCTTGAGCTGCCAAATGGAAGATGAAGTCAGGCTTCACTTTCTGAACATAAGCGTTCATAGCCTCTTTATCACGGATATCTCCAAACTTATGATGAATCTTATCATTCAAATTACATACATTGAACATCCCAGGTTCAGAAGGCACATCAATAGAATAGCCATAAACCTCAGCACCCAACATAGTGAGCCATGTTGAAAGCCATGAACCTTTAAAACCTGTATTGCCCGTAATCAATACTTTCTTTCCTTGATAAACATTATTAAATGCCATAATATAATATTTTTATTGTTCTATAAAATTGATGATTTTGGGACTTCTCTTTCCCATTTCTTCCAAGGAGCCGTGTTGGTTTCCAACAACTTCTCCAACATATTTTTCTCGCGGATATTGTCCATACACTGCCAGAATCCTTCATGGACATATGACATCAGCTGACCTTCTTCTACCAATTGTTCCAATGGTGTTTTTTCGAAAACACAATCATCACCTGTAAGGTAATCAAAGATTTCTGGCTGCAAAACCATATAACCAGCATTGATAGGTGCTCCATCGGTAATGTTTTTCTCTCTGAAGGACTTAACGGCATTATCACCACCAATGTTGAGCACACCCTTCTCCTGTTTCATCTTAACAGCTGTAAGGGTAGCAATCTTACCATGAGACTGATGGAACTCCAAGAGTTTGTCGATATCTACATCACAAACGCCATCACCATAGGTCATGAAGAAAGATTCATTACCCACATATTTTTGGACTCTCTTGATACGACCACCTGTCATGGTATTATAACCAGTATCTACCACGGTAACCTTCCAAGGTTCTAACTCGCTGTGATGAATTGTCACCTCATTAGCTCCATTTCGCCAATCGAAACTCACATCGCTATTATGGAGGAAGTAATTAGAGAACCATTCCTTGATGTATTCCTGTTTGTAACCTGCACAAATGATGAATTCATTGTGCCCATAATATGAATATTCCTTCATAATATGCCAAAGGATTGGCATACCACCAATCTCTATCATTGGCTTAGGTTTAAACTGGCTTTCCTCACTAATGCGAGTGCCAAAGCCTCCTGCTAAAAGTACTACTTTCATAGCTATTTTATTTTTAGAATAGAATTTCTTACTTGTATAAATTCTCGGTGATATCAAACGGACTATCAAAATCCTTCAGCATCGCATGCTCCGTATCTTTCTCAGAGAGATTAGCATGCTCGGTTGGGATTTTCCAATCGATACCAAGTGATACATCCAGGATTGAGATACCACCATCTGCCTCTGGGTGATAGAAGTTATCACACTTGTATTGGAAGACGGCAATCTCTGAAAGGACAGCGAAACCATGGGCAAAACCCTTTGGAATGAATAACTGAACATGATTATCTTCTGTCAGCTCTACAGCCACATGCTTACCGTAAGTTGGAGAGCCTTTACGAATATCCACAGCTACATCAAGTACTCTACCTTTTACGCAACGTACCAACTTACTTTGAGTATAAGGTGGGCACTGGAAGTGCAGACCTCGCATCACGCCATAGCTGCTCATTGACTCGTTGTCTTGGCAGAAGTGAACTCTGTGTCCCAGGATTGGGGCAACCTTTTCTTCAAACTCTCGCTCGCTGAAGCTCTCGAAGAAGTAACCACGAGCATCACGGAAGAGGCGTGGTTTAACAATGAGTACTCCTTCTATATCTGTCTTAATAATATCCATATCTCTGTTCTATTCTTATTTTTTATGATTTTTCTTTGCATCCTTCATGGTAATGATTCTACCAGGATGTTCTGGGTCCAAAACCGCTGCACCTCCATGCTTGAAATAATCCCAAAGAATGATGAGGAGGGCGAGGACGGAAAGGACTCCGAAAAGGATTAATATAAGTAATAACATTTTATCTATTGATTATTTATTATTGATTAATGATTGTTTGTTACTTGGCATCAAGCTCGCTGTACTTTGAGTGCTGGCTCTTGTACTCTGGTACAATCTCTTTCATCTTCTTCACTACTGCCATATCATCATAGGTGAAGGAGAGCTTGTAGAGGTCTTCCTCGTTCTTGCGTGCCAACTCGTATGGATACTCACGAACCTTTGCTACCATAATCTTTGGATGATGGGTAGGAACCGTAGCTTCCTTATCGTTCAGAACTTCCTCGAAGAGTTTCTCACCATCACGGAGTCCTACATACTTGATGTCAACGCCTTCAACTCCAGAGAGGGCTATCATGCGCTTTGCCAGATCGGCAATACGAACCGGCTTGCCCATATCGAAGACGAAGATCTCACCTCCCTTACCCATTGTTCCTGCCTCCAATACCAACTTGCAGGCTTCTGGGATGAGCATGAAGAAACGGATGATGTCGGGATGAGTGACGGTGATAGGACCGCCCATCGCGATCTGCTTCTTAAAGATTGGGATAACGGAACCGTTACTTCCCAATACATTGCCAAATCTTGTGGTAACAAACTGGGTGACGCCCTTTACCTCGCCATCCACAATCGCCTTGTTCAATGCCTGGCAATAGATTTCACAGATTCGCTTGCTACAACCCATCACGTTGGTTGGGTTCACAGCCTTATCGGTAGAAATCATCACAAACTTCTTGGTGCCGTACTTCACTGCCATATCGGCTATCACGCACGTACCATATATATTATTCTGCACTGCCTCTGATGGGTTGTCCTCCATCATCGGCACGTGCTTATAGGCTGCGGCATGGAATACATAGTCGGGATGATGCTCGGAGAAGATGCGTTCCATACGGGTGGCATTGGTGATGCTGGTTACGATGGTTTCGCATGGGATATCGGCATAGTTCTTGTTCATGAAGAGACGGACATCGTGCATTGGGGTCTCAGCCTCATCTACCAATACCAGATGTGCAGGCTTATAGATGGCAATCTGCTTCACCATCTCGGAACCGATACTTCCGGCTGCACCTGTAATCAGAATGGTGCGACCGCTGAGGAGTTTACCAATGGCATCCATATCTACTTCTATCTTCTCACGTGGAAGAAGGTCTTCGATATCCACCTCACGCATCATCTGATGACGGAGGTTTGACTTGCCGTCCCAGCTCTGCGCCTTCGGCATCATCATAATCTTGATGCCTTCAGCGGTGAGTCTGTCAATCATCTCCTGTTTCTCCAGGAACTTCTCTGTGACCAGCGGACTCACGAAAAGGGTCTTGACATTCATCTTGTGCATGACAGCCAAAACGGTTTCATCGTATGAATAGACTTCGCAACCCAGCAGGAATCTTCCTATCATGCCGGTTTCTTCGGTAGTAAATCCTTTCACGATATACTGTGAAGGATGATCGTTGCGCATGGACTTTGCCAGGGAGATACCGCCTTCACGTACACCGAGGATGAAGACTGGGATTTTGGAATCAGTATAGAAACTGGAATCGTACATATACTTCACCAGGATTCGCATCGTCCACATCTCTATCATGGAGATGAACAACATGACAACAATAGACTCTGTGGTAATCTCGCAAGGGATCCTGTCTGACAGTACAACGAGAAGAAGGCTGTTTAGGATGAAACCGATGAAGAGGGCACCGGATATGCGGAGCAGGTCGACAAATGACGAGAAACGCATGATACCGGAATAGGTATGGAATAATCTCATACCCACTACGAATAACGGCAGGCTACAAATGAATGTGAGGAGGTAGCTCCAGAAATGGGAAGCCAGCACTTCTCCTCCCTCTGCGATATAGGTAGCTATCATACCTGCCACTACGATAGCGATACTATCGAGTGCGAAGATACACCAATAAGGCAGGGTTGCCTTTGAAAAATACCAATTTACCAATTTATTGGCACAGAGGGATACTTTCAGTTTGTAAAGTATCCCTGAGGATGGCTTGTGTTTTGAGCCATCGTGAATATTTTTATCTCTCATAAATATTATATATTAATCTCTTCTGAAAATGTCTCGAGTGTAGACCTTATCCTTTACATCATCCAGACAAGCATCGTAGCGGTTGGCGATGATGGCATGACTCTGTGCCTTGAAGGCTTCAAGGTTGTTCTCTACTCGGCTACCGAAGAAGGTGCTGCCCTCTTCCAAGGTTGGCTCATAGATGACTACCTCTGCACCCTTTGCCTTGATACGCTTCATGATGCCCTGGATAGCTGACTGGCGGAAATTATCGCTGTTTGACTTCATAGTCAGGCGATAGACACCAATCACGCAATTATGCTCCTTGCTGGCATCATAGCTGTTGGCATCGGCATAGCTGTAATAGCCTGCCTTCTGGAGTACGGCATCAGCAATATAGTCCTTACGGGTACGGTTGCTCTCTACGATTGCCTCTATCAGGTTTTCTGGAACATCGGCATAGTTTGCCAAAAGTTGCTTGGTATCCTTTGGCAAGCAATAACCACCATAGCCGAAGCTTGGGTTGTTGTAATGGGTGCCGATTCGTGGGTCAAGACCTACGCCATCGATGATAGCCTTGGTATCGAGTCCCTTTACCTCTGCGTATGTATCCAACTCATTGAAGTAGCTTACTCGGAGTGCCAGATAGGTGTTGGCGAAGAGCTTAACAGCCTCGGCTTCCTTCATACCCATGAAGAGGGTATCGATGTTTTCCTTGATGGCACCTTCCTGGAGCAAAGCGGCGAAGGTCTTGGCAGCTTCCTTCAACATCTCGACATTGGTTACTGACTTGATAGCCTCGTTCTCCTCTTCAAACTCAGGGCGCTCGATAATCTTTGGATAGCCTACGATAATACGGCTTGGGTAAAGGTTATCGTAGAGTGCCTTGCTCTCACGAAGGAACTCTGGAGAGAAGAGAAGGTTGAACTTCTTCACACCCTTCTTGGCATACTTCAAGTAGAGGCTACGGGTATAACCTACAGGGATGGTGCTCTTGATGACCATCACTGCATCTGGGTTTACCTCCAGAACCAGGTCGATGACTTCTTCCACGTGGGTTGTATCGAAGTAGTTCTTCACTGGATCGTAGTTGGTTGGTGCTGCAATCACAACGAAGTCTGCATCCTTATAGGCTTCCTTGCCGTCAAGGGTTGCCACGAGGTTCAATGGCTTCTCTGCCAAATACATTTCGATATAATCGTCCTGGATTGGAGAAATCTTATTGTTGAGTTTCTCCACCTTCTCTGGGATTACATCTACTGCTGTTACATGATGGTGCTGAGACAATAGCGTTGCTATGCTCAGACCTACGTAGCCGGTACCGGCTACAGCTATTTTTATATTCTTAAAATCATTCATCATGATATAATGTTTTATTTTTGTGTTCTTAAAAATTAAGAAGAGTTTTCTAAAATCATCCCGTCCTTCTTTACCATTAAAGAAGGCTCCACCTCTCATCTCGGTCTTCTCTCCTCAGGCGAGAAGAAGGAAACCGCCCTACTCGGTGCTCGGAACCGCTACGCTCTAAGGTTGGCGGACCATCAAAGGTCTTCGCCAGGTTGTGCGGAATGGGACCGCCTTGATGCAATGCTTTCTATACCTAACCTTAAGCCTAATTTACATGAATCAGCAAAAAGCAAAGACTAGTTATAAATATGATATTATCTTTTCATTAACCTTGCTGCAAATTCAAAGAAATCTGCGACGTTCTTGAAATTATCAAATTGTTGACAATACATACTTGCATAAGGTTCGGGAAACCTACTGCGTATATCAGCCTTTATCATGCATGCCAAAGCTTCCTTGGTATAGGCTTTCAGCAATTCGTTGTATTGTTGTTCACTATTCATTATTATCTGAAGTTTGAGGCATAAAATATTTTTCTAGAGTTTTTAATGTCATAATCATTTTGACAAAAATATCTTCCAATACTTGCTGCTCAGAAAATTCATCCAAATTAAAATACTCATAGAGTTTTGCTAAGTCTTTTCTCTTGTTACTTTTTCTATGAGCAATGGAATTAGAACGAAGAGACTGAACTTTTCTGAGGAAATCTACCATATCTGGACAATTCATACCTTTCGACAACAAAAAAGCCTGAAATTTATCTATTCCTGCTTTCAACTCTGTTGATGAAGAGAAGTTCTTCTGCTTTAAATAGGATTCTACATCTGGATTTGAATCATCAATCTCTGATTGTATGCACTTTTGATTGAAAGAATCAATTACCAATTTTGTCATCGATAGAATTTGCTCATCAAAATCAGAATGATTGTTCTCTGTTGTTAAGCAATGCAATGTTTTATAACGATGCTCGTCTTCTTCTACCAAAGGAAGAAATAACGGCCAACCAAATTGGTTTTCCCATTTCTTATTGAACTGCTTAAAACAATTTTTAAAATATAAGTCTGGGAACATGGGATTACAAATGTTTCCTTCTTTCCAACGAGTATAAGCTGTTTTACTAACCCCCATATCCTTTTCTGGAGAAACATTATAGCCTTTCCAATACAGTTGTTCTGAATATTCCAAATTGCCCAAATATACCAATGGTACTATAACATAACTACGATGGTCATTATCAATATACATTGACCAAGATCCCTCGCATCCTACAGCTCCATCACTAACGGTATATTTGTTTGGATTAGAATAGTATTTATCAAGTACCTCTTTCTTGAAAAATATCGGTGTCATCTCTAGAGGATTATCTCCATTGGCTACAAAATAGTTAGAAAGAGTTTCTTTCTTACATGAATGTAACTTAGGTTCTCCTTCATCATCAAAGTCATAGATAAACTCTGCATACTGCTTATCATCTTGATTAAAAGAATCCCAATTGTAATCCCTTTCCCGATAACGCAATACACATTTGCCCATGATCCAACCACCAGACTTATTTCCATCAGCATGGCAATTGACTAAGGAAGAATAATTATAGATATAATCAGCATCTTTCACAATTTGATTCATAACAGGAGTTAAACCTAACTCCATGAAGGATTGTTGAGAATAACGCATTTCATCAAAGAATAACAACAAGTTCATCTTGCGCAAGGCTAAGTACTTACGTAATACTGTTAATTTGATTCTTATGTATAGTCCATTTATCTCTGCAACTTTTTCCCAATCTCCATTTTCATTATCAACTACAAAATGACGTTCTGTTGGAGATACATACCGTTCATGCATATTCAACATCACCAAACTGTCCTCTATGGTCCCAACCTTCTATTAATTTAATGACAATGAAAGCAGAAAGCATCATAACAAGAAGGACAAAACCTATTGCCCACATCAATTGACAAAGCCACTTATCGTCATTATTAGAGTTTTCCATATTACAATACCTAGACTTTATATAGTTGACTTTTTCTACCAAACACTTAATTGACAAAATTAACCCATCTATACTTATTCTTGAAATATTCATTGATTTTTTCTCCTACGTTAGAAGAAAACAGCCCAACCGCTCCTATCGGAGTAAGTTCAGGATAATTGAATATCGCCCCCAAAGATAATGCCGCAGAAATTGTTCCAACGACTTTAACCCAATTATCAACCTTCTTATAAGTCTTACCTCAGTTCGGGATAACGAACTCTATCTAAAGGCTTTATAATGTTTTTATATA
>ERZ1108170.359-NODE-359-length-38179-cov-4.738275_pt1 | contig 38179 bp, 36 predicted proteins | sample MGYA00403705_ERZ1108170 | MGnify/ENA primary metagenome ERZ1108170 (study PRJEB35170, sample SAMEA104062422) | human gut metagenome | biome: human gut; feature: human-associated habitat; material: faeces | place: Denmark | collected 2012-06-15 ...
ACTTTACAGGAAATTGCTTTCCTGTAAAGTAAAAAATGCTCCGCGAGGATGCGCACTGCGGCATATAAGGTAGATGTCGCAAGCAGCTGCCGCAGGCGCGAGAATGTGCCCAGGCACATTCTTTTTAATAGCCAGGCATTTACAAGGAGGACACATCTATGTATTCCATGAAAAGCAGAGTAAGATATAGTGAAACAGACAGCGGACAGAAGATGACATTTCAGGCATTGACTAATTATCTGCAGGATTGTTGTATATTCCAGTCAGAGGATCTTGGAATTGGCGTGGACTATTTGAAGGAGCATGCACAGGCATGGTTTTTGGCATCCTGGCAGATTGTGGTAGAACGGCTGCCGGTTCTTGGAGAAAAAATAACAGTAAAGACCTGGCCATATAACTTTAAAGGTTTTTATGGTTATCGTAATTTTACCATAGAGGATGCTGAGGGAAAAATCTGTGCTTATGCGGATTCCCAGTGGATTTTTATGGATTTAAAGAGGGAAAGACCGGCACGGATTTCTGATAAGATGTTAGAAGAATATCAGATGGAAGAGCCTTTCAAAATGGACTATGCGGACAGAAAGATAAAACTTCCGGAGAAAATGCAGGAAAAGGAAAGCTTTCAGATTCGCCCGGAGCAGATTGATACCAATCATCATGTAAATAATGAACAGTATATTGCCATGGCAAAGAATTATCTGCCTGAGAATTTTAATATCCATAAAATGCGGGCAGAATACCGGAAAGCAGCAGTATTAGGAGACAAGGTATTCCCATTTGTATATGCAGATGATAAAATGTATCTGGTATCACTGGCGGATGAAGAGCAGAAGCCATATGCCATTGTAGAATTTGAACAATAGAAAGCAGGAAAATATGAATCTTGGAGAAAAACAGGAACTGACAGCAGTAAAGAAAGTTGAATTTGGAATGTATCTGGCAGAAAATCCGGAGGATGAGACCAGAGTGCTTTTGCCGGCAAAACAGGTGCCGGAGGGACTTTGCATTGGAGATAAAGTAGAAATCTTTTTATACCGGGATTCCAAAGACCGCCTGATTGCAACCACCCATGAACCGAAATTGGTACTGGGACAGCTTGCAGTGCTTCCGGTATTGGAAGTTGGTAAAATAGGAGCATTTTTAGACTGGGGACTGGAAAAGGATTTATTCCTTCCTTATAAGGAGATGACCCGCAAGGTAAATGCCGGGGATGAAGTCATGGTAACTTTATATATTGATAAGAGCCGCAGACTTTGTGCCAGCATGAAGAATCTTTATGACCTTTTAAGCAAAGATTCTCCATATAAAGCAGGGGATGAAGTAGAAGCAAGAATCTATGAATTCAGTGATAATTTTGGAACCTTTGCAGCGGTGGATGATAAATATTCTGCAATGATTTCCAGGCATGAGGACAGCAGCCATCTTCGGATAGGGGATGTAATTGCTGCCAGGGTAGTCAATGTAAAACCGGATGGCAAACTGGATATTACCCTTCGGGAAAAAGCTTACCTTCAGATGGACAGCGATGCACAGAAGGTAATGGAAGTGATAGATTCCTATGCCGGTGTACTGCCATTTACAGAAAAGGCATCACCGGAAGTAATCATGAGGGAAACCGGACTTAGCAAGGCAGCATTCAAGCGTGCTGTAGGCAGACTCTATAAGGAGAGAAAGATAACCCTCAGCGAGCATGCAATCCGTAAAAACAGTTAATTTACGCGAGCAGCCAGAAAAACCGCATGTTTGCATGCAGATTTGGCGAGCACCGCGAATAGTTATTATTTAAATAAAGAAAGAAGGAACGAGACATGAAGAAAGTAATCGCAACAGAAAAAGCACCGGCAGCAATCGGACCATATTCACAGGCAATTGAAGTAAATGGAATGGTATATACTTCTGGTATTATTCCCGTTGTACCAGCAACCGGCGAGATTCCGGAAGGCTCGGTAGCACAGGCAAAACAGGCACTGACCAATCTTTCCAATCTTTTAGAAGCAGCAGGCACAAATATGGACAAAGTGGTTAAGACGACGGTGTTCATCAAAGAGATGAATGATTTCGCAGCAATTAATGAGGTTTATAAGACATTCTTTACCACCGATTTCCCGGCAAGAAGCTGCGTAGAAGTAGCACGTCTTCCAAAAGACGTTATGCTTGAAATCGAAGCAATCGCAATGAAATAGGACAAGGAAACATAGAAAAAGACCGGAAATCTTAAAGTCTCCCTGAAGGAAGAAAAAGGTTCCGGTCTTTTGCGTTGCAATGTATTGTCTTGCAAAACCATACAGTGGATTTAAACGGAGACATCAAAGTTCCCGCCAACAGCAGGATTTACAGACAATTCCATGGCACGAATCAGGCTGTCACTCATACTCTGACTGACATCCAGCTGGTTACTCAGCATTGCAACTCCAATCGCTTCGCTGGTTGGAGTAGAGGCACTGTTGAGTGCGCTTAAAGCAGTATTGTTTAATGCTGCAATATCCATATCAGTCACATCCTTTCTGCTTTGATATGTACTTTCATTATGGCATGGCAGATTAGAAAAAGCAAGGAAACATTCATATATTTTGGAAAAGGTGGTATACTTATCCTGCTGAAGAAATGGAGGAACCATAACATGTATGATGTGATTATAATAGGAAGCGGTCCTGCGGGGCTGTCAGCAGCAATTTATGCAGGAAGAGCAAAATTTGATACACTTATAATAGAAGAAAAACCTATGAGTGGAGGCCAGATTGTTAATACCAGTGAGGTGGACAACTATCCGGGACTGCCGGGAGTTGGTGGATTTGAACTGGCGCAGAAGATGCGTGAACATGCCCAAAAGAGCGGTGTAACCTTTGCAAAAGAACAGGCCGTATCGGTGGAGGATAAGCAGGAAAAGAAACTTGTAACAACAAATCAGAAACAGTATGAAGCAAAAGCAGTAATCATTGCATCAGGAGCATCTTACCGGAAGCTTGGGGTACCGGGGGAGGAAAGACTTACCGGTATGGGAGTTTCGTATTGTGCTACCTGCGATGGAGCATTTTTCCGGAATCGGACTGTTGCGGTGGCAGGCGGTGGTGATGTTGCGTTAGAGGATGCACTCTTTTTGGCAAGAGGTTGTGAAAAAGTATACCTCATTCACCGGAGAGACAGTTTCCGTGGCACAAAAGTGTTGGCGGAGCAGGTGCAGACAAATGAAAAAATTGAAATATTATATGATACCGTAGTAGAGGAAATCTGCGGGGAAGGAATGGTAGAGAAAATCAAAATATTAAATAAGAAGACACAGGAAGAAAAAATGCTTCCGGTAAATGGCATTTTTGTTGCTGTGGGAATGGTGCCGAATACCGTAAAAGTAATACCGGATCTGGCATTGGATGATACAGGATATATCAAAGCCGGAGAGGATGGAAGGAGCAGTGTGCCTGGCATATATGCAGTGGGAGATGTCAGAACAAAGCAGCTGCGTCAGGTGGTAACTGCAGTAGCAGATGGTGCCAATGCCATTGCTTCTATGGAAAGTGATGGAGCAATTTCGTAAAAGAAGGGAAAGAATGATGTAAAAAAAGCGGGAATTTTAGGTTGACATGACAGATTAGCTGCGCTATAATGACTCTGTAATAAATGTAATAAATTTGTAACAAATCGTTAGGTTTGGAGGTTTTTATGTATAAGAAAGCGTTAAGATTAACAGCCTGCGGACTCGCAAGCGCATTATTAATCACTGGAAGCAATACAACAACATATGCAGCACCAGTCGCAGGTGTTACTTCAGCAATGGAAGTGGGGGCTTCCAATGACACATTAGTAGCAGGTTTTTCTTTGACATTCAGCAATTATATGGCAAGCAGTGAGCTTGTAGCAAAGGCGAATGTGGCAACTGCACAGAATAATGACACACCTGTTGTTACAGAAGGGGATGCAGCACAGCAGGATACAGCAGAAGAGGCACAGCCGGCAGAAGAAGATCCGTTCGCAAATGTGGCAATTGCACAGGTTGATAACTATGTAAATATCAGAAGCGAAGCATCAGAAGACAGTGAGGTGCTTGGTAAGCTTTATAATAATTCAGCAGCAACCGTCCAGCAGACCGTAGATGGCTGGTATCAGATTACTTCTGGTACCGTTACCGGTTACGTTAAGAGTGAATATGTAGTAGTCGGCAATGAAGAACTGGCCCGTTCCGTTGGACGTCGTGTAGCAACTGTAAATGAAGATGCAGTTACTTTATTTGTGAGAACAGAGCCTTCTACCGATTCTAAGAAACTTGGAATGGTTGCAGGACTGGATGATTTGACAGTTACAGATGAGTCTGTAGATGGATGGGTAAAAGTTTCCATCGAAGAGGGCGAGGGATATGTATCCGCTGATTATGTAACATTATCTACTGAATTCGTTCAGGCAGAATCCAAAGAAGAAGAAGCCGCAAGACTTGCAAAAGAAGAGGCTGAAAGAAAAGCAGCAGAAGAAGCCGCAAAGAAAGCCGCAGAAAAATCTTCTAAGAGCAGCAGCTCATCCTCCAGTACATCTGGTGGTACATCTACATACAATGCACCATCCGGATCTGATGGAGCAGCAGTTGCAAACTTCGCAAGCCAGTTCGTTGGTAATCCATATGTAGCAGGTGGAACAAGCTTAACAAACGGAGCAGACTGTTCCGGATTTGTAATGAGTGTGTATGCACAGTTTGGAGTATCATTACCACATTCTTCAGGAGCAATGCGAGGCTGCGGATATGAAGTTGGTACAGACCAGATGCAGCCGGGCGATATCGTATGCTACAGCGGACATGTTGCAATTTATGTTGGTAACAACACAATCGTACATGCCAGCACACCATCTTCTGGAATCAAATTTACATCACCGATTGACTATAAGCCAGTTCTTTCCGTAAGACGTATTTTCTAGGATGTCCGGATTTGATTTACGCGAGTAACGAGAAAAATCGCATGCTTGCATGCAGATTTGGCGAGCACCGCGATAACTCGAGAAACTCGCAAAGTGTGTTTCTCGTAGTTACCACGTATTCATAAGAAGCTGCCGGTGGCAGTTTCTGCAGATATATCGAATGATATTTAGGTAAGAAGGAGAACATAAGATTATGCGTAGAGGTAGCGTTCGTGGTCTGAATTTTGGCAGACGTAGAAAGAAAATAAATGTACCACTGCTGAAGGAAATCGGCGCCTGGGTCATTGAGATTGCAATTGTCCTGGTGATTTCATTTGTATTTGTATATTTTATCGGACTTCGGACCACTGTGGTAGGACAGTCCATGAACCCTACGATAGAGAACGGAGAAGAGATTCTGGTTAATCGTTTTGTTTATAAACTGAAGAAACCAAAAGCAAATGATGTTATTGTATTTCTTCCAAATGGAAATGAAAAGTCGCATTATTATGTAAAGCGTGTCATTGGGGTGCCGGGAGATAAGATACAGATAAAGAATGGAGCAGTCTATGTAAATGGAGAGCTGTTTGATGAAAAAGTAGATACAGCTGCCATTGAAGATGCAGGACTGGCATCCGAAGAGATTACGGTAGGGGAAGATGAGTATTTTGTATTGGGAGATAACCGCAACAGCAGTGAGGACAGCCGTTATGCCAATATTGGAAATGTAAAACGGGAATATATTATAGGAAAAGCATGGTTCCGGATTTCTCCGCTCCGGAAAATCGGTTTTATCAAATAGAAGGACAGTAAGGGAAGAGAGGAAAATAAGATGCAGTTTCAATGGTATCCGGGACATATGACGAAAGCAAAACGTCAGATGCAGGAAGATATAAAACTGGTAGATTTAGTAATAGAGCTGGTGGATGCAAGAATTCCGGTGAGCAGCAGAAATCCGGATATAGATACTCTGGGAAAAGGAAAAGCCCGTCTGATTTTGTTGAACAAATCTGACCTTGCAGATGAAAGAAAAAATGAAGGCTGGACAGAGTTTTTTAAGAAAAAGGGCTATTATGTAGTACGCATGGATGCCAGAAATAAAGGAAGCATGAAGCAGGTGTCTGCAATTATAGCAGAAGCCTGCAAGGAAAAGACGGAGCGTGATTTACGAAGAGGAATCAAGAACCGTCCGGTGCGGGCTATGGTAGTGGGAATCCCGAATGTGGGAAAATCCACCTTTATCAATACTTTTGCAGGAAAAGCCTGCGCCAAGACCGGAAATAAGCCGGGTGTAACCAAGGGCAAGCAGTGGATTCGCCTGAATAAGAATGTAGAACTTTTGGATACACCGGGTATTTTATGGCCAAAGTTTGAAGACCAGAGCGTTGGGTTAAGACTGGCACTGATAGGTTCTATCAAAGATGATATTTTAAATATTGATGAACTTTCACTGGAACTGATTCAGATTCTGCGGGAAGAGTATCCGGGTGTATTAAAGGAAAGATATGGAATGGAAGAAGAGGGAACACCGGCAGAGATGTTGGAGAAAATTGCCTTAAACCGTGGCTGTATCAAAAAAGGAAATGAAGTAGATTATGCCAAAGCCGCTGCACTGGTGCTGGATGAATTCCGTACTGGAAAGCTCGGTAAAATTTCACTTGAAAAACCGGAAGTGGAAGCATAAGATAAAAATAAGAATAGGAATCAAAAAGAGTTGGAGCAAGACGGAGATATGAAGGAAGAAGAACACGGCAAAAGAGGAAAGGCGGTAAGGGAAAGTGTCAGTTTCATACTATATCTCATTGTGATTGTGGCACTGACATTTTTGATGATACGTTATGTTGGACAGCGGACCAGAGTGGATGGTTCGTCCATGGAAAATACCCTTACCAATGGAGATAATCTGATTGTAGATAAGATATCCTATCGGTTTCATGAACCGGAACGTTTTGATATTATTGTATTTCCGTATCAGTATAAGGAAGACACTTATTTTATCAAACGGATTATCGGAATGCCGGGAGAAACGGTACAGATTACCGATAAGGGAGAGATATTGATTAACGGAGAAGAACTGGTGGAATCTTATGGAAGAGAGGTTATTAAAGACCCGGGACTTGCATCAGACCCGATTACATTAGGTGAGGATGAATATTTTGTGATGGGAGATAACCGCAATTACAGCAAGGACAGCAGGTTCCCGGATGTTGGAAATATCAAGCGGGCGGATATCATAGGAAAAGCATGGCTTAGAATCTATCCATTTGATAAAATTGGATTTATCCGGCACCAGTAATAAAATCGGAAGAGCAGTTAGAGGGTAAAGTGATTATGGCAGAAGAGAAGAAAATCGGAGCAATCAAAGAAGAGTTACAGGCAGCAGAAGACAGTATGCTGCCTGATTTTATAGCAAGATATGAAAAAGATGAACGAAGCGGCGTAAAGAGCCTTGTGGAAAAAGCAGGAAAGCGGATACAGAAGCTTGAGGCAGAGTATGCCCGGATTGAAAATCTGAAAAAGTATGAAAAAGAATATGCGGATGCCGGTTATATCTGCGGTATAGATGAAGTGGGAAGAGGTCCGCTGGCGGGGCCGGTTGTGGCAGGAGCTGTGATTCTGCCAAAGGATTGTGACATTTTATATATCAATGATTCCAAGAAACTCAGTGCATCCATGCGTGAAAAACTCTATGATGAAATTATGGAGAAGGCAGTGGCAACAGGAATTGGAATGGCAGGTCCGGGGCGGATTGATGAAATTAATATTTTGCAGGCTACTTATGAAGCTATGCGGCAGGCTATAACGAATTTGAAAGTAAAACCCGATATATTATTAAATGATGCGGTGACAATACCGGGAGTAGATATCCGTCAGGTTCCGATTATCAAAGGAGATGCAAAGAGCATTTCCATTGGAGCAGCCAGTATCATTGCAAAGGTAACAAGGGATCGCATGATGGTTGAATATGCGAAAATTATGCCGGAATATGGATTTGCGGATAACAAGGGTTATGGCTCCGCAGCCCATATTGCAGCAATCAAAGAATATGGACCAACACCAATTCACCGGAGAACCTTTATTAAGAATTTTTACAGTGAATAATTCCAAAGAAATTGGCGATGCAGAGTGGAGTGATTGATATGCAGATTTCAGACATGTTAGCACAATACAACAGAAGTTCGGCTACCGGAGCTACAGCAACAGCCCCGCAGCAAGGGGTTCAGCAACTGGTATCAGCCGTACGGGAAATGACGGTAGGAAATGTATTTGAAGGAACCGTAAATGATATCAAAAACGGAACGGTTACGCTTGGACTGGCAAATGGCCAGACTGTTCAGGCGAGAATAGCAGCAGGCGTGCAGTTAGCCGTTGGTCAGGCGATGTTTTTCCAGGTGAAATCCAATGATGGAACTACCGTTGAAATTCGACCTTATACCAATGGAAATCTCAATAATCCGACGTTGTTAAAGGCACTGGATGCAGCAGGCATTCCGGCAGAACCAAGAATGATAGATATGGTCAATTCCATGATGGAAGAGCAGATGTCCATTGGCAGGGAAAGCCTTATGGATATGGCACGCAGTATTTCTGCATATCCGGATGCGGATATTAAGTCACTGGTATTGATGCATAAGCTTGACATTCCGATGTCAGAAGAATTTATCCGGCAGTTTGAAAATTATAAATCTGATCAGGCGGCAATCACTTCACAGTTTGATGATGTCTTGGAAAGCATCGGAAAATTATATCAGAACGAAAACCTTTCCGAGACAGAGGCATTGGAACTGGGAAGCCGAATCTATCAGGTGTTGAAGCAGGATGGTTCTTTGGATATGTCTGTAATTGTAAAAGAGGGAGTACAGAAAGGAAGCTGGAGTCCGGTGGAACTTCAGGAAGGAGCCATACTGGAAGGAGCGTCAGAATTTGCTGCCACAGAAATCACAGGAACGGAATTAGCAGAAGCTGAAACGATAGCAGGATCCATAGAAGAAACATTAGATGGCGTGCAGTATTATGCCAGGGGCAGTGTCGGCGCATTGTTTACAGAGGGGCAGATGAAGGATTTTTCAAATCTTCTGAAAGAATTTCCACAGCTTGCAGGCAGTAAATTATTTACCACAGAGGGGACTTTAAACGGAAATCTTTCTACAGGTGCATTTCTAAAAGAACTGCATCAGGCACTGGATGAGATAATGGGTTTAACCGGAGGTTCTGCAAAGAAACTGTTTTCCAGTAAAGAGTATCAGAAAGTGCTGGAATATGAGGTAAAACAGCAGTGGACACTAAAACCGGAAGAAATCAAAGGGGATGCTGTTAAGCATCTTTATGAGAAGATGGAAAATCAGATGCAGAAGATGCAGGAGCTGGTGCAGGAATCCGGTCAGAGCAATACTTCCCTTGCGAAAGCAGTAAGTAATCTGCAGGGGAATATTGAATTTATGAATCAGATTAATAATGCCTATCATTATGTGCAGATTCCCCTTCGGATGTCAAATCAGAATGCTCACGGAGATTTATTTGTCTATACTAATAAGAGTGGTGTGGACAGACCGGATGGCGAACTGAGTGCTTTTTTACATCTTGATATGGATAACCTTGGTGCAACGGATGTGTCTGTGCGGATGAAGGATAGAAAGGTGCATACGAATTTTTATCTGGAGGATGAAAAATCCTATGATTTAATCGAAGAACATATGGCTGAGCTGATGCAGCGGCTGCAGGAGAAAGGATATTCCTGCACGGTACAGGTGGAGAACCAGTCCGGAAAGAAAAATCTGGTTGAAGATTTTATGCAGCAGGAGCATCGTTACTCGTAAAATGGAATTTTCCATTTCTGTCTAATGTCTAATCCTGCATCGGTATTCCTTTGATATGAGGGCGTAATTTATGAAAAATGGAATCTGGCATCCGGCAGACTTTGAAGGAAAAAATGCAGGAGAAGAGAAAACAAAAGAAAAAACAGCAGTTGCCATCGCATATGAGCCGGGAGAGAGGGCACCAAAGATACTGGCAACCGGCAAGGGGTATCTTGCGGATAAAATTATTGAGAAAGCCAAAGAGGAAGACGTTCCGCTGTATCAGGATAATCAGCTGGCAAATACCTTATCCAGGCTTGAAATTGGAGATATGATTCCGCCGGAATTATATGAAGTAGTGGCAGAGATACTTGTCTTTGTCGATGATATGGATAAGCTGCGCAGTAAATTGGAATAAAAATAGCTGTAACGGCAAACGGGATAGTGGAAATCCAAATAACAGGAATCCAAATAGCAGGTATCCAAATAGTGGAAATCCAAATAGCAGGAATAACAGAAGGGGGAGCAGGGATGGAAAATAAACGCAGCATGGGCAGTGAGTATGAAAAAAAGGCGGCAGAGTATTTAAAGGCATCCGGCTGCAGCATCTGTGAGATGAATTACCGCTGCAGGTTCGGAGAAATTGATATGATTGCAAGAGATGGGAAATATCTTGTTTTTGCAGAAGTAAAATACCGCAGTGATACCGGAAAGGGACTTCCACAGGAAGCGGTAGATTACCGTAAACAAAGGAAAATATCAAGAGTGGCAGATTATTACCTGATGTGTAAACATATGATGGGACTGCCCTGCAGGTTTGATGTGATTGCAATATTAGGAGAGGACATACAGTGGCTGAAGGATGCTTTCCCCTATATAGAGCCTTATTAGTGACAGATGAGACTTGATACAGGAAAAAGAATGCTGGAGAATTGAACCAGTTACAGCATGGAGTTGGAACTGGAAAAATAAGAACAGGAAAAGAAAAATGACAGAATTTCAGATAAAAGAGGATGGACGAACCATGATACCGTCCGTATTTTCCCATGCGGGGAAAAAAGAATTAGTGTTGCTGCAGTATCCACAGTTGCAGGCACTTGATATGGTAAAACACTGCTTTACCACAAGAATGGGTGGAGTAAGTAAGAATGAATTTTCTTCGCTGGATTTAAGCTTTAACCGTGGAGATGACATAGAGGCAGTAAAGGAAAATTTCCGCAGGGTAGCTGAGGCAATGGAAGTTCCGGCAGGGCAGATTGTCTGCTCTGACCAGACCCATACCACCAATGTAAGAAAAGTAACAGCAGAAGATGCAGGAAGCGGACTGACAAAGGAACGGCCGTATCATGATGTGGATGGATTGATTACCGATGTGCCGGGGCTGATGCTTGCAACCTTTTATGCAGACTGTGTGCCGCTTTACTTTGTGGATACAAAGCATAGGGCAATCGGACTGAGCCATTCCGGCTGGAGGGGCACGGTTAACAGAATGGGAAGAGCCACGCTGAAAGCAATGGCAGAAGCATATGGAACAGTACCGGAGGATGTATGGTGTGCGATAGGCCCATCTATCTGCCAGGACTGTTATGAAGTAAGTGAAGATGTGGCACTGGAATTTGAACAGGAGTTTTCCGGTCATGGCAGTGAAATTATGTACCGGAAAGAAAATGGAAAGTATCAGTTAAATCTCTGGAAAGCCAATGAAAGAGTGCTTTTAGATGCGGGAATCCTGCCGGAAAAACTAATCTTGCCGAATGTGTGTACCTGCTGTAACAGTGAACTGTTGTTTTCGCACAGAGCAAGTCATGGAAGAAGAGGAAATCTTGGGGCATTTTTGTGCATTAAATAGAAAAATGTCAAAAAATGAAAAATTTTTTTGTTCACAAAGCAAACATGTGATATAATTAGGATAAATAATTTAGGAGGGCAGAAATATGCAGTTGAATAAGATATTTAATGCAGAAGATATAGAGGTACTTTTTGCACAATGGGAAAACGTAACAGGAGTAAAACCATTACTTCTGGATTCTGATGGAAGTGTAGCAATCGGGGAAGGTGAAGCATCTGAATACAGAGATGTGATCAAAGCCGGAATTGAAATAGTTGGATATCTTTCTTATGCGAAGAAGGAAGACGCAGAGGATGAAAACGAAGCTAAAGCTAAGATAGCAGCTCTGACTATCGTTCTGACACAGCTTGCAGCATCTGAAGAGAAGAGAATGGATGAAGAGAAGAAGAATTCTGATATTCATGAGAATGTACAGAAGACCTCAGAATACATCCAGAAGATTAATGATATTACCAAACAGCTGGACAAGATTGAAAAGAACCAGAAGATTCTTGCATTAAACGCTTCTATTGAGGCTGCTCGTGCAGGAGAGGCTGGAAAAGGATTCGCAATTGTTGCAACCAATGTATCTGCACTGGCAACAGACTTTGGTAATAACAACCGCGAAATCAAAGATGAATTACAGAAGTTAAATGAAGTAATTGCAGCAATTGAAAAATGTGAATAATATTTCCTGATGAAAGGAAGATAGAGTAGTGTAAAGAGACGGAATCAGTGTAAACTGGTTCCGCTTTTTTACGCGAGCAGCATTAAGGAATTATTAATAAAATCATACAGATATTTTTCTTGTGTCTCATCTGCTGGGATGTTATAGTGTGCGTATCAATTGAAGTAATACGGATAATACACCTACGATATTCCAAAAGGAGGAAGCGAAGTGATACAGCTTAATTACAGGGATGCAAAGCCTATTTACGAACAGATTAAAGATGGAATGCGTCATCTTGTGATTTCCAATGCATTGACAGCGGATGAAAAACTGCCATCTGTGCGTGAACTGGCAGCAACACTGGCAATTAATCCGAATACCATCCAGCGGGCGTACCGTGATCTGGAGAAAGAAGGATATGTCTATACCATTTCCGGGAAAGGAACATTCGTGGCTGCCCAGAAGCATGTAAAGGATGCAAGAACAGTGGAATTAAAAGGACATTTTGATGAAATTGTATCAGAATTGCTGTATCTGGCAGTAGAGCCGGAGCAGTTGAAACATCGGATAACGGAACTGGAAGGAGAAGAAGATATTCATGATACGGGTAAATAATGTAGTGAAAACATTTGGGGATTTCCGGGCGTTAGACGGTGTAAACCTGCATGTAAGGGATGGAGCAATTTATGGACTGGTAGGACCGAACGGAGCCGGGAAATCTACGATAATAAGACATATTACCGGAATCTATAAGCCGGATGCCGGCAACATAGAAATAGCCGGGATGCCGGTGTATGAGAATCCTCAGGCAAAGGCCAGATTTGCATATATTCCGGATGATCTTTTCTATTTCCAGCAGGCAGATGTCATGGAAATGAAACGCTTTTATAAGGGAATCTATAAGACTTTTGATGAAGATTTGTTTTTCCGGATCCGGGATGCATTTTCCAACATTGATCCGAAGATGACCATTCGGAGAATGTCAAAGGGAATGCAGAAGCAGGCGGCTTTCTGGCTGGCAATCAGCTGCAGACCGGAACTTATGATTTTAGATGAGCCGGTAGATGGACTAGACCCGGTAATGAGAAGGCAGATCTGGAGCATCATCATGTCTGATGTGGCAGAACATGGAACTACGGTATTAGTATCTTCACATAACTTAAGAGAGCTGGAGGATGTCTGCGACCATGTGGGCATTATGCATCATGGAAAAGTAATGCTAGAACGTTCCTTAAGCGAGCTACAGGGAAGTGTCTGTAAGATTCAGGTGGCATATCAGGAAAGAATGCCGAAGCTTCCGGCTGATTTTGAAGTGTTACATATGTCCAGTACCGGAAGGGTATATACCATGATTGTAAAAGGCAATCCCAAAGAGGCAAAGCTGCGGTTAGAACAGACTTCGCCGATGCTGATTGATGTGCTGCCTCTGACATTGGAAGAAATTTTTATTTACGAATTAGGAGGTGCGGATTATGCGGTCAAAGACATCTTACTTTAATGAGACGGTATTTTGGAAAAATATTACGCATTTCTGGCCTGTCTGGCTGATTTATACGATATTGCTGCTATGTATGGTTCCTCTGCGGCTGTTAGTGAATTCCGGGATTTCTTATGAAGGTTATTCAGCACAGGAAATTAAAGAAATAAAAATGAATAATTTTATGCAGATCCTGTTTTCGGATGGAAGTGGTGCGCTTATAGCACTCCTTAGTCTGGCAATTGGAATTATTGTAGCAATGGCAGTATTTTATTATCTTTATAATAACAGAAGCTCACATCTGTTTCATTCACTGCCGTTGAAAAGAACGGAACTTTTTATCAGTAATTTCCTGTCAGGAATTTGCATGCTGGTGGTTCCTGTACTATTGGCGTTTATTCTTGGAACAGTATGCTGCATTATGCAGGGAATTACAAGTCTGCAGTATCTGCTGGCGTGGGCACTGATGCTGACGGGAGAGAGCTTTTTCTTCTACAGTATGGCAATTTTCGTTGGCATGTTTAGCGGTCAGTTATTGGCAATGCCGGTATTCACGATTATTCTGAACGTATTATATATAGGATGCCGCTATGTGATTACATGTATGATTAGTACAATTGGCTATGGTATGGCGAATTCTTATGCTGACCGTATGAATAGTATTTTATCACCGGTGATATATCTTTCAAATAAGGTGGGAGTAGAGTATGACTATTTAGAGGACAGGATAGAATACCATATGTTTGGCCTTTCGGTTGTAGGGATCTATGTGCTGGTGGGTGTGGTGCTGATAGTGATATCCTGTCTGCTTTATCAGAAACGTAAACTGGAAGCCACGGGAGATGTGCTTACAATTCCGGCAACCCGCCCGGTGTTCCGCTGGGGAATGGCTTTTTGTGTGGCTTTTCTTACTGCAATTCTGCTGAGCGGACTGTTTGGCGTGCTGGTACATACATCACTGGGCAGTTTCCTGATGGTTTTATTTACAACATTGATTGCAGGCTTTCTGGCATTTTTCGTTGCGGAAATGATTTTGACGAAGAAACTGCGTGTAGTGACCAAAAAGAGATTGTTAGAATGCGGCGTCATGTTAGGAATTTCCGTCGTATTTCTTCTTTGTATCAAATGGAATGCGTTCGGACTGGAAAATAAAATCCCGGATAAGAAGGAAATTGTCGCAGCAAATATTAACTGCTATTTTGAAATAGAAGAAAATTCAGAAAGCGGAATTGATGAAATTATGAGTATTCATCAGCAGATTATTGATTCGAAGAAGGAATTTCAGGCATATCAGGGCTCGTCTGATTTAGATAAGGCATTGCAGTGGGTAGAGATTGATTATCAGCTTGCAGACGGAAGCATTATGGTGAGAAGCTATGATGTACCGGCTGCTAAAAATTATTATGAAAATGCAGATTCGGTTGTTTCAAGAATCTATGCTATGTCTATGGATCCGGAGAATTATCTCAAGGGGAATCTGATGGTGAATTATGATGACCCGAATAATCATATTATTTCAATGGAGTTTGATACCTATGACCAGAATTTAGAATATGGCAGCATTAATATACCTGATGAGCGGGCGCAGGAAATATATGATGCTTATCTTAAGGACATCCGGGCAGGTCATATTTATCTGAATACAGTAAATGATAACTACTATAAACATACGTATATCAATGGACTGTATCTGCATGTCTATAACAGCCAGGGAATCCAGCTTACCAGAGGGGAACAACGGATGTGGGGAATGGAAAACAGTAAAGATTATTATTTCGATTTGAATTTGAATGATCGTTGTGTATACACGATTAACAAACTGCTGGAGTTACATATCATTGAGTCGGAGGATGAACTGATGACGTCACAGGAAATGGAAGACAGAAGCATGAGTATGGAGCAGGAATAAATGGAAGGGTGGAATAACTGTTGTTATTCTGCCCTTTTTATTGTAAACTAAAGAGGTATTATAATATAGAAAGATTGAGAAAATAATTTATGCATACAAAGAAACATGTCATCAGTGGAGTTAAACCGGACAGCATTGCCATGGAGCTTGAGCTGGAGCCGGGAGATGAGCTGATTTCCATTAATGGCAAAGAAATAGAAGATGTATTTGACTATCAGTTCCTGACAGAGGACGAGTATCTTCTGGTGGTAGTAAGAAAGAATAATGGCGAAGAGTGGGAACTGGAAATTGAAAAAGATTATGATGAAGACCTTGGAATCGAATTTGAAAACGGACTGATGGACGATTACAAATCCTGTTCCAATAAGTGTATGTTCTGTTTTATTGACCAGATGCCGCCGGGCATGCGTGAGACACTTTATTTTAAAGATGATGACTCCAGACTTTCCTTCTTACAGGGGAATTATGTAACGCTGACCAATATGAAGGATAAGGATATTGAACGTATCATATACTACAATCTTGGACCGATTAATGTGTCGGTGCATACCACGAATCCGAAGCTTCGCTGTACCATGTTGCACAACCGTTTCGCTGGAGAAGCCTTAAAGAAAATCAAACGCTTATCAGATGCCGGAATTGAAATGAATGGACAGGTTGTACTCTGCAAGGGCGTCAATGATGGCGAAGAGTTAGAGCGGACCATCCGTGATCTGACAGAATACATTCCAAATATGCAGAGCCTTTCTATTGTACCGGTCGGTCTGACAAAATACCGGGAGGGCTTATATCCTTTGGAAGCTTTTGAAAAAGAGGATGCAGGAAAAGTCTTAGAGCAGATTCACCGCTGGCAGGATTATTGCATGGAGCATTTCGGTACACACTTTGTGCATGGAGGAGACGAGTGGTATCTTCTGGCAGAGCAGCCTCTTCCGTCTGCAGAAAACTATGATGGGTATATCCAGCTGGAAAATGGCGTGGGAATGATTACACTGCTGCGGGATGAATTCCGGGAGGCACTTGCAGCAGAAAAAGGTGATGCCAATCTGAAAAGGACAGTTACGCTGGTAACCGGAAAGCTGGCAGGACCGATTTTGGAGGAACTGACAGGAGAAATGAAGGAGAAGTTTCCAAATGTAAAGATACGGGTCCGCGTGATCCGAAACGATTTCTTCGGAGAACGGATTACCGTTGCAGGACTTCTGACCGGACAGGATATTATCGCACAGCTTAAGGACGAAGATTTGGGAGATGAGATACTGCTGCCATGCAATGTATTGCGTATGGGAGAGGATGTTTTCTTAGATGACATCACATTGACGGAGCTGAAAAGAACTTTACAAGTACAGGCAGATATTGTAAAATCAAGCGGGCAGGATTTGCTGAATGCAGTCCTTGGAAGGAGACAGAATGAGTAAACCAGTAGTAGCTATTGTAGGCAGACCAAACGTAGGAAAATCAACACTTTTTAACGTGTTGGCAGGTGAAAGAATTTCTATCGTACAGGATACTCCGGGTGTAACCCGTGACCGTATATATGCCGAAGTATCCTGGCTTGACTATAACTTTACCTTAATTGATACCGGCGGTATTGAGCCGGACAGCGGAGATATTATTTTATCCCAGATGCGGGAGCAGGCACAGATAGCCATTGATACCGCAGATGTCATTATTTTTATTACGGATGTAAGACAGGGGCTTGTAGATGCAGACCAGAAAGTAGCTGACATGCTGCGCCGTTCCAAGAAGCCAATTATTCTTGCAGTAAATAAAGTAGATGATTTTAAAAAATATATGCCGGATGTTTATGAATTTTATAATCTTGGAATTGGTGACCCGGTTCCGGTATCTGCAGCATCCAGACTTGGAATCGGTGATTTGTTAGATGAAGTGGCAAAGCATTTTACCCAGGAAATGTTAGAAGAAGCAGAAGATGACAGACCGCGTATTGCCATTGTAGGTAAGCCGAACGTAGGTAAGTCATCACTGATTAACAGGCTGACCGGTGAAAACCGTGTGATTGTTTCTGATATTGCCGGAACTACAAGAGATGCCATTGATACCGATATAAAATATAATGGCAGAGAATATGTATTTATTGATACGGCAGGACTCCGGAGAAAGAATAAGATTAAAGAAGAATTAGAGCGTTACAGTATCATCCGGGCAGTAACAGCAGTGGAACGTGCAGATGTGGTCATTATTGTAATTGATGCTACAGAAGGCGTAACGGAGCAGGATGCCAAGATTGCTGGAATTGCCCATGAAAGAGGCAAAGGAATTATCATTGCAGTGAATAAATGGGATGCCATTGAAAAGGATGATAAGACCATTTACAAGCATACAGAGAAAATCCGTCAGATTTTAAGCTTCATGCCATATGCAGAGATTTTATTTATTTCAGCCAAGACCGGACAGCGTACCGGCAGGATTTTTGAGACCATTGATGTAGTGCTTGAAAATAACAGCATGCGTGTGGCAACCGGTGTATTAAATGAGATTATGGCAGAGGCAGTTGCCATGCAGCAGCCACCAACGGATAAGGGAAAACGCTTAAAATTATATTATATTACACAGGCAGCGGTAAAACCGCCAACTTTTGTTATCTTTGTAAATGACAAGAACCTGATGCATTTTTCCTATACAAGATATCTGGAAAATAAGATTCGGGAAGCATTTGGCTTTAAGGGTACTTCCCTGAAATTCATTATAAGGGAAAGAAAGGAAGATTAATAAAATGTTATTCGGACGTGTAATATCAGTAGGAATCGGATATTTATGCGGTATGTTTTTATCCGGCTTCTTATATGGAAAGAAAGAAAATGTGGATTTACGTAAGGTGGGCAGTGGAAATGTAGGAACTACCAACACCATGCGTAACCTCGGCGTGAAGGCAGGCATTCTTACCTTGATCGGTGATGTGTGCAAGGTATTTATGGCAATGGTCATTGTATGGCTCATTTTCCGGAACCGTTATCCGGACAGTGTGAAGGTCTTAGAGCTTTATGCTGGTGTGGGCTGCATTTTAGGTCACGATTTTCCGGCTTATATGAAATTTAAAGGCGGAAAGGGAATTGCCTGTACCGGTGGTCTTCTGATTGGCTTCTGTCCGCTGGCAGTGCCAATAAGCCTTGGAATTTTTATTCTTGTGGTAGCAATCACACGGTATGTTTCCCTGGGTTCCATACTTGGTGTAATCAGTCTTGAAATACAGATTATCGTATTTGGCCAGATGGGACTGCTTTCCGTACCGGAGCAGTATCTGACGGAGGTGTATATTGTATTCGGTTTTGTGGCGGGACTGGCAATCATTTTACATCATGCCAACATCGGAAGACTTCTTAAGGGAACCGAGAACAAATTCAGTTTCCATTCAAAGAAACAGGAAGCATAGGAAAGGAAAAAACAAATGTCTGATATCAGTATCATTGGAGCCGGAAGCTGGGGAACTGCTTTATCGGTGGTATTACATAAAAACGGTCATAAGATTACAATCTGGTCTGCACTTGCACCGGAAATTGAAATGTTAAAGGAAAAGCATGAGCAGGCAGAAAAACTTCCGGGCGTTATTTTACCGGATGATATTATGTTCACAACAGATTTAAAAGAAGCAATCGAGGGAAAAGACATGCTCGTCTTAGCAGTGCCTTCTCCATTTACCAGAAGCACAGCAAAAGCAATGAGCCCGTTCGTAGCAGAGGGACAGCTTATTGTCAGCGTGGCAAAGGGAATTGAAGAGAATACGTTAATGACTTTATCTGAAATCATTATGGAAGAGATTCCACAATGTGAGGTGGCGGTTTTATGCGGACCAAGCCATGCGGAAGAAGTAGGAAAAGAAATTCCGACCAGTCTGGTAGCAGGAGCAAAGAAGCGTGCCACAGCAGAACTGGTCCAGAACACCTTTATGAGTGAAGTATTACGTGTTTATACCAGCCCGGATGTACTGGGGATGGAAATCGGAGCATCCTTAAAGAATGTCATTGCACTGGCAGCAGGTATGGCAGACGGACTTGGTTATGGAGATAATACCAAGGCAGCACTGATTACCCGTGGAATTTCAGAGATGGGAAGACTTGCCCTTGCCATGGGAGCGAAATATGAGACCTTAAGCGGACTGACCGGAATGGGTGATTTAATCGTAACCTGTGCCAGCAAGCACAGCAGAAACCGTCGTGCCGGATATCTGATGGGGCAGGGATATACCATGCAGCAGGCAATGGATGAAGTAAAGATGGTAGTTGAGGGTGTCTATTCTGCCAAAGCAGCAATTGCTTTAGCGAAGAAATATCATGTAGATATGCCGATTATTGAACAGGTCAATGAAGTATTATTTGAAAATAAACCTGCGAAGGATGCAGTAAAAGAACTGATGCTCAGAGATAAAAAGGTAGAGCATGACGACCTGGAATGGCAGTAGGAGAAAAGGAGTTTTTAGCAGAATGGAAAAGATTCGTATCAAATATTTTACAGATAAAATCGAAAAGCTTACATATATCGATGGCAAATCCGACTGGATTGATCTTCGTGCATCCGAAGAAGTCGAAATGAAAGCAGGAGAATTTAAACTGATTCCTCTTGGTGTGGCAATGGAGCTGCCAAAGGGATATGAAGCACACATTATGCCAAGAAGTTCTACTTATAAGAATTTCGGAATTATTCAGGCAAACAGCTGCGGAATCGTAGACGGTTCCTACTGTGGAGACAATGATATGTGGAGACTGCCTGCAATTGCAATGCGTGATACCGTGATTCATGTTAATGACCGTATCGCACAGTTCCGTATTGTAGAGAATCAGCCGCAGATTCATTTTGAAGAAGTAGAAAGCCTGGGCAACCAGGACAGAGGTGGTTTCGGAAGTACCGGAATCCAGTAAATTATCAAACAGGGGGTAAATCAAATGGAAGAACGTATGGTCAAATTTTATTCACAGGAAAACAACAATCTTGCATTACATGCAATACCGGGGCATTTTGCCACCAGTCATTCGCACATCAATTACTATATTGATGTAACCAGTATAAAAGCCCGCGTGAAAGAGGCAAAAGAAGCTGCAAAAGTGCTTTACCAGAAGACCGGTAATCCATCCTATGTAGATACCGTTGTATGTATGGACAGAACAGAAATGATTGGCGGATTTTTAGCAGAGCGTTTTGAACAGGGAGATTTTATGTCAACCAATCTGCATGAGACTATTTATGTTATTTCTCCGGAGATGAACAGCAGCGGTCAGATGATTTTCCGTGATAATACCAAAAATATGATTACCGGAAAACATATCGTGCTTTTGCTGGATACAACAACAACCGGTGAGACAATCAGAAGATGCTTAGAGTGCATCCGGTATTACGGTGGAATTATTGAAGATGTAGTAGCAATCTTCTCCACTGTTAAGGAAGTGGACGGTCACAGAGTAGAAAGTCTCTTTACCGAGAAAGATGTACCGGGCTATCAGGCATATGAGCAGCATGACTGTCCGTATTGTGCAAAAGGCATGAAGTTAGAGGCCATGGTAAATGGTTACGGATACTCTAAATTATAAAGAATAGATAAACATTTTCTAAAGTGAAAACCCATTTCTTTCGTCGGATTGTACAAGAAAGAGATGGGTTTTCGTCACTCTGACGAAGAGATAAAAAAATGCACAGAATATCAGTCAGAACATACAAAAAAAAGAAAAATCTTTGTGGAATCCTCGCATAGCCAAAGTGCGCAATATCCTGTATGATAAGGACAGTTAAAAACGAACAAAACATTAGGAGGTTAAACCAATGGCAAGTTTATCATTAAAAAACATTTGTAAAGTATATCCAAACGGCTTTGAAGCTGTTAAGGATTTCAGCCTTGAAGTAGAAGATAAGGAATTCATCATCTTCGTAGGACCATCTGGATGTGGTAAATCTACTACACTTCGTATGATTGCAGGTCTTGAGGAGATTTCTTCCGGAGAATTATACATCGACGGAAAACTCGTTAACGACGTAGAGCCAAAAGACAGAGATATCGCAATGGTATTCCAGAACTACGCTCTGTATCCACATATGACTGTATTTGACAATATGGCATTCGGATTAAAATTAAGAAAAGTTCCGAAGGATGAAATCAAGAGAAAAGTTGAAGAAGCAGCTAAGATCCTTGACCTTGAGAAATTATTAGATCGTAAACCAAAGGCTTTATCCGGTGGACAGAGACAGCGTGTTGCTATGGGACGTGCCATCGTTCGTAATCCTAAGGTATTCCTTATGGATGAGCCGTTATCCAACCTGGATGCAAAACTTCGTGTACAGATGCGTTCTGAGATCGCTTCTTTACATAACAGATTAAAGGCAACTATCATCTATGTAACACATGATCAGACCGAGGCTATGACACTTGGTACCAGGATTGTTGTATTAAAAGATGGTGTTATCATGCAGGTTGATTCTCCGCAGAAATTATACAATGAGCCGAACAACTTATTCGTTGCAGGATTCATTGGTTCTCCGCAGATGAACTTCATCGATGCAAAATGTAAAGTAGAGGGAGACAAAGTTTCTCTTACATTCGATAACACAACAATCGTATTACCACCAGCAAAAGCAAAGAAACTTGCAGATGCAGGATGCAACGGAAAGACAGTTGTTATGGGTATCAGACCAGAGGATATCGGAGATTCCGAGATTGAGATCGAAGCACACCAAGATTGCGCATTCGAGGCTGATGTAACAGGATACGAGTTATTAGGTTCTGAGGTATTATTATACTTCAAAGTAGCAGGCGCAAGCATGACTGCAAAAGTTGATTCCAGAACAACAGCACGTATGGGAGATCACATCAAACTTGCTATTGATCCTGAGAAGATTCATGTTTTCGACAAAGAAACAGAATTGACAATTACCAACTAATTCGGTAAAATTAAACAGAACATCATTTAAAATAAAACTGGGTACAGTGATGTACCCAGTTTTTGTTCGTCAGTAAGGATGAAATTATAGATCGGATGATGGGTGGAACTAGACGAAGGGGAGATATCGGAAAGGAAACAGATTATGATTTCAAACCATAAAATACAGACAACACTTGATGAGATAAAGGATATATCGAGAATTGATCTTGCACTTTACACGGAAAAAGGAAAGCCGGTTGCAGCAACATTTGAGCCGGAGGGAGATTTAGAAGGTGCAATCACATCTTTTGCAGATTCCATGGCTGAGAGCCAGATGCTCTCAGGATATCATTTTTTTAAGGTGATCGCTGATGGAGAGATAGAATATATTCTGCTGACCAAATCACAGGCAGAGGATGCTTATATGGTGGGACGCCTTGCAGTCTGCCAGATCAGAAACCTTGCGGCTGCCTATATGGAGCAGTTTGACCGCAACAATTTCATGCAGAATATCCTGCTTGGAAATATGTTGGTCGTAGATATGTACAATAAGGCGCAGAAACTTCATATCGAGCAGGCGGAGCGTGTGGTTTATGTGATCGATTTAGAAGATAAGAAAGATTCCACCGCAGTGGAGCTTGTGAAAAATCTCTTTGCAACCAAGATGCGCGATTATGTGACAGAAGTGGACGAGCAGAGCATCGTCCTGATCAAGGATGTTCGCGATATTAAGAGTGAAGATGAATTACAGAAATTAGCCGATATGATCGTGGATAATATGCACACGGAGGCGATGGTACGTGTAAGGGTAGGTTACGGCAATCAGGTGAATAATCTGCCGGATATTGCAAAATCCTATCAGGAGGCAAAAATGGCTCTTGAGGTTGGAAAGATTTTTTATGCGGAAAAAGAAACGATCGCATACCGGTATCTTGGCATCGGACGTCTGATTTACCAGCTTCCGATGAGCCTTTGCGAGATGTTTATTCATGAGGTGTTTGGGGATGAGATCCCGGATATTTTTAATGAAGAGACAACGACGACGATACAGAAATTTTTTGAAAACAATCTGAACATTTCAGAGACAGCCAGACAGCTTTACGTACACAGAAATACTTTAGTGTACCGTTTAGAGCGGTTAGAAAAAATCATCGGACTTGATATCCGTAAATTTGACGATGCAATGACTTTTAAGCTTGCACTGATGGTTATTTCACATATGCAGTATGCAAGGCGTCAGGATACGGATCAGAGATAGAAATTTAGTGTAAAAGGAATAGATTTAGCAGGAAAGGGAAGAAAGAAATGGCAAAGACAGGCGGCTATGACGAGAGCAGTATTTCCGTTCTCGAAGGGCTTGAAGCGGTAAGAAAAAGACCGGGAATGTATATCGGAAGTGTTTCGCGGAAAGGTTTGAATCACCTGATTTATGAGATCGTGGACAATGCAGTGGATGAGCACCTTGCGGGAGCCTGCGATACGATCTGTGTAACATTAGAAGCGGATGGTTCCTGTACCGTTGAGGATAACGGACGAGGCGTTCCGGTCGGTATGCATGCAAAGGGAGTTTCGGCGGCACGTATTGTTTATACGACATTGCATGCAGGAGGAAAGTTTGATGATTCCGCTTATAAGACCAGTGGTGGTCTGCACGGCGTCGGTTCTTCTGTTGTAAATGCGTTATCGACACATATGGATGTCTGGATCAGCCGTGATGGTTATATTCATCATGATGGTTATGAGCGCGGTATTCCGGTGGTTGAACTGGAAAATGGACTGTTACCAACCATCGGAAAGACGAAAAAGACCGGTACAAAGGTTAATTTCCTCCCGGATCCGGAGATTTTTGAAAAAACCAGATTTAAAGAGGACGAAGTAAAAAGCCGTATGCATGAGACAGCATACTTAAATCCGGCGCTGACAATCATTTATGAGGACAAACGTGGACCGGAAGTAGAGCATATTGCATATCATGAGGAGGAGGGCATCATTGGTTTTGTCAAGGATCTGAACAAAAAAAATGAGGTGCTTCACGATGTGGTCTACTTTAAGGGCGAGCAGGATGGTATCACCGTTGAGGCGGCATTTCAGTATACCAATGAGTTCCATGAAAATATTTTAGGATTCTGTAACAATATTTTTAATGCGGAGGGTGGTACGCATATTACAGGGTTTAAGACAGTGTTTACCACAGTCATCAATTCCTACGCAAGGGAACTTGGCATTCTAAAGGAAAAGGATTCTAATTTTACGGGGGCAGATGTCCGCAACGGTATGACAGCAATCGTGTCCATCAAACACCCGGATCCGCGTTTTGAGGGACAGACCAAGACGAAACTAGACAACCAGGATGCGGCGCGTGTCACGGCAAAAGTGACCGGAGACGAGATACAGCTTTATTTCGATAAAAATTTAGAAGTATTGAAAACTGTGATTTCCTGTGCGGAAAAGGCAGCGAAAATCCGTAAGACCGAGGAGCGCGCAAAGACAAACCTTCTGACAAAACAGAAGTTTTCTTTTGATTCCAACGGAAAACTTGCCAACTGTGAGAGCAGGGATGCGTCGATCTGTGAGATTTTTATTGTTGAGGGAGATTCTGCGGGAGGATCTGCAAAGACAGCGCGTGACCGTAATTTCCAGGCAATCCTGCCGATCCGTGGTAAGATTTTAAATGTTGAGAAGGCGAGTATCGACAAGGTGCTTGCAAATGCAGAGATCAAGACGATGATCAATGCATTTGGCTGTGGTTTTTCCGAAGGCTATGGCAATGATTTTGATATCACGAAACTGCGCTATGACAAGATTATTATTATGGCGGATGCCGATGTCGATGGAGCACATATATCCACACTGCTTCTGACACTGTTTTACCGTTTCATGCCGGAACTGATCTATGAGGGACATGTCTATGTGGCAATGCCGCCGTTATATAAAGCAATTCCTACAAAAGGGGAGGAAGAATATCTCTATGATGATGCTGCCTTAGAGCGGTACCGTAAGAATCATAAGAGTAATTTTACCCTGCAGCGTTATAAAGGTCTCGGTGAGATGGATGCAGAACAGCTCTGGGAGACAACTTTAAACCCGGAAACCAGGATTTTAAAACGCATCGAGATTGAGGACGGACGTATGGCGTCCGATATTACGGAACTTTTGATGGGAAATGATGTGCCGCCGCGCAAGATGTTTATCTATGAACATGCGCAGGATGCAGCACTTGATATCTGATAGAAATGAGGATTACTATGAATCAGGAAGAACAGATTATCCGCACCGAATATTCAGAATTGATGCAGAAATCTTATATTGATTATGCCATGAGCGTTATCATTGCGCGTGCGCTCCCGGATGTGAGGGATGGTTTAAAGCCGGTGCAGAGAAGAACGCTCTACGATATGTATGAACTTGGTATCCGTTATGACAAGCCGTACCGTAAATGTGCGCGTATTGTCGGTGATACAATGGGTAAGTATCATCCGCATGGTGACAGTTCCATCTATGATGCACTTGTTGTGATGGCACAGGATTTTAAGAAAGGTTTGCCTCTTGTGGATGGACATGGTAATTTTGGTTCCATCGAGGGAGATGGCGCTGCTGCAATGCGTTACACGGAGGCGCGTTTACAGAAGATCACACAGGAAGCATATTTAGCGGACTTAGATAAAGACGTTGTAAATTTTGTCCCAAACTTTGATGAGACAGAAAAAGAGCCGGAAGTACTTCCGGTTAAAGTGCCAAACCTGCTTTTAAACGGTGCAGAGGGTATTGCTGTTGGTATGACCACAAGCATTCCGCCACATAATTTCGGTGAGGTAATCGATGGTGTGATCGCATACATGAAAGATCCGGATATTAATACCGAACAGATGATGCAATATATCCCGGGACCTGACTTCCCGACAGGGGGTATCGTTGCAAACAAAGACGAGTTGTTAGCTGTCTATTCAACCGGTATGGGAAAGATCAAGATCCGCGGTAAAGTTGAGGCTGAAAAAGGAAAAGGCGGAAAAGACCGGCTTGTAATCACAGAGATCCCGTACACAATGATCGGTGCTAATATCGGAAAGTTTTTAAACGATATCTACAGCCTCGTTGAGACAAAGAAAACTTCTGATATCGTGGACATCACAAACCAGTCCTCAAAAGAGGGAATCCGTATTGTACTTGAATTAAAAAAGGGTGCGGATGTTGAAAATTTAAAAAACCTTCTCTACAAGAAAACAAAACTGGAAGATACATTTGGTGTCAACATGTTAGCGGTAGCGGATGGGAAACCGGAAACTATGGGAATCGTTCCGATCATCCGTCATCATGTGAATTTCCAGTATGAGCTTGCAACACGCAAATACCAGACACTTCTTGCAAAAGAGCGCGACAAAAAGGAGATTCAGGAAGGCCTCATTAAGGCAACGGATGTCATTGACCTGATTATTGAGATCCTGCGCGGAAGTAAAAATGTGAAAGATGCGAGAGCCTGTTTAACCGACGGTATCACAGATAACATCAATTTTAAATCCGAACAGTCTAAGAGAGATGCTGCAAAACTTCGTTTTACAGAGAGACAGACCACAGCAATCCTTGAGATGCGTCTGCAGAAATTAATCGGACTCGAACTCGAAGCACTCTTAAAAGATCATGACGAGACACTGAAAAATATCGCAAAATATGAGGATATTTTAGGCAGTCGTGCGACTATGGCTAAAGTTATCATTAAAGAACTGGAGAACTTTAAGAAAGAGTATGCAAAGCCAAGAAAAACAGTGATCGACAACCTGGAAGAAGCAGTTGTTGTGGAAAAGAAGATCGAGGAAATGGATGTCGTATTCCTTATGGATCGTTTTGGATATGCAAAAACTGTGGATGTTGCGACTTATGAGAGAAATAAGGAGGCGGCGAACACGGAAAACCGCTACATCCTGACCTGCAAGAACACGGACAAGATCTGTATTTTTACGAATAAAGGGCAGATGCATTTGTTAAAGGTGTTAGATCTACCATATGGAAAATTCCGTGACAAGGGAACACCGATTGACAATTTAAGCAATTATAACAGCAGTGAGGAAAGTTTTGTTTATATCACAAACCTTGCAGCGATTAGCCGCTCCCAGGTATTGTTTGGAACGAAATCCGCAATGCTTAAAGTGGTAGACGGAAGCGAGTTTGATGTTGCAAAACGTACTACGGCTGCGACGAAATTAAATGAGGGCGATGAGCTGATCTTTGTGCAGGCACTTGCACTGGAAGAAACACTTGTCATGCAATCTGAAAAAGACTTTTTCCTGCGGATCGATATTTCAAGTATCCCGGAAAAGAAAAAGGGAGCAGTCGGTGTGCGCGGCATGAAATTAGGTGCCGGTGATGCGCTTACGGCGATTTATCTTCTGAACGCGGAAGATTCGTTAAACATTGAAGTAAAAGGCAAGGAAGTGGCACTTAACCGCCTGCGCACTGCGGGACGTGATACGAAGGGAACCAAACGATGAAACAGACAAAAGGTTACCAGATCTGGCAGATCATTTATCCGATTGGAATTTACTATGTAGTGTCAAGCCTCTGTTATTTTGCATTGGAGATGCTTCTTGGCAATGCAGATGAGACTTATATGCTGCGCCAGCTTGTCTGCGCAGCGGTTACGATTCCAGCCATATTAAAATATTATATGGCAGACAAAAACATCCGCGATACTGTTTACGGACAAAAGAAGTTTAAGCTGGGAAGCGAGCAGATGATCTATATTGCGGTAACGGTTGTGTCTGTGTCTGCACTTGGAATTGCAGTTAACAATATCATTGCAATGACACCGCTGATCCAGACCTCTGAAGGGTTTCAGACTGCAAATCAGGCTTTTTTTGCGGGAACGGCAGTTTATGAGTTCCTTGGTTCCTGTTTTCTGATCCCAATCGCGGAAGAATTATTATTCCGGGGTGTGGTCTATCAGAGGTTAAAACTGATGCTGGGTGTCTCCCCTGCAATTATTTGTTCCGCTTTGATCTTTGGACTGGTGCATGTGAACCTGGTACAGTTTTTGTATGCAGCGGTTTTGGGATGCCTGCTGGCATATTTGTATGAAAAAACAGGATTTTTCTATGTGCCGGTACTAGGGCACATTGCGGCAAACACTGCTGCGGTCGTGCGTGCGGAGACAGGATGGCTGTCTTTTGGCTATACGGCGGATGCGAAAGGAATTGGATTTACGGTGGTGATACTTGTGGTGGCAGGCGCTGCGGTCTGGAGTTTCTGGAAGTGGAAGAAGAATGTGGGAGTTGATGAGAAAGCCTAAAGCTGCATGAATCATATTTTATGAAACAAAAATGACTGATGGGCAGCATATGCAGGCAGAAAGCCGGAAATGCGTATAAATTGCGGATTTTCCGGCTTTTCTGGTTTTTATCAATAGGATTCGGGTGTCAAAAGGTGGTTTTCAATTTTGGGTCTGTCAAATTGCACAAAACCGAACTTGTTTTGTTCCGTTGTCCGAAAATAAGAAAAACTAAGTATGCCAGAATCAGTTTTTTACAGAGTGACGTAAACGGCATTCAACGAGCCTTCCATGGCTCGTGAAGCCTTGTTCTGCCGTCCGTGGCAGAACATTACTGTAAATAGACAGGCATACTAAGATTTTCTAATTTTCTCCCAAAGTCACAAAAACAGTCTCGGCTTTGTGCAATTTGACAATCGCTAAGTTATGAACCACCTTTTGACACCCGAATCTTCATAGGAAATTACGTCCTATGAATTAAAAAGCCCTCCGGGCGGGATGCGCAAAAGACAGCGCAAGAAGGGAGGATTTTATGTCACAGATTCAGGTAACAGATCTTACATATGGTTATGAGGGAAATATCACATCGTCTGCAGTGTTTGATTATTTTCCATATCGGATATCCGAAAAGGGATTTATTCTGATATCGCATGACAGAGATATTTTAGATGCCTGCATTGATCATGTACTGGTTTTAAATCGAAAGACGATCGAGGTACAGAGCGGCAAGAAGCCGAAAGTGGGCGGATAAAAACGAGGCGACGAAAATAGGCTATGATCCCGTCAAAGAGCATGACCGCTCGGGTGCAACGAGAGCATATATCGGTGCGAAGACAAAAAAGATGCAGAGGACTATGTATTGAAAAATCTGACCTTTGAACTGGTGCAGGGGGAGCGTGTCTTTTTGCGTGGTGATATCAGAGATTTTTGCCGGGAAAGAAATTTAGAAGAAAGTTTATTTTTTGCATTACTGCGCCAGCTTGACATGGAACGGGCGCAATTTGAGAAAAGACTCGAAGAATTTTCGGAGGGTCAGAAGAAAAAAGTACTGATTGCCGCGAGTCTGATGACACCGGCACATGTGTACATCTGGGATGAACCGCTCAACTATATTGATGTTTTTTCAAGAATGCAGATCGAGCAGCTGATCCTTCGGTATCAGCCGACCATGATCCTTGTCGATCATGATATCAGGTTTCAGGAGAAAATCGCAACGCGTGTTGTGGAACTGTAAAGCTGTGATCCGACCGTTTTTGCAATTCGACAGTCAGAAGAGGAGGATAAAAATGTTAGAACGGATTGAAAATGTAAATGAACAGGTGATAGAAAAAATGTTTTTATTATATGCAGAATCCATGGCGGATATGGAGAGGGAATTTAAAGATCGTGATGAAATGGAGGCATCATATGCGGCGTTTTTAAAGGAGTTTATCGAAAATCCAAAGCAGATGGTGTTTGTTGAAACTGCAGAAAAACAGTGGGTATGCGGACTTAGGGCAGTTGAGTCAGAGCCGGGGAAATGGTTTCTTGAGGCAGTTGAGACGATGCCGGAGCATAGAAACAGAGGATATGGTAAAAAACTGATACGTCATGTAACGGAGTTTTTGAAAGGCATAGGCGCAAAAAAGATAGATTGCATTATAGGAAAAAGTAATTTATCATCAATAAAAATGCATTCGGATTGTGGATTTAAAGAAACGAAGGAGCCGCCGGTAAATTGTTGGGGAGAGCTTGAGGAGGGAAGAATTCTTTTCCGGCTTGAAATTTGATCATGTGCCATTTTGCACATGGTATAATCAATGAATTTATCTGCCATATGCTCAATCGCTGATACAGGAGAGAAAAGAGGAACACAATGATAAATATTATAGAAATCAAAGATCTGGATGCCCCGGAGCTGCAGATTTATTACAATTTAAATGAAGCACAGCTTTTTCACTATTTTGAGCCGAAGCCGGGGATTTTCATTGCGGAAAGTCCGAAGGTGATCGAGCGTGCCTTAGATGCCGGCTGTGTGCCGATGTCATTTTTGATGGAAAAAAAACATGTGGAGACACAGGCAAAAGAAATCCTTGCGCGCTGCGAAAAATTACAAAGCCGAGATCTTACACAGGCGTCTTTGGTTTATAGGGAGGATGAGCATGTAATCCCGGTTTATGTGGCAGAAGTTGAAATGCTTGCAAAAATCACAGGTTATCAGCTGACACGCGGCATGCTCTGTGCCATGTACCGTCCGGCACTGTCTTCGGTGGAGCAGCTTTGCAAGAATGCAAGGCGTGTTGCAATTTTGGAAAATGTGGTAAATCCAACAAATGTCGGAGCAATTTTCCGTTCTGCGGCGGCACTTGGAATGGATGCAGTTCTTTTGACACCAGCCTGTGCAGATCCGCTATACCGGAGAGCAAGCCGTGTCAGCATGGGAACAGTATTCCAGATACCGTGGACATATTTTGATAAAAATGCATCCTGGCCGGACGGTGCGATGGATGTGCTGCATAAGCTGGGATATAAAACGGCGGCAATGGCACTTCGGGATGACTCCGTGAGTATAGATGATGAAAAAATGATGGCGGAGGAAAAGTTAGCAATCGTTCTCGGAACGGAAGGTGACGGACTGGCAGATCACACGATCGCAGACTGTGACTATACGGTGAAAATTCCGATGACACATGGTGTGGATTCACTGAACGTGGCGGCTGCAAGTGCGGTGGCATTCTGGCAGCTTGGGATGAAGTGCGAACAGTAACAAACTGACTTCTTAGAGAAAGATGGAAGTGTGAAAAATAAGATTTTTCACACGCAAGAATGGAGATTTATATGAAAGTAGTAGCAGCAATCGATTCATTTAAGGGATGCATGACGTCCATGGAGGCTGGAAATGCTGTAAAGAAAGGAATTCTGGCAGCAAAACCAGATGCAGAAGTATGGTTAAGTCCGCTCGCAGATGGCGGTGAAGGAACCGTGGATGCACTGATCGAAGGCTTGGGAGCAGAAAAAATACCGGTTACCGTGGCAGGACCGCTTGGAGAAAAAGTGTCGTGTTATTACGGTTTTTTAGAAGAGACAAAAACGGCTGTCATGGAAATGGCATCTGCCGCAGGAATCACGCTTGTGACAAAGAAAGATCCATTGCGTGCATCTACCTATGGAGTGGGGGAGATGATTGCAGATGCCCTGAAACGCGGCTGTAAAAATTTCATGATTGGAATTGGTGGAAGTGCGACCAACGATGGCGGCATCGGAATGTTAAAGGCACTTGGATTTGAATTTTTTGATGAAGATGGAAATGATGTGGGAGAGGGCGCGGCAGCGCTTGCAAAGATTGAGGTGATCCGGACTGAAAATAAAAATCCGCTGCTTTCCGGTGCAAAATTTCAGATTGCCTGTGATGTGAAAAATCCGCTTTGCGGCAAACAGGGTGCAACTTACATATTTGGACCACAAAAAGGTGTGACGGAAGAACAGAAAGAGCAGGTCGATGAAGCAATGAGACATTATGCGGATGTGACCAAAGAAAGTTTGGATTGTGACTTTGCGGACTGTGAGGGCGCTGGTGCAGCGGGAGGACTCGGATATGCATTCCTTTCGTATCTTGCGGGAGAATTAATACCGGGTGTGGAACTGATTTTGCAGGCAACCGGCCTGGAAGAAAAAATGAAAAATGCGGATGTTGTGGTGACCGGAGAAGGACGTCTGGATGCGCAGACGGTCATGGGGAAAGCACCGGCCGGTGTTGCTGCGCTGGCAAAAAAATATAATGCGAAAGTCATCGCATTTGCAGGGAGCGTTGCATCCGAAGCGAAAGTCTGTAACCGGGCGGGAATCGATGCATTTTTCCCGATCGTAAGAGGCGTGACAACATTAGAAGAAGCAATGAAAAAAGAAAATGCAATGGAAAATATAGCCGCCACGGCAGAGCAGGTATTTCGGCTGCTGTGAGGAAAAAGAATGGAGATTCGTGTGAAAAATAAAATTTTTCACACGCAAGAAAGGGGATTAATATGAGATATAAGATCAGTCATGCCCTCGTGCAGTTTGGCGGAGATGTGATTTTACGTGATGTCAATTTTGAGGTGCATGATAAAGAAAAAATCGCCATTGTAGGACAAAACGGCTGTGGAAAGACCACGCTGCTGCGTCTGATCGCGGGCGATATTTCGATGAATAATTTAGACAGCGATGAAGAATGTGGTATTACGATGGCAGGAAAACAGGAAATTGGTTTCCTGCGTCAGGTTAATTTTACGGAAAAAGATGTGACCGTGGAAGAGGAAATCAAGAAAGTATTTGAGCCGGTGTTTGCGTGTGAAAAGCGGATGCGGGAACTTGAAAATGAGATGAAAACTTCCGCGGACAAACAGCTTTTGCGCGAATATGACAACTTACAAAGCCGTATGGAGGCAATGCGGGGATATTCGTGGCAGCAGGATATGGAGACTATGTTTCAGCGGTTCGGGTTTGCGTTAGAAGATCTGAAACGCCCGATCGGAAGTTTTTCCGGTGGACAGCAGACGAAAGTGGCATTTATCAAATTGCTGTTAAAACGTCCGGATATCATGCTGCTCGATGAGCCGACCAACCATCTGGATCTTCCGACAATCGAGTGGTTAGAAGGATATTTAAAGACTTATGATAAGGCGGTCATCATTGTTTCACATGACCGTATGTTTTTAGACAAAGTGATCGATGTGACCTACGAGATCGAATATCATGAGATCAAGCGTTATGCCGGCAATTACACGGCATTTATGAAGCAAAAAGAAGAGGCACTGATCAAACAGGAAAAAGACTATGAGGAGCAGCAAAAGGAGATCAAACGTCTGACGGACTGGATCGAAAAATGGAAAAATACGCCGACGAAAGTGGCGGCGACACGTTCAAAGCGCATGGCGATCGAACACATGGTAAAAATCGAAAAGCCGAGACATTTTGATACGAAAGCATTTCATGCGAGATATGTACCGCGCATGGAAAGCTACACGAATGTGATTCATGCCAAAAATCTTGAGATCGGTTACGATACCGTCTTAAGTAAAGTCTCATTTCTGCTTCAAAAGAAAGACAGACTTGCAATCATTGGGGAGAACGGTAAAGGAAAATCCACACTTTTGAAAACCTTAGTCGGCGAACTGCCTGCGTTAGGTGGTGAATTTTCATTTGGACAAAATGTAGAATGGAGTTATTTTGACCAGCAGAAAGCAGTGCAGGAGCATTTCCGGGAAGATCAGACCGTGCTTGAAAATTTCTGGGAGGAATATCCTTCCTATATGAGGGAGGAAGTCCGCAGTGCACTGGGGGGATTTTTATTTTCCGGAGAAGATGTAGAAAAGAAGATGGGACAGCTTTCCGGCGGAGAAAAAGTCCGTCTCGCACTCTGTAAAATGCTGCAGACCAAACCGAATCTTTTGATCTTAGATGAGCCGACGAACCATATGGATATTGTTGGAAAAGAGGCGTTAGAGCAGATGTTAAGAGAGTACGAGGGAACAGTACTTTTCGTCTCACATGACCGTTATTTTATCAGCAGGATCGCAACCGGGATTTTGGAATTTTCCGAGAGTGGTGTGAAACAATATGCCATGAGTTATGAGGAGTATCTTGCAGAAAAACAAAAAGAGATGGAGATTTCCGGAAAAGGGCAAGGAATGTCACAGAGTGCGAGGTATGTGTCAGGAAATGATACACAAAATTCTGTGGGGAATGAGAAACACAATCAGCATCAGAGTGGCATAAAAACAGACGCAGATGTTCCTACTTTAACGGATGTGTTTGACAAAAAAACTTATTACAATCCGGGCAAAATCCGTTCAAGACTGCAGCACCAGTTAGAAAAATATGAAAAAATGTTAGAGGAGAGCGAAGAAAAACTCGCTGAAATAAAAATGCAGTTCATGGATCCGGAGCTTGCCAGTGACTATCCGAAGCTGATGGAACTGCAGAATGCACTTGACGCAGAGGAAAAGAACCAGGAGAGTCTGTTAGAGCGGATGCTTGAGACGGAGACCGAACTTGCGGAATTTGAGGAGAAGTGAGTATGAAATAATTGGACCAAAAGTTCTTGGATGAACTTTTGGTCCTTGTTTATATCTATATCCGTTCAAACACTGGAATATGTTCGATCGGTGCATCTGCTATAATAGTCTGACAACCCTCATAGGTTGTGCCGTCTGTTATGTTTTTCCATTTTCCTGCAGGAAGATATACATCGCGTTTATTTATATCTGGGGAGAGAACCGGTGCTACAAGATAGCGGGAACCAAACATATATTGGTCATCGATATCCCAGCAGGCAGAATCATCCGGAAATTCATAAAACATGGTACGCATCAAGGGTGCACCGGTGGTGCTTGATTCTTCCATCAGAGATTCAATGTAAGGCTTGAGGGAAAGTCGTAAGTTCAACTGGTCTTTCATGATCCGAAAAGCATCTTCGCTATAGCTCCAGAGTTCATTATCGTGACCGGTATAGAGGTAACCTCCGCCAAAATCCTTGTCGGAGAGCGGTGCAATATCGTGTGGACCGCGGTCACCGTGCATGCGGAGAATCGGAGAAAATACGGCTAATTCGAACCAGCGGAGCAGCAGTTCTTTAAATTCCGGGGAACTCCAGTCATCTGTCATGAAACCGCCGATGTCACTGGTCCACCATGGGATTCCGGCAAGCCCCATGTTAAGACCTGCGGACAACTGGTCGCGCAGGGAGGCAAAGGTGCTTGGAACATCCCCAGACCAGATCAGTGCTGCATATTTCTGGCTTCCGGCCCAGCCACAGCGGACGAGATTTAAGATATTTCCGTCTTTGCCGAGTGATTTTTGCCCATCATAAAAAGCCTGTGTATAGAATTTCGGGTAAAGGTTGGAGACTTCAAGCGCTGGTCCGAGATAATAGCGGTAGTTATCGTAGTCGTAAACACTATAATCCGGTTCGGAGTTGTCCAGCCAGAACATATCAATACCGTAGTCACTGTAATTCTTTTTGCATTTTTCCCAGATATAATCGCGGGCAGCAGGATTCATCGCGTCCATTTCAATGCAGTCACCCTGAAAATCATAGGTCTGTAAACTTCCACGTTCTGTGCGGATCAGAAGTCCCTGTTCTAACATCGGATCAAAATTCTCACTTTTCCGATCAACGCTAGGCCATACGGAAACCATGACTTTTGTGCCCATTGCGTGCAGTTCGTCACACATTGCCTTTGGATTTGGCCAGTATTCCGGGTCAAAGTGCCAGTCGCCCTGTCTGGTCCAGTGGAAAAAGTCAATGACAATGACATCGAGTGGAATGCCAAGTTCTTTGTATCTGCGGGCAACGGAAAGAACTTCCTCCTGTGTGCGGTAGCGCAGTTTACACTGCCATAAGCCGAGCAGATCTGACGGCATATGCGGTGCGCGTCCGGTCACAGCTGAGTAATTTTTGAGCAGGTCGGCGGGACCATCACCGACGGTAATCCAGTAGTCGATTTCTTTAGATGCCTCAGCCTGCCATTCGGTGTAATTTTTGCCGAAAGAAGCTTTTCCGACTGCCGGATTGTTCCATAAAAATCCATAGCCGAGATTGGAAACGGCAAAGGGGATCGAAACCTGTGAATTGCGCTGTGCGAGTTCCAAGACACAGCCTTTCTGATCTAAATATGGCTGCTGATATTGTCCCATACCGTAAATTTTCTCATGGTCATTGCTCTCAAAACGCACGGTCAGCTTGTAATCACCGCCAATGATCGGTTTGTAATCGCGTCCGATAATTTTTAAGGCAGAACTCTCCCCACACTCAGTGCCGAAATAATTGCGGTAATATTCACGCAGAAAACGTTTGCTATCGCGGAAAAAGGAAAGAACACCTGCTGCATTTGAGCGGATCGTAAGCCGCCCATTAGTGATCTCTGCGGATTCTTTTCCATTGATCGTGATCACTGCATTTGTGTCCTCATCTGACAAAGCCTCTGTCAGCGCCCAGGCATTCCCGGTAAAATCAATCGATTTGGTTGCACGCACACGAAACGCATTGCGACCCCATGGCTCGATGCGGATCTGTTCATACTGATGTCTGATACATAAAGCGTTACCATCTTTTGAAAAAAACATAAAATCCTCCTTGTTTGCGAAGCAAATGCGACTGCCATTGCAGGAGCAGAGGATTTGCCTCCTTGTTTGCGAAGCAAATGCGACTGCCATTGCAGGGAGCAATGCCCAGCATGCTGTGCAGGATTTGCCTCCTTTGTTTTGCATCTTTATTATAATAAAAATATAATCATATTTTTGCGCATTTTCTTGAATAAAAATGACTAAAACTAACACTATTTTGATATAATCATAACAAAACAGAATCCGAACACGTAAGATTGGTGCTTGCACACAAACTTGTGATGCAAATGAAAACATTTTTTTAGTGAAAAAGTGCAGGAATGGAGATCCAAATGGAAAAATATGAACATTTACGCGAAACGGTGGCACACGGCAATGCGATGCTTCCGTTCATGGTGCATAGTCTGAGCAATGAGGAGATGACCGAAGAGAGGATTTATGTGCACTGGCATGAGGAGATGGAGTTTTTACTGATTACGGAAGGAAAAGCGACGGTATCCGTTGGGGAACAGAGTTATGAAGTCGACGAAGGAGATTTTGTACTGATCTGGCCAGACCGGCTGCATGGAATGACGGCAGAACCGGGGGTGCGGGTGTCCTTTCTGGCGATTGACTTTGCAATAGAGTTTCTTTATAGCTTTGATAATGACAGCCTGCAGCAAAAATATTTAGAGCCGATCCGGGAGAATGATATTATTTTTATGGAGTATTATCAGAAGGATGGTGACTGGAAAACACAGATTTTTAATCTCCTGATAGAGTTGGGAGAGGTTTTTTCGGTGCAGAAAACAGGCTATGAATTGCTGATAAAAGCAAGGTTGTATGAGATTTTAGCACTTTTATATATCCATGCCGAGATTTTGACAGAAAACCGGCAGAAAGGCCGGAGATCGGAACAGATCAGACAGGTTATGGCATATCTGCAGGAAAACTATACATCTGCGGTTACTATGGATGAACTTTCCCGGGAATTTCATATGAGCACGGGGCATCTATGCCGGATGTTTAAAAGCATTACCGGACATTCTATTACAGAGTATCTGAATGATTATCGCATTCGCATGAGTACGTGTCTGCTGCGGGAGGGAGAACTTGACATTGGGGAGATTGCCATGCGGGTTGGTTTTAATAATATCAGCTACTATAATAAACGGTTCCGCCAGTATATGCATCAGACGCCGTCGCAGTACCGGAAGGGGTTATGCATAAGTTGAGAGTTTCAACATATATTCTGACACATAGTCAAAATATACGTTGACATCGTGTCAGAACAGTGGTATTATATCAAATAAAGAATTGACACAGTGTCAGAAAGTGAAAACAAATGCACTAAAAAGGAATCTGCATAAAAACAGATTTCTTAAATGAGGGAAAATCCCTGTCGAAGAATGGAAGTCCAGTTACTTTTCTGATA
>ERZ1108170.362-NODE-362-length-37983-cov-4.662492_pt1 | contig 37983 bp, 28 predicted proteins | sample MGYA00403705_ERZ1108170 | MGnify/ENA primary metagenome ERZ1108170 (study PRJEB35170, sample SAMEA104062422) | human gut metagenome | biome: human gut; feature: human-associated habitat; material: faeces | place: Denmark | collected 2012-06-15 ...
CCCTCATACTCGATCGGTGATGTTGAGAGCATTCCGACATTTTCTAAACATTTCATATGTGTCAGATAGCTCTGTCCAAAAGTCATAAAGAAACGGATTCTCTTTACTCCAGGCACATTTTTTGCAAGGGACTCTATCTCTTCGTGATGCAGCAGATACATATCTTTCTCACCAACCTGTGGGAAATTATATTCTCTTTTGATCTCCATCGGCTCAGTCTCTACCCAGTGACCATTCTCCCAGTAAGAGCCGTTTGCAGAAACCTCACGCAGATTGATCTCCGGGTTGAAATTGGTTGCAAACGGATAACCGTGGTCGCCGCCATTACAGTCTAAAATATCGATTGTTTCAATCTCATCAAAGTAATGTTTCAGGGCATAGGCAGTAAATACGCTTGTTACACCCGGATCAAAACCACTTCCGAGCAGTGCTGTAATTCCTGCTTCTTTAAACTTTTCACGGTATGCCCACTGCCAGGAATAATCAAAATATGCCGTAAATCCCTCTTCTTTACAACGTTTTTCATAGATAGCTCGCCATTCCTTATCATCGGTATCTTCCGGTTCATAGTTTGCGGTATCAATATAGTCCACTTTGCAGGCAAGGCAGGCATCCATAATTGTTAAATCCTGATATGGTAAAGCAACATTTAACACAGCATCCGGTTGATATTTTTTGATCAGGGCAATCAGTTCCTCCGTGTTGTCTGCATCCACCTGTGCTGTTGTGATGACAGTATCTGTCGTTTTCTCCAGCTTTTCCTTTAATGCATCACATTTCGATTTTGTTCTGCTCGCAATGCAGATCTCCGTAAAAGTTTTGCTGTTCTGACAGCATTTGTGAATCGCAACTCCTGCAACTCCGCCACATCCGATAATTAATAATCTTCCCATTTTATCTCCTTTCTTGCGCTGTCTTTTTGCGCATCTCAAGTTTGTGCCGGGGCACAAATCTTGCGTGTGAAAAATTATATTTTTATTTAATTTTTCTGTTATTTCTTACGACCTTCCTCTTCCTCTAACATATCCTCCACATACCGTGGCAGCATGAATGCTCCCTTGTGCAGATTTGTGGTGTAATACCAGGTCTTTATCTTCCGCTCTTTCCAGCGTTTTGCATCCAGATCATCCAATGGATGATATTTCTTTGATGCAAATCCAAACAGCCAGTAGCCGGAAGAACACGTCGGAATGTGTGCCTGATACACACGGCTGATTGGAAAGCTGTGGCTTGCCTTTCTGTGCATGCCACGACATGATTCCTCATCTTCATCGTAAAATGGACTTCCATGCTGATATACCATAATACCGTCATCCTTTAGGGCACGGAAACAATTTCCATAAAATTCCTTGGTAAACAATCCCGCGGTATGCCCAAGCGGATCGATTGCATCGTTGATGATCAGATCATACTCATCATGCTTCATCCGTAAAAATTTCAATCCATCCTCATAATATACCGTCACGCGCTCATCGGACAGACCGCACGCATTGTCCGGGAAAAATTCTTTACAGACCTCCACAAACACGCGATCCGGCTCTACGACATCAATCTGTTCTATCTCATCGTAGTACCCCAGTTCACGCGCCACTCCGCCATCACCGCCGCCAATGACCAAAACCTTTTTCACATGCGGATGTACCGCCATCGGAACATGTACGATCATTTCATCATAGACAAATTCATCTTTTTCCGAAAAAACAATACTTCCGTCCGAACTTAAAAACCGCCCAAACTCATCCGAATCAAATACATCAATCCGCTGAAACTCCGTCTGTAACCCAAACAACTGTTTCTGCACCTTGACTGATACCTTTACTTTTTCCGTGTGGTAATCCGAAAACCAAAGTTCCATGATCTTCTCCCTTCTTTTGCAAAAATTCTATTTTCACACAAATCAGTATTTTTGCTTATCTATACGTTATTTTTTTGCAAGTACATTTAGATTTTCAACTTCCGGGTCCTCCGTTCCCTGCATCGAACACCCTTTTTCTTTTGCATAGACAATGTACTCAATGATTTCTGGTGTGATCATCTCTCCCGGTGCTAAAATCGGAATTCCTGGCGGATAACACATGACAAATTCACCACAGATTCTTCCTGCCGTCTCACGAACCGGCAGAGATTCCTTTTTCGAATAAAATGCCACCTGCGGCGATACCAAAACCTTCGGATTGATGTATTCCGTGTTCAGCATTTTAGCTGGATCTTTCGAATACAGCCGCTTGATATCCGCAAGTGCTCCCACAAGCCGCTCAATATCCTGTATCCGGTCACCGATAGAAATATAGGCGAGAATATTAGCAATATCGCCAAGCTCGATCTGAATATCATACTCGTCCCGCAGCAGATCATATACTTCAATACCTGCAAGTCCGATATCCCGCGTATATACAGAAAGTTTTGTCACATCAAAATCGTAAACACTGCCACCATTGATCATATCTTTTCCGTACGCATAAAATCCACCGATGGAATTGATCTCATCCCTGGCATATTCCGCCATCTGTGCCACTTTCGCAAAGGATTCCTTTCCGCGCAGAGCAAGATTTCTCCGCGAAATATCAAGGCTTGACATCAGAAGATACGATGCACTCGTCGTCTGTGTCAGATTGATGATCTGACTGACATATTCCCAGTTCACACCCTTTCCGGTGAGAAGAAGGGAACTCTGCGTCAGACTTCCTCCCGACTTATGCATAGAGACAGATGCCATATCCGCTCCGGCATCCATGGCACACACCGGAAGATTCTCACCAAAATACAGATGCGTTCCGTGTGCCTCATCCACAAGCACCAGCATATGATGTTCATGTGCCACTTTCACGATAGAACGCAGATCAGAGCAGATTCCATAATAAGTCGGATTGTTGACTAATACTGCCACTGCATCCGGGTTCTCTAAAATCGCACGTTCCACCTCTGATACCTGCATCCCAAGTGAAATACCAAGTTTCACATCCACCTCCGGATTGACATAAACCGGAATTGCTCCACAGAGCACCAATGCATTGATCACACTCTTGTGCACATTTCGTGGCAAAATGATCTTATCTCCCGCCTTACAGCAGGAAAGCACCATTCCCTGAACAGAAGAAGTGGTTCCGCCAACCATAAAAAATGCATGTTCCGCCCGAAACGCTTCCGCTGCAAGTTCCTCTGCCTCCTTGATCACCGAGACCGGATGACAGAGATTATCAAGCGGCTTCATGGAATTGACATCCAGACTCACACATTTTTCTCCCAACAGCTCTACCAGCTCCGGATTTCCCCTTCCTCTCTTATGTCCCGGCACATCAAACGGCACCACTCTCCGCTTTTTTAACTTTTCCAGTGCCTCATAAACCGGCGCATGCATCTGCTTCTCTTTGTCCATGACTTTAAAAATCCCCCTTGACTTCCATAAAAATCTGCATGCTCTTTTTTCACATAACTGTTTTCCGCGACATTGCCGTCGGACCAAAAACGCAAAAAAAGAACAGGCATCCATCACCTGTTCTTCTATCGTCGTTATCATCATAGTCATACTTTATGTAATCCGTCTACATTCTGCAAAAACTATTTTCTCCAGAGTCCGCGTTGGCACCATCGCCAGCAAATATTTGCGTATACTACTCTTATTGACCGTTTCACAAGTGATATTGGATTCCGGGTATCGTCCCGTAATCAACTTATAAAATTTGAGCTTCTAACTCAATCAATAACGCGGCTTACACCGCAATCGGCAGTTGCCCCGCCTGTCCGTATGGGCTTAACCAATCTCTTGGTGGGCAAACAATAGATTCATTTCCTATCTATTGTAACGAATATTTGCATGAAAACAATTTTCGCATTCATGTGATTTGAAGTATAGCATACACGCATGGCAAATGCAATAACGTATCTTGTAAAATTCTGGTAAAATATTCTTACCAGTTTTCCCCGATCTTGCTGACCGCGATCATAATACTGTCAATTCCAAGCATGATCATATAGATTCCGATCATCATATCTGCCGAAAGCATCGCTACGACAGGCTGAAACAACATCATAATACCTACGGGCAATCCTAAAATATTGATGATCAGGGAAAAATAATAATAAACTGATCCGGCAGTAAATCTCACGATATTCAAATGTGACAGTCTTGAAATGCAATGTGCGATGGTAGCACTTTTTATTGTTTTTTATATAATTTTCTTTTTTATTTCGTTTTAGGATATTTTTGTTTTCTGTCCGGCTTTGCAAAAATTCTATTGCGTCCACTCCCGGACCATCTGAATTTCCCGTCTGTATCCCTCATCATCATTCGGTGTCTCTAAGATAAACGGTCTTCCCTCTAATAGCGGATGTAATACCACGCGCCGCATCGCCTCTGCACCGATCTTTCCTTCGCCGATCTTCGCATGACGGTCTTTGTGGGAGCCGCACTCATTCATGCTGTCATTAAAATGAACTGCCTTTAACCGTTCTAACCCGATCACACGGTCAAACTCATTTAATACACCATCCAAATCATTGACGATATCATAACCTCCATCCCAGACATGACAGGTATCAAGGCAGACTCCCATTTTATCGTTTAATTCTACGCGGTCTAGAATCTCCCTTAACTCATCAAACGTCCTTCCGACCTCAGTTCCTTTTCCCGCCATCGTCTCAAGTAAAACCGTCGTTGTCTGTTCCGGCTTGAGTGCTTCATTTAATGCTTCCGCGATCAACGCAATCCCGGTTTCTGCACCCTGTCCCACATGGGAACCCGGATGAAAATTATAATAATTGTACGGTGTATACTCCATGCGTTTTAAGTCATCAAGTAACATTTCCTTTGAAAAAGAACGGATGTCCTCTTTGGCAGCACAGAGGTTCATCGTATATGGCGCATGCGCAACAATCTTTCCAAATTCATGCTCCTTCGCAAAATTTAGAAACTTTTCCACGTCCTTCTTATCGATTTCTTTTGCCTTTCCACCACGTGGATTTCTGGTAAAAAAAGCAAATGTATTGGCATCTAACGCCAACGCTGCCTTTCCCATTGCCGCATATCCTTTCGATGCGGATAAATGATTTCCGATCAGCATATGATAACTTCCTTTCTTTTCATTACGCGATCGTAGCCTTGATCACATCTCCCATATCATAGAATCCTGCCGGTTTCTTTGCTAAGAATTTTGCAGCCTGCACAGCTCCCTTTGCAAATACACTTCTGGAATATGCGGTGTGCTTAAATTCAATCACTTCATCAAGTCCTGCAAAGATTACCTCATGTTCGCCTACGATGCTGCCGCCGCGCACTGCAGAAATACCGATCTCCGTTTTTTCTCTCTTTTTGCGCTCTTTGCTGCGGTCATAAGTATAAGTATATGCATTGTCAAGTGCTTCATTCATGGAATCTGCAAGTGCAAGTGCCGTACCACTCGGTGCATCCAGTTTCTGATTATGGTGTTTTTCAACGATCTCCATATCAAAACCAGCCGGTGCCAAAATGGTTGCAGCCTGTTTTAACAGTTCCATCAACATATTGATTCCAAGAGACATGTTAGCTGACTTTAATACCGCAACTTTTTTTGATGCCTCGTCCACCTTTTTTAACTGTTCCTCGGAAAGTCCTGTCGTACAAAGTACTACCGGAATCTGTTTGTCCACACTGTATACTAAAAGATCATCCACTGCTTTCGCATTGGAAAAATCAATGATCACATCTGCTGCCACATCGCACACAGAGATGTTTGGGAATACAGGATAATCATTCTTGATGCCATCGTAGAGGTCAATTCCTGCCACGATCTCAATCTCTGCATCCTCTTTACAGATTCCTGTGATCACCTGTCCCATTTTTCCATTACATCCACTCATAATTGCTCTTATCATTTTGTTTATCCTCTCTTTTCGTTATTGAAAGCAACACCGGAAACGCTGCCAATCCAACATTTCCGGTGTTCTTTTTCAAAACTGGTTTTGGGTTCACAATCCCTTATGCCATCTTAATTCCATAATTTTTCATTGCTTCCGCAAGTTTTGCAGCATTCGCATCCGTCATCTCTGTGAGCGGGGAACGAAGCGGTCCTGCCTCCATGCCCATAAGATTCAGTGCTTTCTTAACCGGGATCGGATTCACTTCAGAAAACAGTGCCTCGATAAGCGGCTGTGCCTTCAGCTGGATCTCCATTGCTTTTTTCGTATCGCCGTCAAAAAATGCCATACACATATCATGTACGTCTTTCGGAGCCACATTTGACCATACAGAAATCACACCGATTGCTCCAATCGACATTAACGGCACTACGATTCCATCCTCACCGGAGTACAGATCAAGTTTGCCATCGGTCAAATACATCGCTTTCGCTGCCTGGGCAACATTTCCGGTTGCCTCTTTGATCGCAACGATATTCTCCACATCACGATACAGTGTTGCTGCTGTCTCCGGCAGGATATTACATCCGGTACGGCTCGGAACATTGTACATGATAATAGGAAGTTTTACAGAATTTGCGATCTCTGTGTAGTAGCGGATCAGACCTCCCTGTGTTGCCTTATTATAATATGGAGTCACGCAGAGCAGTCCATCTACGCCTGCCTTTTCTGCCTCCTCAGAAAGGTGGATTGCCTCTCTCGTGCAGTTTGAACCGGTTCCGGCAACAACCGGGATACGGTGTTTTGCAAATTTAACAGCAGCTTTAATTACTTCTGAATGTTCCTCTGTCGTCAGCGTAGAACTCTCGCCTGTTGTTCCTGCAATAATGATACAGTCCGTTCCCTGATTGATCTGATACTCGATCATCTCCTCTAATCTGTCATAATTTACTTCCTCATTGTTTTTCATTGGTGTTACGATTGCCACACCGGCTCCTTTAAAAATAGACATACTAACAATCCTCCTGCTTCCTGTATTATGATACGTTAGGATACACTGCTTTGTGCACATGGGATTTTATTTATTCATAGGACGTAATTTCCTACGAACTAAAAAAACCGACTCTGATGAGCCGGTTCGTAAATTCTAATCATATGTATTACTCAGTATATGTCGAATCCGATAGCGCCCCATCTTTCTTAAGATGACAGTCATAAGATTCTTTACCTTATGCCCAGGAATATATCCGCAGCAAATACACTCCTTCGGCGTTCTTTCCTTTCATTTTCCATCCTCTGCCTCTGCCGCATCCGAAAAACTACTCTTAAATCACGCAACCTCTATCAAGCAATATGTATCTTTTAGCAATCATAGCACCATCTATTCCTACTGTCAATCTAATTCCTCTAAAAAATCAATTTTGCTGACAGACACCTCATAGGCAACTCTCTTTTCTGTCTGCGTCTCCGACAGCTTTTTGACATATTCCCTGCTCTGGATACGTCCCCAGATCTGCACGTGTCCGCCCACTTCAAAGCCGGACGCAAATCTCGCATTTCTGCCCCAGCAGATACATGGAATATAATCTGATTTTCCATAAGAACGATTGACTGCGATCAAAAGATCCGCAATTTCTCTTCCAAGCGGAGTTTTCCGGTAAATCGGTTCCTTGCATACATAGCCATCTAAAAAGATCTGGTTACTTTTCACATCATCATCAATCTCGTCTAAAAATTCCAGTTCCCGAACGAAAACGGAAAGCACCAGCCTGTTTTTCTTTTCCTCATGCCGGTTAAATGAACGGAATTGTCCCGTCACATAAATATTCTGCCCGACCATATCCTCATTGACATCAATCAGTCTCTCTGAAACCATCAATGGTATGTAATCCATATAATTGCTGAGACGATTAACTGCCACGTCGACCATATAAAATCCCTCTCCGTACACTTCGTGGCTAAAGCGGAAATCCGATACAATCTCCCCCACGATTGACACCTGGTTGTTTTCAAACATTTTATCTGCCATGAATTTTCTCCCTTCCTTGCGGTCATACACCTATATTTTTTTGTGCGTTTTTTCTTTTCGAACCGTTTCTGCCCGGTATGACCTGCCTGACATAATATTTTTACCATGTATCACATTCAAATTTTCATGGAACATGTCGATAAGAAAACGAATGTAATGACAACTTTTGTCAGGTTTTTGAATAAAAAAATATTGCAGAATCCCACAAATATGATAAAATATATAGGTTGGTTTTTTAACCTTATGTTGCAGTTAATACATTTCACACAGGAAAGAGAGATTTTGTATATGAAAATGAAACGTGAAGATGTCCGTAATATTGCCATTATCGCACACGTTGACCACGGCAAAACAACACTGGTCGATGAGTTGTTAAAGCAGAGCGGCGTATTCCGCGCGAATCAGGAAGTCCAGGAACGTGTCATGGACTCCAATGATATTGAGAGAGAACGTGGTATCACGATCCTTTCAAAAAACACAGCCATTACCTATAAGGGTGTAAAGATCAATGTCATTGATACTCCTGGTCACGCAGACTTCGGTGGTGAGGTTGAGCGTGTCCTCAAAATGGTAAACGGTGTTATCCTTGTTGTTGACGCATTCGAAGGTGTTATGCCTCAGACCAAATTCGTACTGATGAAAGCATTAGAACTTTCTCTTCCGGTTATCGTATGTTTAAATAAAGTAGACCGTCCGGAAGCCCGCCCGAACGAAGTTGTCGATGAAGTACTTGAGTTATTCATGGACTTAGACGCATCTGATGAACAGTTAGACTGCCCATTCCTGTTTGCATCTGCAAGAGACGGCTACGCAGTACGCGAGATCGGTGATCTTGTAAACAACAAAAAAGATATGACACCTCTTTTTGAGACGATCATCGATTACATTCCGGCTCCGGAAGGTGATCCGGATGCAAATACACAGGTGCTCATCAGTACCATCGATTACAATGAATATGTCGGACGTATCGGTATCGGTAAAGTCGATAACGGCTGCTTAAAAGTAAACCAGGAAGCCGTTGTAGTAAACCACCACGAACCTGACAAACAGAAAAAAGTCCGTATCAGCAAATTATACGAATTTGACGGATTAAATAAAGTAGATGTCGCAGAAGCAAAAATCGGATCAATCGTAGCAATCTCCGGTATCGCAGATATCCACATCGGAGATACGATCTGTGCACCGGAAAATCCGGTTGCGATCCCATTTCAGAAGATTTCCGAGCCGACACTTTCTATGAACTTCATGGTAAACGACAGCCCGCTCGCCGGACAGGAAGGTAAATTCATCACTTCCCGTCATTTAAGAGACCGTCTGTTCAAAGAATTAAACACCGATGTTTCTCTGCGTGTAGAAGAAACCGAAAGTCCGGACTGCTACAAAGTATCCGGTCGTGGTGAACTTCACTTATCCGTTTTAGTGGAAAACATGCGTCGTGAGGGTTATGAATTTGCAGTCAGCAAGGCTGAGGTTTTATACCACACAGACGAAAACGGCAAAAAGACAGAGCCTATGGAGATCGCTTATGTCGATGTTCCGGATGAATTTACCGGTACTGTTATCGATAAATTAAGCCAGCGTAAAGGTGAGCTTGTCAACATGAAACCGATCACCGGTGGTTACACCCGTCTGGAGTTCAACATTCCATCCCGTGGTCTCATCGGTTACCGTGGAGATTTCATGACCGACACCAAAGGAAATGGTATCATCAATACGATTTTCAACGGTTATGCTCCTTACCGTGGCGAGATCGCATACCGTAAACTTGGTTCCCTGATCGCATTTGAATCCGGTGAATCCGTAACTTACGGTCTGTTCTCTGCCCAGGATCGCGGTACCTTATTTATCGGACCTGGCGAAAAGGTTTATGCCGGAATGGTCATCGGTTCCTGCGCAAGAGCTGAGGATATCGAGTTAAACGTATGTAAGAAAAAACATCTTACCAATACACGTTCCTCTTCCGCTGATGAGGCATTGACACTGGTTCCGCCAAAAATCTTAAGCTTAGAGCAGGCGCTTGACTTTATCGATGTCGACGAGCTTCTTGAGGTAACACCGGAAAGTCTTCGTATTCGTAAGCGTATCTTAGATCCAACCTTACGTAAACGTGCAGCTATGAAAAAATAATATCGCATTACAAAAATCGATAAAATGATAAAAAGATGATTTGTACTCCCTCAGGTACGAATCATCTTTTTTATTCATAACAACAGTTTCGCCTGCACAGCATGTATCCTATTGTCTTCTATAATTCTTTTTTCATCGCAGCATCATAAAAAGCCCGGCTGTTCTTTCCGTTTTTCTTTACCACATACATTGCATGATCTGCCGCAGCGATCACCTCTGTACTGTTCTTTCCATCTTTCGGATACATCGCGATCCCGATACTTGATGCAAGATACTGCTCATTGTCAGCAATCTGATATGGCTTTTTAAATGTATCTAAAATTTTCATTGCATAAGAATCTATGATTTCTGTCTGTCCACTTGCCACAATCGCAACAAATTCATCTCCAGCCAGCCTGTAAACCTGAAATACATCATCCACCAAAACACCGGTCCGTGCTGCCATTTCCCGTAATACCGCATCCCCTTCATTATGCCCATAGACATCATTGATCCGTTTAAAATTATCCATATCAAACATGATCAGACCAAACGGTTCTTTTTCACTGATCCGGTACTGCAGATCTTCCATAAAAACACGCCGGTTCAAAAGCGAGGTCAGCGCATCATAACGCGCCATAAAATTTAATTTTTTATTGAGCGAACTGATCGTATCGTTTACTTTTCTTTTGTGCATATTATCACGGACCAGCCAGATAATAAACAAAACCATGATCACTCCGATCACAGATGTGATACGGATTACTTTTCCATACTGCTCCATAAAGGTTTCTTCATGATTGATGATCTTCGCATCATCCGGCAACATACTGCGTGAAATTTCAAAACGTTTCATCACATTTTCATCAAAACAATAGATCATTGGCGTGTCCCACACTACATCCATATTTTCACAGGATTCTCCGTCTAAAACCTTTGCAGCCATCTCTCCTGCAATCTCACCCATCTTTTCATGTGAAACAATCTGACCTCCAAGCAATCCCTGCCCCATACCGATGGATATTCCGGAAAACATCGGAATATGTGCTCGGCTGCTCAGCATTTGTACAGATTCTGCAGATGCATAAACATTGCCATCCTTATCATTACTGCAAATGATATATAAAAGGATTGTATTTTCATCTAAATCTTCTACCTGTTCAATAATCTCTTTTTGTGTGAGTTCTGATGTATTAATCTCATCAAAATCCAGTTTGGGAAACATTGCACGGCAGGAATAAAATTCCTTCCTTGCACCAAGACCTGTCACTGTATTATCAAGTATTGCAACGATATGTGTTGCTTTCGGATAAATCTTTTCTGCGAGTGCTATGGTATTCTCATAAGTCTGATTTTCTATCACACCTGTGATTGTAGGATCCTGATTCATCTCCCACGCCTTTGTTGAATTATTGACGCCCTCAAAAATAATCGGCGTATCTCCAAATAACTTTTGCCGATATGCCAGCGCAAAATTAAATGCCGCATCATCCCCCACTATGATCACGTCATAGGCCGGCACCTGACTCAGATAATAACTCAGACTCTTGTAAAACAAATGAACATTTTCTGCTGTATCAACGTTTTTGGTGTCCATAAACTTATAATCTATGGTCACTTCATCCCCCAGCGACTTTTGTATTCCCTCAATCTGCTGTGGAATCGTCTCCCATGCATAGGAATAGGAACTGATGAATAACACACGCCTTCTTCCTGTTTCTTTTGCATTGACTGGAAAACTTCCCCCGATACATAGCAGCACCAAAAGCAACGCTGCTAAAATGCAGCCTTTTTCTACTTTATGATCTTTCATATGTGTCCCCCGATTCTTGTGCAGTACAACCTTCGTTTTGTATTTTATATTTTGCATTTTATTTTGAACTATAATGTAAATTTTCCACCCAATTATATAAAAAGTCAACACAATTTATCATTTTTCATTACTTTTTTCCATTTTTTCTTTTATTTTTTTCCCTGTTTTTTCCTCTCCCTGTATCGTGTTCTCCTTCATGTCAAAAGTCCTTTTCCATTCCTTTGTACCTTCCACTTTATGCACTTCGGAACGGTTTTTATATAAAAAGCGTGTCAGATTATAACAATCCACCCATATCTCATGACCGCTCTTTCTCCACTCTTCATCAAAAATCAATTCCAGTCCGTAATGAAGATGCACGGTATCGATATTGTTGACGTTTTCTTTGGTGCTGTAACCGGTGTGTCCCATATAGCCGATGACATCCCCCGCCGTCACAAGATCTCCCTCTTTTAATTTTGCCTGATATGGATAATCCTGCCGCAGATGCGCATAGTAGTAATAACGCTTTTTATCCAGACTGCGGATCCCCACACGCCATCCCCCGTACTGATTCCATCCGAGAGCCTCCACATATCCGGTCTCAATGCAGATCACAGGCGTACCGATCTGCCCCATCATGTCATGTCCCAAATGCTGCCTTTTATATCCATAGCTTCTCGACACGCCAAAATCGTCATAATCGCTATATGGAAATCCTTTTGCAATCGGGGAAAATGCTTTCAGTCCATACTTTTTCACATAGGGACCGCCTTCACTTTCCTGTATCTCATACTCACCGACTAAGCCGCCAAGCACCGCCGAATATGCCTCCTTATAATAAGAAAAATATTTGAGATTTTTTGCTGCCTCATCAAATGTCAGTTCCCCGTTTTTTACTTTTTCCGCTGCCTCATTCAGTTCTGACACAGCCGTTGCGCCAAACTCACCGCCATTTCTTGCCGCCACATAAGAAAGCAGATCAATCCAGTCAATATGTATTGTCTCCCCATAACTTTCCACATCACATTCATATGCTTTGCACAATGCCTCGTAGGACACATTAAAGTCCACCCACCGGATCGTCCCGTCCGATGTCGCAGCGACCGTCTTTCCACCTGCACCTGCCGTATTTTCCCATAAAATAAAAGCAGCCACAAGAAGGATGGCTCCCTCTAAAATGATGGCTGCTTTGATGCGCTGACACCGGGTTTTCTTACCAGTTGATAGCGTGTTCATGATGATATCCTCCCCTGCCATTCTTTTTATTATATGAGACAGGGATAAAAATAATCATAATTTTTCTTCTCTTTACGCTGCTGCATTGGCATTTATTGAATCTATCATCTTTTCATATTCATATTTCTTTCTCCTGGCACGCACTGCACATTCCATACAAAATCGAATTCTTACACTGCAGCTTAAATCCGTGATCCTTTAAAATATGCTCCGAGATCTCATCCATAAACTCACATTCTAAATGAATGATCTTTCCGCATTTCACACACTGCAGATGCAGATGCTCCTCACAGTGGTGTCCTAACTCCACATACTGATACACCGCCTGATTGCCCTTTTCGGCAACATATTTGATCACCGTTCCGTCCTTTGCCAGCTTATCTAAATAACGGTAGATCGTCGTGATATTGACCTCACAATCCTGCGCTCTCAGATAATGATCGATATCCGCCACCGCGACCGTCCGGTCACTGTTCTTCTTTAAAAATTCCAAAATCTTTTTACGGCTGATCGTCGCATAACCACTTCCCGGCATATTCCTCATACCTTTCCTGTTTTCTTTATTTAAAACACAATCCCACACGCTCTTATGATAACACCCCAGAACACACCAAGTCCATACAAAGCTACGACAATACCAAGATTCTGCTTCCAGTCACGGTTTAAACGGAACAAAACCAAAAGTCCGACACCTGCATTCACAAGCAATCCTGCCATCATGGCACCTGCTCCGATAATGCCACTTAAATAAAGTTCTGTGATCACAACGGAGGATGCACAGTTTGGAATCAACCCGACGAGTGCTGCTACTGCCTCGCCAACAAGCGGCATTGCGGTAAAAAAGCCCGCAAGTGTATCTTCTCCGATGAATCCGATCACCACATTTAAAAGGAAGGAAATAATCAGAATATAAACAAAAATCTTTAACGTATGTTTCAACGCAGAACGGAAGATTCCATCCTCACAACTGCAGTGCTCCTCCTCGCAGACTACATGGATGTCCATTTCTTTTTCGTGTTTTTTCATCACGCCCACATATAAAAACTCCACAACAAGTCCGGAAATCATACCAATGATGACCTTAGCTGCAAGGATCTTAACGATCACGGCAGGTGCAACTGCCTCTGAGATCATGATCGGAAGCATCTCATCGGAGGTCGATAAGAAAATCGCAAGCAGTGTTCCGACTGTGATCACATGTCCCGCATAGAGGCTTGATGCCGCTGCAGAAAAGCCACACTGTGGGATCACTCCAAGCAATGCACCCCAAACAGGGCCGCTTTTTCCAGCGCTCCTGATACGGTTCTTTGCCTTTCCTCCAGTCTTATGCTCTAACTCTTCCATCAAAAGGTATGTGATAAACAAAAACGGAAGTAATTTTACACTATCTAATAAAGTATCTAAAATAATATCTAACATATTGCGCCCCATTTCCTACATGACATGTATGTCGATTTCTTACATTTGCGACCAATTCGTATTTGCAATCAGTTTGTATTTGCAACTTGTTTGCATTTTTATTATACGCAGAAATATTAGAATGTCAAGCTTTTCCCGAAAGAGATTTTGATTCATAGGATGTAATTTCCTATGAATCAAAAAAATAGAGGCAAGCTCCATGCTCTGCCCCTGTTTTTCATCCATATTAATAAATTTTAGATATCATCTAAAGATTCTTTGATCTTATCCATAAATCCTTTTTTCTTTTTCGTTTTTTCTGTTGTTCTGCTGCCTTCTGCGGACTTCTTTAATGTATTGCCGGTAGCTTCATCAAACTTGCGAAGTGCTTCTTTTGCCTCCGAATTTAAGGAAGTAGGAACCTGAACAACCAGAGTAACATAATGGTCACCACGCACTGCCTTGTTGCGCAGAGACGGTACACCTTTTCCTTTCAGACGGATCCTTGTGTCTGTCTGTGTTCCTGCTTTTACTTCGTATAAAACATCTCCATCCACGGTATTGATGCGCACCTCACCGCCTAATGCCGCCTGAGCGAAGGAAATCGGTACGGTGGAATAAATATTCATATCCTGACGCTGGAAGATCGGATGACGTGATACGACCACCTCCACTAACAGATCTCCACGCGGTCCACCATTGATACCCGGTTCACCCTTTTCACGGATTCTGACACTCTGTCCATTATCAATTCCTGCAGGGATGGATACCTTGATTTTCTTTTTACTTGAAATATATCCGGTTCCACGGCAGTCCGGACATTTATCCTTGATCATCTTTCCGGAACCACCACAGTCCGGACAGGTCTGTACATTCTGTACTGTTCCAAAGAATGACTGCTGGGTAAATACGACCTTACCTTTACCGCCACATTTCGGACAGGTCTCCGGTGTTGTTCCAGGTTTTGCTCCGGTACCATGACATTTCTGGCACTCATCTTTTAAGACCATCTCGATTTCTTTTTCACAGCCAAATACTGCTTCCTCAAATGTAATGCGGACACTGGTGCGCAGATTCTGTCCTTTCATCGGACCGTCATTGCCACGTCTTCTGGATCCACCGCCGAAGAAATCTCCGAAAATATCCCCAAAGATATCTCCCATATCCATACCTGAGAAATCAAATCCGCCCGCTCCCCCGGCACCACCGTCAAATGCTGCATGACCGAACTGATCGTACTGTTTTCTCTTTTCTGCATCACTGAGCACTGCATATGCTTCCTGCGCTTCCTTGAACTTTGCCTCCGCTTCCTTATCCCCAGGGTTCATATCCGGGTGATATTTTTTAGCAAGCACACGGAACGCTTTTTTGATCTCCGCATCTGTTGCCGTTTTACTCACGCCTAAGACTTCATAATAATCTCTCTTATCTGCCATAACGTTTTCCTCTCTCAAACTGCATACAGGGTTTCCGGGAAAATCCCCGGAAACCCCGTTGTATTTTTACTGTTTTGCGATGATTAAACTTCCTTGAAGTCTGCGTCTACGACATCATCATCTGCAGAAGCACCACCAGCCTGTGCATTGCCGCCCATATTGCTCATGTCAGGACCTGCACCTGCTGCACCCTGTGCTGCCTGTGTCTGCTCATACATCTTTGCAAATACCTTCTGTGCACTCTCTGTCAGTTTCTCCTGAAGGGATTTCAGCTCTGTCACATCAGCTTCTGTCATTTCTTCCGGATTCTGATGTGCGTCTAAGAATGCTTTCACTGCGTTCATGTCAGTCTCTACTGCGGATTTATCAGCCGGATCAAGGTTTGCACCAACCTGATCTAATGCCTGCTGTGTCTGGAATACGAAGGAATCAGCATCGTTTCTTGCATCGATTGCTTCTTTTCTCTTCTTATCCTGTGCCTCGAACTCAGCTGCCTCTTTAACTGCCTTATCGATCTCATCATCTGACATGTTAGAACCTGCTGTGATGGTAATGTGCTGCTCTTTTCCGGTTCCTAAATCTTTTGCAGATACATTTACGATACCGTTTGCATCGATATCAAATGTAACCTCGATCTGCGGAACACCACGACGTGCTGGCGGGATACCATCGAGACGGAACTGACCAAGTGATTTGTTATCTCTTGCAAACTGTCTCTCACCCTGTACAACGTTAATATCTACTGCTGTCTGGTTATCTGCTGCCGTTGAGAAGATCTGGCTCTTCTTGGTAGGAATTGTTGTGTTTCTCTCGATCAGTCTTGTTGCAATACCACCCATTGTCTCGATAGAAAGTGAAAGCGGTGTTACATCAAGAAGTAAGATCTCACCTGCACCTGCATCTCCTGCAAGTTTACCACCCTGGATAGATGCACCAATGGCAACACACTCATCCGGGTTTAATGATTTACTTGGCTCTTTGCCTGTTAACTGTTTTACTTTATCCTGAACAGCCGGGATACGTGTAGAACCACCGACTAATAATACCTGACCAAGATCTGCATTGGTAAGTCCTGCATCTCTCATTGCATTCTGAACCGGAATAGCTGTCTTTTCAACGAGATCATGTGTTAACTCATCGAATTTAGCTCTGGTTAAGTTCATATCAAAGTGTTTCGGTCCCTCAGCAGTTGCTGTAATGAACGGAAGGTTGATATTTGTGGTTGTTGCAGAAGAAAGCTCTTTCTTTGCTTTCTCAGCAGCTTCTTTTAATCTCTGAAGAGCCATCTTATCGGTAGAAAGGTCAACACCTTCTGCTTTCTTGAACTCATCAATCATCCACTGTGTGATTCTGTTATCAAAATCATCACCACCAAGATGTGTATCACCGTTTGTAGATAATACCTCAATGACACCGTCACCGATCTCAATGATGGAAACATCGAATGTACCACCACCAAGGTCATATACCATAATCTTCTGCTCTTTCTCGTTATCAAGACCATAAGCTAAAGCTGCTGCTGTCGGCTCGTTGATGATACGTTTTACATCAAGTCCTGCAATTTTACCTGCATCTTTGGTTGCCTGACGCTGAGCATCGTTGAAGTAAGCCGGAACTGTGATAACAGCCTCTGTGACTTTCTCTCCTAAGTATCCTTCTGCATCTGCTTTTAATTTCTGTAAGATCATTGCAGAAATCTGCTGTGGAGAATACTGTTTGTCATCAATTGCAACTTTATAATCAGTACCCATATGTCTCTTGATAGAAGAGATGGTCTTTTCAGCATTTGTAACAGCCTGACGTTTTGCCGGCTCACCAACTAATCTCTCGCCTGTTTTTGTAAATGCAACGATAGATGGTGTTGTTCTTGCACCTTCCTGATTTGCGATAACGGTAGGTTTTCCACCTTCCATAACAGCTACACAACTGTTTGTCGTACCTAAGTCAATACCAATGATTTTACTCATAATGATTTCCTCCTCATCTAATATCTATGGAATAATTAGTTTGCTACTTTTACCATACTGTGTCTTACCACAGTATCTCTGTACATATAACCCTTCTGGAGTTCTTCTGCTACCACATTGTCTCCTAAGGTTTCATCCTCCACATGCATGACTGCATTGTGGAAATTCGGATCAAATTCTGCGCCGACCGCCTCGATCGGTTTTACGCCTGCTTCCTCTAATACGGTAAGCATCTGGCGGTAAACTTTATCCATTCCGACAACAAAAGCATCTTCTTTGTTATCTTCCGGAACAGCTGCAAGACCGCGCTCAAAGTTATCAATAACCGGCAGGATCTTTTCTACAATTGTTTTTGCTCCCATATCGTACATCTGTGATTTTTCTTTTTCGGTACGCTTACGGAAGTTATCGAACTCTGCCATCTGTCTTTTAACTTTGTCGGTAAGCTCCTCGATCTGCTCATCCTTTTTATCTTTTTTCTTCTTGAAAAAAGATTTCTTTTTATCAGGATCTTCGGAGTCTGCGTCAGCAGCTTGTGTATCAGCAGTTTCTGCTGTATCTTTTGTATCTGCTGTTTCTTCCGCGGATGTCACATTCTCATCCTCTTTGGTTTCAGAAGCGGTTTCCTCTGTGGAAGTCTCCACTGCTTCGTCTAATACCTCTTCATTCATCTCTGACATCTATGAACCACCTTTCTATGTCTGTTCCTTATCCTTGTTTAAAATTCCATCTAAGGAATTCTTCAAGGTTTTCAGGTTATCCATTACTTTCTCATAATCCATTCGTTTCGGTCCGACGATTCCTATCGTTCCCCGAACACCTTCGCCCAATTCATAAGTTGCTGTCACAACACTACAGTCCTTCATAGTCTGTATCGGGCTTTCATTTCCTATATAAACCTGAATCCCTGTATTATCATCATCCAACAGGTTTTCAGTTACAAGGCTGGCTAACTGCTGTTTCTCCTCAAATGTGGAGATCAGTTCACTTGCTTTCTCCGAATCACTTAACTCCGGATATTTAAAGAAATTCGTTGCTCCGCTCGTATAAATGCGGATATCCTCATCCTGTCCCATCGTCTCTGCCACAGTGTCAAGCACATCACTGATGATGTCACTGTGAATACCTGCCTGTTCTTTTAACTTTGCGATAGTTCCAAGATTAATCTCCTGTAATGCAAGACCGTTTAAGTTGGCATTTAACAGGAAATTCAGCTTTAACATCGTCTCATTGTCAATCGGTTCACTGACCGGAATAATTTTATTCTTGACCAGATTACCTTCGGTAACGATCGTTGCTAAGATCTGTTCTTCATTCATATTAGACAGCTGAATAAACTTTACTTTGTTCTTATGAAACGTTGGTGCTGTGACCATCGTCGCATAATTGGTATTGTTCGCCAGTATCTTTGCCACCTGTTGTAACACCTGATCCATCTTCTCAGTGTGCTCGATGACAAAACTTTTCATCTCATCAACCTCACGTTTTTTTTCTTCCATCAGATGATCCACATAGAAGCGGTATCCTTTGTCGGAAGGGATTCTGCCGGCTGAAGTATGCGGCTGTAAAATGTATCCAAGTTCTTCCAGATCTGCCATCTCATTACGGATCGTCGCGGAGCTCAGATTCAAATCGGTATACTTGGATATTGTTCGTGATCCAACCGGTTCGCCTGTCTCTAAATAGTTGCGGATGATTGCATCAAGAATTTTCGTTTTTCGTTCGTCTAATTCGAATTCTTCGTCCATTCTCTTCTCCATCTCCATACACTGTAACTTTCTGTAAAAATCCGGCATCTGCCTCTGATCTCAGTTACCTTTTTTATATCTGTTAGCACTCATTATTGTGGAGTGCTAACATCTATGTACTTAAAATAGCACCATCATATTCTTTTGTCAACACTAATTTTTATAATTTGTGCGGTTTTATATTTTTTTTATAATTTCTCTGTTTTCGTCCTTTTCTTCCTATATATAAGCATTAAACCAATCAGAACACTAACAGAAACAACCACCAGATAACGTACCAGATGATTTCCCATATCAAGTTCCATAGCCCCCAGGATCTTCTTATACCAGAAATATACCAGCATATGCAAAAGAAAAACCTCCGTCGAGAGAGCACGCATGACTTTTGCTGTTCTCCCCATTCTCTCGCCTACCGGTAAAAAGGCTGCAGCCAGAAAAAGATTTGCAGTGACAAGCGGTGTCAAAAGATACATATCATGCGATGATTCGCCGATCTTCTGAGTAACAATCCACTCCTCTAACATCATCAGCACGAGAAAAAATACCGTGTGCCATCCGTAAGTCTTTTTTCTGATATGATCAGACTTTGCCCAGAACAGATATCCCATTGTCACAAACGGGAATCCAAAGAAGATACCATTTCTTGCAGTTGCAAATACAGAAAGATACCATTTGATTTCACTTGCGGCCGGCAAAACGTTATCAAATACATGACGGTAAGTATTATGGCAGACTCCAATCAGATACAAAAGCACCGCAACCGATATGATTCCCTTCACACTCCACCGAAAACGTGTCACAAGCAGATACAAAACCAGCACTGCCACAACTGTTGCAAGCAGATACCAAAGCTGTATGTAGGAACCTATTACCAAAAATCTTCTTACCAGTTCTAATATATTTGCGGCAATACTTCTTTTTTTCTTCCAGAAACGGTCAAGGATAGGGATCAGATATAACAGACTCCACCAGGCATACATCTTTATAATATGAAAAAGATATTTTTTTACCTTGTCTTTGTGCGCTATTTTCTCCCCAATAAAGTATCCGGTGCACACAAAGAAAAACGGTACTGCCATACGGCAGATCACCTGCTGAAGTTCATGTGAAAATACCGGAGCAATCTCCTCAAACGGAGGAATATGGATGGCAACTACCAGAAATGCTGCCACAAATTTCAGAAAATCAAGTGCCCTGTATTCTTTTTTTTCCGATAAATATATCGTAGACATCTCAGATCCTTTCTCTGTCCTGCTCTATTCCTTTTCTTTTCGTCCTATATTCCGGTTTCTATACCTGAAAATAACAATCCCGATCACCGCCAGGATTCCAATACCACTCAAAAGCGCACCCGTCTTTAAATATGGTGTACAATAACAAAACTCAATCTGATGTGCTCCCTCTGGGATATCAATTGCCATATACATTGTATCTGCCTTTAAAATTTCCGTTTCCACACCATCGATATACGCCCGCCAGCCGCTGCTGTACGGAATTGTCATGCAGAGCAGTTTTTCCTGATCCACCGTCAGATTACCGGATATGCGGTTTGTATCCATGACGACATCTTTTAAAACATTCTGTCTCAGATTTTTCGTCCAGCCAGCAATCTGTTCCACCGGCTGGCAGACGATCTGCATCTCATCAAATTGATAACTTCCTTTTTCATGAAATGTCAGTGTGATCTCATCTGCCTTCTCATCGCGATATCCGGTATTGATCAGATAGTCATCCACACCACTGTAAAAGTTATTTTTTCTGGTGAGAAATGTAATCATTTTTGTGATTTTTCCACAAGTCACATCGATATGCAGACGACTCTTTGACTGCGTTAATGTTTTTCCCTCTTCCGTAAACTGAAGTCCCCTTAATATAAAGTAGGTTTCACTCTCCGGCATTCCATCGAAAGAAATTGTAACCGATGCTTTATCTTCTGTCGCAGTAAACCCCCGATCTGTAAGTTCCACATTATGCATATCCGTGATTTCATAGGAAATATCTTTGTCCGTGAATTCAGTTTCCGTTTTTTCCCCGGTTAACGCGGTCGGGATCTTATCATCTTCCACGACAATCCCCTGCAAAAGCGACTGCTGTTTTCTCGTCACATCCAGTTTTTCATAGGTACTTCTTGGAATTACGGTGTCACTTGCAAATCCAAGCGGCAGCACAGAATCATTTTCATAGGCATCGCATTTTATCTCATACTGTCCCCCTGCGCCGAGCGTTCCACAATTGATACAGACATTATAGCCATATGGGCGCAGCCCTTTGTTTCCGGACGGCACCACATAATAACGCACACCAGATAGTATCTCTAGCATGGTACGCGCATCAAAACCGGAATAACAAAAATCCCTGGTCTGGTTGATATACATTTCCCTCTGGAACTGGTTGATATCCGGATTCGCAAGACTGAAATAATAAGATGTCCCGTTTAATCCAAGCTGCATGGCAGTATTTTTCCACTCTTCTGACTGCAGGGATTCATACCTGTATGTCGTATTTTTTGCATGATTTTTCACAAGACTTCCTGCCGCATCATTTGTCAGCATAGAAAGGGCCTCCCCCTGTGCAGCAAACTGCTCCACATACGCACTGACTTTCGGAGAATACTCAATCCATCCCTGATAGATCAGCTCTGACATTACAACAACCAAAAGCACAGCTTTAAAAATAAACTTTTCTTTTACCCGGTTACTGACACCTACGATCAAAACAAGCAAAACAGAAAACAAAAGCAGTGCTGCTAGTACATATTTTTCCTGATGTTTTGTCAATACTTCGAGGCACAGACAGATATATGTAATCCCAGCCCAGAATAAAATGACTTTTTTCTTAAAATGCATTTCTAACATCTGTGGATACATTTTTACTGCGATAAAAGACACCAGCATGGAATATGCCCACATATAACGGTTGACTACATAACTTCCGCCGTTTAACATTCTTCCTGCAAACGGAAATAAAAGCAGCATCGTCATCAGTACCAATCCCAGACGCAGCCCTCTGTTTTTTTTACGGGTACACAAAAGCAAAATCACCGCTAAAAGGACTATTCCTGTATACCCTAATTCACTCCAGTAAGTAGATCCTCCGATCAGAAATCCGGCGATCAGTTTCCGGTAGTACGACAGCGGATAAAACAGTGAAAATTCATGTTCCGCCCCCGCCCTTCCCGTAGACAGAGTCATGGCAACGACCGGAAGCAAAATAATTGCAACGGACATCAGCGTGACCAGTGAATAAGCCAGAAATCTCCATATCCAGTACCACACTGTCTTTAAAACAGGTTTTCCAAACAGCATCAGATAACGGATGAGCGCGTAAATAGCAACAAAAATACAGATCATATAAGTAAAATAAAAGCTGCTGACGGTTGCAATCGCAAGCATCCCCATATATAGCCATGGTTTCTGTTTTTTATATATTTTATCCACACCGATTAAAATCAGCGGCAGATAAATCATCGGATTTAAAAAATATGGATGTCTGACTGCAATGATAACCCAGAAGCAGAAATCATAGACCATCGCTCCAAGCAGTGTGGAATATGGTTTCTGACCGTGATATCTGCAGTATACAGCAAATGCCAGTCCCGCAAGATAAATTCTCACTAAAACCATTGTGTTGTAAAAAAGTTCCATATACTTTTCATCCGGTACCAAAACCGATAATAAATTGAGCGGATCTCCGATCACATAGTAATGAAGTGTTGTCAACACATCGGAACCTAACCCGATATGCATATCCCAGAGAGGAACTTCAATCCTGTGCTCCGTGACAGCCGTCTGTATGATCGACAATAACCACGAACGATAATAAAGCAGTGCATTAAAATGCTGCTGCAATCCGTCCGGAACCCATATAAAACTTTTTTTATTTATCATAAATACGGAGAAAACTGCCCCCGCAATGATTGCAAAACATAAGGTATATGCCAGAAAAAAACAGATTTTTTTACTGACATGAATTTCCTTATTATGTAAAAATCTCATTATTTATCCTCACATACAAAGGGACCAAAGCCCATTGTCTTCAGTCCCCCTCTTTTTACTTTTTATGTGTTTATTCCTGCATTTTAACCACAATTACCTCATTAATGTAATCGACGCACCCCTTTCGTGGATAAACAGGCATATTTTTATATTCATCTGTATCCACAATCTCCATCATCTCATCATAAGATGCCTGTTCCATCTGGATTCCAAAACAGTAATTCCACAGGATCGTATAATGATACGAATCATTTAAAAATGAGTCATTGCTGATTCCCATGATGCTAGGCATCATGATCTGCAGGTTTTCTGTCGCGCAATTATAATCCCCCATGATAACAACCTTATCATGCTGGTTCTGAAACTCATCCATCTGCTCGATGCGCTGCAACACATCTTCCGCAATAGAAATAGACTTATGATAACTCAGATTCAGATTAAAATATGCAATGTTACTGTTGATCACATTATAATAGACCAAACCGCAAAGTACAAAAATACCGCAGCCTTTTAAAATCTTTGAAATCCACGTTTTCCAGTCTAACTGTAACAACATCACAATCAAAAGCAGATAGATCAGACAGACTGCCATCTCCATTAGCGTATAATACTGCACATCCGGCGACGTAAAATTTATAAAGAACGCCCCAACCGGTATCAGACAGACCGCAGCGATGGAAGCTATCATGGACAGCTTTTTCTGATAAACCTGATTGCGGATCAAAAGATAAATTAAAATCAGTACGATCAAAAGCAGTACTGCTGCATTTAGCAGAGAATAAACACGCTTCTCCACACCATGTTCCATTCCAAGGATCAGTCTGAAATGATACAATGTCTTTTGCAACGCCGCCTTGTACTGCACTAACGACATAATCCCCATAGAACCAATGCCCTGATAACCTGGCAGTGTAATATTAAAGCGGATCAATGTGATCTTTAAAATAACCACATAAAGTACTGCCCCGCCGACTAGTGTCCCAAGATATTTTAAATCACTTCGCACAGCTTCTAAAAAGTCCAGTTTTTCAATAACAAACTGACGGATAATATAAAGCAGTACCAGAACAATCGCCACTGTCGCATATGCCTGATAGATTCCCATCGCAAATGCCAGACAGACCATTCCAGCTATCATTCCCCACTTTCTGACACGCCATGTCAGATAAATTGCAACTGTAGATAATAAAAAAGCAAGCAGATATGCGTCCGCTGTATACATATATGCAAATGATGAGACAACGGTTGGAAATGATACAAACAGCGCCGCGCAAAGCGCAATCATTCCTTTATTTTTTATCTCAAAGATCTCTGTTACTAATATCACCACAATACTGATATAAAATAGAGAAAATGCACCGTTAATCCATGGAAGATCAAACATCGAAGTAATCAGCCCCGCATACCCTAAAAACCAACGTCCCAGGGTATAAGTAGAGCCAACTCCTGTAAAATTATAAATACTGTCCCAGATAGGAAGGAAATTAAAGAAACGGTAGGCATGTGCCAAAAGCCCGACAATCCAGGTTGTCACAAACCCAATGATCCATTCCTCTTTGAGCACAATTTCTTTTTTTCCAATTGTAACTGTTTTCATCATTTCCTACCAGTTAAATTTCTCTGCAAAGTAAGTATCCAGATCCTCGATCTTAATACGCTCCTGCTCCATGGTATCACGGTCACGAACCGTTACCGCACCGTCGTTTTCAGATTCAAAATCGTAGGTCACGCAGAACGGAGTACCGATCTCATCCTGTCTTCTGTAACGTTTTCCGATATTTCCTCTGTCATCAAATTCACAGTTATATTTGTGTGAAAGCTGTGCAAATACTTTTTCTGCACCCTCATTTAACTTCTTGGATAATGGAAGCACGCCGATCTTAACAGGTGCTAAAGCCGGATGGAAATGAAGAACAGTTCTCATATCCGGTTTTTCTTCTGTTCCGATATTTTCCTCATCATAAGCCGCACATAAAAATGCTAAAACAACACGGTCTGCTCCAAGTGAAGGCTCAATTACATATGGAAGATATCTCTCATTCTTCTCATCATCAAAATAAGTCAGATCCTGACCAGAAGTCTCCTGATGACGTCCAAGGTCATAATCGGTTCTGTCAGCGATACCCCAGAGTTCGCCCCATCCAAATGGGAATAAGAACTCGATATCGGTTGTTCCCTTGCTGTAAAATGCAAGTTCAGCCGGATCATGGTCACGCAGACGCATCTCATCCTCTTTGATTCCAAGGGAGATCAGCCAGTCACGGCAGAAGCCTCTCCAATACTGGAACCACTCTAAATCAGTACCCGGCTCACAGAAGAACTCAAGCTCCATCTGCTCAAACTCTCTGGTACGGAATGTGAAGTTACCCGGTGTGATTTCGTTACGGAAAGATTTTCCGACCTGTCCGATACCGAACGGAATCTTTTTACGGGATGTTCTCTGTACATTTTTGAAGTTTACGAAAATACCCTGTGCTGTCTCAGGTCTTAAATATACGGTATTTTTTGCATCCTCGGTAACACCCTGGAAAGTCTTAAACATCAGGTTGAACTGACGGATATCTGTAAAATTATGTTTTCCACAGGTCGGACATGGAACCTGATTTTCCTCGATGAAATCACGCATCTCTTCCTGTGTCCATCCGTCTACGGAACTCTTTAATTCGATTTTTTTCTCCTCTGCAAAATCCTCAATGATCTTGTCTGCACGAAAACGCTCATGACATTCCTTACAATCCATCAGAGGATCGGAAAATCCGCCGAGATGTCCAGATGCCACCCACGTCTGCGGGTTCATTAAGATTGCACAATCCACACCAACATTATATGGATTCTCCTGAATAAATTTTTGCCACCATGCTTTTTTTACATTATTTTTTAACTCAACGCCAAGATTACCATAATCCCATGTATTTGCAAGACCACCATAAATCTCAGATCCCGGATACACGAATCCTCTTGATTTTGCCAGTGCTACGATTTTGTCCATTGATTTTTCCATAAATAATTCCTCACCTTTCTATAAAATGGCAGCGGACTGCCTCTTTTGTATACTTACTTATAAATAATGTATGTGTAGACATCTGTTTCAAATGCCCCGTCATCTTTTACATAAGTTGTGTCTTCATTGACGTCCGTGTCAGATACCTCTGTGGAACCGCCAACATTCTCTGTTTCACCAGAGACATTTTCTTCTGAAACGTTATCACTGTTTAAACTGTAACCGTTCTGTATGGAAACACTGTCTGTTCCGGTCAATTTGACATTTTCACTTGAAACATAGCAGATCGTACCATCCACTTTGACATCTCTGTTTGCCTTGATGATCACAGCTTTTAAATCATCTCCGGAATAGATTTCTTCCTTCGTCGCTGTTTCTTTCACCTTTCCGTCTTCCACACTGACAAAATCCGTATTGAAATCATATCCTGCTGCCAATGCCTTAACGACCTTTCCCTCATAGAGCTCAATGCCGTTAAATCCTGTATAATCTTCCGGTGTCTTATACTTCATCTTAAGTGTTGCAGTCCCATCCTTTACAGAAAGATCTTCCAGTCTGACTGCGTTTTTTCCATGTTCCTGCGCATATGTGGAAACGGCATCCGTCACATAATCTTTTAACTCCGTCTCATCATAATAATCTTTGTCCAATGCCTCAACATCTACCGAGAGTACGGTTCCGTTTTTTCGTACATATACCGTATCGGTATCTGCATCCAGAGATTTTCCACATCCAGCCAGCATCGAAATGCCAATCAGTACGCTAATACCTGCCATACATGCTTTTCTCATTTTATAAGTCTCCATTCGTCTTACCTATCCAATGTTTTACATTATACTATTTCCCATTCCCGATTTCAACCAGTAAATAGCCCCTCTAACATTTTCAGGGATTGAAAGGTATGGTCTAAATAAATTGCACGGTAGCTTTTCATAATCGCCAGCAGCTGTCTTAACACACTGTCACTGACGGAAAAAGTATAAAGCTTTTCCACGCTTGCCGAAATAATATACTGCATTGTATAGAGCGTTGACTCCTCCAACAAAAATCTGCCTTCTTTCTCTGGTGAAGGCTCCTTTTTTTCACAGGATTCACAGACACAGCCGCCGCGCTTTGTCACAAACCAGTGCAATTCTTCTTTTTTTCCACATTTTAAACAGGAAAAAACATTGGGTGCCTCTCCGTTAACTGCCATTGCCTTCAACTCAAAGATAAAACGGACCAGTCTCTTGTCATAGGCAGCACTGGTCAATGCACGAAGCGACTGATAAAGCAGCTTTAACATTTCCCTTTCATCATTGTTTTCCTGACAGTAATAATCGGCAAATTCCAGAAAATAACATCCATAATATGTAGCTTCAAGTTCTTCCTGAACTTCTCTGAAATAATTCTGAATGGAAGCCCTGACAACCGTGTAGGAACTTCTCCCCTCAAACATTTCAAATTCGCCAAAGGAAAACGGAGTTGCCGCAGCAACCAGTGCACTGTTTGGTCTTCTTGCACCTTTTGCAAATGCGGTGATCTTGCCCCGTTCCTTTGTCAGCAGTGTGATTCTTCTGTCATAATCGCCAATCGGCATTACCTTTAAGACCATCCCGGTCACTACGATATTCTGTCCCATCCGGTCTGTTCTCCCATCCTCTCCCTGTGGTATCAAAGCTGCTCTCGTGCGACTCTTTGTATTTTAAATAATCGGTTACTCTTCCTGTTGTCATAAAGTTGCTCCAGGCTTCATCCATGGTCTCATCCTCCCATCATCGATTGCTTGATAGTGTTAGGATTTCCGCAGGCAGCTCCTCTTATACCAGCAAAAAAATGGTAAGTTTAAATTTCATCCTTGTTATAACCGAAATTCTTCATCATGGAATCACTGTCACGCCAGTCTTTTTTGACTTTTACCCAGAGTTTTAAATTGACCTGTTCCTCTAGCAGATGTTCAATCTCATAGCGCGCGTTTGAACCGATCTTTTTTAACATTGCCCCACCTTTTCCAATCACGATGCCCTTATGGGAATCCCGCTCACAGACGATAGTTGCCTCAATGTCCATGATGTTTTGTCCTTTCCGCTGTTTCATGCGGTCAATGCAGACTGCTATTCCATGCGGGATCTCATCATCTAATGCGTGAAGTGCCTTTTCACGGATAATCTCTGCAACAATGGCACGTTCCGGCTGGTCTGTGATCGTATCCTCATCATAAAATTGTGGTCCGTACGGCAGATATTTAAAGATCATATCAAGTACAGTATCAAGATTTACTGCACGCAGGGCGGACGCCGGAACGATCTCAGCAAAATCATATGCCTTGCGGTAAGTGTCAATAAATTCCAATATTTTATCACGGCTTACCGTATCCACCTTATTGATAACAAGGATTACCGGCGTCTTGGTCTTTTTTAACTGCTCTATAATATGCTGCTCACCGGCTCCGATAAAGTTTGACGGCTCCACTAACCAGAGGATCACATCCACTTCATTTAAAGTATGTTCCGCCGTATTGACCATATATTCACCCAGTTTATTTTTTGCCTTATGGATTCCAGGTGTGTCCAAAAATACGATCTGTCCACGCTCCATATCCGTATAGACTGTCTGAATACGGTTTCTGGTGGTCTGCGGTTTATTAGATGTAATTGCGATCTTCTGCCCGATCAGATGATTCATTAATGTTGATTTTCCAACGTTTGGTCTGCCGATAATTGTAACAAATCCTGATTTAAAATTTTCTTTCATTCGTACTCCATTCCAAAATCATTGATATAAATTTTTCAGCTGCATAAACATATCACTCTGGCTCTTTAAATTCTCCTCATTTCCGATGACACAGATATTTTTTTCATCCAGCACGGATGCAACCAGATCCTTCAATGCACGGATATCATCCTCTGTCGCACCGATCACCTGATCCCGCTCTTTCTGGATATCTTCAAAATCCAGTCCCTGTAAATATGCGGTCATTGACCGTGCTCCCTTTGCACTCGGATTCATCGGTGTATCCATATCACTGATCGTACCAATGATATATTTTGTCATCTCACGCTCATCCGCCTTAAAATCCGCAAGATACTGCGGAATGCCATCATAGATCTCATCCGTCTTTTTTAAATTCGGATCGCGGTAGGAAACAAAGTAAGTATCTCCGTTTCGCATATAGCTGTTCATGCAGCCATAGGCTCCACCCTTGACACGGACATTGATCCAGAGATAATCATATCCCATAATGACCTTTAAAATACGCAATGCCCCATGATAAGAAAATCCGTGGCGCACATAGTTGCCGGCTCTTGCCACATACTGCACCTGAGAAGCATCCATAAATCCCTCATTTTTCTTTTCGAAATGAAGTTCCGGCAATCTGCGCTCTGCCATTTTCCCTTTCGCCGGATACAGATTCTTTAACAGGGAAGCAATCTGCTCTTTTACCGCCTGATAATCTCCCTCTTCACAGACAACACTGACTAACATACGTTCCGGTACAAATATCATCTGCACCAGTTTTTTTAGCTGCGCGATCAGTTCTTCTTTTTTCTCATCAAAATGTTCATCTATGTCTGCGACCAGTTCGTAGAAGGAAATACCCGCTGTCGCCTCCTGATAATATGCCGCCCTTGAAAAATATGACAGGGCACGCGCAGAAGCCACTGAGTGACCAGAACCGTCAAAAGCCGCCTCCACTCTGGAACGAAGCTGTGCAATAATCTCACGCAGACGTTTTTCATCAGAAATCTTTGTTGTCATCAGGATTTCACGTAAAAGTTCCATTGCCTGTGGCAGCTCAGATGCAAGTGTTTTCACACGCAGTTCAAACATAAACTGCATATCATCCGGCTTTTTCACATGTGGATAAACACCACAGCTTGCGGATATTCCACCGGTATGGATGTTGATTTCATTTGCCAGTTCTGAAAATCCGTACCGCTCTGTATCCATATAGCCAAGGATATATTTTAAAATTCCAACATAAGGCAAATCTTTGATTTCCATATCACAAATATCAAAAAGGATTCGCAGATAATCGATGCCATTCGAAAACATCTCATGGTGTACGATCGTCGTATCACCACATTTCTTCATCGTATTGTAAAGCGGTACAGCCTCGCGTTTCATATCCCCACGTTTTAACATCGGAATTTTTGCCAAATCTTCCTTCGGTGAAGGTTCTTCCTGATACTGTTTTAAATGTTTTGTGTCTGCGATAAGCTGCCTTATCTCCTCTTTGCTCAGGCTGTCCTTATATGCGGCAAGCTTCTCTGCCAGTGCCTCTTCTCTTTTTACACCCAGTCCACGCTCCGGCTCGATCACAACCACTGATGCATGTGGATTGTGAATCAGATATTTTTCGATTAACTCTTCAAAATATCCTGTTTCCACATGCTCCCGCAAAAAGTGGTAGGTATCTAATGCCTCCACATGCATAAACGGCTGCATATCATCGTAAAGCCAGCTGTCTAAACACTGGATGCCGTATAAAAGTCCCTTCGGGAACTGTCCGAAATCTGCCTCACGATAGCGGAACTCTGATGCACTGATCCCGGCAAGCAGAGCTTTCTTATCCACACCATCTTTTACCTGACGGTTTAATACTTCCTGTATTGTCACAAGGAATTTTTCTTTGTCCGCGCTGTTTGCATTTTTAGCAATAATAGAAAATACCGGCTGCATGGTACTGCTGTCATAACCGCCAACGACATCTTTGCCGATTCCCGCATCGATCAATGCCTGTTTTAACGGAGCACCCGGTGCACCGAGCAGTGCATAATCAAGCACATCAAATGCCAGATAAAGTTTCTTGTCTAAAATATCTCCCACAACCAGATTATAGGAAAGATAGGTGTTATCTTCCTCCGGTTCTGCAGAAGAGATCGGGTATTTCTTCGTGATCTCCACCGGTTTTTTGAATGGTTTTTGTGGCTTTACCGTAGAGTCAAGCTCGATTGCTTCATAATGGCTTAAATATTCCTCGTCCATCCAGCGAAGTCTTTCTGCTACATCCATATTTCCATACAGATAGATGTATGAATTGCATGGATGATAATATTTGCGGTGAAAATCAAGATAATCTTCATAGGTCAGGTCCGGGATACATTCCGGATCTCCGCCGGATTCGTTACTGTAGGTGGTATCAGGAAACAGGGAATTTAAAATTTCCCGCTGCAATACATCATCTGCTGAAGAAAAAGCACCTTTCATTTCATTATAAACAACACCATTGATGGTAATTGGCGCATCTTCGCTCTCTAACTCATAATGCCAGCCTTCCTGTTTAAAGATTTCCTGATGTTTATAGATATTCGGATGAAATACAGCATCCATATAAACGCTCATCAGATTCTGAAAATCTGTATCATTACAGCTTGCCACCGGATAGATCGTTTTCTCCGGATAGGTGATCGCATTTAAAAAAGTGTTCAAAGATCCCTTGACCAGTTCTACAAACGGATCCTTGACCGGATATTTGTCAGAGCCGCACAGCACCGTGTGTTCTATGATATGTGGTACACCCGTGGAATCCTCTGCCGGAGTACGGAATCCGATATAAAACACTTTATTATCATCATCATTTGAAATTACAGCAACTCTTGCGCCGCTCTTTTTATGACGTAAAATGAGCCCTTCGGATTTCAAATCGCGCAAAGGGCATTGCTCTAAAACTTCATATGCATCCAAATCAGTCAGTTTCATTATTATCCTCCAAAATATGGTCTTATGTCTGTTAGTATATCACATTTTGCACAACTTAAAAAGGGAATGTAATATTTACACTCCCTTTTTGATACTTATGGAATAATACGCAATTATGCGATACGGGTTACATTAGCTGCCTGAGGTCCTTTTTCTCCCTCAGTAACCTCGAACTCAACACGCTCGCCGTCTTTTAACTCCTTAAATCCATCCATGTTCAGTGCCGAAAAATGTACAAATACGTCATTTCCCTGCTCGTCTGAGATAAATCCATAACCTTTTTTGGCATTAAACCATTTTACAGTTCCCTGCTGCATAACTTTTTATAACCTCCTAATACATGCATAACTCTTGTTTCTTCCACATCGGGTTAATCCGTGTGTACAGTGCTGCCCAAACGATGAAAGTAATTACAGCACCATGGTTCGAATTTAGCATATATTACCTATTTTGTCAATCTCATTTTATTATTATTGTGAAATATGCACACTCATAAATCACTGTTTGATCTGCACATCCATCTGCGGATACGGAATTGAAATATTATGGCTGTCAAGTGCATACTTGATATTCTCGGTCAGACGCCACTTTGTAGTCCAGTAATCTTCTGTTTTTACCCAGATACGCACGCCCATGTTTACGGACGAATCTGCAAGTTCATCCACAAATACAACCGCATCTTCTTCCGGCAGTCTCGCTTCGTCTGCCTCCGCTACGGAATATAATACCTCTTTTGCGGTTTTGATATCTGCTTCATAGGCAATACCTACTATCAGATCCACACGGCGTTTTTCCATGGTAGAAACATTCGTGATGCTGCTGTTAGAGAGTATACCATTTGGCACCATGACCACTTTATTATCAATGGTAAGCAGCTTCGTATAGAAAATCGAGATTTCTTTTACGGTTCCCTCTTTTCCGCCGGAATGTTCCACAATATAGTCCCCGACACGGAAAGGCTTTAATAACAAAATCAGCACGCCACCTGCGAAGTTTGAAAGGCTGCCCTGCAATGCCAGACCAACTGCCACACCAGCCGAACCAAGTACCGCTACTGCCGAAGTGGTTGCAATTCCAAACAGTCCCATGATAATAAAGATCAATACAAGATACAAAGCATATTTGATCAACGGCAGTACAAACTGTCTGACACCGGTATCTACTTCTCTGCGCTCCATGGATTTGCGGAACATTTTTATAACAAGATTTATGATCCTGCTTCCAACAATATAGATAATAAGTGCAACCACGACCTGAAATGCAAAGTTTAAAAGATCCGGGATCAGACCCTGTAGCCAGGTTCCCACAATTCCCGGGTTCTTCGCAACTTCCTGCAGGCTTTCCTGCGCCTGGTTAAGCATTTCAACTGTCTCGGTTGCGTTTGCGATTCCTTCTACATTTCCTGCCAGCATATTTGGCTCCCTTCATTTTTATTCGAATTTGAATTCTTGAAAAACTCATAAAGCCGTGACTGTTGTGAACATCAGATTCACAACTTTCTCAATTCTTTATAAGTTTTTCAAAATTCCATTTCTCATTCTATCTTACTCTAAGGCAACGCCTTATTCTAAGGAATGAATGAACAGACCGCTGCGGAGTTTGGGCTCAAACCAGGTGGATTTTGGAGGCATAAGTTTTCCTGCATCCGCGACGGAGAAAAGTTCTGTGATTGAAGTCGGATACATGGCAAATGCGACAGAGCAGTCTTCCTCACAGCGTCTGACAAGTTCATCCGTACCACGGATTCCTCCAACGAAATCAATTCTTCCATCTGTTTTTGGATCCCCGATGCCAAGTACCGGATGTAACAAAAGATCCTGTAACAGAGACACATCCAGACTTTTCACCGGATCATCTGCTACTGCAGCAATATCTTTCTCTCTGATTTTACAGAGGAACCAGTGTCCTTCCATATACATGGTAAAGCTGCCTTTTTCCTGCGGTTTTTTTTCTTCCTGATCTGTGATCTCTTTCACGTCAAAACGTTTTTTCATTTCCTTGTAAAAACCCTGAAATGAGTATCCGTTTAAATCCTTAACCACACGGTTATAATCCATGATCATCAACTGGTCATCCGGGAATAATACAGACAGAAAATAATTAAATTCTTCCGTTCCATCATAGCCCGGATGTTCTTCTCTTCGTTTTAATCCCACCTTTACCGCAGAAGCTGCACGATGGTGGCCGTCTGCAATATAAATATCTGCCATATTCTCAAATGCCTGTGAAATCACAGCTATTTTCTCATCCTCGTCAATTACAAATACACGGTGTCTGATTCCATCTTCCGATATGAAATCATACTCCGGCTCTCCTGCTTTGACCTGTGCTACGATCTCATTGATTACAGGATTGGAACGGTACGCCAAAAAGATCGGTCCTGTCTGCGCATTACATGTGTCCACATGATGGATACGGTCAGCCTCTTTTTCCGCTCTGGTATTCTCATGTTTTTTGATGACACCGTTTAAATAATCATCGATCGATGCGCATGCGGTAATACCAGTCTGTATGCGCCCATTCATCGTAAGTTCATAAATATAATAGCAATTCTTCTGATCACGGATAAAAGAACCATCCTCTACCATTCCCCACAACAGATCGTGTGCTCTTTTATACACTTTTTCATCATACATGTCCACAGAAAGCGGATAGCCTGTCTCCGCGCGGTCGATCTTTAAAAAAGATTCCGGATTCTTTTCCACTTCCACAGTTGCTTCTTTTCTGTTATAAACATCATAAGGGAGGGCAGCGATTTTAGCTGCCTTCCCTTTTTCTGGTCTGATGCTCATAAACGGTCTGATATCTGCCATTTTTGCTGCACCTCATTTTAATCTTATGCTATAATTACCATTTTTAAAGTTCTCTCATATGCCGATTATATGAAACGATTGTTATGAATCTCTGCCTGATTTTTCTAGCAGATCTTGCGAACTTTTAAGACACCTTCTGTATTCTTTAATTTTTCAAGTACATCTTCCGGAATAGAAGTATCTAAATCCAAAAGCGCATATGCATAATCGCCTTTTGATTTGTTAGCCATTCCATCAATGTTGATTCCTGCATCGCCAAGGATCGTTGTATATAAACTTAACATACCTTTGACATTGCGGTGTAAGATTCCGATACGTCCTGCAGTTGTACATGCCCCCATGCTGCAGTCCGGGAAGTTTACAGAGTGAACGATGTTACCATTCTCTAAGTAGTCGCGGATCTCGCGCACTGCCATGATCGCACAGTTATCCTCTGACTCTGCTGTGGAAGCTCCAAGATGTGGAGTTACGATACAGCCCTTTGCACCAACGGTTGTTGTGTTCGGGAAATCAGATACATATTTGTGTACTTTGCCTGCTGCAAGTGCATCTACCATTGCTTCTTCATCTACAAGCAGATCTCTTGCAAAGTTTAATACGATTGCGGTTGGTTTCATCATAGCGATCGCATCTGCACTGATCATTTTCTTTGTGGAATCTAAAAGCGGTACATGGATCGTGATGTAATCACATTCACGGTAGATATCCTCTACATTGCTGATGTGTTTGACACTTCTCGATAAGTTCCATGCTGCTGCAACAGAGATATACGGATCATATCCATATACTTCCATTCCCATATGGATTGCTGCATTGGCAACTAACACACCGATTGCACCAAGTCCGATAACACCCAATTTCTTTCCGGAGATCTCAGTTCCTGCAAAGTTTTTTTTCTGCTTCTCAGCGGTCTTTGCAATATTCTCATCATTCTGGTTCTCTAAGCACCAGTCGATACCACCCACGATATCACGGGACGCATAAAGCATACCTGCAAATACCAGCTCTTTTACACCATTTGCATTTGCACCAGGTGTATTGAATACAACAATACCTTTTTCTGCACATTTGTCTAACGGAATATTGTTGACTCCGGCACCGGCTCTTGCGACTGCCTCTAAGGTATCCGGCAGTTCTAAATCATGCATTGCAGCACTTCTGACTAAAGCAGCATGCGCATCTTTTAACTCATCTACTTTTTCATACTGATCTGAAAACAGATCCAGACCGACTGCAGCGATCGGATTTAAGCAATTATACTTAAACATTATGCATTCTCCTCCTCGAATTTTTTCATGAACTCTACTAACTTCTCAACGCCCTCTTTTGGCATAGCGTTGTAGATGGATGCTCTCATACCGCCAACGGTACGATGTCCTTTTAAGTTTACAAATCCGGCTTCTGTTGCCTCTTTTACGAATTTTGCATCAAGATCCGCATCTCCGGTTACAAACGGAACGTTCATTAAGGAACGGTCCTCCGGTACAACAGTTCCCTTGAATAATTTGCTCTGGTCTAAGAAATCATAAAGGATCTTTGCTTTTTCTTCGTTGCGCTCTTTCATCACAGAAAGTCCGCCCATCTTCTTTAACCATTTGAATACTTTTCCACAGATATAAATACCGTAGCATGGCGGTGTATTGTAAAGAGAATCTGCATCTGCATGTGTTTTGTATTTTAACATGGTAGGTGTTCCAGGTAAGGTATCCTCTGTGATCAGATCTTCACGGATGATCACGATGACAACGCCTGCCGGTCCGACATTTTTCTGGACACCGCCGTAGATCACACCGTATTTGGTTACATCTACAGGCTCTGATAAAAAGCAGGAAGATACATCAGCGACTAATGTATGTCCTTTGGTATTCGGGAGTTTTTTGTATTTGGTTCCATAAATGGTATTGTTCTCACAAATATATACATAATCGAGATCATCCGGGATATCAAGATCGGAACAATCCGGTATGTAAGAGAATGTCTTATCCTCAGAAGATGCAAGTTTTACTGCCTCACCGTAAATGGATGCCTCCTGATATGCTTTCTTTGCCCACTGACCGGTTACGATATAACCTGCTTTTTTATTTTTCATCAGGTTCATCGGGATCATGGCAAACTGCTGGGATGCTCCACCCTGTAAAAACAGGACTTTGTAATTGTCCGGAATATTCATCAGATCTCTTAAATCCTGCTCTGCCTCTTTGATGATATTGTCATATACTTTAGAGCGGTGGCTCATCTCCATAACGGACATTCCACTTCCCTTATAATCTAACATCTCATCTGCTGCCTCTTTTAATACTTCCTCCGGTAATACAGCCGGTCCTGCAGAAAAATTATACACTCTGCTCATCTTAAACTTCCTCCTCTGATTTATAATTGTTATTTTTTTGCTAAATCCTCGCCGGTAAATGAAGAACTGATTGCCTCTCCCGGTGCGACCATCGGCCACACTTTGTCATCACAGTTGATGATACAGTCAATCAAAACCGGTATTTCTGATTCAAGTGCTTCTTTGAAAGCCTCTTTGAATTCTTCCTGGCTGGTTACGCGGTATCCTTTCGCGCCCATCGCCTCTGCTAATTTTACAAAATCCACACCGTCATCAAGGACTGTTGCGGAATAACGTTTTTCATAGAAAAGATCCTGCCACTGGCGTACCATTCCAAGAACATGGTTGTTGACGATCACTTCAATTAACGGCAGTTTTTCGCGCGCTGCGGTTGCGATCTCATTCATATTCATACGGAAACATCCGTCACCTGCAATGTTGAGCACCTGTTTATCCGGATTGCCGATCTGTGCACCGATTGCTGCACCAAGTCCATACCCCATCGTTCCAAGTCCACCGGATGACAAGAAAGTACGCGGATTTTTGTATTTATAATACTGTGCCGCCCACATCTGATGCTGTCCGACTTCTGTCACGATGACCGCATCACCTTTTG
>ERZ1108170.363-NODE-363-length-37931-cov-3.984370_pt1 | contig 37931 bp, 39 predicted proteins | sample MGYA00403705_ERZ1108170 | MGnify/ENA primary metagenome ERZ1108170 (study PRJEB35170, sample SAMEA104062422) | human gut metagenome | biome: human gut; feature: human-associated habitat; material: faeces | place: Denmark | collected 2012-06-15 ...
AAGGTACACCGATAACCTCTGCCAGCGCAAGACCGCCGGAGCCGGTGATCGCCGGAGTAACTTCTACATCACCAAGCCTGGCTTTTGCATCATTTATAAGAGCCTGTAATGTCTCCTTTATGTTTGCGTAGTGTCTTCTGTAATCAGAAAATAATATCTTGTGTGAATCATCAAGAACAACAACTTTTACGGTTGTTGAGCCGATGTCAATTCCTAATTTGTACATAAAAACCATCCTAATCTTTTTGCAAAATTTTCTCTTTATTGAACCGAATCTATTATAGTGGAACGTTTTACAAAAAACAATGATTTTTTCCCTTTTCTGACGAACTTAATATTTATTTTAGGATTGATTTTCCTTGATTTTTTATTATTTAATTTTTATTTTAGAAAAAGGCAGAGAAAGATTTGTATTTTAATAAGAAGAAAAGGGAACATTTTTCAGATTCCGAATATAATAATAAAAAAGCCGGATGGTATGAAATGGAAAATTATGATCATTGCAATGGAGTGATCCATGTAGTAGAAAAAGGGGATACATTATATAAGCTTTCAAAACACTACAAATGTAATCTCTGTGACATCATAACTGCAAATCCGTATGTAAATGTCTATAATATGCAGGAAGGGGAAGAAATCTGTATTCCGATAGAACAGGAAGGCTCCGGAGATGGAAAGATGCATTATACAGTGAAAAAAGGAGATACCTTTGAATCTGTATTCATGTATTTTGGTGTCGGTCCACAGGAATTATTTGAGAACAATAAGAACTTGTATCAGGTCGTTTTGCCGGAAGGATTGGAGCTGGTTGTGGATTAAGATATATAAAAGTTAGAAATTCTTCATGATTGTGCTGTTGTAAAGTTTTTCGTTCTATTATATAATTTGATAATGTCGGGATACTATCAGCCATATTCTCATTGGATGGGAATATGGCAGTTCCCTGATTTGTGGATATAACGGATGTTGGAAAATCTGTTTATATACCGAAAACAAATAGTATGAATGAAATTAAAAGGAGATCCATTCATGAAGATGATAAACAAGCTTGAAAGGAAGTTTGGTCGGTATGCGATCAAGAATCTGTCCCTGTATCTGATCCTTGGATATGTCATTGGCTATCTGCTTCTGATGTTTGCACCACAGGTTTTATCAAAACTGATTCTTGTTCCTGCATTTGTTATGCAGGGAGAAGTTTGGAGATTACTTACATGGGTAATCACTCCTCCGGAATTAAGTGTCAGTATCTTTACTATCATTATGTTGTTCTTTTATTACAGTATCGGTAATCTGTTAGAACGTTCAATCGGTACGTTTTTGTACAACCTGTATATATTTGGTGGTATGTTTCTCACGATGGCAGGAACGATGATCGCATATATACTTTGTCAGTATGTATTTCATATTCCGATGTCATGGGATTCTCATATCTATATCGTATCCAGTTATTATATCTGCCTGTCTTTATTTTTGGCAGTTGCAGTTTGTTATCCGGATATGCAGGTACTGTATGCAATGATCATTCCGGTTAAGATGAAGTGGTTATCTGTTTTGTATCTGGTGTTTATAGGATATTATTTTATGAACGCAAACCTGATGGGACGTGTAAATATCGTAATGTCACTTTTAAACTTTGTAATTTTCTATTTCAGCACAAAAGATTTCAGACGGCTTTCTCCAAAGCAGATCAAGCGAAGGAGGAATTATGCGAAGCAGGTGCGTGTCAACAATTCAGAGAATGTGACACATAAATGTTATGTATGCGGCATCACAGATAAGGAAGCACCTGACATGCAGTTCCGTTATTGCTCCAGATGTACAGGCAACAAGGAATATTGCCAGGATCATTTGTTTACGCATGAGCATAAATAAGAGATGGATTTAATTAAGGATGAGAGGAAAATAGATAGTTATGTATAATGAAGATAAAAAACTGATCACAGAGATAACCCGTAAGAACAATATGGATGAGAATCTTGCAAAATTTGCAGATGCAGTCATGACGGCAGATTTCGAATATGCCTGTCAGAAATTTGCATTAAACTATGTTGTGATCCGTGAACTGATGGCAGACAAAGATTTTGCAGAGGATCCATATATTTATGAATGTGTTATGGGAATCAATAAGCTGGTCGGAACATATCTGGCAGGAGATGCGGATCAATTGGATGACAAGGATCTGGCGCTTATCTCCGAAATGAGAAATAAGATCACGGAGAAGATGAAGGTACTTACTGCATATACTGATGCGTTTGAGTTGTACGAATATATCCTGAACCGAAAAGAATATGGATTCGAGGAAAATGTGGACGAAGAACTTGAGAAGATGTTTGAGGAATTTGATGCAGAGCAGTTCAGTGCGGAGGTCTTTAACTTCATCTTTGCAGATAAGGATAAGGTAGCGGTAAATGCGAAGATCCAGCAGATCGTAGGTCAGCTTCCGCTTCGTATGACAAAGGCAAGATTTTACGATATTATCGGACAGACTTTATCAATTTATAATGGTTGTGAGATCAGTTCATTGGATGATTTTATAGAGACAGTAGAAGAAACTGCCTTATTACAGCTTCCGGAGAAATTCGAGACAGAATATTCTTCTCTGCATGAAGCGTACGAGATTATTAAAGAGGGAGATTATGCACATCTTGATTTTGACGGATACAGGAATCTGTCAACGGTTCTGGATAAAAGTGCAGGCTTTATCAATGATGTCGTATCTGATTATATGATGCTGATCGAGCTGGTAAATGATCTGTACAGCATGATGCTTGCGGCTGAATGCAAGTCAGGAGTATCGGAATCCTGTATGCGGGCATTATCTATTATCAGACGCATCTATGAATCCATGGAGAACGAAGATGAATTTCCGACGGATGCATATGATATGCTGGTTGCAAATGAAGGCGCGCAGGAGGAAGCGGGAGAACACCGGATGGTGCTTGAAGCTCCGATCTATGATATCGTATCTTCCAATCAGCCGGATATTATCCGCCTTGGTCTGGAGGATGCTTATCATCGTATTGATACACTGGAAAAACTATTATCCGGAAGTATGTTTGTAGATATCGATCATGTGAAGATTGAGACAGGCGCACTTGCGGATTCTGAATATATTATTTCAAAAAAGGATAAACTGATAGAAGAATTCGGAGAGGTATTTACCGGAAACTCACAGGTAGTTAATCGTGCGGTCATGGCGAAGATATTTTCTACAATTCCTGTGTTCTTTAATACACAGCAGGAGATCAAAGATTATATTGATAATGCACTGGTGCGCTGTTCAAATCGCAGCGAGGTTCTTGCATGTTATGTGATCATTCAGGGAATTATGGAAGATTAGAGAGAGGTCGGACAGAGCAGGGGAGTGAAAAAATGACAATAGCAAAGCGGCTTTATACCGGAGTTATGCCGGATAAGACGGCATCCCGACTGATAAAAAGAATAAAAAAACGGAAGCCTTGTGCGGATGTTTATGTCATAACACTTCCATTGTTTGAGGACGGACTGTTAGAGGTTTATGAGGCAAATGAATTCCTGCAGCCGTACTATAAGAAACGAACGGATGATATCGTTATCGTTGGAATGTCGATGACAAAGGCCGGAGCGTTTTTTCTTATACGGGATATTATCCGGGATGTATACGGTACGACCGGAAAGTTTGATTGTAAGGACTATTTTCTATATGACATGACAGTGTGCTGATATAAGGGGAGCATATGTTACATATTTTCTTATTGATATTAAAGATTCTGTTGATTACAGTATTGATCCTGATAGGGCTTGTACTTGTACTGTTGCTTTTATTATTATTCGTTCCTGTCCGGTATCGGTTTTATGCAGAAAAACATGACAATTTTATATGCAAATTAAAAGCCTCATGGTTGGGTTTTGTATTCTGCTTCAAAGCAAATTATGATGAAAACGGCTTTGTATATTGGCTGCGGTCATTCGGCGGAACGCTGGTATCCAATGAAGATGGATTTTCGGAAGAAAGCCAGGAAGAAACAGATACGGAGACAGAAGCCGCAGAAAGTGAAAAAGAAACTCGTATGCGGGAAAAAGCTGAAGTCAGAGAAGCAAAAAAACTGAAAAAACAGGAAAAGGCAGAGACTCGAAAAGCAAAAAAACAGGAAAAACGCGAACAGGCAGAAGCCGAAAAAGCGAAAAAAACGGAAAAGCAGGAAGCAGAAGATGCTGAATCCGATCAGCAGGATGGTTTGTCAGATCAGATGCTGCAGGATGCAGATCTCGACAGAGAAGATAGAGATGCTAACCGGGAATTTGCAGAAGATCATTCGGAATTTCAAAAAAGTCCGGAGACGATATTTACCCGTATCGGTAAGAAGTTTGACCGATTTGTTATTGCGGTAAAGGATAAGATCGAAGCAGTTGTAAGAAAACTGCACCATATGAAAGATAAGGCGGAGCAGTATAAGAAATTCGTCCGGGCGGGTACAACAAAGCAGGCATTTCAGGTGTTAAAGCGAAACGTGATCCTGTTATTAAAGCATCTGAATCCGACAAAGATCAAAGGGCAGGTAACATATGGTTCAGGAGATCCGGCATCTACTGGAAAACAGCTTGGATATCTGAGTTTGATTTTACCGTTATATTATAATAAAATAGATATAACTCCGGATTTTTCCAAGAAGATATTGGAAGGGGATATTTTCATAAAAGGAAGAATCAGGGTTTATAATATATTATATTATTGCTGCAAGGTATACTTTAATAAATACGTGAAAAGATCTATGGCATATTTAAAAAAGATTTCGGGAGGAAATAAGTAATGGCAAATACAAATATTGACGGAACGATCAGCACTTTGTTTCATGGAATGGATGGATTTGTTTCATCCAAATCTGTAGTGGGAGATCCTATCAAGGTAGGAGATACGATCATTATTCCACTTCTTGATGTGAATTTCGGTATGGCGGCCGGTGCGTTCAATAAACAGACCGGCAATAATGCGGCCGGTGGTATCGGAGCAAAGCTCAGTCCGGCTGCGGTTCTGGTTATCTCAAACGGTAAGACAAGACTTGTTAATATTAAGAATCAGGATGCCATCAGCAAGATCATTGATATGGCACCTGAGATCGTTGACCGGATCACCGGCTTCTTTAAGAAGGAAAAGACAGAGGAAGAAGAGCAGATCGAACAGGCGGTAGAAGAAGCATCGAAACCGGCAGAGGAATAAAACAGACATAAGGGAAAAAGACTTTGCATATCTTATAGTGGTATGTGAAGTCTTTTTTTGGCGGTGATGTTGTTTGAAGCGTGTAGTTGGATTTGCCCTCTTTTTTGTTGCGATCGGAATGATATTCAGCTATCTGGTAGAAGGTTTTCTGGAATTTTTGATTATTGTAATCTTTTTTTTAATGGCATATATATTATTTTGCAGATGCTAAAAGTCAATGACCTGACTGGGTTACGGTAGGAGAGATTTTGAGAATTTATGATAGAAGCTTGTCCGGCAGTCTGAAAAAAGAAAATAAAAAAGACTGCCATTGTTTTATGGCAGTCTTTTTTAGAAAGAATACGAGGTGAACTATGCACGCTCAACCTTTCCAGATTTTAAACATGAAGTACAAACATAAATCTTCTTTGGAGAACCATCTACGATAGCCTTAACAGACTTAACATTTGATTTCCACATCTTATTTGCTCTTCTATGTGAATGGCTCACTTTGATACCGAAATGAGCACCTTTATTACAAACTGAACATTTTGCCATGATAGCACCTCCTTATTTTTATTAAACTTATCCTCTCATAAGTTCACAACAAATGTTACTATATCAGATAATTTTGTTATATGCAAGCATATTTTTAATTTTTTTAAAAAGAATAGACAATAAATGGTTGTCTTGAAATTTGCATATTCTCTGTTATAATAGAACTATATGTTTATAATTATGGTGAGACAGGTTTGCCTATTTTTAAATATACTTTTCAGAATGACAAGGAGATGGGATTCCTGCACATCATATAACAGGACAAAAGCATGGGAGGTTTTCTATGAACGAATATATAAATAATGATAATGGAACCGTCAGTCTGGATGAGAATGTGGTTGCACAGGTAGCAGGTATGACAGCACTCGATTGCTTTGGCATTGTTGGTATGGGTATTGTCAGTGTAAAAGACGGAATCGTAAAACAGTTAAAAGGAAACAATATCACGCAGGGAATTCATGTTACGTTTGATGAGAATGGAGATATTGTGGTAGAGCTTCATATCGTTGTGGCATATGGTGTCAGCATCAAGGCTGTAACAGATAATCTGATGCAGTCTGTAAAATATAAAGTAGAAGATTTTACATCTCTTAAGGTCAGTCAGGTAAATGTATTTGTTGAAGATGTAAAGATTCTGGATTAGACGGAGGAACTGTAGAAGTGAAAAATACGATTGATGCACTTGCACTGAAGAAAGCATTTATAGCCGGTGCGAATAACCTTGATAATAAAAAAGATTATATTAATGAGCTGAATGTGTTCCCTGTACCGGATGGAGATACCGGTACAAATATGACAATGACGATCATGTCAGCAAAAAGGGAAGTTGAATCCTGTAAGGAGACAATGAGTGATATCGCAAAGGCAATGTCAACCGGTTCCCTTCGTGGAGCCAGAGGTAATTCAGGTGTAATCCTTTCTCAGCTTCTTCGTGGTTTCAGCAAGAAGATCGGGGATAAAACAGAGATCGGAGTAATCGAGATTGCTGATGCATTCCAGAAGGCGGTTGAGACAGCTTATAAGGCTGTTATGAAGCCGAAGGAAGGAACGATCCTTACAGTTGCCAGAGGTATTGCTACTAAGGCCAGAGAATGTGCAGGTACAGATATTACATTGGAGGAATTCTGCGAAACCATCATTAAGCATGGAGATGAAGTACTTGCTTCCACACCGGAGTTGCTTCCGGTATTAAAAGAAGCCGGTGTTGTGGATTCCGGCGGACAGGGTCTGATGGAAGTATTAAAAGGTGCAGTTGACTGTATTCTCGGGCGTGTCGTAATTGCAGATACAAAGCCTTCCGGAGCAGGAGTATCCGGTGTTGACAATCCAAAGTATTCTGAAGATCTGTCAGCCGATATCAAGTTCGGATATTGTACAGAATTTATTATTAATCTGGAAAAACCATACGGCATAAAAGAAGAAGACGATCTGAAACAGTTCTTAGAGTCGATCGGTGATTCCATTGTCTGCGTATCAGATGATGAGATCGTTAAGATCCATGTTCACACAAACCATCCGGGTCAGGCATTTGAAAAAGGTCTTACCTTTGGTTATCTGTCAAATATGAAGGTCGATAATATGAGACTGGAGCATCATGAGAAGGTCATTAAGCAGGCAGAACGGGAAGAGGCAGCCAGACAGGAAGCAGCCAGACAGGCAGAGAAAGAAAAACAGCAGCCAAAGAAACAATATGGTTTCATCGCAGTATCCATGGGTGATGGATTAAAGGAGTTCTTTACGGAGCTTGGAGTTGATTATGTGATCGAAGGTGGTCAGACGATGAATCCAAGCACTGAGGATATGCTGAATGCGATCGAGAAGGTTCATGCCGAGAATATATTTATATTCCCAAATAATAAAAATGTTGTTCTTGCAGCCAATCAGGCAGCCGGCTTATGTGAAGATAAGAATATCATCGTCCTTGCAACGGCAAATGCACCACAGGGTATCAGTGCAATGATAGCGTTTGACAGTACGATGACATTAGAGGATAACAAAAACAATATGTTAGAAGCTGTATCAAATGTAAAGAGCGGACAGGTAACATATGCGGTCAGAGATACCTCCATCGATGGAAAAGCCATCCATGAGGGAGATATCATGGGTATCGGTGATAAGGGACTGGTATCCGTTGGTAATGACATTTCGGATGTTACATTCGATCTGATCAAAGATGCAGTAGATGAAGACAGCGAACTGATCAGTATTTATTACGGAGCAGATGTAAAGAAGGAGGATGCAGAGGCATTTGCGGCAAGAGTGGAAGAAAGCTTCCCGGACTGCGATGTACAGAACTACTATGGTGGTCAGCCAATCTATTATTACATTGTTTCTGTAGAATAAAGGGAGAAAAACTACATGGAATTAAAGGATAAGGTAACTTGTATTAAAGGGATAGGAGAAAAAACAGCCGGTAATCTGGCAAAGCTTGGTATCTCTACAGTGAGTGACCTTATCCATTATTATCCAAGAACTTATATTACATATATGGATCCTGTTGACATTCAGGATATACAGGCAGATGAGCGTCAGGCAGTAAGTGTGACGATCAACAGTCGGGTGGAAGTGAAGAAGCTTCGCGGATTCTCGATTGCGACTGCCTATGCCAAAGATTATACCGGGACAATTAAACTGACATGGTTTAATTGTCCTTTTCTGCGTAATTATTTTCATATTGGAGATCGTTATATCTTTGTCGGAGAAGTGAAATATAAGAATGGCATGTATACGATGAGCCAGCCGGAGTACTATACAGTGCCCCAATATCAGGAAATTTTAAAAGAATGGCAGCCTGTATATGGTTGTACGGCGGGTATTACAAGCAAGACGATCCAGAAAGCGGTAAAGGGAACACTTCCTCTGATACAGACGCTTTCAGATTATATACCGGAGGACATTCGGGATGAATATGATCTGATGCGGGCAAATGAAGCCATAACCCATATCCATTTCCCGGATACGGAGGATCACTTAAGAACTGCGATCAAGCGGGTTGCCTTTGATGAATTTTATGAATTTATAGAGAATATGCATAGTCTGAAAGAACATGATACGGTGAAATACAATCAGGCGAAGATACCATTTACGGAGCAGGTGACAGGGTTTATCGAGAGTCTTCCGTATCGTCTGACAGGGGCACAGATGGATGCGGTTCGGGATATCATGGCAGATATGGATTCAGAGCATGTGATGAATCGTCTTGTGCAGGGGGATGTTGGTTCCGGTAAAACGATCGTTGCCGCGATCGCATTATTTGCCTGTGCGACGCAGGGTTATCAAGGTGTGATCATGGCACCGACCGAGGTACTTGCAAATCAGCACTTTAAAGAACTGACCGGCTTATTTGAGCCATATGGAATCCATGTTGCGCTGTTGACCGGTTCGATGACGGCAAAGGAGAAACGGGAAGCGTATCAGGAGATTGCAGAGCATCGTGCGGATGTGATCGTAGGAACGCATGCGTTAATACAGGACAAGGTGGAATATGATAATCTGGCGCTTGTTGTAACGGATGAGCAGCATCGGTTTGGCGTAAGACAGAGAGAGAAATTATCGTTAAAAGGGGGAACGCCACATGTTCTTGTTATGAGTGCAACACCGATTCCGAGAACCCTTGCGATCATTATGTACGGAGATCTTGATATTTCGGTAATTAATGAACTGCCGGCAGGACGGATTCCGATCAAAAACTGTGTAGTGGATGAGAGCTACCGCCCGAAAGCACAGGCGTTTATCCGGGCAGAGGTTAAGAAAGGACATCAGGTCTATGTGGTATGCCCGATGGTGGAGGAAAGCGAAGCCTTAGATGATGTGGCAAATGTAGTTGAGTATTCGGAAGATCTGTCACAGAAGCTTGACAGCAGCATACATGTGGCCTATTTGCATGGCAAGATGACAGGGGATGAGAAGAACCGTATCCTGACGGATTTTTATGAAAAAAAGGTTGATGTACTGGTATCTACAACGGTTATCGAGGTAGGGATCAATAATCCGAATGCCACGGTTATGATGGTAGAAAATGCAGAACGGTTTGGACTGGCAGCTCTGCATCAGCTCCGTGGGCGTGTGGGACGTGGAAATCTGCAGTCTTATTGTATCTTTATCAGCGGAAAGAAAAATAAAGAAGTGATGGAACGATTAAATGTACTTGCAGATTCAAACGATGGCTTTTATATTGCGGGAGAAGATCTGAAACGGAGAGGACCGGGAGATTTCTTTGGTATCAGACAGAGCGGAGATGTGTTGTTTAAGATGGGAGATATCTATAAACATGCCGACATGTTAAAGGCAGCATCGGATGTCTATGAGAAGTATGGTGACCGCATACGGACGGAATTTGACCGAAGTGTCGCAGCAAGAAATGAGATGTATGGGAAACCGATATTATAAGGAGATTAGAACGATGGAGATAGCAGAGGTAAAAGAACAGGCAGATAAGATCTGTGAGAATATATCGAGAGTACTGATCGGCAGAGAGAAGGAGATACGTGTGATACTGGCGGCACTTTTTGCGGGAGGTCATGTACTGGTGGAGGACAGACCGGGAACCGGCAAGACACTTTTAGCAAAGACATTTGCCAAAAGCATCGGAGGGCAGTTTAAGAGAGTTCAGTTCACACCTGATCTTATGCCATCCGACATTACAGGCTTAAGTATTTATAATCGTAAATCAGAAGATTTTGTATTGGTGAAGGGGCCGGTATTTACAAATATCCTGCTTGCAGATGAGATCAACCGTGCAACACCGAGAACACAATCCAGTTTGCTTGAGGCAATGGAAGAGCAGCAGGTGACGATCGATGGAGAAAGTCATAGGCTTGAAGCACCGTTTTTTGTTATTGCAACAGAGAATCCAATCGAGACTACCGGTACATACCCGCTTCCGGAAGCCCAGCTTGACCGTTTTCTTATAAAGATCTCCATGGGAGATAATTCAAAGGCTACAGAGGTTTCGATCATAGATCGTTTTATGTCTGAGAATCCGTTTGATACACTTCAGACGGTCTGTGATACAGATCATATAAAGACGATGCAGGAAGCGGTCAGAGAAGTTTTTGTTCATTCTTGCGTAAAGGAATATATTGCAGACATAATCCTTGCAACCAGGAATAACAGCCGGATACAGGTTGGTGCAAGCTCCAGAGGCACGATAGGGCTTCTTCGTCTGTCGCAGGCATATGCTGCTATGGAGGGCAGAACCTTTGTCCGTCCGGATGATGTCCGTTATATGGCACCATATGTCCTCGCACATCGTGTGATCATGGCAGGACACATGGATGAGAAAAAGGAAAAGACAGTGATTAGGGAACTGGTCGATCAGATCGCTGTTCCGGTTGAAGATTGGGAGAATTAATATGGAGATACTGATAGCAGTATTGTGCTTTCTGGTGATCTATCTCGGACAGACTGTTATTTACCGCAAATACTGGGATCAGGGGCTTTCTCTTGATCTGGATTTTGATGACAGGTATCTGGAGATTGGCGATAAATCAGGGATAACAGAGACAATTACAAATCGAAAGATGCTGCCTCTTACAACTTTACATGTGAAGTTTTCCACAGCGAGATCCTTACAGTTTCAGGAAAATGAGAATGCGGTTGTTACGGATTTTTATCATAGAAATGATCCGTTTTCGATTATGGGAAACCGGAAGGTAGTCAGAAAGCTTTCATTTACGGCGAAAGAGCGAGGCTTGTTTTTTATCAGTGCTGTAAAGCTGATGGCAAAGGATTTTCTGATGTCGAAGACATTTGCGCTGTCTGTAGAAAATCAGGCATATCTGTATGTTTTCCCTGAAAAACTTTCTAATATACAGCTTGATACGGTCTTAGATGGTATGTTGGGTGATCTGACATCAAGGAGAAGTCTTTTTCCGGATCCGTTTGCTTTTTCCGGCCTGCGGACTTACAGCGTGGGAGACCCGAGAAAGAGCATTAACTGGAAAGCAACAGCCAGATGCGACGACCTGATGGTAAATGTATATGAACACACGGCAGAACAGAGGGTGAAGATACTTGTCTGCCTGGAGCCGAACACCATGATAAGAGTTCATTATATACAGGAAATGTGTATCAGTATAGCATCCACGGCAGCATCTTACTTTCTGGATAACCGGATTCCTGTCATGATACGGGCAAATGGATATGATCTGTTATCCGGTGAGATGGAATGGGTGGATTTTGGTTCTTCCGGAGAACATCGATTTACGGTTGATAAATATCTGGCACGGATAACGGAAAATGCCGGAATTGATAGATTTGTTGAAGTCTTGAAGCAGGAAGTGACAGATGTGGACAGTAATACAACATATCTGATCGTATCTGCATACCATAAAAAGGATTTGCTGAATGAACTTGATCATATGGCTGAAAAAGGAAAGAATATTTATATGATAGTTCCATATCTGGATATACAGGGGTGCGATGATATCAGACCTTATCTTCATGGAATGGAGGTAGAGTTAAATGACACATAAGATATATTGGGCAGAGCGAGGATTGCGTTATCTTTATGAGGTGGTAACGGCGGAATTGTTCATGTATACATTCTGCATGATATTTATGAGACAAGATCCGCGGTTTACGGATGCCATTTGGATCGCAGGAATATTTCTGTTGTCCTATCTGATCAGAAATTTTGCACCGAATCATATATTACTTACCGTTGGACATCTGGTGCTTGCGGGACTTTTAGTTATCTTGCCGGGCACAGTATGGATCCGAACGGTTACAGGGATTTATGATATCGGGTATCTGCTGCCGTGTGCGGTAGCTTATGCAAAGAGAGGTTCCGGACTTACAGATATGAGCGAACCATGGCCATCGATCTTAGCAGGGATTTTTGTTTATTTTGCAAGTATCGGCATGGAACTTCCTGTTTTGTCGAACCTGTCTTATATTGCAGTTGCATTACTTATGGCTATATATATGATGATCCGGTATATACAGGGGTTGAAACGCTATATCTCACAGACAACAGAAGTATCGGAGCAATCCATCCGGGATATCGCATTTATAAATGGCAGGGTTGTATTATTCCTTGCAGTGCTTGTGTTGTTATTAATGGGAGCCTGTCGTTTCCTTGATCTGTCCGGGTTTGTAAATGTACTTGCGCGTGCATTTGCAAAGGTAGTTCAGACAGTATTTGGTGCGATCATGGTCATATGGGTATTTGTGCTGACGCTGCTTACGAAGGGAGGACCGGCAGCAACCAGTCTCGATTATCAGGATACTTTAAATGAATATTATCAGAACAGTGTAAAGGGATATGATGTATTTACCTTAATATTAAAGGTATTTGTAGTTCTTCTTCTGATATTCTTTCTGGTACGGATATTGTTGCAGGTGATCCGTTTCCTTTTGAAACCGAGGAGTTATGCAGATGATGTGATCGAGCTTATCGCTGAAGAACCGAATCAATATAAAGAACGTATAACAAACAGACGCATAATGCACAGGTTGACAGCTGAAGAACAGGCAAGAAAAATTTATAAGAAGTCGATCCTGCGATATAAGGATGTGATCACACTTAACAAACGGATGACCTGTGAAGATATCAGGCAGGAGATAACAAAGACGGAGGTTGGAAATGTAGAGGGTATTTCTGCCATATATGAACAGATCCGATATGGAGCAGGGGAAGTGGACAACTATGTTATACGAGAAATGAAAGCAGCATCCGGACAGAATAAAAGGGTGAATAAAAAAGAAAATAAAAAGGGAGTAGTGCAAAAATGAACCAGAAGAAAAAGACGATCGTATTATGGGGAGTCATCATAGTACTTGCAGCGGCTGTTGTGGCACTGTCAGTTATACTGGTGACAAAAAGTCGGAAAAATAATGATCCGGACGGACAGAAGAATGCCGGAACAGAAGCTGTGATAGAGGGATCCGGGCAGGATGCGGAGCAAAAGGCTGAGGATGGCGCTGATCAAAAGAAGGAAAAGGGTGCATCCGATACTCAGAAGTCGACAGATGACAAGAAGACCTTATATGCAGAAGTAACGGTTGGAAGTACATGGGAAAATAACGGAATGACAGCCGCTACAGAGACGGTCACGATCTATAATAAGACCGATAAAGCTGCAACGGATTGGAGCGTTGATCTGGAATTTTCCGGGAAAGTAACGATCGACCAGTTCTGGAATGGAAAGTATACGGCAGATGGATCGGTGGTTCATGTAACCGCAGAAAGTTATAATGAGGAGATACCGGCTGGTGGCAGCATTGATTTTGGATATAATTTATCAGCATCAGATGTGAAGCCTGTTCGTTGTACATTGATGATCGCAGGAAAAGAAGTAACAACTGTCATCGGCGAGAAGGCAGCTCAGACAGATGGGCAGTCTGTTGACAGTGATAAAAAAGATCAGTCCGGAAGTAATAAGGTCACAGATACAAAAAACGGTAAAAAAGAAGATAATCCGTATAAGGCACATGGAAAGCTTGCGGTATCAGGAACGGACCTGGTGGATGCATCAGGCAGTAAATTCCAGTTAAAAGGTGTCAGTACACACGGACTTACCTGGTTTGCTGATTTTGTAAGTAAGGACACTTATCAGTATTTCAAAGATTCCTTTGGTATCAATCTGGTACGTTTTGCTATGTATACAGATACAGGAGATTCCTATGGATATTGTTCAGGCGGAAATAAATCAGAGATCGAGGAGCTTCTGGGAAAAGGTGTTGATGCAGCAACGGATCTTGGATTGTATGCGATAATTGACTGGCATATTTTAAATGACAATGATCCAAATATGCATATAGATGATGCAAAGGATTTCTTTGACCGGATATCAAAGAAATATGCTTCTTACGGAAATGTGATCTATGAGATCGCAAATGAACCAAATGGTGGTACAACCTGGGATTCTGTAAAGAGCTATGCGGAAACGATCATCCCGATCATACGAAAAAATGCACCGGATGCCATTATCATTGTCGGAACACCAACCTGGAGTCAGGATGTGGATGTGGCAGCTGCAGATCCGATCACAGATCAGACCAATCTGATGTATGCGGTTCATTTCTATGCCGCAACCCATAAGGATGATCTGAGAAATAAGGTTCAGTCGGCACTTGATTCCGGACTCCCGATTTTTGTATCAGAGTTTGGCTTGTGTGATGCATCAGGAAACGGTTCGATTGATTATGATCAGTCTAATGCATGGTTTGATCTGATCAATGATAAGAACTTAAGCTATGCGGCATGGAATATCTCAAACAAAGCTGAAACGTCATCATTATTTGATTCCTCCTGTACAAAGACAAGCGGTTTTACAGATGATGATCTGTCAGACAGCGGAAGGTATATTAAGGAAAAAATTGAGAGTTTCTATTGACAAAAGGGATGAAATATATACAATAAAAAAAGATTTTAACAACCTATGGGAGATCATGATTTATGAGAGTAATAGCGGGAACTGCCAGAAGTCTTCGGCTGGAAACGATCGACACGATGGATACCAGACCGACAACCGATCGGATCAAAGAGACCTTATTTAATATCATATCGAGAGAATTGCCGGATTGTACATTCCTGGATCTGTTCAGCGGAAGCGGTGCGATTGCGATCGAAGCATTGAGTCGTGGAGCAAAACAGGCAGTCCTTGTAGAACAGAACCGGAAAGCGGTTGACTGCATTAACCGGAATCTGGAATTTACGAAATTGAAAGATAAGGCAAGAGTCATCACAGGAGACTGTGTTGCTGCGATCGACAGTCTGGAACGGTCAGGACTTGTGTTTGATATTATATTTATGGATCCGCCATATGGAAAATTATTGGAAAAACAGGTGCTGAACCGTCTTGCATCATCCGGCATTGTTGATAAGAATACCTGGATCATTGTAGAATCAGATCTGGATACGGAATACGATTATCTGACCGATATAGGATATGAGATCGATCGTGTGAAGAAATACAAGACAAATAAGCATACATTTATACAGGAGATTCTATAAAAATGAGCAGTGCAATATATCCGGGAAGCTTTGATCCCGTAACATTAGGACATCTTGATATTATCAGACGCTCTGCGGAGATGTTTGACGAAGTTATAATCGGTGTTTTGAATAATACTTCAAAAACTCCATTGTTTTCTGTAGAAGAACGTGTTAATATGTTGTCTGAAGTGGTGTCAGACATACCGAATGTTCGTGTTGAGAGTTTTGGAGGTCTGCTGATTGATTTTGCCAGACAGAATGGGGTGAAGACGATCATTAGAGGCTTAAGGGCTGTAACCGATTTTGAATATGAATTACAGATCGCGCAGAGTAATCGCAAGGTTGCTCCAGAGATAGACACCGTATTTTTGACAACCAGTATTGATTATGCATATCTGAGTTCCAGTATTGTAAAAGAGTATGCCAGCTTTGGTGTAGATGTGGAACAGTTTGTACCAGCAGGAGTTGTCGATCGGATAAAAGAAAAATATATCAGATAGTTTTAGGAGGAAATAAGTCATGGCAAAAAAAGGCATTGAGGAAATGATTTCCGAGATTGAGATTTTTATAGATAATTGTAAGTACAAGCCATTGTCATCCAGTATGATCATTGTTCCAAAGGATGATCTGGAGCAGATGCTGAATGAATTAAAATTAAAGCTTCCAAATGAAATTGAGCGTTGCAAGAAGATCATGCGCAACAAGGAAGCCATACTTGCAGATGCCAGAACAAGGGCAGATTCTATTATTACAGAATCTGTTGCAGAGGCAAATAAGCTGGTTGATCAGAGTCAGATTGTAGAACTTGCAAATATCCGTGCAAATGAGATTTTAGATATGGCAAGAAGTCAGGCTGATCAGATTGTAAACGAAGCAAATGCAGATGCAAACGAGATTCGTCTGGGTTCTATGTATTACACTAAGGATAAGCTTACAGAGGTCAGCAATTATATTAATGCAACATTAGAGGCTGAAAAGGCAAATTACGATAACCTGATTCAGTCCTTACAGTCAAATCTGGATATTGTATTGAATAATACAAATGAGATTAATGGAGATATTGCAAATATGACCGGAGCAGCACAGCAGGCTGCAGCTCCTGAAGAAGCAACACAGACAACATCAGAGGAGAATAATACAACTGTAGAAAATGAGCAGGATTATAACGTATATGGTAAGACAGAATATTCCAATGATGACGAAGATGACGAGGATGATGATTTTGACGATGATTTTTTAGATGATTAGGAATTTATATCCTGTGATTTAAGAATAAAAGAGTCATTAGATAACTGAATACAGCGCAGATACATTTACCGAATGTATAGCGTACAAAAGACAGCTTTGTATCTTTTAAAATGTGCATGGACTGGAAGAGGGATGAGACTCCTCCGAACGATGTAACAGAAAGGATCAGAGCTGTTTTTTGTATGGAAGAAAGTGGAAAAACGGATAATTCGGACAGACCTTTTGTTATCTCCAGGTAGCATGCCAGAATATGGAAAGTTGGTATATTTCCTACACATGCAATCGCAAGGTTATACAAAACGGAGAAAACAGCGACATAGATACCTATAACGGTGATGGTTGTTATACTGTTTTCGATAACAGATGGTGAATTGCCGATATCCTGTGCTGCAGCATATTCGGACATAGTGCCCGTAGTTTCAGAGAGAGGTATTTGGAGATCTTTCGCATCATTAGGAGATCTGTGAACTGTTTTTTTATTTTGTTTAAAAAGCGAAATATGTAAAGAATTTTTTGATAGCAGATAGTACAGGATAGCATAGCAGATCTGTGGCAGGTAGATGACTGCCAGTACGTTGATGGTATTTATCTGGCCGTTCAGATATTGGTTACAGACATATCCAATCAGAAACATAGGACTGATGTTGTTACAGAGGGGCATAATGGCATGGGCGAAATTTTTTGATATGACTTGATTTTTGTAGAGCCTGCCTATAGCTATCGCACCGACCGGGTAGCCGCAGAACAGCCCGCATAAGAATAACAGGATCAGACAGCCTGCCCGGTTTGGATGTTCCCAGTCAATCATAGACAGGAAGAAACCCGAGATCAGAAGAAAAGGAAGCAGAAGGGGCACAAGATTGTTATACCACAACACTAGGCCCTCTGCGAAGCTTTTGGAAACAAAGGAAGAATTCAGGCAGAGGACGATAACAAGCAGGATGAAAGCCGGATATAAGCAGAATGAGCGGATCGATAAGACAGAAGGATGCTTCATAAGGAAAACTCCAGTTCATGTGTTCATCAGTATTTTATGAAAAAAGAGTGATCACTATGAATTATAAATAGAAAGAAGCAGACATTAATTAATATAAATCAGCCGGGCAGGCTGGTGGCAGGAATTTTAAATAAGAGAATATCTTTTCGAATAAAAATGGTTGAAAAAGAGAAGAAAACTGAGTATAGTTAAGCTGCTATTACAGGAGGTAGGTAAAATGATAAAAACATGTTTTGAGAATGTAAAGACGAAAACTCCACTGGTGCATAATATCACGAATTATGTAACAGTAAATGATGTTGCAAATGTGCTTCTGGCATGTGGAGGAAGTCCGATCATGGCAGATGATATTGACGATGTAGAAGATATCACCGGTATCTGTGGTGGTTTAAATATTAATATTGGAACCTTAAATAAGAATACGATCCCATCTATGCTTGCTGCCGGCAAAAAGGCAAATGAGCTGGGACACGCCATATTGCTTGATCCGGTGGGCGCAGGAGCCAGCAGACTACGTACAGAGACAGCATTAATGCTTTTAAATGAGATAAAATTTGATGTGATCCGTGGAAATATATCAGAAATCAAGACTCTTGCATTTGGTTCCGGCAGTACAAAGGGCGTAGATGCAGATGTGGCTGATGCAGTCACAGAAGATACTCTCGATCAGGCGGTTACTTTTGTGAAGAAACTTGCGGGAAAACTTGGCTGTATCATTGCTGTTACAGGAGCAATCGATCTGGTAGCAGATGCAGATACCTGTTATGTGATCCGGAACGGAAGACCGGAGATGGGTAAGATCACAGGAACCGGATGCCAGTTGTCCGGTCTTATGACAGCTTATCTGATAGCAAATCCGGATAACAAACTGGAAGCTGCTGCAACTGCCGTTATACTGATGGGAGTTGCCGGAGAAGTCGGATTTGCGAATATGGAGTCTACAGATGGCAATTCAACTTATAGAAACCGCATTATTGACGCAATCTATAATATGGATGCAGATAAGCTTTGCAGTATGGCAAAGTGTGAGATCAGATAAGGAGTGAATGAGGCTATGAGTAAGCAGACAAATACAAAACCGGAGGAGCTTCTGTTATATGCAGTAACAGACAGACACTGGTTGAACGGTGCAACTCTGATCAGTCAGGTAGAGGCAGCATTAAAAGGCGGAGCGACCTTTATCCAGCTTCGTGAGAAAAATCTGGATGATGAAGCATTTTATAAAGAAGCGCTTGAGATCCAGAAATTATGTAGAAACTATAAGGTTCCTTTTGTGATCAATGACAATGTAGAGCTTGCAAAGAAGATTGGAGCAGATGGTGTGCATGTCGGACAGTCGGATATGGAAGCCTTAGATGTCAGAAAGGTGCTGGGAGACGATAAGATCATCGGAGTATCCGCACAGACAGTGGAACAGGCAGAACTGGCTGAAGAACATGGAGCGGATTATCTGGGCGTTGGTGCGGTATTTCCAACCGGATCTAAGGATGATGCAACAGAAGTCAGCTTTGAGACGTTAAAGGAAATCTGTGAGCATGTGCATATTCCGGTTATTGCAATCGGCGGCATAACCAGAGATAATGTTGTGGAATTAAGTCAAAGCGGAATTTGTGGTATCGCAGTTATCAGCGCAATCTTTGGTCAGACAGATATTGAGGACGCTACGGCAGATCTAAAAAACCAGACAAAGAAGATGTTAGGAGAATAAGGATGATAAAAGGTGCGATCTTTGATATAGACGGAACACTGATCGATTCTATGGAAATGTGGGAACATGCGGCAGAACGATATCTGGCAGGAATGGGTATCGAAGCAGAACCCCATCTCCAGAAAAAACTGTATACCTTTACGATTACAGAATCGGCAGAATACCTTAAGAAGAATTACAGTTTATCAAAAACGATTCTTGAGATCATAGATGGGATCAATGAAACGATTGGTGCATTTTACAGAAATGAAGCAGAACCAAAGCCGGGGATCATAGAGTTCTTATCTGCCTTACAGGAGCGGAAGATCCCAATGACAGTAGCGACTGCGACAGACAGGGTTCATATCGAAGCCGTACTGAAGCATAATCATATGGATCAGTTTTTCAAAAAGATCCTTACCTGCTCGGAGGTAGGAATTGGGAAAGAACATCCGGATATCTATATTCAGGCAGCAAAGTGTATGCAGACGAACATTGCTGAGACATGGGTGTTTGAAGATGCTTATCATGGCGCAAGAACAGCATTTGATGCAGGTTTCAAAGTATGTGGCATCTATGATGCTGCAAGTGCGGAGCATATAAATGAGTTGAAAAAATATAGTACGCTGTATGTTGACAATACAAAGGAATTATATAATATTTTCTTCCTTTAAAGAAACCGGTATGATACAGAATTGATAAAAATGTACAGCAGACAGGAACAGACCGGTAACGAAAGTATTTGTAAAAGTAAAGGAGACAAAAGGGTTGAAGACAGTTCTTACAATAGCCGGAAGTGATTCCAGCGGCGGTGCGGGAATCCAGGCAGATATAAAGACCATTATGGCAAATGGTTGTTATGCCATGAGTGCGATCACTGCATTAACCGCCCAGAATACGCTGGGAGTAACAGGAATCCAGGAAACGACACCGGAGATGCTCGCCTTACAGCTTGATGCCGTATTTACGGATATTCGGCCGGATGCGATTAAGATCGGTATGGTCGCTTCCGAGAAGTTGATCCGTGTGATCGCAGATAAAATAAAGGAATATCAGGCAGAACATGTGGTAGTGGATACTGTTATGATATCAACCAGTGGACACCGGCTGATCGACGAAGATGCGATCGGTGCTTTAAAAGAATGTCTGCTTCCAATCGCAGAGGTCATTACTCCGAATATTCCAGAAGCAGAGGTATTGGCCGAAATGACGATCCGTGATGAACAGGATATGGTTCGTGCAGTTGAAAAAATATCAAAAGTCTATGGCTGTGCGGTTCTCTGCAAGGGAGGACACAGTATCAACGATGCAAATGATGTCTTATATTCGGACGGAAAAGTCAACTGGTATTATGGAAAACGGATCGATAATCCGAATACTCATGGAACCGGATGCACACTATCAAGTGCAATCGCATCAAATCTTGCAAAAGGGTATAAGATCGATGAGGCGATAAGAAACGCAAAAGATTATATATCTGGTGCGCTTGCGGATGGCATGGATCTGGGACATGGAAGCGGACCTATGAATCATGGCTTTGATCTGAAAAGCAGATTTGCAGAATCATGAAAAAAGTGGTTGCGAATCTCAAATGACTATGTTATTATGGACAAAGTTGGTGTAAAAGCGCATTTGATACCAGAACACTTGGAATGGAGGTGGCAATATGGTAAAGACAATTATCATGGTCGTATATGTAATTATATGTATAGCATTAACAATTATTGTCCTGTCACAGGAAGGTAAATCAGCCAGTCTGACAAGTTCAATTACCGGCGGTAATTATGATAATTCATACTGGGGCAAGAATAAAGGAAGTTCAAAAGATGCGGTTCTCAGAAAGATCACAACAGTGCTTGGTATTCTTTTTATAGTAATTGCATTGCTTCTTGATTCTAAGCTGTTCTAGTTCATATACAGAATTTATCAGTGCTTACATATATCCTATATGTAAGCACTTTTTAGATATACGGAGAGGTATTTATGACAGAAGAATTAAAGAATGAAAGAAAAGAGAATATATATACCCTGATCAATGACGATGATTACAGACCGTTGAAATTTAAAGAGCTTTGTTATCTGCTTCAGATCGGAGGACGTGATAAGGATGATCTGTTAGAAATCTTAAATGAGCTTGTTGATGAGGGCAGGATCGAGAAAACCTCCAAAGGTAAGTATCAGAAGCTTGGAAAGGGTGTCCTTGTCGGTACATTCATCAGCAATCAGAGAGGATTTGGATTTGTCCGTGTGGAAGGATATAAGGAAGATTTCTTTGTACCACAGAAGTATACGATGGGAGCATTCCATAATGATAAAGTGCTGATCCGTGTTGCATCCGGCAACCGGGGCAGATCAACAGAAGCGCATGTAGAACGGATTCTGGAACGAGGTTTAAAACAGTTGGTCGGAACCTATCAGAAGAACCGGAACTTTGGTTTTGTGATTCCGGATAACGGTAAATTAGACAGTGACATCTTTATACCGGAGAAGAAATCCATGGGAGCAGTAACCGGACATAAGGTTGTTGTGGAGATCACAAATTATGGAGAAAAGTCCAAATCTGCAGAGGGACGTGTCGTTGAGATACTTGGACATATCAATGATCCGGAGACGGATGTATTATCGGTTGTAAGAGATCTTGATATTCCGGTTGATTTTCCGGATGTTGTTATGGCAGAGGTGAAGAATATACCGGATGAGGTAACAACAAAAGAGATGGCAGGAAGAACTGACCTCAGACATTTGCAGACTGTTACGATCGATGGAGAGGATGCAAAGGATCTGGATGACGCGATCACACTTTATGAGGAAAACGGGTTATATAAGCTTGGTGTTCATATTGCGGATGTTACACATTATGTAAGAGAGAATTCTCCACTTGATAAAGAAGCGTTGAAGCGTGGAACAAGCTGTTATCTGATCGACAAAGTTATACCGATGCTTCCGCATAAGCTGTCAAACGGTATCTGTTCACTGAACGAGGGAAAAGACCGTCTGACGCTTAGCTGCCTGATGGACATAGATGCAAACGGCAAGATCATCAATCATAAGATCTGTGAATCGGTGATCAATGTTGACCGCAGAATGTCATATACAAGTGTATCTGCGATCGTAGAGGATCATGATCCGACAGAAACAGAAAAATATAAAGAACTGGTTCCGATGTTTGAATTAATGCTTCATGTGTCAGAGTTGTTAAGGACGATCCGACATGAGCGAGGTTCGATCGATTTTGATTTTGATGAGTCTAAGATCACAGTTGATGAAGACGGTCAGGTATCTTATATCGGAGTGTATGAGAGAAGACGTTCGAATCAGATCATTGAAGACTTTATGCTGGCTGCAAATGAGACAATCGCTGAGGACTATTTCTGGCAACAGATTCCATTTGAATATCGTATCCATGAAGCACCGGATACGGAGCGTGTAAAGCAGTTATCCATTCTGATCAGCAAGTTTGGATATTACTTTAAGGCATCCAAAGAGAATATTCATCCGAAGGAGTTCCAGAAGCTGTTATCAAAGATCGAGGGTGAGCCATGTGAGAATCTGATCAGCCGTATGACACTTCGTACGATGCGGCAGGCGAGATATTCGACGGAATGTGAAGGACATTTTGGATTGTCTTGTAAATATTACTGCCATTTTACATCGCCGATCCGAAGATATCCGGATCTTCAGATTCACAGGATCATCAAGGATAATATTCATGGAAGATTGGATGACAGGAGACTTTCGCATTATGATGCGATCCTTCCAAAGGTTAGCGATGATAATTCCAGAAAAGAACGCCGCGCAGAAGAAGCAGAACGTCAGGTCGAGCGTTTAAAGAAAGTGGAATACATGGAGCATCATATCGGAGAAGAATTTGAAGGTATCATATCAGGAGTCATCAACCGTGGTATCTTTGTAGAGCTTCCAAATACTATTGAGGGATTTGTAGATGTGTCGACACTTTATGACGATTTTTATGTGTATTCGCAGGATGAATATGCTATGATCGGAGAATCAACCGGAAAGAAATATTCGATCGGTGATACCGTTAAGGTAAAAGTAAAGCTGGCAGACAAACAGAGCAGACGGATCGAATTCGTGATCCGGTCAGATGCCAAAGAAGGAGATGAAGCAGGACATGGCAAAGGAAAGAGGAAACAAACTCATCGCAAATAACAAAAAGGCATATTTTGATTATTTCATAGAAGAAAAGTACGAGGCAGGGATCGCACTGGCCGGAACAGAAGTAAAATCAGTCAGACAAGGACATTGTAGCATCAAAGAATCCTTTATCAGTATCGATAAGGGAGAAATCTACATTTACCGTATGAATATCAGCCCATATGAAAAGGGTAATATATTTAATAAAGACCCGCTTCGTACCAGAAAGCTGCTACTTCACAAATACGAGATCAATAAGCTGATGGGAGCCCAGCAGGTGAAGGGATACACAATCGTTCCTTTAAAGGTTTATATCCGTGACGGTCTGGTTAAGATGGAGATCGGACTGGCAAAAGGTAAGAAATTATATGACAAACGTCAGGACATTGCGAAGAAGGATGTCAAGCGTGAGAATGAGCGTGAGTTCAAGATCCGTAATTTGTAAGATTTGATACAGGATTTCCAGAATATCCGAGGCTGATGGACTGGATAATTCCCGATATTTCATATGAAGTTTTAAAGATTTTGTGAAATACTGGAATATTTCATACAGATGTGATATACTCCAATAAGATTTTTACTGGGAGGTCAGGTAAGTGAGCCAGAGTAAAGTAGATAAAAGAAAATATGAGAAGAAGAACCGCGCAGCGATCATGAAGCGTGAAAAGAGAAAGAAAATCCTTGGATGGTGCATATTTGGCGTGTTAGTTGGATGTATTCTTGCAGCTACACTGGGTGTAAAGATATACAAAGCGATTCCAAAGTATGTAGAAGCTGAGAAGCTTGGCGCATATGTCAGCCAGACATGGGCAGAACAGGGATATGGAAGCTATTTTGAGAACAGCAGTACAGCTACAGCATCCGATGCAGAGGATACTGACAGTGATACTTCTGAAGATACAGCTTCTGAAGCAGATACTTCATCTGAAACGACAACTACAGCAGAGACTGACACAACAGAAGCTGCTGAGTAATATATAAGAAAGCACCTGACAACAGAGCTTTCCTTTATAAACCAGGGGTTGACTGGTTTCGACAGGGGTTTTGCAGTCACGGAAGCCATCCGTGGACTAGGACCACGTTAAAACTTAGATTAAATATAAACGCTAACGATAATTTAGCTTACGCTGCCTAATTAAAGGCAACTGCCAGCTTTAAGGTTCCCCGTACCTTTCAGATCTGGTATCATCCAACGGGAAACTCCGGTGCTTAAGCTTTGCGGTATCGGAAAATTCATGAAGCTACTGATGTATCCAGCCTGTCCGTAGGCGTGGTACTGAGGAAATGTTAAAATACGGAATGTGATGGGAGATGCCGTGATGAATGAGCTTTTGGACGTGGGTTCGAATCCCACCAGCTCCATTTTTAGAAAGCCTCAAAAATGGCTTATTTGCTGGGCTTTTTAAACTTGAGAGTTTTAAAAATTGGGTAATACAACCCAATTTAAACCATTGCAACCCACTTTAGATTAACAAAAGTGGGTTGCAAAATGGGTTGCAAAATTTAATAGATGCATTATGCTTTAAAATAGAAAGGTAGTAAAAGTGCTACCTTTCTATTTTTATGTAGAGGAGGAAAATAAAATAATGACAGAAAAAACGCATGCAGTTGGAAGTTTAGTATTTGCTACAGGAGCCTTTCTTATAATGGATAAGTGCAATATGTTAGATACACAAATTGTAAAAATTGCTCAATATGGAATTATAACTCCATATGCTTTATGGGGCGCTCAGATCCCAGACTTTGATCAAGATAATCCCAACAGAATAGTGACAAATCCAGTAAATAGGTTAATTATGGATCTGTTCAAAGTATTAGGTGCAAAGCATAGAGGAATTATTTCACATGTTTTGCCTATTTTTTTATCCGGGATTGTGTGTTTATTAATGCAATTATCGATAATTACGTTCGGAATGCATAAACTCAGTCTAGATGTGTTACATTTAATGCTACTTGGTTTATTTCTAGGTTTATTGTCGCACCTTATCTTAGATATGTGTACAAAAGATGCAGATTACTCTTATGGTGTAGCTACAGATAGCTATTCAACATTATCGTATTATTTAAATAAAAATTATGATCAGGAAGTTGAATTTATTTTCACTGATGGTGTTTTATCTGAAATACAGTTAAATGATTCAACATTGTAATGTAATGGGATACTCACTGGGTATCCCATCTTTTACTATTTAGGAGGTAAAGTCTTATGATTAGACGTATTATAAAATTTAGTAAATTAAATAAAGAGCAGAAAACTGAATTTGATACAACAGAGACAGCTATGGATCAGTTGATTGATAAGGTAGTAGACAAGGCGGTTCAAGAGTGTGATGATGTCATTGATCAAGCTGCAGAGGAAATTGCAGAAAATGTTGTCAATTCAGTATTTTCTGAATAAGGTATGGCTATTTTTTGTTGTTTATGATATATTGAACTAAATATAGCTAAGGACAAAAAACTTTGATCCTTAAAGGCTCAGTGATATTTCTTTATGAGTCATATGTTAAACATTTATGTGTATATATTCTAATATAATTCAAGCTTAATTTAAAAGTAACAATACTTATAAGATACAATTCTTTGTAGTAGAAATACTTTGGAAAACACGCGGAAGCGTTGAATAAATTTAATACATGCACATCAATAATTTGCTATGAATGGAGGTGTATAAAAGAGAAATGTGGCTAATAATACATTATGATAATTGAAGAAATGCTGAGTCAGTTAATAAAGAGATTTCATAAAGAACTATGATAGCATTGTGTATGATGATTTGTTATATTTGCATAAATTCTTTTCGAAAAATTGTTGAAATTTATTGCAAATTATATTTAATTGTGATACACTTCTTATTGCTTATAACATAGTTTTAAGTAACTAGTTAATTTTTGTATGCTAAGTCATTCAATGGAGGGAATTCGATGCAGTATACTGCAAATAATCCAGATACCCAAAAGGGTATTGATGCTACTAATTCTGCTTCTGCAGGAGGGCAGAATAGTTTAAATACAGAATCAAGTGAGAATATAAACAATCCTGCTAGTAATATTTCTTTTGAGAGAGCAAAAGGCAGATATAAAGATTTGCTTCAAAAATTGCTTAGGGAAAAAATTGCTAGTGCCTTTACTGGCAGAGATGCTGCAGCATTTGCAGATGAAATTCTACAGATTGCAAATAGTGATCCTGAGTTAAATCAGACTAGAAATCTTTCAATGGAAAAACTATGTGATAAGTTCGGAATAAAGGTGTATAAATCTGCAGATTTAAAGCAAAAAGTTTCTGGTAAAATTTTTGCTTATGGAACTACAAAAGATGTTTATAAACATGATGTAGTTATAATAAGTAATAGTAATGAGCAATTTGAGCATAGGCGGTTTGTTATTGCTCATGAGCTAGGACATTATTTATTTGATTGCATTGGTGATCCACAATATCAAGGTGGATCTAAAGTATTTTGTGAAACTTATATACATTCGGCCGATTCTCATGAAGAACTGAAAGAAAGACGTGCAGACCGATTTGCAGCTGAACTGCTTCTACCAATTGCTAGAGTAAAAGAAAGCTATATAACAATAGCTAAGAGCCCTGATGGTCAAATATTTGGTAGAGATTATGTAGTAGAGCAACTAGCACGGTATTTTCAGGTGAAAGTAACTACCATCGAGAGGAGGTTGAAAGAGATCTTAGAAGATGGAGGTTACTAAAAAATGTGTAGGAAGAGAGATAACAAATCAGAAAAAGATGCTCAAGACCACAATGTTTACGAGCACTGGCGCAAACGTGATGAAGGTTATGCAAATATTGTTCATACTATAAGCAATACACTGAAGCTAAACAATGCCATTACCAGCATTGCTAAGATACTATTTTTAATAGTAATCCTGGGTATATTGGTCATCTCGACGATCGCTTTATTTTTCATTATCATGAAAGTGTTGCCTGATTTGTTAAAGAACTCCTCAAATGATCGTACTGATTTAATTGTCATTACTACAGGATTGATATCAGCAGTTGGGGCATTTATTTCATCCATCTTGGTACTTCCTTCTATTGCTGTGCGTTATGCATTCAATCCTAAAGAGATACCAGATACCATAGAGTTCCTTCACCAGCTCCAGAAATACGATTTAAAGTTGGTTTGTAGTACATTCTTTCGAGAACTTAATGATATGGAGCAAGTAGATGTTCCACAAGCATCACATGATGCTTGTAATACTGGAAATATCGCAACAAAAGATGTTGAAGATGACTCAGAACCTCTTGCAAAAGTTGAAGAGCCAAAAGATCAAATACATAAATAAGCATAGGTGGGAGAATTATAATTCTCCCACCTATGTTATATAGTCTCTGTTAGTGCAATTGCTCAATAATTATTTTTTAAACGGTAGTATGTAGGAGAATGCCATATGAACATTATAAAAGTTTATGATTTATCAAGTAATCCATTAAGTTTAAAAAACGGATTTTATGGTGGAGTAGCTAGTAATAAAGATGGTATATTAATTGATGATGCTGAATGGATTGTTAAATATCCAAGAAGTTTATCACAAATGGAAGGAGAAAATGCTTCTTATTCTTCGTCTCCATTATCAGAATTTTTAGGCAGTGAAATATATAGAATTTTAGGATATGATGTTCATAAAACAATACTTGGTGTACGCAATAATAAGTTAATTGTTGCTTGTAAAGACTTCGCGGTTGATGGATTTTTGCTTGAAATACGGACAATAAAAAACCATTTAAGTGGAGATTTACTTGATAAATCTGGGAGCTATTCTAGTGTACATTCTACATCTACTCATGTTGTGGATATCGATGAACTCATATTTCATCTGGAGAAAAATCCCGTATTATATGTAATTGATGGAATTAAGCAACATTTTTTTGAACAAGCGTTGGTTGATATTTTTATCAATAACAATGATAGAAATAATGGTAATTGGGGAATTTTAAGAATTAAAGGTCAGAATGATAGAATTGCTCCTATTTTTGATAATGGGGCAAGTTTTTCGCCTAAAATGGGAGAGGATAAAATAACAAGGTTATTATCTTCAGATGAGTTGAGAAATAATTGTTTAAATGTTTTAACAGCTTATGGAAGAAATGGGCATTTATTATCTGCTAAGAAATTTATACAAGAATTTCAAGATTGTATAGAATTTCAAAAGGCTTTAGTCAGTGTTACCAATAGGATTGCTGCTCATTTTGATGAAATTATGGATTTCATCAATTCTTTACCTGAATCTATTACTTTGAATGATAAAATTTATGAAGTATGTAGCAGTGCTAGAAAGATTTTTTATCAAAAACAATTGTTATTAAGATTCAATGAACTGATTCTTCCTGTTGATGAAAGAGTAAATACAATAAAACCGTTAAAGGAGTTTTAGAAACTACTATGATTAATGCTGCTGTAATTAATTGGTGGAGAACTCAAAATATACAAACAAAGGATGATTTAAGAGTTGTTCTGGAGAATTTTAGTATAGTTTTTGCTACAAATAGCAATAGTATTGAAGGAAATCGATTAACTTATCATGAAACCCGTGATATTTTTGAAGGTAAAGACTTATCTATTAATGAAGTTAATGCAAGAGAAATTTTTGAAGCACAGAATCAGAAATTTGCTTTTGAGAGGTTTTAGAATATTTTGAGAAAAAAGAACCTTTAAGTATCGAAATTATGTTAGAATTTCATCGAATACTTATGTCCGGATGCTTAGGTGAAGGGTTTTGAAAGAGGAGAAGCTCGAGGCATTGATCAGGAACGTATAAGTATAGTGACCAGATTACTATCACAAGGAAAATCTATAGAGGAAATAGAAAATCTGACGGGTTATAGTAAAAGTTTTATCATTGATACAAAAGAACATGATATGACAGCAATGTTACATCTTGATAAGTTTTAAGAATTATTTATAAAAGTTAGTGTAATAAGATAAATTCTTTTACGATTATTGAATTTACAGACCTTAAAGATAATTTTAAATCTTTATTAATAATTAATGTTGTAATGAAGGAAAAAGATTTCCAGTACAGCAGATAACCAAATAAATGTGTATGTTGAAGGAGGAATTTCTATGAAAAATTTCAAAAGAATCATTATTGCATTAATTGTAGCCTGTGTTGTTATTGCAAGCTGTCCGGTAAGTGGAAGCATTGTAGATGCTGCGACTATTAAGGTGAAATCTGGTGCTAATGTAACAAAGGTAGAGAAAAGTGGTAAAAAATATGTTGCGTATCGGGGGAAGCAGGCAGTTAAACCTAGAAAGGGCTGGTACAAGAAAGGTAATACACAGTATTACTTTGATGGCAAAAAGAATTATGCTACCTATGTGTGGTACAAGAAATCTGATAAGTGGTATCTTAAAAAGTGGAAGAGTGGTTCATATAAGAAGTATACTGGATATGCAGAATTAAGCAATGGCAAAACCTATAAGTTCAGCAAAGGTGTTAAAGGCAAGAAAGCTTCCGGAGTAGTAAAAGTGAGTGGAAAATACTATTATTACAAAGGCGGTAAGCAAACTGTTTATTCAAAAAGCTGTGATAAATGGAAAACTGGTAAAACACAGTATTATTTTGGAAAGGGTAATAAATCTGCAACATATGTGTACTATTCAGGTAAAAAGATACTTAAAAAATGGAATAAGACTAGTAAGCAATATGTTAATTACAACAAAGCATTCACTTTAAGTAATGGTACTAAGTATGTATTTAATAATGGTAATAGGGGAACGATTAAGTCCTCAGTTACTGCGGGTAGCAAAAATACAACAGCTGTTTACAGAAATGCAAAGGGTAACCCTAAAAATGTAACTGGTTGGAAACAGGTCAAAGGTGTACAGTATTACTTTAATAATGCTGCAACAGCATCTTTTAAGATTGAAAAAGATATGTGTTGGGTTTTTATAACTGATGCAAAAAATCAGGCTGCAGGTAATCAGGAAACAAACGATCATTGGGAGAAATACAGTGGTGTTGTTGATAAGGTGTACTATGTTAAGGGAAAGGTTAAACCCGCTGAAAAGGACACTGTTACTACTGATCAGTCTGGCTTGCTTGTAAAGTATGATGGTAAGGAGTGGAAGCTACTTACTGGAACTTATAAAAAGCTATACTATGTAAATGGCGATTATGCCAGTGGTATTGTTGATGGCAAATACTACAAGAAAGGTAAACTTGCTACCGGTATCTGTAATGATAAGTATTACAGGGACGGCGTTTTAGGTACTGGAAGCTACAATGACAAGCGATACTCCAAGGGCAGCTTACTTACTGGTGATTACAAGAACAAATTCTACAAGAATGGTGAACTTTACACCGGTATGCGTAAGTCCAATGGTAAATACTATGTCAATGGTGAACTTGCTACTGGAAGCTACGAAAATAAATACTACAAGGATGGTATCTTAGGCACTGGCACTTGTAATGGCAAGTTCTACAAAGATGGTGAACTTTACACTGGTATACGTAAGTCTAATGGCAAGTACTATGTAGATGGTGTGCTTGCGAATGGTACTTATGATGGCGTGAAGTATGTAGATGGTGTAGCGCAGAGTAATGACAGCAGTGACAAGGATGAAGAAAAGCTTACTGAAGGAGAATTCAGAACTTCTGGCGGTAAATTGCAGAAGTGCCAGTATGAGCTAGCCAATGGCAGTGTTGGAGAATTTCCTAAACTTTGGAACTTTGATGACGGTGATATGATTTACAGTGATGAATCAACATTCAAACTTTCAGAGCATCCTAATATGAAAAAGGAGAATGGCAAATACTACACATTAGCGTGGAGAGATTACACTGGTGAGTATGAGAGCAAGTTCTATGAAGCTGGTAAGCATGTAGACTATAAGTTGTATGGTGCAGATGGTAAGTTATACACTGGTTGGTGCAGACTTTACAATCCAAGCAATTGGGAATACGCAAAGTGGATTCATGCAATCAACGAGAAGCAGTATTCTAATCTGTTATATGTAGAGAGTGGTGTTGTAAAACAGTACTATGTATATGAGAAAATGGAAGATCATGCTTGGTGCAATAGTTGCGGTGCTGATGTGTGCTTATCTCCAGATAGGGATCCTGATGGTGGTATTCGTTTAGACAAACATGAAGAACATGATCATCCACAGTTTGATCATCAGAGTTTCAATGGTGGTCCAGTATACAAGTACACTAACAATGGCAAGACATACTGGGTAACCGCCTCTAGCGGTAGAGAGTACAGATGGACTGGTACAGAATATAAGCAATACTGGAATGTGGGCGGAACTGAGTGCCTTGATACTTCATTACCAAAAGAATTAACTCATTTAAATGATACTGGAAAAATTCCGGATGTCGTTTATTCAAGCGATGATTGGAAGATTGGTCAGTGCTCTATTGTTCTTGTTAATAAGGATGTTGTTCTTAAATAAACTTAGATTATTCCTGCAAACTGAAAATCTTTTTGGAGATTTAGAGTCTTCGAGATTTTCAGTTTGTGCGAAAATCTAAGTTTATTTTAATTTCGGTGAGGTAACTGTAAAAGGTTACCTTGTTTTTTAGAATAGGGCATACATTGTAATTGTCAATTATATTGTTTTAATTATTATTTCGTGTTAATATGGAGGTGGAGGGATGACAATGTTTAAATCAGTTGGTTTCAGTAATTATCGTTGTTTCAAAGATATCGATTCTGTTGAACTCTTTCCATTGACTGTTTTATGTGGTATAAATTCCAGTGGAAAAAGCTCGATTATAAATAGTCTTTTAATACAAAAACAGAGTTATGAGAGTCATTCAAATTCCAATTTTTTACGTTTTTCTGGTGATTACGTGAAAAGTGGGCTCTACTCTGATGTAGTGACAAAACATAATATTGAGAAGGATATTGTCTTTCGTTATTCAACAGTATTAGATAAAGTTAAAAAATACAAGCCCGGAACTTCTTCTAATAGAGTTGATGTCACTGCTTATAAAAGTTTATATAAATTATTTGATCTACCAAGAATCGATAGATTTGTTATAGCGGTTAGCACAACAGTTAGTTATACAAATGGAACTCCTGATAACTTTTTATCTGCCCAGAAGATAGTTATCAGGGCAATAAGTAATGATGAAATATTGAAAGAGACTATTATAAGCTTAGAGAAGTCGAATTGGTCTCGTAAGAATTATGATATCACGTTAGATAATTTTCCGGGATGTGATCAGCCTAGAGTAGTATTGCGAAAAGCCTCTTGTTATTTTGAGAATTGTTCTATTTATAATGTGTATGCTGAAATCATTGAGCCAAAAGATACACAAGTTTCAGAACTTTTAGGTGGACTTTATAGTATCTATCGAATTTTAGCTATGCAATTTAGCAATGTCCACTTTCTTACACCGCTGAGAGTATATCCTAGAAATAATTATTTTTCTGATGGGTACGTTACTGATGTTGGGTCTGGTGGTGAAAATACTCCAGAAATACTTGCAAGCTTTGCAACAAAAAGAAATACAAAATTTTGTGCTTGCACTTCCGTAAGTCCAAATTTTTCAACTATTGAGTCATTACCATTAGCTGACCATGTTTGGAACTGGATGGATTATATTGGTTTTAAGAATTGCGGTATTCAGAAGGATTTGGATTCTATTCGTGTGAATGTTGATGGATTTAATATTTCAAATGTGGGATTTGGTGCAAGTCAGGTGCTTCCTATTGTTACAGAGGGTATCTTAATGAATCCCAATGAATTATTGTGTTTAGAGCAGCCAGAGATTCATCTCCATCCCAAAGCACAAATGGCTATGGCAGATTTTTTAATAGCAACAGCTATGTCTCAAAGAGGATTAATTGTAGAAACTCACAGCGATCACATAATTAATCGTTTAGTTAGAAGAATTATGGAAGATCCTGACATTGCAAAAATTGTACGTATTTATTTTGTAGATCAAGTAGACGGTATTTCAAAGATTGAACCTATTGAAATAGATTCAACATTAGGTGTAGTAAATGAAAACGAAAACTTTTTCACACAATTTGCAAGTGAGACTGAACAAATCATGCTCACAGGATACAAAAATGCGAGGATTTTACAATGAAAGTATTGCTAGACGAAGAATTTTATGAAGCAGGTTATGATAATTTGTATTTCGACACACTTGTCCACATTATTTTAAAGTACACTTCTTATAATTTTGTTGCATTTTATCCAAACAGTAACAAGGGTAAATTTTTAAATTTAAGAAATAAAATTATTTTCGGTATGCAGAGGATTCAGAAAGCTAAACGTTTACTTATTTATGATTCTACTGAAGTGATTGATGTAGAGATGCAAGCATCTCTAGAACTCTCCGAGAGGTTTTGTGGTCAAATTCAATTTTTGAATAAGATTGATTCTGTATTATTGGCACTTTGTCCAAATAAGTTTAAATATGACGTAAAAGTACTTTGCGATAATGTTGTTTGCTTAAATGATGTACTATGTGAAGTAAATTCTTTTATAGCAGAACTAGCAGAAAACTCATTTCTACAGAATTTATTGCCTCCTACAAAAACAGAACCATTGCCAAATTCGGAGTTGTGTACAAATTATTATTTAGTACAGCAATCATTGTTGACCTCCAGTCATGATAAGCATAATGTATATAAATCAGTAGGAAAAGAGGTAGCAAGAAGAAATGGATATTCTTATAATGCTCTTGTGAGTAATAAAAATAATGCCTTTGGACATAGAGATATTTATGATTATAAGGGCGTAGTATATGTTTCTGTTGATTTTGAGTCCGGATGCTTTGAAGCACATGATCAAAGAGGTAAGCATTTAGGTGAATTTGCATACACTGGTACAAAATTGCATGATGCTGATAAAAGTGGGAGACATGATATCAGAGTTTAAGCAGGGTAATTTTTAATTTCAGAATAAATCCCAGCTATTTTTAGGTGAGGTAACTGTAAAAGGTTACCTCATTGTTTTAAAAAAAGGAGGAATTTTATGAAAAAACTGGATAGATCTAACTCAGATGATGCAAAACTTTGTGCATTGCTAAAAGAGTCTTTACTCAATGAGAAAGAAGCCTACGACTATGTTCAGAAAACTATGGCATACAACTCAAATTTTATAGATGGAAATTTTCCTACCTTTGAACAGGTGGAATCTCTCTATAATACCGGTAGCATAAGTGCAAGAGAGGGATCTATGCAGGCAAAGTCTTTAGCAGAAATCCAAGGACACTTTTTAGCTTTTAATTATTTGGTTGGAACATTAGACGAACCATTATCAGAAGAGATTATCAAAGCTTTTTATTATTGTCTGAAGACTGGAGTTTATGAAAACCATTTGAATGAATTTCCCGTTGGTGAGTATAAAAAGTTTGTCAATATAGTTGACGAAATGCAGACAGTATCTCCTGTAGAAGTGTCAACTGAAGTGAAAGAGCTGTTAGAAAGATATTCCAAAGAAAAAGTAGATCTAGATTCATTAGTAGATTTTCATACTGAATTTGAAATGATTCATGCATTCCATGATGGTAATGGAGTAATTGGCAGATTAATTTTGTTCCGGGAAGCTTTGCGTAATGATATATGTCCGTTTATTATATTTGGTGCAAGTAAAGAGTGCTACATAAAGGCTATAGAAATAGCACAACAGGGAGATACAACTCAGTTACGTGGATTGTTTCAAAAGGAACAGAGTGAGTACAGAGATCAACTATATACTGTGCTAGGATTCGCTTAGAATAAAAATAAGTTAATAGAAATATTTATATGAGGCAGCTGTGTGGCTACCTCATTTCTTTTAAAGATGACTAGGAGGTTAGATGTGGGACATATAAATGTGTTTGAGTTAAAGAGTGACAATGAGTTGATAACTCTTTATGAACAATTTTTGGATGGAGAAGCTAAGCATGGATTTTCTTATGATAATGATCTTGGAAGAATTAAGTTAGAGTATGAAAAAGCTTATGGATCCAGTGCAATGCTTATGCTCTAGGTGGAACTGACCCGTGCTATGGCCAGTAGATGATATCGTATGAAGCAGATTAGTAATAACATGTTAGCATTAAAACATGAGCATTTGATTTAATTTCATTTAAAAGCAGGGGTGTCAAGCCCCTGCTTTTATTTTTGGAGGTAATAATGGATGATTTTGATTTATACAATGAAATATATGAAGCTAATAAAAAAATAGATAAGCAGTATAAAGAGGAAAAGAATAATACTAATTTGAGTTCTACCAATCATTTTGCTATATACATCAGTGCTGTGATTTTAAGTTTTGTAGTAGTTATATGTATACTACTGTTATTGAATAAGATTTTAAAGCACTTATTAATTTATTAAATTCTTTTGAACCATTTTAGAGGAAACCTTAATTAAAATTTTATAAGGAGGACTCCTATGAATGATATCACTGATAACGAAGAATTTATAAAAATGATGGATGTACAAGGTAAAGATATCTTGACCCAGCAGGATTTATACGATTATTTACCACTTGGTAAAACTTCAATTCAAAAGTTATTACAGCAGAAAATAATTCCGGCAACTAAGATTGGAAGAAACTATTTTATAACAAAGAGAAAGTTATTAGCTTGGATTGATGATAATGCTGGAAAGGAATTGTATATTGATTAATTTCTGGAAGTGATGTATGCTGAATTATAAGCATAATGCAGAACTTCAAAGAGAAGTAGGTGCAAAATTATGTCAATAAAGGCAACAAAAGTAAAAGATATGATATTTTTTCAAAGAGCTAATGGTTCATATCAATCTAAAGTGACAGTTAATGGTAAACGTAAAACATTTTATGGTAAAACGAAAAATGAGGTGAGGCTAAAGTATCAAGATTATTTAAAGGAAATTGAGCTAGATGATACAAAATTGCAAAATGATATTATGACTTTAAATGATTATATTGAATATTGGTTAAAGACTTATAAACTGAGAACTCTTGAACCATCTTCATATGATAAATTAGAGATGGTATATCTAAATCAGATCAAGAATAGTATTGGTTATAAGAGACTATGTGATGTAACTTCAGAAGATGTTCAAAACCTCATTAATGCACATGCAAGTCCTAAGGATGATTCTACCCAAGCTCTTGCAAAATCTGGGCTTAAGAAAATAAGGCAGTTACTAGACCAATGTTATAAAAAGGCTATTCAGGAACAAAGAGTAAAAGTAAATCCTTGTGTAAATACTTATATTCCAAGTGATATCTTTATTGATGTAGATACAAAGGAACAGTTTTCTTTGACTGATATTCAGATGCAGGAATTAAAGCGTATTTGTTTAGTGAAAACCAAATGTAGTAACTATCAAGATTATAAATATCATGATGGTCTTGTGCTGCTAATTATACTTAATACTGGGTTACGTAGTGGTGAGATGCTCGCATTAGAATGGGAAGACGTAGATTTAGACAATAAAGTAATAAAAGTTAACAAGATTGTACAGTCTAAAATTGTTGACAGATCTAATGATGATCACAAAAGAGTTGATAGAGTAAAGTCAGGTTCAAAAACTTTTTCTGGTACTAGAACTGTTCCAATTAATAATAGTACTGTGCAGTATTTTAAAGAGATACAAAAAAGAAATCTTTTTATGGGAATTCAATCAAAATATGTCTGCTGTACCACTAAAGGTACTAGACAAACTCATAGAAACTTGTTACGAAGTTTGTATACAATAAGAGATAAATCTGATATTATTCCAGACAGTGTTTCATTACACACACTTAGGCATACGTTTGGTTCTACCTTAATTAGAAATAAGGTAGATGTTTCAGTAGTAAGTAAACTTATGGGGCATGCAAATATAATGGTTACTTATAATAAGTACATACACGTTATTAATGAGGAAAAAGCTAAAGCTATGGAACTTGTAGAAATAGCATAAGTGGGTTATTTTTGGGTTGCGTGCTATGAAAATATGCTTAAAACGCTAGTATTTATAAGGAGAAAAGTAGCTTTGAGGTGGAGTTCGAATCCCACCAGCTCCATAGCATGAACTATGGCAAAAAGGATGCAAGGTCGTACACCCAAAAAGGTGTAGATTTTTCTTGCATTCTTTTTATTTGTATGGTAAACTGAACGAGTTGTGAAAAAAATCGATGGTCCTCTGTACCGGTGTGGTAGTAAGAACATCTAAATATCAAGGAGGTCACACAAATGAATAGCGATTACATTAAGAATCTTGAAGC
>ERZ1108170.367-NODE-367-length-37519-cov-8.641549_pt1 | contig 37519 bp, 29 predicted proteins | sample MGYA00403705_ERZ1108170 | MGnify/ENA primary metagenome ERZ1108170 (study PRJEB35170, sample SAMEA104062422) | human gut metagenome | biome: human gut; feature: human-associated habitat; material: faeces | place: Denmark | collected 2012-06-15 ...
TTATCATGTTAGCACCATTAAGCTGGTTAAAAGATTATGTAGATATAGATGTTACTCCAAAGGAGTTAGAGGAAAAACTTTTTTCCTGTGGATTTGAAGTTGAGGAACTGATTGAAGTTGGAAAAGATGTAAGCGGCGTTGTTGTAGGTCTGGTTGAGACATGCGAGCCAATTCCTGACACACACTTAAGCTTATGTCAGGTAAATGCCGGTGAGCACGGAACCTTCCAGATCTGCTGTGGAGCAGACAATGTCCATGCAGGCGGCAAATTCCCACTCGCACTCGTAGGCGCAACAGTTTATGCAACTGCAAAAGACCATGTCACGATCGAAGGTGTGATGACAATTAAAAAAGGCAAGCTCCGCGGATATGAATCCTTTGGTATGCTTTGTTCCGGAACAGAGCTTGGATTAAACGAAGATTTATATCCGGGCGCAGGATACAACGGATTACTTGTGTTACCGGAAGATGCCAGAGTTGGAGCAGACGTAAAACCGATCCTTGGAATGGATGACTGGATTTTTGACATTGCGATCACCGCAAACCGTCCTGACTGCCAGAGTATTTACGGTATCGCAAGAGAAGTAGCAGCCGTTCTCGGAAAAGAATGCAAAGAGCCTGCACTTGATTTCACAGAGACAGATGTAAAGAAGGATTTCCATGTAACTGTTTCTGCGAAAGATCTCTGCCCGAGATATATCGCACACTATGTTCATGATGTTGAGATCAAGGAATCTCCTGCATGGATGAGAAGAAGACTGGCATTAGTCGGAATCGGTGGTATCTCCAATATCGTAGATATCACAAACTACGTCCTAAAAGAGTTAGGTCAGCCGATGCATGCATTCGACTATGCATATTTAGAGGGTGACGAGATTAATGTCAGACGTGCAGATGATGGCGAGAAGATCACAACATTAGACGAAAAAGAATTTGAATTAAATAATTCAAATCTTGTCATCTGTGACGGTAAAAAACCGGTTGCACTGGCAGGTATTATGGGTGGTTTGAATTCTGAAATCCAGGACACCACAAAAGAAGTGATGTTCGAGGCTGCAAAATTTGCCCGCGACAACATCCGTAAAAGCTCCAGGGCACTGGGACAGTCCTCTGATTCCAGCGCAATGTATGCAAAGGGTGTTTACGAATACACAACTGTTATGGCAATGAAACGTGCTCTTCATTTAGTAGAGGAGTTAGGCTGTGGTAAAGTTTCTTCCACACACATTGAAGTGTCTACCGGAAACTCCATCGAGCCAAAAGAGATGAAAGTAAGTGTAAAACGTGTCAATGGGGTTCTTGGAATCGAAGTCCCAGATGCTGACATCGTTCGTATTCTTACTGCTTTAAATTTTGCACCGGTCATCAACGGTGATGAGCTGACATTGCAGATTCCTGCTTACCGTGAAGATATGGATTCTTACCCGGATGTGGCGGAGGAAGTGATCCGTATGTATGGCTATGAGCATGTAATCCCAACCTTTATGCCGACTGCGAAAGTGACATTAGGTGGATTAAACTTAAAACAGAAGACAGAACTTAAAATCAAACGTGCACTCTGTGCAGCAGGAGCTTATGAGGGAATTCATTACTCCTTCTTCTCACCGTCTGATCTGGATCTGTTAAGACTGCCGGAAGATGCAAAAGAGAGACATGCAATCCGTCTGATCAATCCAATTAATATTGATCTTTCACTGATGAGAACTACACTTGCACCGCAGATGATCCATGCGATGGCAAGAAACCAGAAAAAAGCAATTTTAGAGGGAAGAATTTTTGAACTTGGAAATGTATTTATTCCAAAAGATCTCCCACTTACGGAGTATCCGGATGAGAGAGAGACACTGTGCGTTGGATTATTTGGCGAGAAGGAATCTTTCTACACATTAAAAGGATTTGCAGAGACGGTTGCAGATGCACTGAATATTACATTCACATACGAGGCAGCCGAGAATACATTCCTTCATCCATATCAGACAGCAGAGATTTTCTGTGAGGGTGAGAAAGTCGGATATCTTGGAAAGGTTTCTTACGAGATCATGGATGAACTTGATATGCGTGTACCGGCTTACGTCATGGAGATTGATCTTGCATCCCTGAAAAAATGGTATGGAAAAGAGCAGATCTTTACTCCGTTGCCAAAATATGCAGAAGAAAAACGTGATTTCGCATTTGTGGTAGACAAAAACATCACCTGTGCGCAGATTGAAAATGGTATCAAAGAGGCCTGCGATTATGTCACAGATGTAACATTATTCGATGTCTACGAAGGAATCCAGCTTGGACCGGATAAGAAGAGCATGGCATTCTCAGTTGTATTTACTCCGGCTGACGAAGAATTCACAACGGAAAGAGTGGAAGGTTTTGTCAAGAAAATCTTAAAGAACTTAGAGAAAACACTTGATATCAGGCTTCGTGCATAATATGATAGAAACATGGCAAAGAGTCGCAGCAGCGGCTCTTTGTTATGTACAGAAAATGCTAATAGATGGAGAACAATCATGGATGTAAAAGATTTTTATTATGATCTTCCACAGGAACTCATTGCACAGGATCCATTGGAGGATCGTTCCAGCTCCAGACTGATGGTTTTAGATAAGATCACAGGAGAAGTGGAACACAGACATTTTAAGGATATTACAGAGTATTTAAGACCGGGCGACTGCCTTGTCATTAATAACACAAAGGTAATCCCGGCACGTCTTTATGGCGTGAAGGAAGGTACCGAGGCCAAAATCGAAATCCTTCTCTTAAAAAGAAAAGAAAATGATATCTGGGAAACACTCGTAAAACCGGGAAAGAAATGCAAGATCGGAACGAAAATTGTTTTCGGCGAAGGGATTTTGACCGGTGAAGTTGTCGATATTGTAGAGGAAGGCAACCGGCTCATCCAGTTCCATTATGAAGGGATTTTCGAAGAGATATTAGACCGGCTTGGCCAGATGCCGCTGCCACCGTACATTACACATCAGCTTCAGGATAAGAACCGTTACCAGACAGTCTATGCCAAATATGACGGATCCGCTGCAGCTCCGACAGCAGGGCTTCATTTCACACCGGAATTGTTGCAGCAGGTGCGTGACATGGGGGTAGAAATTGCGGAAGTAACACTGCATGTCGGACTTGGAACGTTCCGTCCGGTCAAGGAAACAGATGTGTTAAAGCATCATATGCATTCTGAATTTTATAAAATCGAACAGTCAGAAGCGGATAAGATCAATAAAGCGAAAAAAGAAGGCCACCGTGTCATTGCAGTGGGAACAACAAGCACCAGAACTTTAGAGTCTGCTGCGGACGAGAATGGTTTCCTCACAGAAAAAAGCGGATGGACAGAAATTTTTATTTATCCGGGATATCAGTTCAAAGTCATCGATGCACTGATCACTAATTTCCATCTGCCGGAATCCACACTGGTAATGCTTGTATCCGCACTTGCCGGAAGAGAACATGTACTGGCAGCCTATGAGACCGCAGTAGAAGAAAAATATCGTTTTTTCAGTTTTGGCGATGCGATGTTTATTGTAGACCGGGAGTCTTAAAACTACTTGTAATCGCAAAGAACTTGTTATACAATTATCTTAAATATTTCATGAAGGAGAAGTGAGGTATGGAGGAGCGGAGAAAGCATAAGAGACTTGATCTGGAAGTCATGGTTGAATTAGAACGATTAGATGAAGAAAGCGTGACCACTTTGAAATATGTCCATGTCGAGGTGACAGATATTTCAAGAAGCGGTCTCGGATTTAAGTCGAAGGCAGATCTTGAGATTGGGAGCTATTACGATACAAGGATTCAGATCTGGACGAAAGAAGTTGTGGATGCTGTTATTGAAATCGTCCGGAGAGATGCTTTGCCGGAGGGCGGTTATAAATATGGATGCAGGTTTATTGGGATGACGGATACTGACGCACTCAAGATAGATATTTACCAGATATTTAATGATCTGTAAAAGAACCGGGGATCCGATACTACAATGCAGGAGTATATCGCTATGTCGTTTCAAAAAGTAAAATCATCTACATCACGGTGTTTTGATATCAGCACAGCAGCATTGCATATCATTGCAATGCTGTTCATGCTGATGGATCACCTTTGGGCAACACTTCTTCCGGCGCAGGAATGGCTGACCTGTGTTGGCAGGATCGCATTTCCGATTTTTGCATTTATGTCGGTAGAAGGTTATTTTCATACCCATAATTTCAAAAAGTACTTATTGCGAATGCTGGTTTTTGCAGTGATCTCAGAGATACCGTTCGATCTGATGTATGGTGGAACATGGTTTTATCCGGTCCACCAGAATGTGATCTGGACGTTTATCCTTGGTCTTTTAGGAATCCATATAATGGAAACAGTACGAAAGAAAAAGAAAACACCTGTTTTTGTACTGACAGCCATACTGGTTACGATTGCCGGAGGTTTACTCGGGACACTGACAATGGTGGATTATTATGGAATCGGAGTACTGACTGTTTTTATTTTTTACTTTTTCCGCGGACGCAAATGGTGGTGTCTGCTTGGTCAAATTGTGGCTCTTTATTGGGTAAATGTGGAATTGCTTGGCGGATTAATGTATCCGGTCCGTTTGTTCGGCATGGAGTTTGAACTTTGCCAGCAGGGTCTTGCATTGCTTGCATTAGTGCCAATCTGGCTGTATCGTGGACGACAGGGATATCACAGCAAACCATTCCAGTATTTCTGCTATGCATTCTATCCGGTCCACATGCTCATTCTTGTGCTGATACTGGGCTTTGTGAACCGGTGATCTGTCTGATGTTGACCGGTCAAGAGAATATTTTTAATTTGTTGTCTCCCGGCGGATAAGGATAGGCGTAATTTGTTTATGGATCGGTTCTGCCAGCGGAACTGGTTTTCTCTTTTTACGTTCTTCCATCTGCTGCACTAATAATTCCATGGAGGTGTGTGCGATCACATCGATTTGCTGTCCAATGGTTGTGATCGGCAAAATAGCTTCACTGGCAATCGGAGAGTTGTCAAACCCTACCAGTTCATATGTGTCAGGGAGACATCCATATTTTTGAAAGATTAGATTCAGGAACATATTTGCATAGGTGTCGTTCGCAAGAAAGACACCTTTTTTTTGTCCGGGATATTTTTCATCGATATCAGCAAAGATGATTTTCATTTGTGAAAAGAGCTCCTGATAAGAATCTCCACACACATTAAGATTTAATTCATAAGGCACATGATGTTCTTTACAGGTGTCTTCAAATGCACGAATTCTGTTGTAGGCAGGAATAATCTTTGGCACATCTGCATTAATATGAATCAGCACATCACAATGGTCACGGATCAAAAGTGATGCAGCCTGCAGAGCTCCCATATAATTATCAGTTGTGACACTGCAGATATGTTCTGCCTCACGTTCAATTGCTATGACAGGAATCTGATAAGAAGCAAGCTTTTCGGAAGAAAGCGTATGGCTTAATACGATCAGGCCTTCGATCTGATAAGACATCAATTCTTCAATATACTGCTCCTCCTCATCCGGTCCGTTATCACTGACAAAAACAAGAAATTTATAATGATAATCACGGTAGCTGGAAAGAAGCTGGGTTAACATTTCTGAGTAGTAGTGAAGGTAAAGATTTGGTACGATAATCCCGATAAATTCACTTTTCCCATTTGCGAGCACCTTTGCGAGTTTGTTCTTTTTATATCCTAAATCCTCAAGAGCCTGAGATATTTTTTCCTGATTTTCAAGTGTCAGTGAATCCGGATGATTAAAATATCTTGAAATTGTAGTTTTGGAAAAATGCGTGTATTCTGCAATGTCAGCAAATGTCACCTGTTTTTTCGCCATAAGTATCTGTCTCCTTTACGCATTGTCTATTGTATTTATCAGTATGTTAAAATATGAATCGTTTCGTTACAGTTTCATATTACACATAGTATAGCAATTAAGTTCTGGAATATCAATAAAAAAATAACTGGTTACGTAACTGGTTACTTTAATTTAAAAAAGTGTTGACATCTATTGGAAAATAGGTTATTATCCAATTATAAAGTAACCGGTTACTTTACCGGTTATACAACAAGACTAAATGGAGGAATAGTGTATGAAAAGAGGGTTGAAACAAAAAAAGTCTACAGGCAGACAAACGCTTGTAAGTAAAGTTTCCTATGTCAAAAGAAACTGGCAGCTGTATGTGTTTTTCCTGATGCCGGCATTGGTGTTAACAATTATATTTAAGTATCTTCCGATGGGTGGGCTGCTCATCGCATTCGAAGATTATAATGTAATTAAAGGTGTTTTTGGAAGTCCCTGGGTAGGGTTGGAATACTTCAAACGGTTTTTATCCTCACCGGATTTTATGAGTTATCTGTTAAACACATTAAAACTCAGCATTTATGGACTGCTTTGGGGTTTTCCGATTCCAATTATCCTGGCATTATTACTGAACCGGATCCGTAAGCAAGGTATAAAAAAGAAAATACAGCTTTTAATCTATGCACCTAACTTTATTTCCGTTATCGTACTCTGCGGTATGGTACGTATGTTTTTATCACCGGTTGGTCCGATGAACCGTATTCTCGGTATCACTACAAATTGGATGACAATGCCGACTGCCTTCAGGACAATTTATATTGCAAGCGGAATCTGGCAGGGAGCAGGATGGGCATCCATCATGTACACGGCAGCTTTAGCCAATGCCAGTAAAGAATTAGAAGAAGCGGCTGTTATGGATGGTGCAAATCTGCTGCAGCAAATCTGGTATGTCGAGTTGCCGGCCATTAAAGATATTATTGTAATTCAGTTTATTTTACAGGCCGGAAACATTATGAGTATCGGATTTGAAAAAGCATATGCATTACAGACGGATATGAACCTTCCAGCATCTGAGATTTTATCAACTTATGTGTATCGGATCGGACTTCTGAACGGAGATTATGGCTACTCAACGGCTGTCGGATTGTTCAACTCTATCATTAATGTTATTTTATTGATTTTCGTAAATTTTGTAGTAAAGAAAATAAACGATGGAGAAGGATTATAGGAGGATGAAAAGATGGAAACATCAAGAAAAATAAAATATTCGAGAATTGACCGTCTGATTTTAGGTATAGCATATGCGCTTCTCGGTTTGTTTGTTCTTTCGATTGTTATACCTTTGATATATGTAGTTCTGGCATCTTTTATGGATCCGACTGTTTTAAATAATCAGGGACTGAGTTTTCGGATAAAAGACTGGACATTAGATGCATACCGGCGTGTTTTAGAGAATGAAATGATATGGAGAGGATTTTTTAATTCATTTTTCTACTCGCTGGCGTTTACTGCAATTTCTGTTTTTATAACACTTCTTGCAGCTTATCCGATGTCAAAAAAAGAGTTTGTCGGCAGAAATTTTTTTAATGTAATTTTTCTGATCACTATGTTTTTTGGTGGTGGAATGATTCCGACATTTATATTAATCAACCGTTTACATATGGTGAATACTGTATGGGCTATTTTAATACCCGGAGCATTCAATGTATGGAATATGATTCTTGCAAGAACTTATTACCAGTCAATACCAAAGGAACTCAGAGAGGCGTCATCCATTGATGGTGCAAATGAAATCCAGCATTTTTTCAAAATTATGATTCCGGTGTGTAAACCAATCATCGCAGTACTGGCACTCTGGTCTTTTGTTGGAATGTGGAACAGCTATTTTGATGCACTGATTTATTTGAATGATGCAGATCTGCAGCCATTACAGCTTGTGCTTCGTTCCATTCTTGTACAGAATACACCACAGCCTGGAATGATCGCTGATATCCAGAGTACGGCTGAGATGGCAAAAGTAGCGGAACAGTTAAAATATGCGACTATTGTTGTGTCAAGCTTACCATTATTAATTATGTACCCATTTTTCCAGAAATATTTCGACAAAGGAATTATGGTTGGATCTGTAAAAGGTTAAAGAAGGGGGACTTCCTATATGCGTAGAAAAATAAATAGAATGTTGTCATTCGGGCTTGCACTGATCATGATGTTTAGTATAGCCGGCTGCGGAAGCAATGCACAGCCACAGGCAGAGATAGATCCGGACACTCCGGTTTCCGAAGTACAGTTTCCGTTAAAAGAAACTGAGGAATTATCCTTTATTACCAGTGCACCGGCAACCTCAACGCAGGATCCGAATGAAAGGATCATTTTTCAAAGACTTGAGGAACAGACGAATGTGCATATTAAATGGACGTGTTTTGTATCGGATCAGTTTTCTGATAAAAAAAATCTTGCATTAGCACAATTTGGCAATCTGCCGGATGGCTTGTTTAATGCCGGAATGAGTGATTACGATCTGCTTCGTTATGCAAAGCAGGGGATTATTATTCCCCTTGAAAATCTGATCGATAAATATATGCCAAATCTTCAGGCTGTATTTGAAAAATATCCGGAATACCGCACCATGTGTACCGCACCGGATGGACATATTTATTCATTTCCATGGATCGAACAGCTTGGTGCCGGTAAAGAAGCCATACAGGCCATCGGAGATATCGCATATATCAATAAAAAATGGCTGGATTATCTCGGATTGGAAATACCGACAACAACGGATGAACTGGAACAGGTATTAATTGCATTCCGGGATCATGCAGATGAATTGCAGGAAGAATTTGATATTGAAGGTGATGTGATACCGATGTCCTTTATTATCAACAATGGAGATCAGGATCCCGCCATTCTGATCAATGGATTTGGAGAAGGCTATGGTGATACCGGGGATCATTTTGCCGTGACGGATGAGGGAAAGGTCATTTACACAGCTGTTCAGGAAGGGTATAAAGAAGGCATTGAATGGCTGCATAAATTAGTAACAGAAGATCTTATAGATCCGGAAGCGTTCACGCAGGAATGGTCTACCTATGTTGCAAAAGGTAAAAACCACCGATATGGTCTTTGCTTCTCCTGGGATATTGCAAATATTGATAACAATGTTGATTATGTAATGCTCCCTGCACTTACAGGTCCGACGGGTGTGCGGAATATCACAAGACAGAACAATAGTGAGACCAGTGGTTTTGACAGAGGACGCTGTGTACTTACGACCAGTTGCAGAAATACTGCACTGGCAGCAGCATGGATCGATCAGATGTATGCACCATTACAGTCTCCACAGAACAATTGGGGCAGTTATGGAGAGACAGATTCCTTTAATATTTTTGAATTATCTACAAACGAAAAAGGTGACCCGATGTTAAAGCATATGGATTTAGGCGACCAGTCTCCGGTAGAAGTCCGCGAGGCACAGTCAGTCAATGGTCCGCTTGCCATCTTAAATGAATATTATGGTGAGTATGTAACACAGCCGGAAGATGCAAAATGGCGGCTTGACAATATGCATGAGACATATTTGGCAGATATGAACAGTAAATACGTTTATCCGAATGTATTTATGAGTATAGAAGACACGAATAAGGTGTCGCAATATGACACAGATATTAAAAAATATGCCGAACAGAAAAAAGCCGACTGGATTTTAAATGGCGGCATAGAAAAGGAATGGGATTCCTATCTTGAAAAAATGGAAAAATATGGATTGTCAGACTATCTTTCTATTAAGCAGAAATACTTTGACAACTATCAGAAATCATTATCAGAATAATTAGGAGAGAAATAATATGAGCAATATGTTAGAAAAAGCCAGAAAATACGAGACAGAAAAAATTGCTGCTACAGATCCGCAGACAAAACCTTTATTTCATGTTTCTGCTCCAACCGGATGGATCAACGATCCAAATGGATTTTCGTTTTACGATGGACAGATACATCTGTTTTATCAATATCATCCATATAACAGGGAATGGGGACCAATGCACTGGGGGCATAGCGTTACGTGCGATATGATCCACTGGGAACAGCTTCCAGCGGCACTTGCTCCGGATGAAGAATATGATAAAGCCGGATGCTTTTCAGGAAGTGCGATCGAAGCAGATGGTAAACATGTACTTGTATATACAGGAGTAACCAGAATAAAACAGCCTGACGGAAGTGAGCAGGATCGTCAGAATCAGTGTATTGCATTTGGTGATGGAAAAGATTATCAGAAATATGACAAAAATCCTGTCATGACCGGAGAAATGCTTCCAGAGGGATGCAACAGGGTGGATTTCCGTGATCCGAAGATCTGGAAAGAAAATGATACCTATTATATGATCGTTGGCAATAAAAATGAAAATCAGATCGGACAGGTTGTGTTATGTTCAAGCAAAAATCTGACTGACTGGAAATTTGAAACAATTCTTGCTTCAAACGAAAGCGGAAAAATTGGTACAATGTGGGAGTGTCCGGACTTCTTTCAGCTGGGCAGTAAAAGAGTGCTGATCTGTTCACCGCAGGATATGAAAGCGCAGAAATATGAGTTTCATAATGGACATAACAGTGTTTATTTTCTTGGGGACTATGATGAAAAAACACATACATTTGTAAAAGAATTGCCGCATGCACTTGATTATGGAATGGATTTTTATGCACCGCAGACAACTGAACTGCCGGACGGCAGACGTATTATGATCGCATGGATGAAATCCTGGGATGCATGTGTGATTCCAAATTCACAGGTTTGGCAGGGAATGATGACTCTGCCGAGGGAATTGGAATTAAAAGATGGTAAAATCTGGCAGACACCGGTGCGTGAAATTGAAAAGTATCATAAAAATCCATGTCGATATGATCATGCAGAAATAAATCAGAAAACAACACTGTGTGGAATTGAAGGCCGGACGATCGACCTTACCGTTTTACTGGAAGAGGATGAATTTCAAACATTTTCCATGAAACTTGCCGCAAATAAGGAATATGAAACAAGCTTTACTTATCATAAGGCTGAAAATATGCTTGAGATCGATCGCACTTATTGCGGTGTGACAAAAGATGTTGTCTGCGTGCGGAAACTGAAGATTTCAAATCCGGAAGGGCTTAAGAAAATGAGATTTATTTTGGATCGTCAGTCGATCGAACTATTCCTGAACGATGGGGAACAGGTTGCGACAACAGCCATCTGTACGCCGTTGGAAGCGCAGGAAATCCATTTTTACAGTGACAAAAAAATACATATTAATGTTGAAAAGTATGATATAATGAGTGCAAGTGAGAAGAATGCATTTATGCATTCGGCGAACGACGAAATTATTGAGTGATGAAATCACGATATAGTAAAATTATAAAACAAAAACTACTATCAGACACGGAGGAAAAGGTATGGATGTTGTAGCTTTAGGCGAATTACTCATTGATTTTACCGAAAATGGGATCAGCAGTCAGGGAAATCCATTATTTGAGGCAAATCCGGGCGGTGCTCCATGCAACGTACTGGCAATGTTAACAAAGCTCGGACATAAGACAGCTTTTATCGGAAAAGTAGGAAATGATTTTTTTGGAAAACAGCTGGAACAGACGATTATGGAAGTCGGGATTGATGCATCAGGCTTACAGAAAGATGATGACGTACATACGACGTTAGCACTGGTACATACTTATCCGGATGGAGACAGGGATTTTTCGTTTTACAGAAATCCTGGTGCAGATATGATGCTGACAGAAGAGGAAGTCCCGGAAGAGTTGATAAAGGGAACACGAATCTTTCATTTTGGCACACTGTCCATGACACACGAAGGTGTACGAAATGCAACCAAAAAAGCACTTCGTGCTGCAAAAGAAGCTGGTGCTGTCATTTCCTTTGATCCGAATCTGCGCGAGCCGCTCTGGAACTCCTTAGATGAAGCAAAAGAACAGGTGCTTTACGGATTAGGACAGTGTGACATTTTAAAGATTTCTGATAACGAGATCCAGTGGCTGACCGGAGAAGAAGATTTCACAAAGGGTGTACATTGGATTCTTGAGAGATATCATATTCCATTGATCCTTGTATCCATGGGCAGGGAAGGAAGCCGTGCTTATTATAAAGATCTTATTGTAGAAGTGAAACCTTTTATACAGAAGAATACGATAGAGACAACCGGAGCCGGAGATACCTTCTGTGCATGTGTTCTCCATTATATTTTAGAGCATGGACTTACCGATCTTACAAAGGATGACCTGAAAGAGATGCTGACTTTTGCAAATGCAGCGGCATCCATTATCACTACACGCAAAGGTGCACTCCGCGTAATGCCGGAGCGGGAAGAGGTTGAGAAATTGTTATCCTGTTTCAATTGATACTGTGTATACAATATATGAGCGGCAGATTACCGCTCATATATTGTATAATGATGTTTTCTAAGCAACTGTACTGCTGCATCCAATGATATTCTGTCATACATTTCCAGACGTAATACTCCATCTTCAAACTCACGGTTGTGAATGATACCGATATTTTTAATACTCAGATGATTACTTGCAAGTATTGTAGCAACTGTCGCAATACCACCAGCCTCATCTAAAAGATCTAAATACAGTTCATATATTTCTTTGATCGGACCTTTGTTCGTGATCGCAATCGAATCCCTGTAATCTTTGGCGGACTGAAAATCCTGAAGCAGTGCATCTGCATCAGAAGATAAAATATCGTGTTTGGTTTTCTCTAACATTTCCTCATAGGCATCGATCAGCCGCACGATCTGTTCACTGTTGGACTGGCAGATATTCTGCCACATAACAGGAGAGGAGGAAGCGATTCTGGTCAGATCTTTAAATCCCCCGGCAGCGATCGTCTTCATCGTCTCGTCTGCGTCGTCGGATTTTTTGACAAGGTTGACGAGACTGTATGCGATGATGTGCGGCAGATGACTGATGGCAGCTGTGGCATAATCGTGTAAATGATAGTCTAATACCAGGGCGACAGCACCTAACTGGGTCACCAGGGAACGAAATTCTTCTAAGCGTTCCGGTGATGTCTTAGTTGTGGGTGTCAGAATATAATATGCATTTTCCAGCAAATATTCATTTGCATTTTTTAAGCCTGTTTTTTCAGAGCCGGCCATCGGATGCCCGCCGATAAAGCAATCCTCCATTGCGAGGGCAGTCACTTCTTCGTGAATATCTGTTTTGACGCTTCCGACATCTGTGATGATACATCCGTTTTTGATATTTCCTTTTAACTGGCGCAGGTATTCGATATTTCTTTTTACCGGTGTGCACAGAAAAATATAATCGCAGTCATAAAAATCTTTGATCTCACATAAATTCTGATTGGAGATCAGATGTTCTCCGTAAGCTTCTGTAATGGTTTCCTGATGACCGGCAGTTGCGATAATGGTTACATCAGGGTAAAGTGTATGAATTTTTTTTGCAATGGACCCTCCGATCAAACCAAGTCCGATAAATCCTATTTTCTGAAACAAATCATGTTCCCCCATAAGTCATTTTTGTATATTTAGAAAGTCTTATACATCATATCCACATTTTATGAAAAAGTCAACACGTTAAAGTATAAAAGTGATTGGTTAAAGCATAAAAGCGATTAGTTATCTCATGAAAAAGGAAAACAGAACATTTTCTACGAATATGTACAAATTGTGAATATTGTGTAAACAATCAAATGAAAATTGCTAAAAATGTTCAAAATGCATACATAATATATAAACAATCCAATGATAATATAATAATAGTTAGTAAATATGAATAAATATATTGTAAAAAAGTGGAAAATTTAGTAAAATATAACCATTAACAACATTCGGTGATGACGAAACAAAATCATCAATGAAAAATGTATGGGAGGATTTGCTATGAACGTTTACACAACTGACAAAATTCGCAATGTGGTTCTCTTAGGCCATGGAGGATCCGGCAAGACAAGTCTTGTCGAGGCAATGGCTTATCTTGCAGGAATGACAACCCGTATGGGAAAAGTTGCAGACGGCAACACGATCAGTGATTACGACAAGGAAGAGACAAAACGTCTTTTCTCCATCAACACTTCCGTGATCCCGGTTGTCTGGGGCGATACGAAGATCAACATCCTTGATACACCCGGATATTTTGATTTTGTAGGGGAAGCAGAAGAGGCAGTGAGCGTGGCAGATGCGGCGATCATTGTAGTTTCCGGTAAGGCAGGGATCGAGGTCGGAACGAAGAAAGCATGGGAGATGTGCGAGAAATACAAACTTCCGAGAATGGTATTCGTAACGGATATGGATATTGACGAGGCAAGCTACCGGCAGGTTGTGGAAGATCTTCAGCAGATGTACGGCAAGCGCATCGCACCGTTCCATCTTCCGGTCAGAGAGAATGGACAGTTTGTCGGATATGTCAATGTGCTGCAGCAGAGAGCCAAGAGATGGAAAGAAGATGGAACCGTAGAAAAGTCTGATGTTCCGGATTACTCCAAAGACAACTTAAATATCTGCAGGGAAGCATTGATGGAAGCTGTCGCTGAGACGAGTGAAGAGTTTATGGAACGCTATTTTAACGGCGAAGAGTTCTCGGAGGATGAGATCCGTCAGGCACTCCGTGTGAATGTGGCAGACGGCAGCATTGTTCCGGTTCTGATGGGTTCTAACACACTGGCAAGAGGAATGTATACATTGCTGGTCGATATTGTGAAGTATCTGCCAAGTCCGGAAAAACGTTCCTGTACCGGTATCAATGCCAAGACGAATGAAGTGTACAGTGCAGATTATGATTTTGCAAAACCAAAGTCAGCTTATGTATGGAAGACGATCGTAGATCCATTTATTGGAAAATACTCCCTGATCAAAGTGAATTCAGGCGTTTTGAAAACGGATGATGTGTTATATAACCATCACAAAGATGTGGAAGAAAAAATCGGAAAACTGTATGTGCTCTGTGGAAACAAACCGGAGGAAGTAAAAGAACTTCATGCAGGTGATATCGGTGCTTTGGCAAAATTAGCAAGCCCGGCAACCACGGATTCCCTTTCCACAAAAGCAAATCCGATTTTGTATATTCGGACCTCAATCTCCACACCATATACTTACATGAGATATAAGGCAGTGAATAAGGGCGATGAGGATAAAATCTCACAGGCTCTCCAGAAACTCATGATGGAAGATCTTACACTGAAAGCGGTCAATGACAGTGAGAATGGCCAGACACTCCTCTATGGAATGGGAGACCAGCATTTGGAAGTTGCAGTCAGCAAACTTTTAAACCGCTACAAAGTGGAAGTTGAACTGAAGAAGCCTAAGATTGCATTCCGGGAAACGATCCGCAAGAAAGCAGATGTGGAGTACAAGTATAAAAAGCAGTCCGGCGGTCACGGACAATATGGACACGTCAAGATGACATTTGAACCATCCGGCGATCTGGAACAGCCATATGTATTTGAACAGACGGTTGTTGGCGGAGCAGTTCCAAAGAACTATTTCCCGGCAGTAGAAAAGGGAATTCAGGAATCCTGTCTGAAAGGTCCTGTCGCTGCATATCCGGTTGTCGGTGTGAAGGCAGTTTTATACGATGGTTCTTATCATCCGGTAGATTCCTCAGAGATGGCATTTAAAACCGCTGCAAAGCAGGCATTTAAGAAAGGCTTCTTAGAGGCTTCCCCGGTTCTCTTAGAACCGATCGCATCATTGAAAGTGGTCGTGCCGGATAAGTATACCGGAGATATTATGGGAGATCTGAACAAGCGGCGTGGACGTGTGCTTGGAATGAACCCGACAGATCATGGTTATCAGGAGATCGTTGCAGATATTCCGTATATGGAATTATTTGGCTATAACACGGATCTTCGTTCCATGACAGGTGGAAGCGGTACATATTCTTATGAGTTTTCAAGATATGAGCAGGCTCCGTCTGATATACAGGAGAAAGAGATTGCTGCAAGAGCAAGCAAAGTAGAGAAACTCGACGAGTAAAGGAGGAGATGTGGATTTATGAAGATCACAAGAAATATTTTCATAATTTTATATGCAATACTTCTTGTGATCAACGATCCACAGGTCGCACGTGCCCATACGATCGAAGGAATCGGAATCTCTCAGGCAGGTATCATTGAAAACAAACCTGTTTATGTTGATCCGTATGAAGAAACCGGTCAGAAGGCATATCATATTACCTATATTCTGAATGGAGGAGAGAACAGCATTTCCAACCGTGAGGTCTATCACGAAAAGGAACTTCCGGTGACACTGGATGTCCCGGTGAAGGAAGGTTATAATTTTGCCGGATGGTATACAGACAGCAGTTATACAAAGAAGGTGACAGAGATCACAAAGAAAAGTCCTTCTGAACTTGTTCTTTTTGCAAAATGGACAAAGAAGATCGACAGTTATCTGAACGTTGAGATGTATTCTTATCACACCGGAAATCTGCTTGCGATGAACCAGAAAGAATTAAGACAGTGCAGTTATAATTTTATGGATGAATTATCCATTCCGGGAATGCCTTCCACCAGAGAAAAAGATTATGTAAACAACTATATCAACACAGCAGATATGTGCATGCAGGGACTTTGTTTTACACCGGATTACGTGATCATGACAGCATACACTGAGGATAAAAATGAACCGGGAGCCCTGATGGTATTTGACCGGGAAACCGGAGATTATCTTGTGACACTTGGAATGAAAAAAGACAGTCACCTTGGTGGTGTTGCTTTTGACGGAGAAAATTTATGGGTATGTCACTCTAATTCCAATACACTAGAGCGTATCTCCTATGAATATATCAGGCTGATCGCGGAAGATGCACCTGGTTATTGTATTGATGCATCTGCAATTTCAGACGAATACTATCTGAGAAATACACCTTCCTGCATTACCTGTTATGGTGGCCGTATCTGGGTCGCAACTTACAATAAGATGTTCCGCTCCAAAATGTATGCATACACCTATGACACACAGTTAGACAAATTGGTTGCATTGAGTAATTACAATATTCCATGTAAAGTGCAGGGAATTGCATTTGATTCACAGGGTGCCGTATACTTAAGTACATCGCTTGGAAGAAGCAATTCTTCTTACCTGAAAGTATATTCTTCTCTGATCGCATTGAACCAGAGCCCGTCAACACCATCGGTTAAGGTGGAGATGCCTCCGTGCTCCGAGGAAATCGCAATTGTGGACAATAACCTTTATGTTTTGTTTGAGTCTGCAAGCTCAAAGTATTTTGAAGGTACAGATGGAAAGGGAACCAGTGTAGCACCAATTGATAAAGTACTAAAAGTGAATGTTGCAACTATCTGGTAAGAAATTGCCAGATGGAAACATGCATCATAAAGTGTATGAGAAAGAAGCGGGCGGCCTCTATTGAGACTGTCCGCTTCTTTCTTTCATGAGCCGGATGATTTTATCTGCTTTTTCTGCTTCCTCAGGTGACATGCTCTGTTTTAATATCGAAATCATAAGTTCTGTTTCAGGTTTTGTGAACTGGATATTCTGCTTTTTGGCGGAGGAGAGCGTTCCGAGCAGAAATGGCATCATGTCTTTCATTTCGGTAGGTTTTTTACTGTTTGCAAAATTCATTAAAAAAGAAAGCTTTTCCGGTGACAGATTCTGAAATACCGGATTGGTTTTAAAAACATCATTTTCCATAGAAAATCCTCTCTGATTTTTTTTACAACAAATAAAGGCTGATGGTGTTATCCTGCAAAAATTGTTTCATAGGTTTCAAGCATGGAAAACATATTGGTCAGCATATCGATCGTCTCAAGCTCTTTTGGGGTACAGAAAGGGCGGAGGCTGTTTAAAAGTGACTGTGGGTTGTTTTCCTCTTCCGGCAGAGAGCACATGGATAAGACCTGCTCTTCCTGTGAAAAGATATGAAGCGTATTTTGAAGTTCCATATACTTTATTAATATGGCAAATTGTTTTTTTTGTGAACTTTTCATGTATGGAATTACGGTTTTTAACATCTGGATCTCTCTTGTCTGTGTCATCGTATCGAAAGGGGTAAGTGGTGTAGCTTCGTCCATAAGAATTGCCTTTTTCTTTTATTTTATGTGGAAAAAGAAACAATATGCCAGATATGTCGCAAACGGATTTTCGCAGCATAGGATAGAGAGAGGAGGAAAAATGTCATGTTAGTGGTGGAAAATAACAGTGTTTATGAGATAGATGAAGAGTGTCTCAAAAGAAGAAGTGTGCCAGAGGAATGTGAGGTATACAAGAAGATTGTCAGAGAGCGGGAAGCGGCAAAGAGCAAAGAGAAAACGAAAAAACCAAAGTAAACGACAGTAAAAAACCACCCAGACTATGAAGTCTGGGTGGTTTACCGGTCAGGGGAACTTTAGGTCCCCCATTGATGTCTGCCTGCGATTAGCAGAAGCCGTTTCCGTTACCACATCCGCCACAGCAGAGAAGAAGTAAGATGATCCATAAGCAGTCATTTCCACCGCCACATCCGTTGTTGCCACAGAATCCGCCGTTATTACCACAGCAGCAGCTCAATAAAATGATGATCCAGAGAATAGAGTTGCATCCTCCCTCATTACATCCACATCCACCACAGTTTGTTGCAGCTAAATCACTCATGTTAAATCCTCCAAATTTTTCTTACACTGTATCTTATGGAACAGAGGAGAATGTGTTACAGTTTTTGAAAAATAAATTTTTTTTGCTATTGAGATATAAAAATGGGTTTGCTATAGTTAAGTTAATCATAACAATAAAAGTATAAAATAATGATATAGAATCACAACGTACACAGGAGGATGAGGATGGAATTTGTAATGATCGTAGAGCCGGATGAGGTGGGGAGAAAAAGACTTGAGGCAGTTTTCCAGACAGAAAAGCCTTCTTTTTCTTATCAGATTACAGGGAGACCGGAGGAGGCACTGGATATATTAGAACATCAGAAAACAGATGTTTTAGTATGTGAGACGAGTCTTTCCGTACTCAGTGGAAGAGAATTTTTCACCATGGCAAAAATGATCTCGCCGGATACGGTCCGTGTGGCAATGACGAGTGCAGAGCATGTAAAAGACATCCTCTCTTTTCTGAATGAATGTGATATCTACAAATTGATCATGAAACCGTGTGCGTCATTTGCTGATTTTATCGAACCGGTGAATGCGGCATTGGAGTATCACCGCCTGAAAAAACAGGCAGAATCAGATCTTGAGCAGGCAAATATGAATCTCTTTTTCTCGGAGAAGGATTTTGAGAGAATTGAGGAGAGACAAAAGGAGAATGTCATGCTCTATAAGCAGGCAGCAGAGGTTGTCATGACGATGCTGAAGCAGCATTTGACGATAGGGCAGATGGATTCCGTGGGAGAATACATGATGGAACATTATCTGAGGGATCTGCTCGGATATTATCTGGAGACAATGATCCATGAAAATGGTAATTATCTGATGGGGTATAACCGGTTAAAAAATGAATTTCATCATGAGGATGCCGGACAAAGTTTCCATATGATAAAGAAAGAAGACTGCGAGATCCCACCGGAGATTTTCCGGAAGATTCTTTTCCTCCTGATGATACTCACAAAAGCATGCAGGCAGATTCTGGGTAAATATGCTGTTTCGGTTACCATGGAGACGGCATCTGAAAAGTTTTTTGTGGTACGTTTCAGTTGTGACTATTCGCAGAATCTCGATAAAAATGGACAGATCATTTACACCGGAGAGAATCAGGAATGTCACAAAGATATTATGGATCTGACAGAAAAAATTACGGACAGTATCGTATATCGTACGGTTTCCCTGGAAAAAGAAAACAGATATATCTTAAACTGTGCGATTGAGCGCAGAAATCATAGAGTGGATTCATAACCCAAAAGCGAACCATAACTAATTGTTATAATAAATATAAGATATTATGCATTGACAAATAGCAGCAAGAGTGCCTAAAATAAAGAAGGTATAATTGTATACAATTATGCATGTGAAAATAGTCAAATATTTTGCATATATATTCGTTTACTATAAGGAGGATGTTATGAGAGAAGTTGTAATGAATCAAAAGACAAATCTATTGCAGTTAGAAGAACATTTCTACCAGTTAGTGGATGTGGAAGAACCAAATGTATTCCATAATCTGTTTCCTTATGATGAAATTCCAAAGATTGCGTTTAATGACCGTATCGTGCCGCATAATATGCCGGAAAATATCTGGATCACAGATACGACATTCCGTGATGGACAGCAGTCAAGGGCTCCTTATACAACGGAACAGATCGTGACCATTTACGATTATTTACATAAATTAGGCGGACCAAAAGGTCTGATCCGCCAGAGCGAATTTTTCTTATACAGTAAAAAAGACCGCGATGCCGTATACAAATGTCTGGAACGCGGTTATAAATTTCCGGAAGTTACAAGCTGGATCCGTGCGAGCAAACAGGATTTCCAGTTAGTCAAAGATATCGGACTTCGTGAGACAGGTATTCTGGTAAGCTGTTCCGATTATCATATCTTCTATAAAATGAAAATGACAAGGCGTGAGGTTATGAACCTCTACTTAAGTGTGATCCGTGAATGTTTAGAGACAGGCATCAGTCCAAGATGTCATCTCGAAGACATCACAAGATCCGATATTTATGGATTTGTGATCCCATTCTGTGTCGAGCTGATGAAACTGATGGATGAATATAAGATACCGATCAAGATCCGTGCCTGTGATACGATGGGGTATGGTGTCAATTTCCCTGGCGCAGTGATTCCGCGGAGCGTACCGGGAATCATTTATGGACTTACCACACATGCAGGTGTCCCGTCTGAATTGATCGAATGGCATGGACACAATGACTTTTATAAGGCAGTCAACAACTCTACTACTGCATGGCTTTACGGTGCAAGCGGTGTCAATTGTTCCTTATTTGGCATCGGAGAGAGAACCGGAAATACCCCTCTGGAGGCAATGGTATTTGAGTATGCACAGTTAAAAGGCACCTTAGACGGCATGGACACAACGGTGATCACAGAGCTTGCAGAGTATTTTGAAAAAGAATTAGGTTATGTACAGCCAAGCCGCACACCGTTTGTCGGAAGTAACTTTAATGTCACAAGAGCCGGTATCCATGCAGACGGTCTGTTGAAAAATGAGGAAATTTACAACATTTTTGATACGGGAAAATTTTTAAACAGACCACCACTTGTATCCGTATCCAATACATCCGGTCTGGCAGGAATTGCATTATGGATCAATTCTTATTATCATCTGCCAAAGGAAAAAGGCGTCGATAAGAATTCAGAACTTGTTAAGATGGTAAAAGTATGGGTAGACAAGCAGTATGAGGAAGGCCGTGTGACCGTTTTGACAGACAATGAGTTGGTAGAAGAGATCGGTAAGTGCTGTAAGAAATTAAAGATAGATACTTTGGAGAGATAATTATGGGAGAAGACAATTACTCCTTGGGCTCGAGAGTCTTTCATATGATAAGGGAGAACATTCTTTCCGGCAAATATGAGAGAGACGAGGAACTGAAGGAGAAATCAATCGGTGAGGAACTCGGCGTCAGCAGAACCCCTGTGAGGGAGGCACTGCGTCAGCTGGAACTCGAAGGTCTTGTCACGATCATTCCCAATAAAGGCGCTTATGTGGTTGGCATATCCCAGAAAGATATCAAAGATATTTATGAGATCAGAAGCCGTCTGGAAGGATTGAGTGCTAAGTGGGCTGCGGAGAATATCACGAAAGAACAGTTGGATGAGTTGGAGGAAAATATTTTTTTGTCTGATTTTCATGCAGCAAAAGGAAACGCAGAACAGATGGTTGAGCTGGACAATAAGTTCCACGAGATTTTATATACCGCAAGTGGCAGCCGGGAATTACGGCATGTGCTTTCCGATTTTCATCACTATGCCCAGCGTGTCAGAAAGATCACTCTTTCCGATAAGAACAGGGCAGTGGATTCAAATAATGAACACCGCAGGATTGTGGAGGCATTGAAACAGCATGATGCACAACTGGCAGAAACGCTTGCAAACCAGCACATTATGAAAACCATTGAGAATATGGATCACTATGGCTGGGATAATTTGTTAAAAAAGTAACATTTGTGAGATCCAAGAAAACAAGGCAGAAAGGAAAAATAAGCGATGGAAAAAATTAAAATGACAACTCCATTAGTAGAGATGGACGGAGATGAGATGACCAGAATTCTCTGGAAGATGATCAAAGATGAATTATTAACCCCTTTTATCGACCTTAAAACCGATTATTATGATCTGGGATTAGAGTATCGTAACGAGACAGACGATCAGGTGACGATTGATTCTGCAAATGCAACAAAGAAATACGGTGTTGCCGTAAAATGTGCAACGATCACTCCAAATGCAGCACGTGTCAAAGAGTACAATTTAAAAGAAATGTGGAAGAGTCCGAACGGAACGATCCGTGCAATCTTAGATGGAACAGTTTTCCGTGCACCGATCGTTGTAAAAGGAATTGAACCATGTGTGAAAAACTGGAAAAAACCGATCACGATCGCACGTCATGCTTATGGTGATGTTTACAAAGCATCTGAGATGAAGATTCCGGGACCTGGTAAATGTGAGCTTGTATACACTGATGAGGATGGAACAGAGACAAGAGAACTGATCCATAATTTCACAGGTGCAGGTGTGGTACAGGGACAGCACAATCTATGCAATTCCATTGAAAGTTTTGCAAAAAGCTGCTTCAACTATGCTTTAGATACAAAGCAGGATCTGTGGTTTGCAACCAAAGACACTATTTCCAAAAAATATGACCATACATTTAAAGACATTTTCCAGGAAATCTTTGACGCAGAGTATAAGGAAAAATTTGAAGAAGCCGGAATTACCTATTTCTATACATTGATCGATGATGCGGTTGCACGTGTCATGAAATCGGAGGGCGGCTATATCTGGGCTTGTAAAAACTATGACGGGGATGTCATGAGCGATATGGTATCGAGTGCATTTGGTTCCCTTGCAATGATGACTTCCGTGCTTGTCTCTCCACAGGGATATTATGAGTATGAGGCTGCACATGGAACCGTACAGCGCCATTATTACAAGCATTTAAAGGGTGAGGAGACATCCACAAACTCTGTCGCAACGATTTTTGCATGGACAGGAGCCTTGAGAAAACGTGGCGAGATCGATGGCATCAAAGAATTGCAGGATTTTGCAGATAAATTAGAAAAAGCTTGTATATCTACCATTGAGAGTGGTAAAATGACAAAAGACCTTGCGCTCATTACAACATTAGAGCATCCGACTGTGTTAAACAGTGAGGATTTCATCAAGGCAATCCGAACCACATTAGAAGGAATGTTATCATTATGATTTTATCTTGTCAGAATATCTCAAAGTCATTCGGGACTGACGAAATTTTAAAAAATGTAAGTTTTCATATTGAAGAAAATGAAAAAGCAGCGGTTGTCGGCATCAATGGTGCCGGCAAATCTACGCTGCTTAAAATAATTATGAAACAGGAAAATCCGGACGAGGGGGAAGTGACGCTCGCAAAAGATAAAACGATCGGTTATCTTGCCCAATATCAGGATGTTTCCGGCCACCATACGATCTATGAGGAAGTATTAGATTCTAAACGCGACATGATCGAGATGGAGGAACGGCTGCGTGATATGGAAACGCAGATGAACACACTCTCCGGGGAAGCATTAGAGCAGCTTTTAGATACTTACCATAAATTAAGCCATGAATTTGAACAGGTGAACGGATATGCATACCGCAGTGAAGTGACCGGTATTTTAAAGGGGCTTGGATTTACTGAGGAGGAGTTCGACAAGAAAATGAGCGAACTCTCCGGCGGACAGAAAACCCGTGTATCTCTTGGAAAACTGCTTGTGACAAAGCCGGACATCCTGCTTTTAGACGAGCCGACCAACCATCTGGATATCGAGTCAATCCGATGGCTGGAAACTTTTCTGATGAATTACAAGGGAGCTGTTTTAATCGTATCGCATGACCGGTATTTCTTAGACCGCGTCGTGAGTAAAGTGGTGGAGATTTTTCAGCACAAGGGTTATGTTTATCAGGGGAACTATTCGGATTATGCAAAGAAAAAGGCAGCAATCCGTGCAGCCATGATCAAGCAGTACTATAATCAGCAGCGTGAGATCAGGCATCAGGAAGAAGTGATCGCAAAACTGAAATCTTTTAACCGCGAGAAGTCAATTAAGCGGGCAGAGAGCCGTGAAAAACTGCTGGATAAGATCGAACGCATTGAGAAGCCGACCGAGGATAACACAGATATCCGGATTGTGTTAGAGCCGAATGTGGTCAGTGGAAATGATGTTTTAAAAGTGGAAGGGCTTGCCAAGGCATTCCCGCCATTACAGCTTTTTTCGGGAATTAATTTCGAAGTGAAACGCGGGGAGCGTGTAGCATTAATTGGAAATAACGGAACCGGTAAAACAACGATCCTTAAGATTATCAACGAGCTGATCCCTCCGGACGCAGGAACGGTAACACTTGGAAGCAATGTACATATTGGTTACTATGACCAGGAACATCAGCAGCTTCACATGGAGAAAACCATTTTTGATGAGATCGCGGATGATTATCCAAATCTGAATAACACGAAAGTGCGTAATGTTCTGGCAGCTTTTTTATTTACAGATGATGATGTCTATAAGCGGATCGAAGATTTGAGCGGTGGTGAGAGAGGACGTGTTGCACTGGCAAAATTAATGCTTTCCGATGCGAATTTTCTGATCCTCGATGAGCCGACCAACCATCTGGACATCACTTCAAAAGAAATTTTAGAGGAAGCACTAAAAAGTTATACTGGAACAGTATTTTTCGTATCGCATGACCGTTATTTTATTAATCAGACTGCAACACGTATTCTGGAACTGACCGGAGAGACGGTTGTGAATTATATCGGTAACTATGATTATTATCTGGAAAAACATGACCAGATGGTTGCGTTATATGTCAAAAAGCCGGAGGATGAGGCACAGACAGAGGTTTCTGTGAAAGAGACTGCCCAGAAGGTGGACTGGCAGACACAGAAGGCAGAACAGGCACGGATCCGCAAGATAGAGAATGCCCTGAAAAAGGCAGAGGAAAAGATTGCGGAGCTGGAAGATAAAATTGCTTCGATCGATGCGGAATGTGCAAAGCCGGAAGTGGCTGTGAACTCTGCAAAGTTAGGAGAACTGACGAAACAGCAGAGTGAGTATCAGGAAGAATTAGAAAAGCAGTATGAAGTGTGGGAAGAACTTTCCATGGAGCTGGACGCGTAAAAATCTGGAAAATGTGGTGATACGGCAGATAAATTTACTCTGTTAAAAGTTTAACAGATTGACAGATGCAGTTGAAATTACTATAATAAAAATGATGCATTGCGGCATAAGAAGAAAAGAGCCGTGAAAGAGAGATACTTCGGGAGGGGCAAAAAATGCAGGAAAAAGAAATTTCCCAGGCAGTAATCCGTCGTATGCCGAGATATTACCGGTATTTAGGTGAATTGCTGGAGGATGGAGTGGAACGTATTTCATCCAATGATCTAAGCAAAAGAATGAATGTCACTGCTTCGCAGATCCGTCAGGATCTGAATAACTTTGGCGGTTTCGGACAGCAGGGATATGGATATAATGTAAAGTTTTTATATGAAGAGATTGGTAAGATTTTAGGATTAAACCAGAAACATAATATTATTGTCATCGGTGCCGGTAATTTAGGTCAGGCACTGGCAAATTATGTGAAGTTTGAAAAACTTGGTTTTGTGATCACAGCACTTTTTGATGTCAATCCGGCGTTAGAGGGTGTGACAGTCCGCGGAATTAAGATCCACATGTTAGATGAACTGGATGATTACTGCAAGGATCATGTTGTTGATATTGCAGCCCTTACCATGCCGAAGGAGAAGGCTGATGCCATTGCAAACCGTCTGGTCAATCTTGGAATTCAGGCAATCTGGAATTTTGCCCATGTGGACCTTGATCTGATCGACAAAGATGTGGTTGTTGAGAATGTACATCTTTCTGACAGTCTGATGCAGTTGTCCTATAATATCGTAAAAAATAAGCAGAATAAATAATGGATGAAATCGATAGAGCTGCCGCATGCATTTTTTAATGCACGACAGCTCTATCTTATCCATATGCCTGAGGGGATGAGAAGGTTATGAAGTATCTGGTAAACAGCAGAGAGATGAAACAATATGATACGAACACGACAGAACATTTTAAAGTGCCATCCCTGCTTTTGATGGAGCGGGCCGCACTTGCAGTTTTTGATGAAATCAAAAGGCAGTACCCATGCAGCAAAAAATTTCTGATCGTTTGCGGAACGGGAAACAATGGCGCAGATGGTTTTGCACTCACCCGGCTGTTACTTTTGGACGGAGCAGAGGTGCATACGGTGTTGATCGGTGACCGGAAGAAGGAGACAGACCAGTGCAAAAAGCAGCTGGAGATTCTTTCTGCCTATGGATGTCCGGTATTGGAAGCCATTCCGGAGAACACCGCATATGATGTAATAGTGGATGCTATTTTTGGAGTCGGGCTTTCGAGAAATGTTGAAGGCATTTTTGCTGATACAATTCGGAAAATGAACGAAATACCAGGAAAAAAGATCGCACTTGATATGCCATCCGGAATTTCATCGGACACAGGGGCTGTTTTAAAATGTGCGTTTCGTGCAGACTGCACGATCACATTTGCCTATGAAAAAATCGGCATGCATCTTTTCCCGGGAAATGAATATGTCGGGGAGATCGTGACAAAGCAGAATGGAATTACGGATGAGAGTTTTCTGACACAAATGCCCGGTGTTATGGCGTTCGAGATGGAAGATCTGAGATTCCTTCCAAAGAGAGCTTCACATTCTAATAAGGGAAGCTTCGGTAAATTACTGCTGATCGCTGGAAGTGTGGATATGGCTGGCGCAGCTGTTTTAAGTGCAAAGGCAGCGTATACGGCAGGCTGTGGTCTGGTGCGTGTGTTTACGCCTGAGGAAAACCGCATTCCATTGCAGACAAGTATTCCAGAGGCAGTTCTGACTACTTATCACCCTGAAAAATTAGATGCTTCAAAACTTTCAGAAGCAATGAAATGGGCAGATGTGATTGTGTGTGGACCGGGAATCGGAACCGGGGATGCAGCACATCAGATTGTTAAAACAGTGCTGCAAAAAGCATCTGTTCCGGTCGTCCTTGATGCAGATGCATTAAATATCATTGCAGAGGACACAAGTGTTTTACTTTTGGCGCACACAGAACTTGTGATCACGCCGCATCTTGGTGAGATGAGCCGTCTGACCGGGGATTCCATTGCCTTTATCCAGACACGGCTGATTGATACTGCGGATAAGTTTGCAGGAAAATTTCATGTCACCTGTGTTCTGAAAGATGAACACACGGTCGTTGCCACTTCACATGGAAGGACTTATCTGAACCTCTCCGGAAATCATGGAATGGCAACGGCGGGAAGTGGGGATGTGCTGACCGGAATCATAGGATCACTTCTGGCCCAGAGGGCAGACACAGAGACTGCGGCCGCGCTTGGTGTTTATCTTCATGGACTTTCCGGAGATACTGCATTGAAAAAATGTGGTTTTCGTGGTATGATGGCAGGCGATGTTGTAAATGGTTTGAAAGATTTTCTGGCAGAAAATCAATTATAAAAAAGATTCATTACGATAGAAAGGTATGGATATAACATGAATAAACACAGCAGAGTGTGTGCGAATATAGATTTGAGTGCAATCATGCACAATATGGAAGCCATGCATCAGAACATTGATCCGAATACGAAAATTATGGCGGTGATCAAAGCAGATGGTTATGGTCATGGGGCTGTTCCTATTGCAAAGGAGATTGAACATTTAGATTATGTTTATGGGTATGCAGCTGCAACGGTTGAGGAAGGGATGATCCTTCGAAATAATGGAATCCAAAAACCGATTTTGATTCTTGGCTATATCTTCCCGGATCAGTATGAGGAAGTAATCCAGGCAGAAATCTGTCCAAGTGTTTTTACACTTGAGATGGCAAAAGAGCTTTCTGCTGCTGCCGAAAAAGTTGGAAAAGACTGCCGGATGCATTTTGCAGTGGATACCGGAATGAGCCGTATCGGGTATCAGGTGACAGAAGAAGCCGCAGATGAGATGGCGCAGATTGCAAAGCTTCCGCATATGATAGTGGAGGGGATTTTTACTCATTTTGCAAAAGCAGATGAGTATGATAAAACTTTCACAAAAGAACAGATTCAAAAATTCAGAAAAATGATTGCCATGATGGAAGACAGAGGTGTTTCGATTCCCGTCAAGCACTGTTCCAACAGCGCAGGAATAGCAGAAATCCGCGAGGCAAATATGGATATGGTAAGAGCGGGAATCACGTTGTATGGATTATGGCCATCGGAAGAAGTCGACCAGAATTCCCTTGATTTAAAACCGGTGATGGAATTGAAAACACATGTGGCTTACGTTAAGGATTTAGAGGCTGGAAGAGCGATCAGTTACGGTGGAACTTTCATCACAAAGCGCGACAGCCGCATCGCAACGATCCCGGTTGGTTATGCAGATGGATATTGCAGGGGACTTTCCAATACAGGAAGTGTCCTGATCCACGGAAAACGTGCGCCAATCTGCGGAAGAGTCTGTATGGATCAGTTCATGGTAGATGTGACGGATATTCCGGATGTGAAGATTGGGGATGAAGTGACACTGATCGGCAGGGATGGTGACGAAGTGATCACCATGGAAGAAGTCGGCAGCCTTTCCGGCAGATTTAATTATGAGTTTGTCTGCGTGCTTGGAAAACGCATTCCGCGTGTTTTTTATCGAGATGGAAAAAGAATTGCAAGCCAGGAATATTTTGACGAGGAATAGGCTGGAAAAATATTTTTGAAAACAGAATACGACCGTTAAATATGGAAATACTATCCGTAAGAAACAACAGTAGAGAGAATACTGAGTAAGATTATGGAGTGTAAAGCATATGTTAATTCGGCGTGGAGATATTTTTTATGCAGATTTAAGACCAGTGGTCGGTTCTGAGCAGGGTGGAGTCCGCCCGGTTCTTATTATACAGAATGATGTTGGAAACAGACACAGTCCTACGGTCATTTGTGCAGCAATCACTTCCCAGATGAACAAGGCAAAACTTCCAACCCATGTGGAGTTAGACTGCACCAAGTATGCACTGGTGAAGGATTCCGTTGTTTTACTGGAACAGTTGCGCACAATCGACAAGACGCGGCTGAAAGATAAAGTATGTCATCTTGACAATCAGATACTGATTAAAATTGATAAGGCATTGGAAATAAGCTTAGAGCTTCTTACATAACTTGACTATTCTGGAGCAAAATGGTATTATTTCAAATGTTTTAATACAATTTCGATATAAATTAGGAGGATTTATGGACGATGGTGGCAGTCCCACTACCGGGATGAAAAAGTTGAGTAACAGGCTTATGAAGCTGTTCGGAGTAGACACCGATGATGTGACAGAAGAAGAGATTATCTCAATGGTAAATGAAGGACATGAGCAGGGTGTCCTGCAGGCGAATGAAGCGGAGATGATCCATAATATTTTTGAATTTGGAGACAAAGATGCAAAGGATATTATGGTGCACCGCAAGAATATTATTGCCATTGATGGAACGATGACGTTCCTTGAAATGCTGGATTTCACGATTGAAAATAACTATTCGCGATATCCAGTATACATAGATGATATTGATAATATAATCGGAGTGCTTCATATTAAGGAGGTACTTGCACTGTGCCAGAAACAGGAGATTTATCACACGGCGATCAAAGATATTAAGGGATTGATCCGTGAGGTTGATTTTATTCCGGAAACGAGAAATATTAATACCTTATTTACGACGATGCAGAATGCCAAGACGCATATCGTCATCGTGGTGGATGAGTATGGACAGACTTCCGGGATTGTTGCAATGGAAGATATCCTTGAGGAGATCGTAGGAAACATCGAGGATGAACACGACCAGGAAGAAAAGATGATTGAGAAACTGCCAGATGGCAGTTATCTGATGGATGGTATGACTTCTGCTGAGGAGGCACTTGAAATTTTGAAAATTCATATTCCGGAGGAAGATGAATTTGAAACGTTAAATGGTATACTGATCTCTCTGTTAGACCGTATTCCAAATGATGATGAGAAGTTTGAGACAGATGCTTTCGGGTATCATTTCGAAGTTTTACAGGTGGAAAATAAGATGATCAAAAAAGTGAAGATTACAAAACTTGCCGAGGGCGTTTCCACAGATAAGGAAGAGAACTCTTGTCAGAAAGAAGAAACGGTGCTAGAATAATATTTCTGAGAGATTTTGTAATTGTGTGAGAAACACACAAAACATATAAAAAGTTTGACAGACGAAAATACAAGAAAAAGAGAGGATAAAGTTATGTCAGGACATTCAAAGTTTGCCAATATTAAACATAAGAAAGAAAAAAATGATGCTGCAAAAGGTAAAATCTTTACGATTATCGGTAGAGAAATCGCAGTTGCAGTAAAAGAGGGTGGCCCGGATCCATCCAATAACTTCAAACTTGCACAGGTGATCGCAAAGGCAAAGAGCAACAATATGCCAAACGATACGATTGAGCGTGGTATTAAGAAAGCTGCCGGTGATGGAAACTCCGTCAACTACGAATTCTGTACATATGAAGGATATGGACCAAGCGGAACAGCTATCATTGTAAAATGTTTAACAGATAACAAAAACCGTACTGCTGCAAATGTCAGAAATGCATTCACAAAAGGTCATGGAAGCATCGGTACACAGGGTTGTGTATCTTACATGTTCGATGAAAAAGGACAGATCATCATCGCAAAAGAAGACTGTGAGATGGATGCAGACGATCTTATGATGATCGCTTTAGATGCAGGCGCAGAAGATTTTAATGAGGAGGAGGACTGCTTTGAAGTATTGACATCTCCAGATGATTTTGAAGCTGTAAGAAGCGCATTGGAAGCTGAGAACATTCCAATGGCAGAAGCAGAAGTAACCATGATTCCTCAGAACTATGTAGAGTTATCTGCAGACGAAGATATCACAAACATCAACCGTATCTTAGATCTTTTGGATGATGATGATGATGTTCAGCAGGTTTACCACAACTGGGATGAATAAATAATATGAGACAGACTCTGTTTTTGGCGCAATCCAAGAACAGAGTTTTTTCATATGGGCACTTTTTTACAATAAAGTGGTAGAAATCCGGGGGAAAATGTTATATCATAAATAGTACAAGGATGATGAGGAGGTATAATTCATGAAGAGGATTCTTTTTGCAGCGTCTGAGTGCGTTCCGTTCATAAAAACAGGGGGACTTGCGGACGTGTGTGGTGCATTACCTAAGGAATTTTCAAAAGAGGAATGGGATGTCAGGGTAGTGATTCCAAATTATAGCTGTATTCCGGAAAAGTACAGAAGCCAGTTCCAGTATGTGACACATTTTTATATGTGTGCAGGAAATTATATCCAGAATAAATATGTTGGAATTTTAAAATATGAACTGGATGGGGTTACCTACTATTTTATTGATAATCAGGAATATTTTACCTGTGATACACCATATGGGGATATCCGTTATGACATTGAGAAGTTTGTTTTCTTCGATAAAGCTGTTTTATCCATGTTAAAACAGATCGATTTCCGTCCGGATCTGATCCACTGTCACGACTGGGAGACAGGTCTGATCCCGGTATATCTGAAAAATGAATTTCAGGCAGACTCTTTTTACTGGGGGATGAAATCAATCATTACCATACATAATTTGAAGTTCCAGGGTGTATGGGATGTGAAGACGATGAAGGGGCTGACAGGATTTTCAGCAGATTTGTTTGCACCGGATAAACTGGAATTTCATAAGGATGCCAACATGTTAAAGGGTGGTTTGGTATATGCAGATTATATTACAACTGTAAGTGATTCTTATGCACAGGAGATCCAGACTGATTACTATGGCGAGGGGCTGGATGGACTGCTTGCCGCCAGACACTTTGATATGCAGGGCATTGTAAACGGTATTGATTACAAAACATATGATCCGGAGACAGACCCGAAAATTTATACCAACTATAACGCATCAAACTTCCGTAAGAAGAAGGTCAATAATAAATTAAAATTACAGGAGGAACTGGATCTGACTGTCGATAAGAAGAAGTTCATGATCGGACTGATCTCAAGACTCACCGATCAGAAAGGTCTGGATCTGATCAATTATGTGATTGACCGCCTGGTGGATGATTTCACACAGATTGTTGTGATTGGAACCGGCGATCCACAGTATGAAAACATGTTCCGCCATTATGCATGGAAATACGGAGACAGAGTTTCTGCCAATATCTGTTATTCTGATGACCTGGCTCACAAACTTTACGCCGCTGCGGATGCATTTTTAATGCCATCCCGCTTTGAACCATGTGGACTGACGCAGCTGATCTCTTTCCGTTACGGTACGGTTCCAATCGTCCGTGAGACCGGAGGACTTAAGGATACAGTCAGACCATATAACGAATACGAAAATACCGGTGATGGATTCTCTTTTGCAAATTATAATGGGGAAGAGATGCTCGGTGTTGTCAATTATGCAAAGCATATTTATTTTGATAAGAAAAAACAGTGGAATCAGATTGTTGAACGGGGCATGGCAAACGATTATTCATGGAAGTCTTCCAAAGGAAAATACGAAGGGCTTTATAATTATCTGCTTGGATATACTGTATAAAATAAAAAGAATCTCCAATACTAAAGAACAGGGTAGAAAAATCTATCCTGTTTTTTCAGTCTTATGAGGGAAGGGAGATTGTATGGCAGAAAAAAATGAGAAAGAGAAGGCTGTGAATGAGCAGATCAGGGATTTTGGTCAGGTGGAGTTAGAGCATGGGGAAGACAGGATCTCCATGTTGACGATCATAGGAGAGATTGAGGGGCATGAGTGCCTTCCGGCGGCGACAAAGACGACAAAGTATGAGCATGTGCTTCCAAAACTCGCGGAGGTGGAGGAAAATAAAAATGTGGATGGATTACTGCTTTTGTTAAACACGGTAGGCGGGGATGTGGAGAGTGGACTAGCCATTGCAGAGATGGTGGCATCCATTGATAAGCCAACGGTTTCACTGGTACTCGGTGGCAGCCATTCCATCGGCGTGCCGCTGGCAGTCTCCACGGACTATTCTTTTATCGTGCCATCCGGTACGATGGTGATCCACCCGGTGCGGATGAATGGAACTGTGATCGGGGCGCAGCCAACGTATGATTATTTTAAGCAGATGCAGGATCGTATTTTAAAATTTGTTGTGCAGCATTCCAAAGCAGAACAGAACCGGCTGGAGGAGCTTATGATGAATACGGGAATCCTCACAAAAGACCTTGGGACGATCCTGGTTGGAGGACAGGCGGTCGAGGAAGGACTCATTGATTCTATCGGTGGGATCCATGAGGCATTTGCAAAATTGCATCAGCTCATACATGAGGCAAAATCTTGTGGCAAAAAAAGCTTTTAATGACAATCAAAATGAAATATGGTATACTTAAAAAGTATGAAAATCGGTGACTTATGGAAAAAACTGATATTTTTTAGAAAATATGAGATACGATACAGCGGAGGAAAAAGCTTATGACTTTATTACAGGCGGTCTTGATGGGGATCATACAGGGATTGACAGAGTTCCTTCCGGTCAGCAGTTCCGGACATCTTGCACTTTTTAAAATCCTGTTCCATGTTGAGACGGATACAGGAATGTTATTTGATGTTTTGCTGCATGTTGGAACTCTGATCGCGATCTGCGCAGTTTATTATAAAGATATCGTCAGGCTTTTTGTGGAGGGAATCTGTATCGTGAGAGATGTGCTGATCAATTTTGCAGCACTTATAAAAAACCTTTTTCTATCGATCCGTGACAGAGGAAAAGATCATGTTGATTACAGTCCGTACCGCAGAATTGTAAACAGCAGTTACCGCAAGTTTGTGGTGCTGATCCTGGTATCAACCATTCCGACCGGAATCATTGGTTTTGTTGGAAAAGACGTGGTAGAGCAGGCATCAGAACTTCTGATCGTGCCGGGCATCTGTCTGATCGCAACCGCAATCCTGCTCTTTATCGCAGACCGCTGCAAGGGCGGAGACAAGCTTCCGAAGGACATTACATACACCAATGCGTTTGTCGTTGGTATTGCTCAGGGCGTGGCAACTTTGCCGGGATTATCCCGCAGCGGAACAACGATCACAGCATGTCTGCTCAGCGGATTTAACCGCAAGTTTGCAGTGAAATATTCGTTTATTATGTCGATACCGGCGATTTTAGGTGCCATGGTGTTAGAGTTAAAAGATTTTGCAGACCTGTCCGTGAGCGGCATGGATATCACCTGCTATATTGTTGGTATGGTGATTGCTGCAGTGATCGGATATATCTGTATTAAAACAATGCTTGTCATTGTGCGCAATCGGAAATTCCGTGTTTTTGCAGTTTATTGTCTGATTGTCGGACTGCTCTCAATCGGCGGATTTTTCTATACATTATAGGAGATATTTTTTGGAGGTAATATTTTGGCAACAGGGAAAAGAAAGAGTTCCTCTGGCAGAAAAACTTCTGGCAGAAAAACGAATTCAGGACGTAAGAAGAATGATATACAGCAGGAGAGCTTTACAGAGGAAGTGATTCTGTGGGTGATCCTTGCAATCTCCATTTTACTTTTTATCAGTAATTTTGGAATCGGCGGGGCAATTGGAAATGCTGTCAGCAGTTTCTTTTTTGGTGTATTTGGTTTGATCGCATATATTTTTCCGGTTGTTTTGGTGATCGGTACTTTTTTTGCGGCGTCCAATAAAGGCAATCGGATCGCAACGGTAAAAATTGCTGCGGCTGTCTTTTTTGTGCTGTTTTTATGTATGTTTATCGAGATCGTGCGCTGTGGCGCGGAAGTTGCCGGAGCGGCAGGTGCCTATCAGTATTGTTCGGTACATAAAATTGGCGGAGGATTTTTAGGTGGTCTTCTTGCCGGGATTTTTTGTCCAAATTTTGGACTCCTCGGTTCTTATGTGATCGATGTTGTGGCAATGATTATCTGTCTGGTGCTGATCACAGAACGTTCCGCATTGAAGGGTGTGCAGAAAGGCAGCCGTAAAGTTTATGAAACGGCAAAAGAGAGCAATGAACGTCATCGTGAACTTGCAGAACAGCGACGTGAGGAACGTGAGCTGCGCCGCATGGACCGCAAGGTGGAAGGCGTGGCAGTCGACACAAGAGTTCTTCCGGACAGGAAGGCAGAGCCTATGGGTTCGGATGAAGTCAGTGAAATTAATATTGACAAACTTTTGGAGCAGTCGAACACCAATCTGCCGGAAATCAAAGAGGAGAAGCATGTGACACTCACAGCCGGAGGCGCAGAATATCAAAAACTTCCTGCTATGGAACCGGAGACGGAACCGTATGTTGCTCCGTCCGCATTTTCTGAGGAAGCGTTTGAGGCAAAAGAGCTGGAAGAGGATGCATCAATCTTTCACTCAGAGCCGGCATATCAGGAGAGTATCCATACAGAGCCGGCTTATGAAGAACATCATCCAGTAGAAGAATCTATTCCGTATGATGCCGCAGAAAAACCGGAAGAGCCGCATGCGAGAGCAGAAAAAGTAGAGCTTCATTCAGAAAGAACCGAAAAACCGAAGAAAAATGTTAAGGCTACGGAGGAAGATATTCAAAATGATGTCTCATCCATCGAGGAAGAGATCCATCTGGAGGCACAGAAGGAAAGAAAGTATGTGTTCCCACCAGTATCATTGTTAAAACCGCCAGGCAATAAGCAGGGTGATTCCAAACAGCATCTTCAGGAGACCGCGCAGAAATTACAGCAGACATTAAAGAACTTCGGCGTAAACGTTACAATCACGAATATCAGCTGCGGACCATCGGTCACACGTTATGAGATCCAGCCGGAAATGGGTGTTAAAGTAAGTAAAATCGTGAATCTGGCAGATGATATCAAACTGAATCTCGCAGCTGCTGACATCCGAATCGAGGCACCAATCCCGGGAAAGGCAGCAGTTGGAATCGAAGTTCCGAACAAAGAGACACTGATGGTTTCTTTCCGTGAACTTGTGGATTCGCCGGAATTTAAAAATCATCCATCCAACATTTCTTTCTGCGTCGGAAAAGATATTGGAGGAAATGTAACGGTTGCAGATATTGCAAAAATGCCTCATTTACTGATTGCCGGTGCAACAGGTTCCGGTAAATCTGTCTGTATCAACACGATTATTATGAGTATTTTATACAAAGCAGATCCGAAAGATGTAAAACTGATCATGGTCGATCCAAAGGTGGTCGAACTTAGTATTTATAACGGAATTCCACACTTACTGATTCCGGTTGTGACAGATCCGAAAAAAGCGGCAGGTGCGCTTCACTGGGCAGTCGCAGAGATGACTGACCGTTATCAGAAGTTTGCAGAGGCAAATGTCCGTGACTTAAAAGGCTATAATGCCAAAATCGATGATCTGCCGGATGGGGAGGACAAGCCGGAAAAATTACCACAGATCGTGATCATTGTAGACGAGCTGGCAGATTTAATGATGGTTGCGGCGAGCGATGTGGAGGAATCTATCTGTCGTCTGGCACAGCTTGCAAGAGCGTGTGGAATCCATCTGATCATCGCAACACAGCGTCCGTCTGTCAATGTCATTACCGGACTGATCAAGGCGAATATGCCAAGCCGGATCGCCTTTGCGGTGACATCCGGAATTGATTCGAGAACCATTCTTGATATGAACGGTGCAGAAAAACTGCTCGGAAAAGGTGACATGTTATTTAATCCTCAGGGCGTACCGAAACCACTGCGTGTTCAGGGTGCATTTGTATCGGATAAAGAAGTATCGGATGTCGTCGCTTACATAAAAGAAGAAAACGGACAGGTGAGTTACAATTCATCTGTGGAAGAGCAGATGAACAGCATCGAATCCGGGAATACGACAGTAAGCATTGACTCAGGACAGACCGGGGACGGAAGAGATCCTTATTTTGCAGATGCAGCAAAACTTCTGATCGACAAAGAAAAGGGTTCGATCGGAATGCTGCAACGGTATTTTAAGGTCGGCTTTAACCGCGCAGCAAGGATTATGGATCAGTTGGAGGAAGCCGGAATTGTCGGACCGGAGGAAGGTACAAAACCAAGAAAAGTACTGATGTCGCCGGAACAATTTGAGCAGTATGAAGAAGAATATCTGTAATTGATATTTGCTTATCAATAAGACTTGTATTATAATATCAACTTATAAGTCCTGTGTAGGACAAATACAATATGCGAAAGAGAATCGCAGGAATGGAGTTTTGGAATGAAAAGTGATATTCAGATTGCACAGGAAGCAGAAATGCTCCCAATCAAAGAAGTAGCAGAAAAGCTTGGAATCGGAGAGGATGACCTCGAATTATACGGAAAATACAAAGCTAAATTATCCGATGAACTGATCGAGCGCGTGAAAGATCAGCCGGATGGAAAGCTGATTCTTGTGACAGCAATCAATCCAACTCCGGCTGGAGAGGGAAAAACAACGACAAGTGTCGGACTTGGACAGGCATTTGGCCGTTTGGGAAAAAAGGCAGTGATCGCATTGCGTGAACCATCTTTAGGACCATGTTTTGGTATCAAGGGAGGCGCCGCAGGAGGCGGTTATGCCCAGGTCGTTCCGATGGAAGACTTAAATCTTCATTTTACAGGAGATTTCCATGCGATTACTTCTGCAAATAA
>ERZ1108170.384-NODE-384-length-36615-cov-5.438594_pt1 | contig 36615 bp, 37 predicted proteins | sample MGYA00403705_ERZ1108170 | MGnify/ENA primary metagenome ERZ1108170 (study PRJEB35170, sample SAMEA104062422) | human gut metagenome | biome: human gut; feature: human-associated habitat; material: faeces | place: Denmark | collected 2012-06-15 ...
GCCCTGTGGGGCTGGCTGATGACAGAAAACCAGTCAATCTGATGACAGTTCATGTAAGCAAATCCGTGACAGTTCATGAGGTCAGTAACAAGTAAGAGGTATGCAGGAAATACAAACAAATTTTCCTGAGTCATTAATGAGAAGCCAGGAAAGACTTAATCATGAGTACCAAAAATCGTGTATTGATATTTTTAAGCAAGGAAAAATGCTGGAGCAGAAATATCAATATGAGCAGGCGCAGCAACAGTTAAAAATACAGTATGCGAATTACATGGCGTTGATGTCCTGTACAGTGTATCAGGATTCAATGGGGAAAATGATATTTTCGGTCTGTGATGAAAATGGAACAACGCTTAAATCAAAGGTTTTACTCAATGTGCAAAATTACAAGGCAAAACAGTTTGTTTCATTTTCGCCAGAGCTACATATAGTTTTTGAAGTTTCATGGGGGGAACGGGAGAGTGAGTGTATAAAATTTAAGAATTTTGAATACGGTGTTGAAACTCAAAAGTTTTTGAAGGCGTTAAAAGCCAGAGGTGTATTCTTTTTGGTTGCCAGCAGAGTGGAGAAAAAAGCGTCTGAGGCATTGATTGCGTATTCTGCTAATATTGCAGAAACCTATGAAATCCCATATTACCATGGATGGAATTGTATGTCTGACGGTAAGTGGCATTTTGCAAAAGATAGCGAAATGATTATGCAGGAGGTGGAAAGAAATGCAATCTGAAATATCTATTGTACTTTTGATTTTGAAATCATTGGGAGCAAATTACCCTGTATTGAAATCGGCGGGATACGAAATAACAAAAGTTCCAGTATTGGTAGTAGAAAATGGTCAGGCACGAAATGTTATCAAAATATTGACAAATTATCGTACGGTATATTTACCGGATAAAGCGTCTGTTTCGTGTGTAGATGACAAATTAAAAAATACTAACTCGGAGTATGTCTTTGTTTTATATCACAAGACGAGAAAAATGAGAGAAATATTAGCGCATTTGGTTTCGACGGTAAAAACTGGCTGTGTGGATGATGGTGTTGTTCATGCAGTTCCTATTGTAATTTCAGAAGAATCATTTCAGGCAGAAAACATGGAAGATTTTTTTGTAATCCATATGGAAGAAAAAAACAATAATGTTGAGTTGCGTGTGGATGAGGTGGTGCCAGATGATGATCAATTAAGTGTCGTGCAAGACAAGATAGGTATGCTTGGTCTAAATGTCAGGGTGCCAGAAGAACAGATTTTGTTGGCAGCAACATGTTTTTTATATCCAGCACTAAAAAAGAATGGGAAACTTAATCTGTATGAGATATTATTCAAAAAATCGGCTGAATTGGTTCGACGCGATGAAGATAATCGGGATACGGGAAATATTGCAAAAATATTTATTGATGAACTGTATGCATGGCAGGAAAACACACATTTTTCGGAACTGTACAAATTGCCTGAGATAAATATGCAGACGGAAGAAAAGCTGGATCAGGTAATGTTGTATGATGAAAAATTTGTATATATGCGTGAAAAAATTTTTAAGTTGGTTTGTAATCAACTGTTAAGATTTTTTTCGTTGGATGTAATCAAAAAGTCATTGGTTGATGCTGGAATATTATATCCGGAAAGTTCCCGCACTTTTACACGCAAAGTGAACTATTACAATTTGATTGGAGAATACAAAAGAGTACGAATGTTTTGTATACAAAGAACAGAAATCAATCGATTGGGAGAGATGGATTTTGTTGATTTATGTCTTGATGAAAGGAGAAGAGATTTATGATCATTGAGTTGGGAAAGTATAAAGATAAAGTTGTGAAATATGATTTAGACGGTTCGATGAATGGTCATATTTTGATTAATGGAAAATCGGGAAGTGGAAAGACTGTACAAGCTCAGAAAATTATGCTTGAAATTGTTAAACAAGGTGGCACAGTGTTAGCTTTTGATATACATCAAACTCTTTCCGAAAATCAAATTTTGGAGAAATATCAGACAGATTTTATGAAATACACCAATAATCTTAATGTGTATCATGATGGAATTGTATGTGATCTCTTGGAACCGATGGTTTATCCTGATGGAGAAAAAGAGTATGTGCAGGACGCGATAAGTGCAATTACAGATGTGATTAGCAGAACTTTTAGCTTAAAGTGTCGTCAACAGGCAACGTTGAGACAGGCAATCAATTGTGTTGTAGAAAATGAAGGCTATGAAAAAAAAGGATTTACAGCTATTGGTGAAGAATTAGCGAGTATGGAAAACCAGGTAGCAGAAGGGTTGAGAGAAAAATTGTACGCACTTTTTGTGCACAATATTTTTCGACCTGGTAAGTGGATGGTTGAAGAAAATAAAATTAATATTGTAAGGCTGGGAAAATTTGATTTGAAAACGCAGGAGTTAGTGGCGGAAATTCTTTTGGCATATATATGGAGGCTGGCAAATGTTAATTATTTTACAGAAAACGGTTTATATATTTTTGTCGATGAATGTCAGGATATGCATTCAGGAAAAGACAGTGCGTTAGCGCAAATTCTTTCCGAAGGTAGAAAATTTAATGCAAACCTTCTGTTAGCGACACAGCAGATAGAACAAGGGAGTTCGTCGATTGTACAGCAGCGATTGGCTCAATGTGGATTAATTTTATATTTTCAGCCCAACATAAATCAAGCAGCTACAGTTGCTAAAAGGATCAGCATGAATGATGGAGAAGGGTGGAGAAATGTTTTGAAGACATTGAAACGAGGAGAGTTTGTAGCGGCAGGAGATTTGATAGTAGATGGAAAGCTAATCGATAGACCGCTTAAAGTTTCAGCATATGAGGAAGACTGAAAACAGATAAAAAGTGAGGGAGGAAGAACATATGTTACTGACAGTAAAAGATTTGGTTCAACTTTTAAAAATTGGGCGGGACACAGCATATGCACTCATGCATTCGTCTGCCTTTCCATCCATGAAAATTGGTGGAAGATATTATGTGACGCAAGAGGAGTTACAGAAATGGCTCGACAAGCAAGCGTACAAATGTTTTGAACTGTAATTGGATGCCGGGATTGTTTCCCGGCATTCATTTTTCCAGGAAAGAGAGGATTGAAATGGAACAAAAGAGAAATGCAAAAGGTGAGGGCAGCTTTAAGATCAACAAAGATGGAACAGTAACACATCGGAAAAGCGTAGGATATAAAGCAAACGGACAGCGGAAAATTTTGACGGTCACAGCAGCTAATAAAACTGCCTGTATCCGTGAAATGAAGAAAAAGGAAAGTCAGTGGGAGAAACAGAAAAATGCAGAACAGATCATGGGAGGAACCACGGTTGTTGAGTTGTGTTATTTACATTTAAAATATCAGACAGAGCAAAAAGAACTACGTCCAAAATCGATCGACAGAAGAGAGTGTACGATTGACAGGCATATTGATGGATATACGCTTGGGCGTATGCAGGTACAGGCTGTAAAAGTGGCTGATATTGATAACCATATTACAGAATTGATCCGGGAAGAGAAACTTTCTGCGTCGTCGATAGAAAAAGTGGTGGATGTGTTGAATGCAGCATATAACTGGGCGATGGTGAGAGGGGAATTAGAAAAAAATCCGGTAGCTCCAATCAAACCAACGTTAGTGAAACGTATTCAGAGATTACAGCAGAAAAGCGCAAATGAAGCAGACGTAGATGTATTGTCAGTGGAAGAAGAAAAGAAATTTTGCAGTGAGGCACTTAGTGTTCACGAAAGTACAGGTAAATATAGATATGCCGCTGGACTATACGGAATGCTGTTATTACATACAGGTATGCGCTGTGGGGAAATGCTGGCACTACGCTGGAGAGATGTTGATTTTGAACATGGTTTTCTGACAATTGAAAAAAGCAGATCTGTTGCAAAAAATCGTGATAGCAACGATGATAAAAAATATGTGATCGTAGAAGGACCGACAAAAAATGTTAAAGCGCGAAAAATAAAACTCAAAAAGGAAGCGATTGATATTTTAAGACTGATAAAGATTCATGCTGTAAATGCCGGGGGACAGGATGATCTGATTGTTACAACGAATACAGGTCAGCCCAATACGGCTACAAATCTGGAGCATAGAATGATTACAATCTTTAAAAATGCAGGATTATCAGATTTATCAGGTGGGTTACATATTTTTCGGAGAACATTTGCAACACGAATGTACGAAAATGGCGCCAGGGTAAAGGAGATTGCGGCATATATTGGCGATCTGGAATCGACTACGGAGAGATATTATATTGCAGTGCGAAAGAAAATAATGGATGGGGATAATGTGAATCAGGTTGTTATGCTGCCAAGAGAGATGAAAGATATGAAATCACAAGAAGAATAAAAATGGATAGCCCGGTATGGAGAAAATGTTCCACCGGGCTATCTGCTATTGAAAATGTTGATGGTGTGTTTTGGTAACCGCAATATTTGTTGTAAAAAAAAGTCTTAATAGTTATAATAAAAATGATATATTTTTATAGAAATATCAAAGAAACCCCAAGGGGGAAAAAGCGTGTATATTAAATCATTATCTTTAAAAAACTATAGATGCTATGAGCAAATAGATGTGGAATTTAATTCGGAGTATACAGTGTTGGTGGGAGTAAATGGAGCCGGAAAATCGACCATTTTAGATGCGCTGGCGACTGCATTAGGAAGTTATATTGCGGGATTTGATGGAATTGCATCAAATGGGATAACGAGAGATGATGCACACAGAAAGATGTATGAACTTGGAAGCAGGGTAGATTCGGAAGAACAATACCCGGTTGAGATATCTGCAAAATGTTTGATTGATGAGCAGGAAATTTTATGGAAGAGAAGTCTGCATTCAAACGACGGAAGAACCCATATCAGGGATGCTAAAAAAATCATGGATTATGGAATGCTTTTACAGAATAAGGTTCGTGCAGGGGATAAAAGTGCGATATTACCATTGATTGCTTATTATGGTACAGGAAGACTATATATGCAGAAACGGCAGAAACGGAAAACGGATGATGAGACACGTTTTACGAGAACAACAGGATATATAGGCTGTTTGGATTCTGCGTCAAATGATAAACTAATGATGAGATGGTTTAAGCAGATGACGGAGATACAAATTCAGGAAGGGGTAAAAATTCCTGAGTTGGAAGTTGTAAAGCATGCTATGGGAAAGTGTTTTTCCGGTGCGGAGAATACAGAGGATATTGCGCAGTTCGAATATAAGATGAAAACGCAGGAAATTGAAATCACTTATCAAAAAAATGGTAAAAAGGAAAAAATGCCAATGAGGATGTTAAGTGATGGATTAAAAATTACAATTAGTATGGTAGCAGATATTGCGTATCGAATGGCAGTTTTGAATCCGCAGCTACTGGATCATATATTAGATGAAACTCTGGGGATTGTTTTGATTGACGAAGTGGATATGCATTTACATCCGGAATGGCAGAAAAGAATCATGGCAGATTTGCATTATATTTTTCCCAAAGTGCAATTTATTGTGACAACTCATTCACCAAGTGTGCTGGCTAATGTGACGAGGGAGCATATTTTACTTTTGGAAGAATGATATGCAAGAGTATCCGGAGTATGTAGGCATCCTGCGTTGGTATGTAAAAAACAAATTAGAAGGTGTGGATAATGGTAGAGAGGTTAAAGTATGGAATTAAGACGAAATATGTATAAGAAGCTGTTGGCATGGAAGAATGAGAATACAGGACGTGTTCTTGAATTACAGGGAGCCAGACAAGTTGGAAAGACGTACATACTGAAAAAGTTTGGAAAAGAAAACTTTTCTAAAATGGTCTATATTAATATGGCAGAAAATACAGGAAAAAATTTTTTGCGTTGTATTTCTATTGCAATGGAATGGGAACCGGGAAAACCGATGGAAGAAACACCTGTCCGTAAGGCATTGGAATTGTATGATGAAACATTTAAAGATAATAAAGATACGGTAGTGATTATAGATGAGATACAGGAATCTGCGGAGATTTATAACCAAATCCGTACTTTAGCCAGAGAATTTCAGGCTTATGTGATAGTCACGGGAAGTTATCTGGGAAGAACTATGGAACCTGATTTCTTTCTGCCGGCAGGCGATATGGATCATATGGTTATGGAATCAATGACATTTGATGAATTTCTGGATGTTTTTGATGAGCGGGAACTGTATGAGAAGATAGATCTTTATGGAAAAGGAAGAGCAGAAGATTACAAAAAACTCATGGAATATTATTGGATCTATCAGAAAATAGGTGGATATCCGGCAGTTGTAGTATGTTATGCAGAATACAGGGATCTAAATAAGTGCATGGGATTAATTGGTGACTTGATAAATGTTTTTGCGGATGAATCCAAAAGATATTTTGAGGATATTATTGATATAAATATGTTTCAAAAGCTCTTTAATGCAATTGCGCTGCTTATGATGCAGGAAAAACAGGGTATTCGGGATTTGACTGCGGAACTGAGTAAAATTGCTTATCAAGAGGAGAGTGGACGGACTACCAAGAAAATGATTAATCATGCGATCAGCTGGCTGCAGGAGTCTCATATCATTGGATATGCGTCTAAGGCAGTGGATTGTGATTATAAGCAGATAAAGGATAACAGCCGTTACTATTTTCTTGATATGGGAATTGCATATTACTTTCTTAGCAGAACCGGAGCACCGTATGATGTGATAAAAGGTTTGCTTGCAGAGAATTTTGTGTATTTAGTTCTTAGACGAAGAATCGAAAATACACATGAGATTGCCGGACTTGTGCCGTGGTTTGCTTCTTATGAAAAGATAAAAGGTGAACTTGATTTTTATGTAAGAAGCCTTGTGGACTATAAGAACTACGGAATTGAAGTGAAAAGCACAGATGCGTCTGCTAAAACAGCGAGAAAATTGTTGGAAGATGGAAAGTTGGATTATCTGTACTTACTTAAAGGTGAAACAATGGGTGGTATTGCTGATGGAAGAATATTTACGGTACAGTTGTGCCTGGCGGATCGGATAGCTTTTGAGTAGAGAACTTCTTTTTTCTTGTAATAGAAGGATATACTGCATATAATAGAATTAGAAAGGGAGTGATATATCATGGCACCATTAGCAGCAGTAGACACAACAGAGAATAATCACACATATGACTATACGGAGAAAGAAGCTTTTGATGCACTCTATCAAGAATTGGCAAAAGGAGTGCAGAGCATGAAAAATGGTGAGGTATACACTATTGAAGAAGCTTGGGAGGAAATCGACAAGATATAGTATATGCACAAAACTAAAAAATATAAAATTGTCTTGTCGAAGGATGCTTTGCAAGATATTAAAAATACGAAGACTTATATATTGCAGACTTTTATGTACAGGGAGTATGCAGAAAATTTCTCCAAGGGAATAAAGTCCGCAATCAAAGCATTGGATCCTTTTGCTGAAGGATATGAAAAAACTGGATACAATATTGAAGGATTAGAAATTTATTACAAGCCATACAGTACATATTTGATTTTTTTCGTGGTTGAAGATGCAACGGTAACTGTTATCAGGGTATTGAAAGATAGGATGTATTGGCAGGCTATCATAAATCGAATGAAGAGAATAAATAGGTAATTTTAAGAGAGAATGTAGTTATTGAATAATATATTGAAAATGCGGATATAAATGAGTCATGGAAAATACCGAGATTAAACGAGCAAGCGTAACTCCATATAAGGCATTAACTGAGTCTGAACTGTTAGAAAAGCTGGAGAAATCCCGTGAACACGCCGAACAGGGAATGTTTAGGGATGCTGACGAGGTTTCTCATGATATGAGGGCAAAGTATGGATTATAGGCGGATAGGTCAATCCATAGGTCAATTTTCCCCATCCCACCTTTACAACCCCTGATTTTACAGGCAGAACACCCCCTGACATTACGGACTCTGACTCCGTCATTTCAAGGTTCGAATCCTTGTAGCCCTGCTAATGAGACCTCAGCAGTGAGAACTGCTGAGGTTATTTTTTTGCCCGGAGGGCGTAGAGAATAGCGTTCGCTGACAGAAAATTTCGAAAATCCCTACCATAACTCTCTGAAATGTGGTAGCATAACAAAAGAACAGAACTAGAAAAGCAGTCAGAAAAATTTAAAATACCAGAAATCGAGGCATTTTATGTATAGTTTTAACAGCCGTGTGCGTTACAGTGAAGTAAATAGCGAAAAGGAACTGACATTGCCGTCTTTGTTAGATTATCTGCAGGATTGTTGTACGTTTGAATCAGAGGACTTTGACGTTGGTGTAGATTATCTTGCAAAAGAACAGGTGGCATGGATGTTATCTTCCTGGGAGATCAAAGTTTACAGATATCCGCAGATGGGGCAGCATATCAAGGTCAGTACATGGCCATATGCATTTCACGGATTTTATGGATATCGTAATTTCCGGATAGAGGGAGAAAATGGCGAGATATTTGCGGAGGCAAATTCTGTATGGGTATTTATGGATACGGAGAAAATGCGTCCCACACGGGTATCGGAACGCATGCAGGAAGTTTATATACCAGAGATCAAGGACGAGATACCGGGGGAATGGGCAGATCGCAAGATCAGTTTACCGAATGATGCAGCGCAAAAAAGCGTAGAAAAGGAACCGGTGCGTGTTTCCCGTTTTTACATTGATACGAACCATCATATGAATAATGGAAAATACATTCTGGTAGCGGAGGAATACCTGCCGGAAAATGTTTTGGTCTGTGGGCTTCGTGCAGAGTATCGTAAAGCTGCAATGTTAGGAGATATGCTGTATCCTGTTGTCACGACAGAGGCGGAGCAGATCACAGTTACTTTGGCGGATGAAAAAGGTGCACCATATGCTATCATCTGCTTTCGGATTCAGAAAAAAGAAAGGCAATCATAAAAATGCGATTAGGTGAATATCAGAAACTTGTTGTGATAAAAAAAGTAGAATTTGGCGTTTATCTTGCAGAGCATATGGAGGATGAAACACGTGTGTTACTGCCGGAAAAACAGGTGCCAGAAGGAACGAAAATCGGGGATGAAATCAAGGTGTTTTTATATAAAGATTCTAAGGACCGGCTTATCGCGACGACAAACACACCGAAGCTGACGTTGGGCGGACTTGCAGTGCTGACTGTAAAAGAGGTTGGAAAGATTGGCGCATTCCTTGACTGGGGACTGGAAAAAGACCTGTTTCTTCCATATAAAGAGATGACGGTTAAGGTTCAACCGGAGGATGAGGTTTTAGTGACATTATACATTGACAAGAGCAGACGTCTGTGTGCAAGCATGAAACATTTGTATGATCTCCTGTCGTTAGAATCACCATATCATACCGGCGATATTGTAAATGGTCGTGTTTATGAGTTCAGTGACAATTTTGGAACATTTGTTGCAGTGGATGATAAGTATTCTGCAATGCTGCCATCGTTTGAAGATCACAGTATGCTCCGTATCGGTGATGTGATCGAGGCAACCGTGACGAATGTAAAGCCGGATGGAAAGTTAGATATTACCATGCGCCAGAAAGCTTATCTTCAGATGGATGCAGATGCCGAAAAGGTAATGCAGGTTATTGAGGAATTTGCAGGTGTACTTCCATTTACGGATAAGTCTTCTCCGGAAGTTATCAAAAGAGAGACAGGACTCAGCAAGAATGCATTCAAGAGAGCAGTTGGAAGACTATACAAAGAACGCCGGATTGAGATCAAAGAAAAGTCGATTCGTAAAATTGATTAATTCTATAGCATATGCTATGATAGGAAAAAATTGACAGAAAGAAGGAAAATATTATGAAAAAAGTCATCAGTACAGACAAGGCACCAGCAGCAATCGGACCTTATTCACAGGCAATCGAAGTAAACGGAATGGTTTATACATCAGGTATTATTCCAGTTGTACCGGAAACCGGTGAAATCCCGGAAGGCTCCGTGGCACAGGCAAAACAGGCTCTGACCAACCTTTCTAATCTGTTAGAAGCAGCTGGAACCAGTATGGCAAACGTTGTTAAAACAACAGTATTTATCAAAGAGATGAACGACTTCGGGGCAATCAATGAAGTATATGCAACATTTTTTGACGGAGCATTCCCATCCAGAAGTTGTGTGGAAGTTGCGCGTCTACCAAAAGATGTCATGCTTGAGATTGAAGCTATCGCTGTAAAATAAGGACAATAGATTGCATAAGCGGATCAACAATAAAAATCCCGGTGCAAATGGATCATAAACCATTTACACCGGGATTTTTATTGTCCTGCCGGCACAACATATAATCGATAATCTGTCCTATTTAAATATAGACGTCAATATTTCCACCAAGTCCAGGGGTTACGGAACGCTCCATCATCTGGACCATAGCGGTGCCCATCTCCTGTGTCATATCAAGCTGCTGGCTTAATAATTCAGTTGAAACCGCATAGGAAAGACTGGTCTGGCTGACAGAAGAACCTGCGTCGTAGGACTGTAATGTACTAAGTGCCGGTGTCATACCTGAAATATCCATGCTGTACCTCCTAAAAACTAATGATAACATTATTATGACAAGAAAAAACATAAAATACAAGTCCTTTTTATTGTTTTAATGAAAAATTGAATAAAAAGCAATGTAATATTTTAGTAAAATTCACGGTTAATACAGGTTGACATGGAAAAATGCCTTTGCTATAATAAACACGTAACAAATGTAACAAATTCGTAATAAACGATGAAAAACATGAGAACTCAGTTGGAGGTTTTTCGTAAATGAAGAAGAGAATGGTAAGAATTACAGGCTGTCTTTTAGCAGGGGCATTGTCAATGGGCAGTTTTGGATTAAATACATATGCAGCTCCGGTCGCAGGTGTTTCAAGCGTGACTGCAGTTGAAATGGCAGAGGGACAGACTCCGGCAGCAGGTATTTCACAGGCATTGGCACAGTGCCTTGCAGACAGCAATGATGCAGCAACCCAGGCAGCAGCAAAGCAGGCAGAGCAGGTTAGTGAGAATGATACACCGGTTGTTTCTTCGGAATATACAGATATCGCAATCGCACAGGTTGATAATTATGTAAATGTCCGTTCCGAACCGAATACAGACAGTGAGGTACTTGGTAAGCTGTATAATAATTCCGCAGGAACAATCCTTGAGACTACAGATAATGGCTGGTACCGTATTAAATCCGGTAGTGTTGACGGATATGTAAAATGCGAATATGTAGTACCGAATGATGAAGAACTGGCAAAGAAAGTCAGCACGAAATATGCAAAGGTTAATACCACAACACTTCATGTAAGAACAGAGCCGTCCACAGATGCAAAAGTATTAACGCAGGTGCCGGTTGGTGATGACCTGGTTGTTATCGATGATGAATCAGTTGAAGACTGGGTAAAGGTAACAACAGAAGAGGGTGACGGCTGGGTACATAAAGATTATGTTGATTTCAACATTGATTTTGTACAGGCAGAGTCAAAAGAGGAAGAAAAGGCAAGACTTGCAAAAGAGGAAGCAGAGCGTGAGGCAGCTGATGCAGCCGCAAATGCAGCGAGAAAGAAAGCTGACAGTAAGTCTTCTTCAAAGAGTTCCGGAAGTTCAAAAAGTTATGCGTCAGCAGGAAGTTCTAACGGACAGGCAGTTGCAAGCTATGCGTCACAGTTTATCGGCAATCCGTATGTATACGGTGGAACCAGTCTGACAAACGGTGCAGATTGCTCTGGTTTTGTTATGAGCGTATATGCAGCATTTGGTGTGGGTCTTCCACATTCTTCAAGTGCATTAAGAGGTGTCGGATATGAGGTAAGTCTTTCCAATGCACAGCCGGGAGATATTGTATGTTACAGTGGTCATGTTGCTATTTATGTTGGTGGTGGCACAATTGTTCATGCAAGTACACCGTCTAGTGGTATCAAGTTCTCTAATGTAAATTACAGAAGCCCGATTTGTGTAAGAAGAATTTTCTAATTCATGAATAATCAGAACAGCTATTGTCTTAGGATGATAGCTGTTTTTTGATTTTCAAAATGAAAATAGTGGGATATACAACATGCACAAAATATAAGGGGGCAAAAAAAGTAATGAACAAAGAGAAAAAGTTATCCAAAAAGTTGTCCACTGATAAAATGCGCTTAAAACGTGGAAAAATAAAGTTATACACGAAGTTATCCACGTTATCCACATTTTAGGTGTAAAAAAACATGGTTTACATAGTAAAAAAATCGAATGTTTGTTTTGTGTAGAAATCATAAAGTTTGCCATAAAATAAAAAGTTGAGGAAAACATATTGACATCTTAGATATGAAAAAAGATAAAAACATTTTGGAAAATGTCTGGCAATTCAGAAAAGATGTCTAAAAGAAATAAAATGTAAAAATAGAGGTTGACATTTGAAAAAAGAGTGCTAAACTATGTGGCATACAGATAAATAGAACAAATGCAGTGAACAGAATACAGTTATTAGAAGGCAATGCATCACAGAGAATCATTGGCAGGTGGAAAATGATATGCATCTTTTGATAATATCCTCTGTGAGCAGTACGCCCAAAGCCATAGAGTCAGTAAGCGGCACCGGAACTCTTCCGTTACAGAGAGACCTGTTAGGGATATTCGTGTACGATATGTAAGTTCATATCATGAAAGTATATATTATACGCTGGATATATGATGGGGCAGAGGGGTCATGGAAACATGGCAAGAAAAGTGGTATCGCGGAAGTATAGGCTTTCGTCTTTTAGATGTGCAGGCATCTATCAGACGGAAGCTTTTTTTGTTCATAGAAAATTACGCCTATGAATGAAAGACCCTTCGGGCAGGATGTGCAACGCGTTTTTATTTATCTGAAAAAAGGAAAGGAGTTGTCTGCAATATTGCAGACAGTAAAAGGTTATGAATGGATTAGTAATTGTTTTAATCGGTATTGTAGCACTTTCAGCAGGTTATCTGCTGTATGGAAGATGGCTTGCAAAGAAATGGGGAATTGACCCGAATGCAAAGACACCGGCCTACACACATGAGGATGGGCAGGATTATGTACCGTCATCAAAATTTACCGTATTTTCACATCAGTTTTCATCCATCGCAGGAGCAGGACCTGTCACCGGACCGATCTTGGCATCCGTGTTTGGCTGGGTACCGGTTCTGTTGTGGCTGATCATCGGTGGATTATTCTTTGGTGCTGTGCAGGATTTTGGCGCATTATATGCATCTGTGAAGAATGAAGGAAAATCGATGGGAATGATTATCGAAAAATATATCGGTAAGACAGGACGGAAATTGTTCATGCTGTTCTGCTGGCTGTTTACTCTGCTGGTTATTGCAGCATTTACAGATATGGTAGCCGGAACATTTAACGGTGTCGGACTTGACAGTGCAGAGACCGCTTATGCAAACTCTGCAGCAGCTTCCATTTCTATGCTGTTCATCGTTGTGGCTGTTATCTTTGGTGTGATCCAGAAACATGTCGGAAAAATGAATGAGTGGGTAAAAGCAATCGTTGCAATCGCTCTTTTGGTCGTAATGTTTGCAGTTGGAATGAAACTTCCGATTTATGCATCAAAGACAGCATGGATCTACATCATCATGGCATACTTATTCCTTGCATCCGTACTTCCGATGTGGCTTTTAATGCAGCCTAGAGATTACATGACAACATTTATGCTGCTCGGTATGATCATCGGTGCAGTTGTTGGTGTTGTTGTTGCACATCCGCAGATGCAGTTAAACGCATTTAATGGTTTTAATGTAGACGGAAGCGGATTATTCCCAACATTATTTGTAACAATCGCATGTGGTGCAGTTTCCGGTTTCCACAGTCTTGTATCTTCCGGAACTTCCTCAAAGACGGTCAGCAATGAAAAAGATATGCCGATGATCGGCTATGGCGCAATGGTAGTGGAATCATTACTTGGCATTGTGGCACTTGTTGTTGTCGGTGCTGTTGCAGTCGGAGGAACAAAACCTGAGGGAACACCATTTGCTATCTTCTCTTCCGGCGTTGCAGGATTTTTGGAAAAACTTGGTGTACCTGTTCAGGTCGCAACTGTGTTTATGACCATGTGTGTATCAGCACTTGCACTTACATCTCTTGATTCTGTAGCAAGAATCGGACGTATGTCTTTCCAGGAACTGTTTTATGGGGACAGCACAGATCCAAAACAGATGACACCGGCACAGCGCGTGCTGACAAATAAATATTTTGCAACTGTGATCACATTATTCTTTGGTTATCTGCTGACACTCGGCGGATACAGCAATGTATGGCCTCTGTTTGGTTCTGCAAACCAGCTCCTTGCAGCGATGGTTCTGATCGCACTGGCTGTTTTCTTAAAAACGACAGGAAGAACCGGATGGACACTTTACATACCGATGTTTGTGATGTTAGCAGTTACGTTTACCGCACTGGTGCAGAAAACAATCGCCCTTGTGTCAAATATTGCTGCACACAATGCAACATTCTTAGTGGATGGATTACAGCTGATCGTGGCACTCCTTCTGATGGTATTAGGTGTGCTGGTTGCATATAGCTGCTTAAAGAAATTGTTTACAATAACAAAAAATTCTGAACAGAAATAAAACCAGAAATTAGTATTTCTTGAAATATTGCACCATGTTTGATATACTGTTCGCGTATATTTTTTCAATATATGGAAATGAATATGGGTGTAAAATGATTAAGAAAATAGATATTCTTGGAATACAACTGGACAATTACACAGTGCGGGAAGCAATTATGCGCGTGGAAGCCTGGTATGATAATAATATGTTAAATGTCATTGAGATGGTTTCCATGCAGATGCTGACCGAGTCAGAGACAGACCCTGTGTTAAAAGAGGTTATATCTTCTCTCGATCTGGCAGTGATTGGAGAGAAAGGCATCCTGCAGGCGGCAGGAGCCGATACGATGCAGCGGATCCGTGAAACAGAGGAAAATGATTTTTCGAATGAATTTTTAAAACGTGTGGAGCGTAACCGCAAGTCGGTGTTTATCATTGGAGAGACACAGGCGGCTGTTGATGAGTTAAAACAGGAACTTGAGGAGGAATATCCGAAACTGGTGTTAGCTGGGGCAGCGGCGACGGAAAATTGTGTTGGAGATCTTGAAGGTGTGATCAATGAACTGAATGCGGCAACATCGGATGTGATCATTTCAATCATTCCATCTCCGAAACAGGAGTATTTTCTTGTGGAACACCGTGATAAGATCAACGCAAATGTGTGGTACGGAATCGGCGGGTTTGAGGTTCATCGGAAAAGATCAAAAATCAAAGGATTTTTCTGGAATCTGGTACACCGTGTCAGATTAAAAAATAGTATTGAAAAATATGAAAGCTGAGGTTCGGTATGCAGAAGTTTTTTTATAAGAGATCTCCGGTCTCGGATTATGTCCTCATGCTTGTGGGAACGGCGCTCATTGCAGTAAGCATTCAGTGCGTGTATGATCCGGTCAGCATGGTAACAGGAGGTTTTACCGGTCTTGCGATCATTATCAAAGATGTGACAGGGTATCTGATCCCGGGTGGTGTGCCTTTATGGTTGACGAACCTTGTACTCAATGTACCGCTGTTTTTGGCTGCCTTAAAAATCAAGGGAAAACGATTTATATGGAGAACGATTGTTGGAACACTCTTACTTTCTCTCTGGCTTTATATATTGCCGTTTGTTGATCTTACGGATGGTGATTACGTGCTGGCAGCGATTTTTGGTGGGTGCATCGGTGGTGTTGGAATGGGACTTGTGCTGCTTGCAAAGTCAACGACTGGCGGAACCGAGATGGTGGCGACACTGATCCAGCATTACTATAAACATTATTCTGTGGTGCAGATCATACAGTTTTTGGATGGTGCGGTCGTACTTGCCGGATTATTCGTGTTTGGTGTACATGCTGCATTATATGCGATTGTTGCGATTTTTGTGACAAGCAAGGTATCAGATGCCCTGATGGAAGGTCTGAAGTTCTCGAAAGCTGCATTTATCATTACAGATCACTATGAACAGGTGGCAGATCGTATCATGACAGAGCTGGAACGTGGTGTGACAGGGCTTCGTGCAAAGGGAATGTATTCCGGTGCGGAGAAATGTATGCTTTACTGTGTGGTATCCAAAAAAGAGATTGTACAGGTAAAAGAAATTGTAAAGGAAGTAGATCCGGATGCTTTTGTGATTGTTTCGGATGCACGGGAAGTGCTCGGTGAGGGATTTCAGGAACAGATGTCATAAAAGTTTTTCTTTGTGAACTATGTACACTGTAAAAATCAGGGAAAAAGCAGTATACATTGAGGAAGTGCATAAAAAATAAGCATTTCCTCTTTCTTTTTTTGCTGTTTTGCATTAAAATAGAATCTAGGTATTTTTAAGTGGGGACAATGGGTATATTTTTATTGTGAAAGTTGCCCATGTGTGCAATGGAAGTTATGCACTGTGGCATATGGATCACTCGGACAGCTGACAGCTGCAGCAGCCAGATCTTCCGGGTGTGTTTCAAATGAAACGAAGATAGAAGGAGTGGAGCTTATGATTTCAAATCAGATACTTCAAAATACAATTGACGGGTTGAAAGGGATTACCCGTATTGATTTATGCATTATTGATGTAGAGGGAAAGGTGTTGGCTGCTACATTTCCGGAAGCAGACAAATATATGGAGCCGGCGCTTGCGTTTGTGGAATCTCCGGCAGACAGTCAGGTCGTAAACGGCTATCAGTTTTTTAAAGTGTTTGACGATCATCAGTTAGAATATATCCTGCTTGCCAATGGTGACAGTGATGATGTTTATATGGTGGGAAAAATTGCCAGTTTCCAGATCCAGAATCTTCTGGTAGCATATAAAGAGAGATTTGATAAAGATAACTTTATCAAGAATCTGCTTTTGGATAATCTGCTTCTGGTTGATATTTATAACCGTGCGAAAAAACTGCATATTGATACCGAAGTCAGACGTGTTGTATTTATCGTGGAGACTAACCGGGACAAAGACGGCAATGAACTGGAGCGTATCCGTGGTATTTTCGGTGGAAAGTCCAAAGATTTTGTGACAGCAGTCGATGAGAAAAATATCATTGTTGTAAAAGAAGTAGGCGAGAATGAGGGATACGAAGAGATGAATAAGACCGCTGAGGTCATTGCAAATCTGTTCCGTTCTGATTCGGACAGCGATGTGCACGTGGCATACGGTACGATCGTCGGAGAAATCAAGGAAGTGTCGCGTTCTTATAAAGAAGCAAGGATGGCACTTGATGTAGGCAAGATTTTCTTTGAAGAAAAGGATGTTATTGCTTACTCCACACTTGGAATCGGACGTCTGATCTATCAGCTCCCGATCCCGCTTTGCAAGATGTTTATCAAAGAAATCTTTGACGGAAAATCACCGGATGAGTTTGATGAGGAGACACTTACAACGATCAATAAGTTCTTTGAGAACAGTCTGAATGTTTCGGAGACTTCCAGACAGCTTTATATCCATCGTAACACGTTAGTCTATCGTCTGGACAAGCTGCAGAAGGCAACCGGACTTGATTTGCGCGTGTTTGAAGATGCCATTACCTTTAAAATCGCACTTATGGTAGTAAAATACATGAAATACATGGAGTCATTGGACTATTAGAAATGGAGAAATACTATGATTAAGTTAGAACATGTCAGCAAGTCGTACTCCGCGGGAATACCTGCGCTTAATGACGTGAGTCTTAACATTGAGGAAGGAGAATTTGTATTCATCGTCGGGGACAGCGGTTCCGGAAAATCTACATTGATCAAGCTTTTGCTGAAGGAACTTGAACCGACGGAGGGTACGATTACAATAAACGGTCAGAAATTAAATAAGATCAGGCGAAGACAAATCCCGAAATTCCGCCGTAAGATCGGCGTGGTGTTTCAGGATTTCCGCTTGTTAAAGGACCGCAATATTTATGATAATGTCGCATTTGCACAGAAGGTCATTGGAGAGTCTACGCGTTCCATCAAAAAGAATGTACCGCTGATGCTTTCCATGGTCGGTCTGGCTGCAAAATACCGTTCTTATCCCAGACAGTTATCCGGCGGTGAGCAGCAGAGAGTTGCAATCGCAAGGGCACTGATCAATAAGCCGAAGATTCTCTTAGCAGATGAGCCGACAGGTAATCTGGATAATAACAATGCCTGGGAGATCATGAAGCTGATGGAAGAGATCAACAATAACGGCACAACGGTTGTCGTTGTTACCCACAACCTTGAAATCGTAAAAGCCATGAACAAACGTGTCATTACCATGCAAAAAGGCGTGGTTGTGGATGACAGTGATACAGCCAGCAGTATTGTGACAGGTGATAATGCCATCAGCCGCAGCCTGACTGAGCGTGATGTATTAAAACGCGAGGGGGACTACGATTATGAGGATTAGTACTTTTTTCTATACGATAAAACAGGGACTCGTCAATATCTGGAAAAATAAGATGTTTTCACTTGCATCCATAGCGACGATGACAGCCTGCATTTTCCTGTTTGGTCTGTTTTATTCGATCGTAACCAACTTTCAGGCGATGGTAAAAGATGCGGAGTCCGGCGTTGCGGTTACGGTATTTTTTGATGCGGGCATATCAGAACAGCGCATTGAGGAGATAGGTGACCTGATCAAGCAGCGTGTTGAGGTGTCACATTGTGAATATACGTCTGCAGAGGAAGCATGGGAAAGTTTTAAAGATGTTTATTTTGATGGAAACGAGGATGCTGCATCAAGTTTTGCGGGTGATAATCCGCTTGCCAATTCAGCAAGCTATTCCATTTATATGAATGACATATCCATGCAGGGTACGTTAGTAACTTATCTGGAGTCCATAGATGGAATCCGTTCAGTAAAACAGTCGGAGATGGTAGCACATACGTTGACGGATTTTAACAGCCTGATCGGTTATATTTCTGCGGGAATTATTCTGATTTTGCTTGGTGTTGCAATTTTCCTCATCAGCAATACGATTACGGTTGGTATTTCCGTGCGCCGTGAAGAAATCGGTATCATGAAACTGATCGGTGCGACCGATTATTTTGTCCGCGCACCGTTTGTGGTGGAGGGAATTGTGATCGGACTGATCGGAGCAGCGATTCCGCTTGGTATTTTGTATGTTTTGTATGAGAAGATCATATTATATATTGGAGATAAGTTTAAATTTATCTCCAATATGATAAAGTTTTTAAGCGTGGATCAGGTATTCCACACATTGGTTCCTGTGGCACTGTTACTTGGTGTTGGTATTGGATTTATCGGAAGCCGGATTACGATCCGTAAACATTTAAAAGTATGATAATGAATAAAAAAAGTCAATGGATACACAGGATAACGGCGGTATTGCTTATTGTGGTGATTGGTGTGGCTGCCACCGTGCAGATGACATCAGCGGCAGAGAAAAATAGCGCAAAAAAAAGCGAAAATACATCCACTACTTCTTTAAAAGAAGCGCAGAAGGAAAAAGCGGCTTTGGAAAAAGCATTAGAAAAGGCAAAACAGACCATAAATGAGCTGAAAGAGTCCAAGGGGGATGTACAGGCAAAAGTAAATGATCTGAATGCGCAGCTTATGAATATTTCAAGCCGGATTACAGCTTTGGAAAATCAGCTCGCACAGAAAAATCAGGAGCTGACAGAGAAAAAGGATCAGATCGAGGAAACAAAAGATCAGCTTGAAGATGCAAAAAAGCAGGAAGAACAGCAGTATGCGGACATGAAAGTGCGCATACAGTTTATGTACGAGAATGCACAGGAATCCTACTTTGAGGCACTTTTCAGTTCGGAAAGCTTTTCTGATTTTTTAAATTCGGCTGAGTATATCATGCAGATTCAGGAGTATGACCGGAAAAAGTTAGGTGAGTATCAGGAGACGGTTGCCTATATAGATGGCGTGGAAAAGCAGTTAGAAGAAGATTATGCCACACTAGAGGAAATGAAAAAAGAAGTGGAGCAGGAGAAAGCCTCTGTAGAGCAGGAAAAGGCTTCGGTTGCGACACTTATGAAGAAGCGGGAGACGGAACTTGCCGGAATTGAGGGAAACATCGATTCTGCGCAGAATGATGCGGATTACTATGCGGCAGAAATACAGGCGCAGGAGGAAATCATCGCGGAGATCAAACGTATCGAGGCAGAGAAGGCTGCTGCCGGCAAACAGGATAATCCGTATACCGGCGGTGTGTTTACCTGGCCATGTCCGAGCAGTACACGCGTGACCAGCGATTATGGAACGCGGGTGTCACCTATGGGAGGTGCTTCTTCTAATCATAAAGGAATTGATATTGGTGCGTCCGGTGGAGCTGCGATTGTGGCAGCGGCAGATGGAACGGTTACGACCGCGGCTTATAGCAGTGCTGCCGGCAACTATGTGATGATCGATCATGGTGGTGGATTGTATACCGTATATATGCATGCATCTGCACTGCTTGTTTCACCCGGGCAGACGGTATCTGCAGGTCAGACGATCGCACAGGTCGGAAGTACAGGTATTTCTACTGGAAATCATTTACACTTTGGTGTATCATTAAACGGAAGCTATGTCAGCCCGTGGAGTTATCTGGGCAGATAATGCGGATGTTTTTGAGGACTGCCGCAATGCGGTGGTCCTTTTTTGATTCATAAAAAATTTTGTCCCGATGTAGTAGGACAGCGAATCTTCACATATGAATGATATGATAAGTAATGTGGAGCGTAGTATAAAAAGTAATATGAAATAAAAATGCGGCTGGCCACACAACAGGTGGGAATAGCGGCGTAAAACAGCAGCAAAAACAGCTGTATAAAAACAGCGCAGGAATGGAGACAGGATATGGAAAATAAGAATGAGCAGCAGGTTCCGGAGATCATGACAGAGCCAATCGAAGAACCGAAGAAAAGTAAAAAAGGACAGATGGCAAAAGGTGTGGTCTGCGGTATCGCGGGTACGATTCTGGTTGGATTTGTAGCACTGAATATAGTAGGAAAAGTGACAGGAACAAAAATCTACATAACGAATGGATCCGGCAGCAAGGATTCGATTCTGGATACAAAGACTGTTCAAAAGATCAATGAGCTGAAGGCTTACACGGACATATATTATTACGATGACGTGGACGATACAGAGCTAAAAGACGGACTGTATGAAGGACTGATCAGCGGCCTTGGAGATAAGTATTCCGTCTATTATAATGAGGAAGATTACAAACAGATGCAGGTGAGCACCACCGGACAATATTATGGGATCGGTGCAGGTCTCAGACAGGATCCGGATACGATGGTGGTATCTATTTCCAAGATATATGAGGGAACACCTTCCGATGAAGCAGGACTGCTTGCAGATGACGTAATCACTTCGGTTGATGGAACCGATGCAACAAGCATGGAAGTGACGGAACTGGTGAAACTGATCCGCGGCGAGGAGGGAACATCGGTACATTTAGAGGTATACCGTCCTTCAACCGGAGAAAATTTATCTTTTGATGTGGAACGAAAAAATGTGACACTGCCGAGCGTATCTTCACAGATGCTTGACGATAGCATTGGTTATATCCATATCAATTCTTTTGAGACAGAAACGGCAGACCAGTTTGAAAAAGCAGTTGCAGAATTAGACGGCGAGGGCATGAAAGCACTTGTTTTGGATGTGCGCTATAACGGTGGCGGACTTGTTACCGCTGTTGTGCAGATTTTGGATGATATTCTTCCGGAAGGTACGGTTGTGTATACTGAGGACAAAAATGGTCACCGAGAGACTTATACGTCTAGCGGAGATACTTACATGGAGTATCCGCTGGCAGTACTCATCAATGGGGATAGTGCAAGTGCATCCGAGATTTTAGCCGGAGCAATCAAAGATTATCAATATGGAACATTGATTGGAACAACTACATTCGGAAAAGGAATTGTTCAGACTATTTTCCCACTTGAGGACGGAGATGCTGTGAAGCTGACTACGGCAAAATATTTTACGCCAAATGGAAATTATATCCACGGCGTAGGAATTGATCCGGATATTGAACTTGAATATGAGTATCAGGATCCGGATGGAACAGAATATGATGTGAAATATGATAATCAGATTCAGAAAGCAGTGGAAGTGCTCACGGAGGAATTAAACGGAAAATGAACAAAACAGTAATGCGGATGATTTTTGGAATCATGTTGGCGGGCTGGATGCTTACCATATTTTTATTTTCCAACCAGCCGGCAACCGAATCATCCGAGATCAGCGGTACGATTTCTTACCGTCTGGTTGAAGATACAGATGAAATTTTTAACTGGGGACTGACGGCAGACCAGATTGGAAATATTGCCGGAAACATAGAATATCCCATCCGGAAAGCTGCACATATGACAGAATATGCAATTTTGGGCTGGCTTGCATTTGCTTTTTTTTGTTCGTTTGAAATGAGACCAAAGATACGATATATTGCGGCACTTGGATTCAGCTTTTGTTATGCATCGACAGATGAGTTTCATCAGCTGTTTACCCCGGGGCGTTCCGGACAGTTTACGGATGTCTGTATTGATACTGCGGGAGCTGCAATTGGTCTTTTACTTCTTGCGATTCTCATAAAAATAGGGAGAAGTCATTGCACAAAAAGAGCACATACTTTACAATAGAGACAAATCGTAACTGTGAAAGTAACAGACAGTTACATTGAATTTTAAATATCAGAAAGAGGTGATACTGTGGTAGAACTTGATCAATTTAAAGTGACCCTGAACACATACAGGGAACCGCTGCAGGAAGTGAGGGATTCACTTTGACCTGGCTAATAAAGAGCAGCGGATCCAGGAATTAGAAAGGGAAATGGAAGTTCCAAATTTTTGGGATGATCCGGTTGTTTCCCAGAAAAAAATGAAAGAATTAAAGAGCATGAAGGATGATGTCGCAACTTATGCATCCTTAAAGACGGAATTTGAGGATATTGAGACATTGATCGAGATGGGATATGAGGAAAATGATGCTTCCCTGATCCCGGAGATTCAGGAAATGCTCGATGAATTTACGAAGACCTATGAAGGGATTCGTATCAAAACACTGTTGTCCGGAGAGTACGATGCAGATGGTGCAATCGTTTCATTACATGCAGGAGCCGGAGGTACGGAGTCCTGTGACTGGGCGGCAATGCTATATCGTATGTATACAAGATGGGCATCAGACAAAGGGTTTTCCGTGGAGGTTTTGGATTCTCTGGATGGAGAGGAAGCCGGCATCAAGTCTATTACATTCCAGATCAATGGAGAAAATGCATATGGTTATATGAAATCCGAAAAGGGTGTACACCGTCTGGTGCGGATTTCACCGTTTAATGCAGCCGGCAAGCGTCAGACTTCCTTTGTATCCTGTGATGTCATGCCGGATATCGAGGAGGATCTTGATGTTGAGATCAATGAGGACGATCTGAGAATCGATACCTACCGTTCCAGTGGTGCCGGTGGACAGCACATCAATAAGACATCATCTGCAATCCGTATTACACATATTCCGACTGGAATCGTGGTACAGTGCCAGAATGAGCGGTCACAGTTCCAGAATAAGGATAAGGCAATGCAGATGTTAAAGGCAAAACTGTATTTGTTAAAACAGCAGGAAAATGCAGAAAAAGCTGCAGATATCCGTGGTGAAGTGACAGAAATCGGCTGGGGAAACCAGATCCGTTCTTATGTCATGCAGCCATACACGATGGTAAAAGATCACAGAACCGGTGTTGAGACTGGTAATGTAGACAGTGTTATGGACGGAAAGATTGATATATTTATCAACGGCTACTTGAAGTGGCTTTCACTTGGGTGCCCGAAGGGACTTGGAGGGGATGATGAGTAAGGGAACAGTCACGCTTCTTGTGATTGCCTTTGTTATCTGCATATCCTGTGGTGCAGGATATGTGGCATACCGGATCGTGCGGGAAAAGCTGCGTAGATTTTCACGTGCAGCTTTTGGTACGGATTCCATCGCAGAAGGATTTGAACAGCAGGCGAAAGAACTTGCGGTGACACCCAAATCCGTCTCTGCGATGACACGTATTTTTCTGCCACAGATTCAGAGGGATTTCCCGGATTTTCATATGGAACAGTTCAAAGATAAAGTGGAAAATGCACTCGTGCTGGCATTGCAGGCAATCTCTGCCGCAGATGCCGGCATTTTTGAACATCAGATCAAAGAGGGCGTCTCGGAAGAATTTTTAGCGCAGATTAAAAACAGGATCCGTGAAAATGAGACAGAGGCTGTTACAGAGCATTATGAACAGATACAGATCCATCAGACAGAGATCTCTAATTATGAGAAAAAGCAGGGCACTTGTGTCATTACGTTTCAGAGTGCGATAGGATATCTGCATTATTGTGAAAAAGCGGGAAAAGTTTTAAGCGGCAGTAAAGAACTGTTAGAGCAGACCCGGTATAATGTACAGCTTATGTATATTCAGAATGAAAAACTTGCAGGAATGGACAATGCAGTCGGAACTACCTGCCCGAATTGTGGTGCACCGATCACGAATCTTGGTGCGGCTTACTGCGAGTACTGTGGTTCGGCGGTGACGCTTGTGAATCTGAAGGTATGGACGTTACATAGTTTTGATGAGACGGACTATCGTCATTCATAACAGTGTGGAAAACAAGGAGGATTAATTATGGGAATTATCAGAGCAATTACTGAGGCAATCGGAGGAGGTCTTGCCGATCAGTGGTTAGAAGTTTGCGAAGCAGATGATATGGGCGATAATACCGTCTTTACGAGCGGTGTGCTGATCCGCAAGGGGCAGAACCGGAAAGGAACGCCAGATACAGTCAGCAACGGTTCCATCATTCATGTGTATGACAATCAGTTTATGATGCTTGTTGATGGAGGAAAAATCGTCGATTATACGGCAGAGCCGGGATATTATAAGGTGGATAACTCGTCTATGCCATCCATGTTCAACGGTGAATTTGGGGAATCTTTAAAAGAGACGTTCAATCGTTTTAAATTTGGCGGACAGACACCAACCATGCAGAAGGTATTTTTTATTAATCTGCAGGAGATTAAAGGAATTAAATTCGGTACCAGAAACCCGATCAATTATTTTGACAATTTTTATAATGCAGAATTGTTTCTGCGTGCACATGGAACTTATTCCATTAAAGTCACCAATCCGCTGCAGTTTTATGCGGAAGTCATTCCGAAAAATCAGGATCATGTAGAAATTTCTTCCATCAATGAACAGTATCTGTCCGAGTTTTTAGAGGCATTGCAGTCATCCATCAATCAGATGTCAGCCGACGGAACCAGAATTTCCTATGTGACCTCAAAAGCAAGAGAACTCGGAAAATATATGGCGAATACGCTCGATGAAGAGTGGAACCAGATGCGCGGTATGGAGATTCAGAGTGTCGGTATTGCGAGCGTATCTTATGATGAAGAGTCCCAGAAGCTCATCAATATGAGAAATGAAGGCGCAATGCTTGGCGGTGATTTCAATGTAATGCGTGGTATGGCAGTCAAAAATCTGACCGAAGGTGTGCGTGATGCAGGAAGCAATGCAGCAGGAGCCATGAATGGATTTATGGGTGTCGGTATGGGCATGAATGCGATGAATCAGACGTTGTCAGGACTTGGTGCACTGCAGACGCCGCAGGATCAGCAGGGACAGATGAATGGAAATGCAGCACAGGGACAGATGGCAGGTGCAATGAATCAGAGCCAGCCAAATCCGGCAGGCAGTGCAGCGGGAACATGGACCTGTGAGTGTGGTCACACGAACACGGGAAAATTCTGCAGTGAGTGTGGAAAACCGGCGCCGGCACCAAAGATGGAGTGGACCTGTGAATGTGGTCAGGTCAATACAGGAAAATTCTGCAGTGAGTGCGGAAAACCGGCACCGGCAGCAGAGTGGACCTGTGAATGTGGTCAGGTTAACAAAGGAAAATTCTGCAGTAACTGTGGAAAAGCGAGGAACTAAATATGGCAGTTATCAGTTTTAAATGTCCAAATTGTGATGGAGAACTGATTTTTGATCCTTCCACACAAAAGTATAAATGTGAATATTGTGCCAGCCTGTTTTCACAGGAAGAATTAGATGCCATGAAACCGGCACAGACATCAGAACCTGAAAGAACAGATGCTGCCGGCATGGGAAAAACGACGGATGGACCGGGGTCTAAGGAACAGAATCGGCCGGAAAATAAAGCGGGCGGTGCCACAAAAGACCAGACGGAAAACGAATCAGCACAAGATAAAACAGCAGGAAATGAAGCGGATGCGGTGACATACACCTGCCCGAGCTGTGGGGCACAGATCGTAACAGATGCCACCACAGCGGCAACTTTCTGTTATTACTGCCACAACCCGGTCGTGCTCGGTGGACGGCTGGAAGGTAAATTCCTGCCGGATCAGGTGATCCCGTTTTCTGTGTCAAGGGAAGATGCGGAAAAAGGCTTCAAAGATTATGTCTGCAAGAAAAAATTTGTCCCGCGTGCTTTTTACAGCAAAAAACAGATCGAGAGCATCACAGGTGTGTATTTTCCATATTGGCATTACAATACCAGCCTGGAGGGGAAAATGCAGGGCGAGGCGAGAAATGTCCGTGTGTGGAGGACCGGAAACACAGAATATACGGAGACAAAGTATTATCAGGTATCAAGAGAAGGTGATGTGAAACTTGAAAACCTGACGGAAAATGCACTTGGAAAGGCAAACCAGGAGCTGATCTGTGGCGTAATGCCTTACGATTTTAAAGCAGTGAAAAAGTTCCAGCTTGGATTTCTTTCCGGATTCATGGCAGAAAAACGTGATATCGAAAAAAATCAGATAGAAAAGAAAGTGCAGCAGGAAGCGCGTGAGAATGCAGAAAAACTGATGCGGGAAAAAATAAGCGGATATAGTTCTGTGTCGGTAAAAAATACCGATTTCCAGACATTAAAAGAAAAATGGTCGTATACGCTTTTGCCGGTGTGGACAATTACATACAAAGCGAAAAATGAAAAAATCTATTATTTTTCCATGAACGGACAGACTGGAAAGGTGTACGGCGAACTCCCGATCGATTATAAAAAAATTGCACTCGTTAGTGGAATTGTCAGTCTGGTAACACTGGTTATTTTATTACTGGGAGGGCTAGCATGAGACAGAAAAGATTTTTATGTTTAAAGGGTATCTTATTTGCCTGGCTGTTTACAATTTTATTTGCAGCAGGCGGACAGCAGGTATGTTTTGCGGCAGAAGAAAATATTCCACAACAGACGGTATATGATGATGCTGCGATTTTGACACCGGAAGAGATCGAGACACTTGAGGGTGAACTGGATGCTGCGGGAGAGAAGACCGGATGGAATATCCTGATGCTGACAACGGATGACACAAACGGAAAAACCACACAGGAATATGCGGATGATTTCTTTGACGCGATCGCAGAAAATGGCGATGGAGTTGCGCTTCTGATCGATATGCAGAACCGTGAGATCTATATTTCTACCGGGGGTATTGCGATCCAGTATCTTACGGACGCACGCATTGAAGATATTTTAAATGACGGATATGAACCAATCTCAGATGGAGAATATGAGCAGTGTCTGTCTGTAATGTTAAAAGATGTGATGAATTATTATGATAAAGGAATCCCATCAAACCAGTACGAATATGAGGAAAAAGATGATGATGTCACGCCGGTGGAATATGTCATTACATCCGTTGTTTTATCACTGATCCCTGGCGGTATTGTATTTCTGGTGATTGTTCTATTTTGTAAATTACGGACTGGCAGATACAAATATGATGCCAACGAGTCTGGAACGATCAATATAAAGAAACACAGTGATGTGCTTGTGAACACAGTTGTGACGCATCGCCATATTTCAGAAAATAATAATGGAAATGACAGTGGCAGGAGTACGGTACATACGAGCAGCAGCGGCGTAAAACATGGTGGAGGCGGCAAAAAATTTTAACAACATAATAAAAATGTCCCTGACATAGTAAAAAAGAGGTTGCGTCTGCAGCCTCTTTATGTTATTATCTTCCTCATGAGGACAAGTGTCAGCGTGCAACAAACACAATAGATGAATTTCTAAAGAGAGGGATAGAGTTACATGAAAGAAAAAGGTCAGTATTATGTACTGAAAGAAAAAGCAGTTCCGGAAGTCCTCTTAAAAGTAGTCGAGGCAAAGCGGCTGATTGAATCCGGTAAGATTGCATCTGTGCAGGAGGCAACCGAAAAAGTTGGTATCAGCCGGAGTTCTTTTTATAAATACAAAGATGATATTTTTCCATTTCATGATACAGCAAAAGGAAGAACAATCACTTTAGTCATCCAGCTGGATGATGAACCTGGATTGTTGTCCGTTGTATTAAAGACAGTGGCAGAGTTTCATGCCAATATTCTTACGATTCATCAGAGTATACCGATCAATGGGATCGCTTCTCTCACACTCAGTGTGGATGTTCTGCCACAGACAGGTGATGTGGCTGAGATGCTAGAGCATATTGAGGAACAGGAAGGCATTCATTATGTGAAGATTCTCGCAAGAGAATAAGATATGGCAGATGCAACATATGATAGTTCATAAATTGGAGGATAAAAAATGAAAGCAGCAGTAATGGGATATGGAACAATCGGTTCTGGTGTCGTGGAGGTACTTGACATCAACGGAAGCAGCATTGCAAAACGTGTCGGAGAGCCGGTCGAGATCAAATATGTACTGGATTTAAGGGATTTCCCGGGAGATCCGATCCAGGATAAGATCGTACATGATTATAAAACAATCGCAGAGGATCCGGAAGTAAAGATTGTAGTTGAGACCATGGGAGGGGTAGAGCCTGCCTATACTTTTGTAAAAACAATGTTAGAGGCTGGAAAACATGTTGCCACTTCAAACAAAGCCTTGGTAGCAGCAAAGGGAGCAGAATTGATCGCACTTGCTAAAGAGAAAAACGTCAATTTTATGTTTGAAGCGAGTGTTGGTGGTGGTATTCCGATCATCCGTCCGTTAAATTCCTGTCTGACTGCCGATGAGATTGAGGAGATCACCGGAATTGTCAATGGAACGACAAACTATATGATGACAGAGATGTCCGAAAAGGGTGCTGATTTTGACGAGGTGTTAAAGGATGCACAGGCAAAAGGATATGCGGAGAAAGACCCGACAGCAGATATTGAAGGATATGATGCCTGCAGAAAGATTGCGATCCTGACATCCCTTGTCTGTGGTCAGCAGGTTGATTTCGAAGATATCCATACAGAGGGAATTACACATATTTCTGCAACCGATATCAAATATGCAAAAGCTATGGGAAGATCCATCAAGCTTCTTGCTACAAGCAAAAAGACAGACGGTGGATATGTGGCAATGGTTGCACCGTTCTTATTACCGAAAGAACATCCGTTATATAATGTAAACGGTGTGTTCAATGCAATTTTTGTTCATGGAAATGTACTTGGGGATGCAATGTTTTATGGAAGTGGTGCAGGAAAACTTCCTACCGCTAGTGCAGTGGTAGCAGATGTTGTGGAGATGGCAAAAAATGTTGACAAGAATATTCCGGTTGAGTGGAGTTCAAAAAAATTAGAACTGGTAGATTACCGCAGCGCGAAGAATCGTTTCTTTGTCAGAGTGTCAGATACAGATAAGGCATCTGTGGAAAAAGTATTTGGAAATGTAGAGTATATTGATGTACAGGGTGTTACAGGAGAACTTGGTTTTGTAACCGAGGTGATGACAGAAGAAGCTTTAGAGAGCAAAAAAGCAACATATGGGGAAGTGTTGAATGTCATTCGTGTAGCATAGAAAAAAGAGCAGATCGTGGATCATATGGAAGGCGGTTCACAGGTCTGCTTTTTTTCATAAGGTAATTAAGGTGGCAAAAGCAGCGTGGAAATGGAGAGGAATATGACGTTAAGTGAATGTTACGAAGAAATGGGCGCGGATCTGCAGGAAGTGCTGCGGCGGCTCAAGACGGAGGAGAGGATCGGAAAATTTTTAAAACTGATACTTACCGATACGAATTATGAGTTGCTGTGTAAGGCACTGGAAGAAAAGAATTATGAGCAGGCGTTTACACATATACATAATTTAAAAGGGCTGGCAATGAATCTGGGACTGACACCGCTTTTGGTACCGGCGCAGGAGTTGTGTGAGGAACTTAGGGATGGCGAACCGGAAAGGGATCTTAAACCGCTTTTAGCTGAGGTGGCGGCGGCTTATCAGAAAGTCCTTGGCATTGTTGAAAGACTTGACTGAGATAACAGCATAAAAATGAAAAGATGCATTTTTTGATCTCTGGCATATGATAGAACAGAAGGTTTTATGTCTGAGGTAAAAAAAGTGCAGGTAGTTCTTTTGATCATAGCAGTCAGTGTGGATGTTTTTGTGGCATGCGTGGCGTGCGGGAGTGAGCAGATAAGGATCGGATCTGCGGCAGCGTTGTGCATCAGTACCGTCTGCAGTGGAATTTTAGGGATATCACTTTATGCAGGAATGGCATTACAGGAAGCCCTGCTAAAAAAGTATGCATTATATGTAAGTTTTTTCGGATTGCTTGCAGTGGGAATTTTTAAGCTGACGGAGTATGCGATAAAAAAATATATCGAGCGTCATATATTTCTCTGCAAGAAAGTCAGAATTTCATTTTCACAGCTTAGTTTTATTTTGAGTATTTACAATAATCCGGTGATGGCAGACCGTGACCATTCGTCGACCATGTCGTGTATGGAGGCTGTTTTTTTTGCTCTTGCGATGTCGTTAGACGGGATGTTTGGAGGACTTGGCGCAGGATTTACCGGAAATTATATCTGGAGTACGGTAATCGGAAGTTTTATCATAAGTTTTTGTGCGGTAATTTGTGGGTGCACGATTGGCATGCAGGCATCTAAGCGGTGGAAAGCAGATATATCGTGGCTTGGAGGCGTGTTGTTTGTACTGCTGGCTTTTCAGAAAATTATTTAAAAAAGGAATTTGTATCGCCCTTTTTGCAGAAAAATCAGGATGTTTTGTTGATGACCACCTTATGCCGGATGTATGGGCAACAAAGATTTTTCTGCATGTGGGCGGCGGATCTGGCCGATTTAAATGAATTTGGAAAAAATGTATAAATATGCATGAATATGTATAAAATCTTAGTGCTATTTGTTTTTGGAAAAAGGTTGAAAAAAGTCTTGTGATATGATACACTTTTTACAATTTAGGAAAAAGACTATAGGTACTAATAAGGGGAAGTTCAGTCAGGGGACTGTCTGGATGGAAAAGAAAGAAAAACGGCGACGTTTTTTTTTTTGGAAAAAAAGTGAAAGGACAGGGAAACGAATGAAAGCTCATTTAATACTCGAAGATGGGAATGTATTTACCGGAACAAGTATAGGTTCTACTAGGGAAGTCATCAGTGAAATCGTATTTAATACGTCGATGACAGGTTATCTGGAGGTCCTGACAGACCCGTCATATGCGGGACAGGCTGTTGTTATGACTTATCCATTGATTGGAAATTACGGAATTACACCGGATATGGAGTCAGGCAGACCGTGGCCGGACGGATATATTGTAAGGGAGTTATCAAGAATGCCGAGTAACTTCCGTGAGGAGGGAACGATTCAGGATTTCCTCTCAAAATATGATATTCCGGGTATTGCGGGAATTGACACCCGTGCACTGACAAAGATCCTTCGTGAGAAGGGAACCATGAATGGTATGATTACCACGAATGATAATTATAATATAGAAGAAATTATTCCCAGATTAAAAGCATACACGACAGGTAATGTTGTGGACAAAGTTACCTGCAGCGAAAAACGAGTATTAAAAGGAAACGGCAAGCGCGTTGCGTTGCTTGACCTTGGAGCAAAAAATAATATTGCCCAGTCTTTAAATAAACGAGGCTGTGAAGTGACGATCTATCCGGCACATACGACAGCAGAAGAGATTCTTGCATCCAATCCGGATGGAATCATGCTTAGCAACGGACCTGGAGATCCAAAGGAGTGTAAAGAGATTATTGCTGAGATCAAAAAATTATATGATTCTGATACGCCGATCTTTGCAATCTGCTTAGGACACCAGCTGATGGCACTTGCAACCGGAGCTGACACACATAAGATGAAATACGGACACCGCGGTGGAAATCATCCGGTGAAAGATTTAGAAACAGGCAGAGTATATATTTCCTCCCAGAATCACGGTTATGTGGTTGACACGGATACTCTTGATCCAAAGATCGCAAAACCGGCATTTGTGAATGTAAACGATGGAACCAATGAGGGACTTTCCTATGTTGGTAAAAACATTTTTACCGTACAGTTCCATCCGGAAGCATGTCCGGGACCGCAGGATTCTGCATACCTGTTTGACCGCTTTATTTCGATGATGTAAAAGAAAAATTCTTACGTTATTGTCTAACAAATTTTAGGAGGAAGAATTAATGCCAAGAAATCATGACATAAAAAAAGTTTTAGTAATTGGTTCAGGCCCAATCGTAATTGGACAGGCTGCAGAGTTTGACTATGCAGGTACACAGGCCTGCCGTTCATTGAAAGAAGAAGGCGTTGAGGTTGTACTGGTAAACTCAAACCCGGCGACGATCATGACAGATAAAGATATTGCAGATCAGGTTTATATTGAGCCGCTTACGGTATCGGTATTAGAGAAAATCATCGCAAAAGAAAAACCGGACAGTGTACTGCCGACGTTAGGTGGACAGGCTGGTTTGAACCTTGGTATGGAGTTAGAGGAAAAAGGCATCCTTGAAAAATACAATGTCAGACTGATCGGTACAACGGCAGAGACGATTTTCAAGGCAGAGGACCGTCAGGCATTCAAAGATACCATGGAAAAGATCGGTGAACCTTGTGCTGCATCCCAGGTCGTACACAACGTACAGGACGGTATCAAGTTCACCAACACCATCGGTTATCCGGTTGTGCTTCGTCCGGCATATACTCTTGGAGGAAGCGGCGGTGGTATCGCACATGACGAGAATGAATTAGTTGAGATTTTAACAAACGGTCTGCGTCTTTCCCGTGTCGGAGAAGTATTAGTAGAGCGCTGCATCGCAGGATGGAAAGAGATCGAGTACGAGGTAATGCGTGATGCGAACGGTAACTGTATCACGGTATGTAACATGGAAAATATTGATCCGGTCGGCGTGCATACCGGTGACTCCATCGTTGTTGCACCTTCCCAGACACTCGGCGATAAAGAGTATCAGATGCTCCGTACATCTGCATTAAACATTATTTCTGAGTTAAATATCACCGGAGGATGTAACGTACAGTACGCATTAAATCCGGACAGCTTCGAGTACTGTGTCATCGAGGTTAACCCGCGTGTATCACGTTCTTCAGCACTTGCATCCAAGGCAACCGGATATCCGATCGCAAAAGTTGCTGCAAAGATCGCATTGGGCTACACCTTAGACGAAATCAAAAATGCAATCACCGGAAAAACTTATGCAAGTTTTGAGCCGATGCTTGACTACTGCGTTGTTAAGATCCCGAGACTGCCATTTGATAAATTCATCACAGCAAAGAGAACACTGACCACACAGATGAAGGCGACCGGAGAGGTTATGAGTATCTGTAATAACTTCGAGGGCGCATTGATGAAAGCAATCCGTTCCTTAGAGCAGCATGTGGACAGTTTAATGTCCTATGATTTTACCGGTCTTTCTGATAAAGAATTAAAGGATCAGCTTCATGTGGTAGATGACCGCCGTATCTGGGTAATTGCAGAGGCACTGCGCAGAGGCATAAGTTATGATGAAATCCATGAGATTACTAAGATCGACCGTTGGTTTATCGATAAGCTTGCCATTTTAGTTGAGATGGAAAACAAGTTAAAGAATGAGCCTTTAACCGTAGAGTTGTTAAAAGAAGCAAAACGCATCGAGTTTCCGGACAGCGTCATTGCAAAACTGACCGGAACGACCGAAAAAGAGATCCACGATATGCGTTACGAGAATGGTATCGTTGCAGCATTCAAGATGGTAGATACCTGTGCCGCAGAGTTTGAGGCATCCACGCCGTACTACTATTCCGTATTCGGAAGTGAGAACGAAGCCATTGAGACAAATCCGAAGAAAAAAGTACTGGTACTTGGTTCCGGCCCAATCCGTATCGGACAGGGTATCGAGTTTGACTACTGTTCCGTACACTGTACCTGGGCATTTGCGAAAGAGGGATGGGAGACTGTCATTATCAACAACAACCCGGAGACAGTTTCTACTGACTTTGATATCGCAGATAAACTTTACTTTGAGCCTCTGACACCGGAAGATGTAGAGAGTATCGTAAAACTTGAAAAACCGGACGGAGCTGTTGTACAGTTTGGTGGACAGACTGCAATCAAATTAACGGAGAGCCTGATGAAGATGGGCGTTAAGATCCTCGGAACAAAGGCAGAGGATGTCGACGCTGCAGAGGATCGTGAGCTTTTCGATGAGATCCTGGAAAAAACACAGATTCCGAGAGCTGCAGGTGGAACTGTATTTACTGCTGAGGAAGCAAAAGAAGTTGCAAACCGTCTCGGCTATCCGGTACTGGTAAGACCTTCCTATGTACTTGGTGGACAGGGTATGAAAATCGCATTTAACGATGATGAGATCGAAGAATTTATCGGCATCATCAACCGTATTGCACAGGATCACCCGATCCTCGTAGATAAATATTTACAGGGAAAAGAGATTGAGGTCGACGCGGTATGCGACGGAACGGATATCCTGATTCCTGGTATCATGGAGCATATTGAGCGTACCGGCGTCCATTCCGGAGACAGTATTTCTGTTTACCCGGCACCGACGATCAGCGATCATGTAAAAGAGACGATCGTTGAGTATACCAAACGACTTGCACAGGCACTGCATGTAATCGGACTGATCAATATTCAGTTTATTGCCATGGACGAGCAGGTATATGTCATCGAAGTAAACCCGCGTTCTTCAAGAACCGTGCCATACATCAGTAAAGTAACCGGTATTCCGATCGTTGATCTTGCAACCAAAGTAATCATCGGCGATACCATCCGCGGACTTGGCTATGAGCCGGGACTTGCACCGACCGCAGATTACATTGCAATCAAGATGCCGGTATTCTCTTTCGAGAAACTGCGTGGCGCTGAAATCTCCTTAGGACCGGAGATGAAATCAACCGGTGAGTGCCTTGGTATTGCAAAGACTTTCAACGAGGCTCTTTATAAAGCATTCCTTGGTGCAGGAGTGACCTTGCCGAAATATAAGCAGATGATCATGACTGTAAAAGATGCAGATAAGCCGGAGGCAGTCGGCGTTGCAAAACGTTTTGAGGCACTTGGCTATAAGATCTATGCAACCAGAAGCACTGCAAAATATTTACAGGAGCACGGTGTCAATGCACTTCGTGTTAACAAGATATCCCAGGAGTCACCGAACGTTATGGACTTGATCTTAGGACACAAGATCGACCTTGTTATTGATACACCAACACAGGGAAATGGTGACAAGACCAGAGACGGATTCCTGATCCGTAGAAATGCAATCGAGACAGGTGTTTACTGTATCACGGCAATGGATACGGCAAATGCATTAGCTCGCAGCTTAGAGACCGCGACGGATGATCTGACACCGGTGGATATTGCGACCGTAAAGAATCTATAATTCTTTGAATTTATAATATAGAAAAGACAGCACAAATCTCGCAAGGGGGTGTGCTGTCTTTTTTATATAGGTGGGAAATAATCAAAAAACTTAAATGCACTATTTGCACTATTTACTCCCGACAATAATTGACATCCCCTTATCGTGAAATTATACTGGTTTTATAGAGAATGAGACTGCCAAAACGGAGATTTTTACGGAAATTATGATCATACAGGAACGAAATCCGGGGGAGACCGGAAGAGATTATGCATACAGAATGATGCGTTACAATATTGTATACAGGGAATTAAAGCCGGGCGCAATGCTGAGCGAAAAAGAAATTGCAGATCAGCTGGGATTGTCAAGAACTCCGGTGCGCGAGGCGTTTATCGAGCTTGCCAAGACGGGTATCATTGAAGTATTGCCACAGCGCGGCAGCCGTGTCGCATACATCGATTATGCGATGGTGGAGGAAGCAGATTTTGTGCGTATGGCACTTGAAAAAGCAGTTGTGGAGCTGGTATGCAGCATGCGGTCGGAGAATGATTTAAAGGAATTGCGCGAAAACATAATGCTTCAGGAATTTTATTTACAGGATCCAGATCATATACGTCTGTTAGAACTTGATAATGCATTTCATAAAAAAATGTTTCAGATAGCCGGGAAAATGCAGGCATATGCCATGATGGATGGAATCTGTGTCCATTTTGACAGGGTGCGCGATTTAAGCATTGGTGCTGTCAAAGATTTAAAGATTGTGGACGATCATAAAAAAATATTAGAGGCGATTGAGGCACAGGATGCAAAGCAGGCATCAGAGATTCTTACCCATCATTTGCAGCGTTTTCGCCTGGAGGAAGATGCTATCCGTGAGGTTTACCCGGAATATTTTGAAAAATAAAATGTATGTGATGGAAATTCCGGAAAAGATTATTTGGTCAATACATTTTATATAGATGTGGTTACCGGAATAATTTGCGACATGCAGAAAAGTTTTACAATAACTAGTATACTAGTAGACAAGCAAAGAAGAATATGATATGATTCAGAAAAAGAAAAACAGATGATACAGGACAGCTATGGGGGAAAAGGGAGAGTTAGTGTGAAAAATAAGCTCGATAGCTTATTTTTCGCACGGCTATTTGTTTCTGAG
>ERZ1108170.396-NODE-396-length-35923-cov-5.196275_pt1 | contig 35923 bp, 38 predicted proteins | sample MGYA00403705_ERZ1108170 | MGnify/ENA primary metagenome ERZ1108170 (study PRJEB35170, sample SAMEA104062422) | human gut metagenome | biome: human gut; feature: human-associated habitat; material: faeces | place: Denmark | collected 2012-06-15 ...
ATTCAATTCTCCTTTGTAATCCTTCTGCCATAAGCCTCTCCTATTCTTCCTGACCGGATGATATGGGTTCTATCAATCCTCCATAGGCACAAACAAGAAATGATCTCTGTGTCAATGCAGACAGCTTATCTCCTTCACTTGTTGCATCTGCGTTATTTCTAAGAATTTTCTCTGACTCATATACATCCTTCCATGTTCCCACAATGCAGGGTGTACACGGATAGCCTTTTACATTCTGCCCATCCTCCGTCTTTAGGATGATCTTTTCCGCATCATCCGTGTCCTCCTCTCCGGTAAAAAAATCCTTGATCTTGTCCCCTGCTTTGGCAAACCATGATTTGTTTACCGGATTCTCTTCGCTTTGGCAAATTCCAAAAGATGGAATATTTTTGTCATCCCCAACCTCACAATCTTCTTCGTGCATCATAGGCTGCCCGTTTGTATACACCCCATGGCATATTGGCAAATTTAATCTCCTTTTATGCGTCCCGCAATTACAGTAAAGCTCCGCTCCCCGAACCAGATACGGGAACTGCACCTCTTCGCCCTCCTCCAATTCCAATTGGTCAAATAATGCCTGCAGCTCCATCTCATGCTGTTCCTGTGCACTTTCTGATATACCATTTAACTCTTCTGACGATTTTTTCGCATTTCCTGCCCGTGTCACCAATGCGCCATTCGCAAAATTATCTCCTTTTGACATTCAGCTCCTCCTATTCCACCTTAAGCTCTGCTAGTTTGATTCCTTTTGCACCTCTTCGCAAAATACTTTCTATAAAATCCAACCGACAGATGAGATAGTCTTTTTCTACTTCTGCCACTTCAAAAACCGGAGGTACATATTTTATCTTCTCTTTATCCAATATCAATTCCTGAATCACAGAATAATCATTATTAAAAACGGTTTCTTCTGAAAGACAATGATATCGGGGATACACTGGCATATAGTAAATTTCTGCAAAGCCATTCGCACCATCAAGCAAAACCATTTCTTTTCCTCTGACCGGCACTTCATACATTTTTGATACATCCCAAAACATTTTTGACACCAGCAAAAACGGTTTTTCTATCACATCAGGAAACAGTGTATCCTGATTTTCTTCCAAAAAAAGAATGGTTCGCTCCGGTAACTTCGCCAATTCTCTTTTTTGAACTGCCTGATAATCCAGTCTCTCCATCCAATTTCGAATCCTCGGCACCGGATTCCCTGTTTCCTCCCAATTCAGCAGATAATACCTCATTCTTCTCTTTCTCCCACAACAACAATCCCTTTACCCATATATTCCCCAAAAGTCACGCTCATGTTCTCCTCAGCCACTTCCTGAAACAAAGTTTTTGTCTTATCCAAAACCTGTGGCAATATTTGTTGAAAAAACTGCGCCAGTAAATACATATAATTTAACAGATAGCCGTCTATAAACTGCTGCAGCTCATATGTCTTTATCTGTGGTATCTTAAAACGGATTTCTTTTTTAAAGTACTCCACGTCCTGTAACAGGTACCCTGTAACAAATTCCGGTTTCCAGTATGTACAGCATTCTGCACTGTCCAAATAAAACTCTTTATCGTATAAATCAATTCGCAGCTCATAATTTTCTGTCAATACACTGCTTTGCAGATAGCTGATCCCCATTGTGCAAATCTTTCCTTTTCTATCAGCTTTTTGCATTTGCTGTGCTTTTTGAAACACTACCTGCAGCTTTTCTTCCAAGCCTGTCAATATTTCTGTTTCCCCATCCTTATAATTCTTCATCAATTCCGGAAGCTGTCCCATAAATATGGGTTCCATCATCCCTTTCCCGATTTCCATGATCTGCTGCTGTCTCTCCGTCATATCCTTTTCCCCTTAACGTCCTCATACAAAGTTTTGCTATTTTTACCCAAACCTCATGCTTTCCATAAGGACAATTCATACTTCCTGTCAGTGTCCGCTCGGTTGCTGCATAAAACAGGAAATTATATAGCTTTCCTCCTGCCGCATGATTGGAATATTCCATCCAATGAACCCTGATGCCGTTAATGTCCTCCTCCCCTTCCTCATAAAAAATGATTTCCGGTAAGATTCTTCTCCATGCCCGCTTGCAGCCCTGACAAATTTCTCCAAGCTGTCCCGGTTCCACTGATACATCAAGCAGTGAAAACGTAAAATTAACATTTCCATTTTGTGTACTTTTAATAATTTGTGGCTTTGGCTCAAACTCATATTTTTGTTCCGCCAATTTCTCCGGTAAATCATTCATAAAAGCAGGAATCTTTATACTGGTCGCTTTATCTGACATTACTACCGTTTGAAGATATTGCTCCGGCAAATCTCTTTCCAAATCAATCTGCTCATCAAGAACTTTCTCTTTCCTCTTTTTACGCTCACTTAATATCAGTTCATCAAGAAATTTTTCCATTATCGTTCCTCTGTATTACTGCATATTTACACGTCCACCCTGCACATTGATATCATCCGCAAGCTCTAACATGGTGTTGCCCTGCTGAAATGCAATCTTTTCCGGCGCAGACATCTCCACTCCCTGCTCCATGCTGATAATTCCTATATTTTCTTTTGCCCTGATCGTGATACTCTTATCACTTTCTATTATGATTCCTTCATCGTCTATGATCTTGACCGACATCCCATTGTTATTTGTGAGAATCAGCCGGTCCGGCTGAAACAAAACTTCTTTTCCCTGCTTATTCTTTATGGACTTCTCATCCGGATTGCTGCGCGCCGAACTGTTTGATGACTGTTCATTCACAGAACTATTCACATATGCCTCAGCTTCATTCTCATTCGGAAAATATAAACGGACACTATCGCCTTTTTCTGGCATACAATACCAGCCTGTCCCATCCGGTGAAGAATAAATTGTAGAATAAGCAAACCACTTCTGCCCTGCCCATCCTCCTGTTTCATCCTCCATCAATACAACTTTTACTGTATCCTTCTTTACAGATGTCACGTTTCCCTTCAAGGATGCACCAATAATCTTCTTGTTGCCATACGTCATCTGCCGTAATTCTCCCTTGGTTTCCAGCAGATAGTAGTTATATATTTCGTTTCCTTCCCATTTCCGCTCCACTTCTCCAACAACATAATTTTTTCCAAGGAAGCAAACGGCATCTCCCAGATAAAATATTTCCCGAGTCTTTACTTTATACGCCACAGCATCACTTTCCGTCATGCCGCAATTCTTCTTTATCTGATATTCCCCAATCAGATTTACGATGGAATACGATTCATAGGATAACAATTCACGCCCCGCTTCTTCTATAATTCCAAAAGTATATTTCACACCGGCGCTCTTCTCATTTGCCATTAATACAGTATTTTTTTGAGCTGCCAGACGCTTTGCAAATTCCCAGTCTGTCTCCTTATACTGGACAACCATCTTTCCTATGTTTCCTGCTTCCGTTCCCATAAGGAGCTTTCCATCTGTGTATCCCTGTACTATGGTTTCAAGTATTTTCTGACAGGAAGTGGTCCCATTCTGATACACCCCAATATGCTCTCCCATATCCATCTTGCCTGTCCCTGTTTTTAAAAGTACCGTCAATAAAAATGTGTCCGCCTCTGCATGGATTCTCAAATCCTCGATATACCCGCAAAATAAAATATTTTTCCCTCCGGTTTCATCATAAAACCAAATATGTGCCCATGTTTCTTCCGATATCATAGCCATTAGCTGATCTTTTTCTTCTGCCGATATATAACCGGATACCTTAGCACAACCATGCTGATTCTTCTTTAATACGCTTTCAAATTCCACCAATGCCAGCACCTGAAATGGAGATGTTTCAATACGAACCGCTTTCATTGCTGCTCCTCCTCTACCTTCTTAATCGTCCTAATACAGTACATTGCAATTTCTTCCCACTCATCCTGCATTCCCAAAATGCAGTTAAATGAACCATACAGCAGTTTTCCTTCTAATGGAGTAATAAACATGATATTAAAAATATCTGCATCAATCGCCATTGTTTCATATGCAAGCCATGCTATTTTATCGCCATCATTCCGTTTACCATATTGTAATTCCTGAAATTTTGCATTTACATACACTTGCTTCATGCTTTTAACAAATCCCTCTGCCGCCTTGTTTAACTGCCCCTCTGCAAGCGTCATGTCCATTAAATGAAATGTAAAATTAACCATGTTATTCTTATCCATCAATATGACCGGCGGTCTGTGCTTAGATGGATATTTCTTCCTGGCAACATAATCCGGCATATCTTTAAATCCTTCCGGAATTAAAATTTCCATCTGTTTTCTGAATAATTTTACCTTCTCATATACCATTTCCATCGTATCCACCTCATTCCACATAAATCATCTTTCTATCATAACCCTTACCTCGTCCGACGCCTCTATGTCTCAATATTCTTTCCAGCTCTGTATAAATCATATTGTTATCCCATACAGATAAATCTTTTTCACTTTCTTTCCTGTTTTTATCCTGCAAATATCTTGTAATAGCCTGACGCTCCATTCTTCCCTTATTACTCTCAATCATATAAGAAAAAATAAAATCAGAAGTCTCCTTCTCCTTCGCATTCCAAATTTCTTCCCCAAACTGCCTAACCACCACCGGATGCAGTGTTTTCTCCCCAACACCTGCCACCGTAGCATAAATCAGATTTATCGTATCGTACTCCGTTGACATATCCGCAAAATTCTTATAACTATCCCGCAGCACCGAACCCTCCCGCAGATAAAACCGACACATTTCTATCTGGTTCTCCCCCAGTTCCATCTCTTCGTCCAAAAAGAATCTAACCCGGTATGCCTTATAGTCCAGATTTGTCTCATCCTCTGAAAATTCTGCTTTCAACACCTGCCACCTGTTCTTCGGCTGATAATCCACTCTCTCCTCTTCCATCATCAGATAAATAAAATCGTGAAATTTCAACATTCCCTTCCCAATGACAAGCTGACCATCTTCCGCCCGTATATCACAGCCTTTTAACAGACCGTCTGTATACTCCGAATAATACAACTGCCATCCTGCATAGGTGTAATCCCTGATATCCCACAAACTTTCTTTTTTCAAAATACGCCTGCCCGCAAACACCGGAACCCTGATTTCCATGAAACTTCACACTCCTATTTCTTCCCGTCAAAAAAACTGTTCACCCAGTTATCACTCTCGAAACTGAAAAATTCTGCTTTCCCCAGATAAAGCTCATCCATTTCACAGTAAACCGGAACAACCTGAAATCCCCATTCCTCCTACTACAATATATTTATGGTTAATATCCCTTACAGCCAGTAAGGAATTATCCATCTTGTTGCTTAAGCTGTTAGAATGTTAAGAGCAATCAGTATAGCGGATTCCTCCTTGGGCTTTGCGCCCGTAAAACAGTCTGCTAACCAGCTCTTCATTCGCAGCGTTCGTTTTATGCAGGTTGATCCACCTTTTAGGTGCGTTCGTGTCACACCACAGTAGATTGAATAGGCAATGAGCAAAACTGGTATAAACCAATTGTAATCCATTACGAGGAGTGACATTTTTATGAATATGAACGCAGTAGGTATCGATGTCTCCAAAAGAAAAAGCACAATAGCAGTTCTCCGTCCTGGCGGCGAAGTCCTTATGAAACCTTTTGATATTCCCCATAAATCCGCAGATTTTCAAACTCTGGTAAACAAGCTAAAAGGTCTGGATGGCGAAACCCGCATTGTCATGGAATGCACCGGTCACTACTATGAACCCGTTGCCAGGGAATTAGCTCAGGCTGACTTTTTTGTGAGTGCTGTGAATCCTCAGATCATCTACAACTTTCAGGGGCAGGACAATCCGCTCCGTAAAGTCAAAACAGATAAGGCGGATTCCGTAAAAATCGCACGCTATACTCTTGACAGCTGGGCAAATCTGAAACAGTATACTCTTATGGATGAATTACGTTCCCAGCTTAAAACGATGAATCGTCAGTTTGACTTCTACACAAAACATAAAACTGCCATGAAGAACAACCTGATCGCTCTTATCGACCAGACCTATCCAGGTGCCAATACCTATTTTGACAGTCCCGCCCGAGACGATGGCAGCCAGAAATGGGTGGATTTTCTTGATACTTACTGGCATGTGGATTGTGTTCGCAAAATGTCCCTAAACGCCTTCTCAGACCATTATCAGAAATGGTGCTGCCGCAGGAAGTACAACTTCAGCAAAGCCAAAGCGGAAGAAATCTACGGAGCAGCCAAGGAACTGATTCCCGTACTTCCAAAGGACAACTTTACCAAATGTATCATCAAACAGGCCGTTGCGCAGGTAAATGCTGCTTCACAGACCGTTGAACGGCTGCGCGCCCTTATGAACGAAACTGCCTCCAAACTATCAGAATATCCGGTTGTCATGGCTATGAAAGGTGTCGGTCCATCTCTTGGGCCTCAGTTTATGGCCGAAATTGGCGATGTGACACGCTTCACCAGTGTTGCGGAAAACTTTGTTTCAAGTCATGGACATCCTGATCAAACCAAAACCCGATGATGCTGTATATTTGTTTATGAATAAAAAGCTCACTGAAGGCAAGCCTTATTATGTCTACATGACTGCTGGAGTCAATAAATTTTTACGGGTGTACTATGGAAAGGTAAAAGAATATCTCTCCACACTTCCACAGTCGAATTAACACCATCTCATACTTTTTCTCTCAGACCGGCATACTTTGGCGGTCTTGTTATGATACCTATTTTTCAACCTGTATAAAATTTTCAATGTTCATCAAAATAAGCTTGACTTTTTATTTGCAGGCTGTTTATTTTAGGTTAATCAAATGCTGTAAGGGCACTCTTTTCTTTAAAAAAAACGATAAATATATCATTTGTATATTGCTCCACCCTACCAAATCCTCTTTACTATTTTCCGAACCACAGCTGCTCCATCCTCCTCAATCATCTTATTCCACTTATATCCTTGCCTGTTCAAAATGATGTCTGAGTCATCTCCTCACTTTCTCCCTGATCTGCCTGCAGCATGCTTTCCACAAAGTCTTCCTTTAACAGTTCACGTATCTGCCGCATATCAATAGCATACTCGTCGTAATTGTACTTAAAAATAACAATCACAAAATCCTTTCCTGCCAAAGCTTTGTCCACCTCATCTCCCCAGAACGCACTCCACCTCTCTGAAAACGACATCTTCCTCTCTTTTATATACCACTCTATCTCTCTGTCATTTCCATTCAAAGTCTCCAGGAGATCACGCTCTGCCCCTTCCCGGCTATATGTAGTGCTTATCTTATAGAAATCTGAATCTGTTTCTCCATCCCATGCTGTGATATGCTTAAATCGATCCTCCATCAGCATTTGACACAGACCATTCAAATCGGATACAACATCTTTTAGTTCGAGAACCTTCATCTCCTCACAGTCAATTGTCGTTGCCATCATCGAAAAATGAAGTCCTCGCCCTGGTGGTTGATATTCTGCCCACCCATCGTAACTAATGCTTATAAACTTCTCATCTGCATATTCTATTTCATAAAAACGGTTTCCTATCGTAAAAATGTAACCATACTCCTCATCCGGAGCTGCCAGTTCCATCAATTTTTTTATATCAGCTTCAATCAGCCGATTGATTTTGCTCTCTTTTTCCTTATCGCTGTTCCCCGTCATTTGTGGGTAGGAAAGCTTTACACGGCAGTATTCATTCTCGTAGTCATAAACTGTTTCCTCAAACTGGAAGGAGAGATCCGAACTTTTCCGCACCCATCTCACAAAACAGAATATGCAGACTATCACCAGCACTATCATCACTGCAGCTATTATATACCATCTTTTTTTTATTGCTTTTTGGATTGTTTTCATTGAATTACCTCCGAAAAATATGCGTATGCGTCCTTCCTGTCCTGAAGCTTCGATTGCCCTCCATTGATAATGCCTGTAATTACCTCAACACTCGCATTTTCATCACATTTCTTATTTAAATCATACCTACCATCATTCGCTGTCCTCGGTTTCCCAATGCTCCAGTAAAACCCTGCGGATTCCCAATAATAGTTTTGCCCTACATAAAGCGCTCCATCCGTGATAATGCGCTCATCTCTCATATAATTACTGAACTCCTGATAATTTGCTCTTCCGGTAATATGTAGCGCTCCTGCCCCTCGGTAAAAAAACCCATCTCCCTGCATTGTATTTCCCAAAGTATTCCCGGGTGCTTCATAATCCAAAAAATCAATAAATACATCATTTGTATAGCGCTCCACCCTGCCATATCCTCTTTGCGACTCAACAGCGCATTGTGCTAAAAAATGTGCGATGCGGTTCGGTGTGTTTATTTCATATTTCCACAGTATCCGGTTGAGTTCATCCACATCATCCTGTGTAATATCCCTTGTTCCATCCGCATAATTTGGCATCGAGGTAGTCAGATCGTACGAGACCATATCCCGGAACTGCCAACCATCCGGAATATTTTGCAGCTGTTCAATCGTAACCAAAAGCTGGTCTTTTGCCATTTCCTCCATCTCGCTTCTCATCACCTGTCCCGCATCCTTAAAAAACAGGTATCCTCTTCCATAAGTGCATATCATATATGACTCATTTGCATTGAGCAGTTCCTTTCCCTCTCCCTGACTGCTGCTTTCATCATATGCCTTCCATTCCTGATCTTCTATGTAAGTTACATCAAGGGTACACTTTTTGTCCGGCGAAAATTTGCATACGGTAAATTCTTTTTCCCTCTCTATGTCCGTACGGTTCAGTTGGGCGATATCTGCCATCAGTATATTTCTATCTTCTTCTCTCTTTTTGATATGTACCGTCTCCGTTTCATTCCCCGATGAGGTACAGCAAACAAGTGCGTTACAGGTACACGGCTCCCCCTTTGTGCTTTCACATTCCGCAATCTCCTTCTCGAATTCTTCGGTTTCTTCCGTTTCTTTCTTCTCATCCGTCTCTTCGTCGCTCTCTCCTTTACCATTTTCCGAACCACAGCTGCTCAGCATCGTTCCAAGCAGTATCACTATTGGTATCAAAGGCCACATGGGCATCTTAACTTCCCCTCCTTTCCTAACTTTTTCTTTCTGTATTTTCTTCTATGGCAGGATATCCGCCCTTGACGGTATAATTCTCCATCTCTTGAAACACTTTGGGATAAGAGCTTTCACTCTCTTTTCTTCCCCGCATCACTTCCCCTAATGCAAGTACTGTTGTGCCTCTCGCCACCTTTGGCACACTTCCGCAGGCGAATATAGCAACTGCCTGCTCGGTATCTTCTCCTATTTTTCCAAAATCTGCTGCCGGCACTGCCGCCATCGCCGAGAAAGATGCTCTCCAGTGTTCGATTCGTCCTCCATTATTCGGTTTTTCAGCAGGCAGCTTTGTCTGATTTTCGGAAACATCGCCATTGCCAACTGTCCTTACCCCGCCCGGTGCATAAAAATTGAAGTCACGACAAATTTCGATATTCGCTTCCGGCGTTCTGAACAAAATCTCTAACGGAGCTGTTACTGAAATATTTTTCCCTTCCATACAGACTTTTCTACCTGCAATCAGACTGATATTTTTATTGCTGTCCATCTGTATCCCCATCAAATCTTCCATTGATAATTTCAGACATTCACCCACACTCTCCAAAAAAAGTTTCTGTGGATAGAGTCCCAGTTTTTTACGGCTTGCAGTGACAAACTCTCTGTTTTGTTCATCTCCATACATCTCTCTGTTTGTGCGATGCACTACGGCAAGGATTGCCTGCCCCTCCCTCTCTTTCTGTGTCGGAAAATATAATGTAACTTTTGTTCCCTCTTCCGGCATACAATAGCACAGATTATTTGTTTCCGGTGTCCATATCCACGAATATCCCTGCTCTTTGTTGGCATCTATATCCAACTGTATGTAAACATACTCTCCCTCCGCCTGTTTTACTGTTCCTTCCATTCTCACTCCAGCCAGCGCTTCATTGTAAAATTTTTTCCGATAACAGACCGACTCCTTTCCCATCCGGCAAGAAAATGCAAACTCTCCGTTTAAGAATACTATACTGCATCTATATGCCTGATACCGTTGATTCTCATACAGAATAAAATCACCTGTGTTCCAGTACTCTTTTGTTCTCATTTCCAGATAAAACAGTTGGCTTCTTTCCACCCCGTTTTCATATGCGCCATTTTCATAATATGCCCCGTCAAAACCTTGTCCAATAAGCTCCGCCTTACCCACTTCCCTCTCTCTTCCGTCTGGTAAATGAAAAAAAAGGTACTGTTCACCCTGCTGGACATCTGTGAACAAAGGTCTGGAGAAATGACTGCCTAACCTAATTAAAAATTCCCAGTCTGTCTCTTCATACTGAACTACAGGGGTCTCAATCGCTCTATCCTCCATGCCGCCCCAGAGAAATTTGATATGCTTGTAATCTTTTAGCACAGCTTCTATGATCTGCCTGTAGGTCATTTGCGGATTCTGAAAAACTCTCTTCTTTTTTTCTCTGTCCAGACAGATAGATCTGTCTTTCGCTGTCAGTTTCACAATCAATAATCGGTTTTCTTTCCGGCATACCACATGTTCAATCATTCCGCAAAAAATCTCTCTGCCAGCATCCAGCCTTTCCATTACTGTAATTTTGCCATCCATCCAGTCCGTATCCAGAACAGCCTGCTGATCCTTCTCTCTTACCGTTGCTCGCATTTTTAGGCTATTATGCTTATTTTCACTGGTATAGATTTCCAACTGTTGCAATTCCAAAAGTGGCATTACTGTCCTGACCACGATGTGCTCACAATACACTTCATATTCCTTCCCCATATCACAACGTTTCTCCTTTCTGGTTTGTCATAATTTTTAATTCATATAAATTTTCCCACCTTTTACCTGAATCGTGTCATCCATCTCTATCCTTGCTGCACCCTGCTGCATGAAAATACTGTGCTCTGCAGACATCTGTATCCCTGCATTCTGACTGTCTATCTGAATATCTCCTGCCGCCCGGACCATAATGTCTTTATCGCTGACCAGTTTAATTCCTTCCGTATCCGATAATTCCAAGACCAACCCCTGATTATTTCTGATAACAATCGCTTCCTTCGTAAACAGTATTTCTTTGTTCTGCTTATTCTTCCACGATTTCTCATCAGGATTATACCTTCCTCCTGCTGCTCCTATATGGACACTGCTTGCCACATACGCATTATTTTCATTGTGATCCGGAAATACTACCCTTACCTCATCGCCTACCTCCGGCATACAATACCATCCTGTTCCATCTTTCGAGGAATAAACGGTTGCATAATCAAGCCAGCGTCTTTTGCGGTTATCCTTATTCTCATCCTCCACAATTGTTACCTGCACCATGGTTTTTTCCACTGCCGAAACATTTGCCAGCAGTGAAACACCGGACAACCGATCATTAGAAACGGGAGGAAGCACACCGTTTTCCCTGCTGATCAGGCGATATTCATTGTACAACTCCTGCCCTTTCAGCCAGCTTTTGATTCTCCCTACGACTAGATCATGTCCTCGAAACCGTACATTTTCTCCAAGACTATACATCTCTCTTGTATCTAAAATGTAACTGTTTGCATTGACTTTCTCCTCTCTGGCTGTTCCGGTCTGCTTCCGTCTCTGGTATCTGTCATAGTCCTGTTCCACCTGATAACTTTCCATTGCAATTTCATGCGATACCTTATGCTCCTGATAACCAAAATAAAACTTTTTCCCCATTGTTGCATCTTCCGGTATCAGGGGGACTCCCGCACAAGATGCAATCCGTTTGATAAATTCCCAGTCTGTCTCATTGTATTGCATGAAAAATTGTCCCGCCAGCTCTCCCTCTTTCCCTAGCATAATGTATCTTCCCATAGACGCCTCCGTACAGGTCCGAAGTATATCCTCATACCGGAGTCCACGATCCTGAAAAGATCGTATATGCGGCTCTATGTCAAGCAGAAACGTCCCTGTTTTTATTTCAATTGTAAGAGCAGATAGCTGATTTTCCTTTTTGACCCACAAATTTGTTAAAACGCCGCAAAAAAAGTTCCTTGTTTCTCCGGTTTCCGTTATCACTTTTACACTTACCCACGTCTCTTTTGCCGCTAGATTCATATAATCCTGCTCTTTTTCTCTCCGGATCAGTCCCGTGACCCTCACTTCCCCATGCCGGTTTAATTCCCTATTACATTCCAGCTCTGTATAATTCAAAAATTCAAAAGGCTCTACCAGTATTTTTTCTGCACGCATCTTTTATACCTCCTCTAATGTCGTTATAGATTTCCACATCATCAGCACCAAATCTCTCCATTTCTGATGTTCCCGATAATAGCAGTTAAAGCTGCACTGCAGCAGTTTTTCTCCCAGCGGAGCAACAAGCATCATATTGTATAAATCACTGTCCATTGCATGGCTGCGAAATGCAAACCAGTAACCCTCTGTTTCCGAAAGCTTCTCCGATACATACATCCGGTAATCCGGGTGATCCCTATGTATCGCCGCACTCATACGCTCTGCAAGTTTTTGTATTTCGTTATTTGGTATCTCGCTTGGAAATACGGTAAACCCCATGTTTACACTCAGATCCAGTGTCGTAAAAATCATCTGCGGGCGAAATTCTGACGGATATTTGATTTTCGCATATATTTCCGGCATCTGCTTCATTGTGTCCGGAAGCACGATGGACAGCGCTTCCAGCAATTCCACCCTCTCAAATTTCATAACTTTTCCATCCATGTAAACCCCATCTTCCAAAGAGCAGTATCTTTCCTTTTTTATTTCTTCTTTCTTTTCCAGTATCTTCTCATCCATATATGCCATATATGCTCTCCTCAAATAATCTGTATTTCTTGCAACCCAATACCGGTTGCCCCTCTTCGCAAAATACTTTCCACCAAATCCATTCGCATAACAATCCCAGTTTTCCCTTTATATACCACTTCTGCGATCACCTCTTCCACAAGTTTCCCACGCTCTAGCGATATTACACCGCCCTTTTGCCCATTTGTCTGCACAACTTCCATTTCTTTCAGAAATGGCATATAATACGCCATACTTCTTTTTCGGGCTTTATTGTATAAAATAATTCTCGTAAATTTTATATAGGAATCGTACAGCCTGACCGTATCATGTACCATTTTACTTACCATAAGGCATGGAAACGTAACAATGTCTGTGAATATCATCTGCATATGTTCCTCCGTTTGAAACATCAAATGTTTCTCCATTTGATATGCCTTCTTTTCCCGCCTTGATTTTCGGTCTATCTTCCCATACCATCCCACCGGAACCGGCGCTACATAGTTTGCATCTACTGTTACTAGATAATATTTCATAGATTTTTCATTCCCCCTCCCTGCTATCCGTCTCCAATCAAGCTTATCTCATCCATAAATCCGCCAAAATAAATATTCTTTCCTTTGAATCTCCATACCGTACCAAACTCCTGGTACAATTGTTCCATATACCAACGGTGAATCTCCTCTTTCTCTGCTGCAATCAAACGGAAAAACTCTCTTTCCAGTGCCTGATCCAGCTCCACGAAATCCTTTTCTACATTTACCAGCAAAGGTTTGACACTAATAAAACCATGCTTTATTTCTTCTACAAAAGGTTCTCCCTTATAGACGCCCACATAAAACTCATGGGTTTCTGTGATGTAACTTGCGCGCAGGTAAGATATCACAATAATCTCCTGCTCTACCTCTGACGTGATCGCCCCTAGAACACTCTCAAACTGCTTTCGCACATTTCCGACATTGCTTTCAAATTTTTCTCTGATCTCTTTTAACCGTTCCCTTTTCAACCCGTTTATTTTTTCAGACAAAAAATCTTTCATAAGTCCAGACCGCTCCAGTACATTTTGTTTCATCGACCTGCTCTCCCCTGTCATGACATCCACCCTTCCCGTCGTGCAAAGAAAATCCTTCCCCGATCTTCTATGAGCATCATATCATCGTTCAAAAGCGTACATTTTTTCTCCAGCTCCTCATGTCCCCATAGCCGGTGTCTAACCTGCAAGAGCAATGTCTCCTCTTCATCATAATCCTCCATGTTATTGATTTTAATTCCTTCCTCCTCAATCAGTTGTTCGAGATACGGCTGAAGGATTCCCCAATGATTAAACTCCGACAGCGTTATATATTTTATGGCGTAATGTGGGTCTTCAGCTGTCCGTTCCTGCAATACAGGGTTATTAGGATAGCGGGAAGTTGGTTCTCCCTCACGGTAATATTCTCCGGTATACTCCAGTTCATATCCGATAAAGTCTGTGGTAACGAACATCGCTTCTTCTAAAGGCATTCCCGATGTTAATTCCGGAGTCAGCTCCGGAATGATTACCTCTCTTTCAATACGCCATGTCCCAAAAAACGGAATTTTCCTTTCTCCGCCAAATGCTGCCATAAGAATGATACATACGGCTACACATAAGATCAGAACTGCCACCGCCTTTGTGTGTTTTCTTATTTTGCACCTAATCATTTATAAATACCTCCCTCCTAAAAGCCATATTTTAGACTGCTTTTACAACGGTTACGCAACTCTCCGCGCCAAAAGCGTCTTTCCCCAAAATTCTACGAGCATAGTGTCCTCATTCAAAAGTGTAAAGAGTGTTCCCACCGGAATAAAATCATACGTTTCATAAAACACCGTTTCCTCAAAATCTATATAAACCAGTAAATGCAGTTCCATGCCGTCTCTTTGACCGTAATATTTATCATCATGCCAGTCAATCCCCTCTTCCTCCATAAAATCACACACATGTGGCAAAAATCTGCCCCCATCGTTCACAGTAAAAATGTCTTCAAAAAACATACCGTATTCAGGATCCGTGTATGTATTTTCCCCTATCCGGAAATAATCTGCAGTATACTCCAGCTCATATCCGACAAAATCTTCGGAATCATATAAATCCTCTTCCGCCACTCCATCTTTGGTTGTTCCTGTATACATTTCTGAAATGACCGCCACCTTTTCAATGTACCATGTCCCAAAAAATGGTAATTCTGCTGCGCCTCTTTCTCTCCCGCATCCTGATATGCCGACCGTACATATGGCCAAAAACACTATCACCTTTGCATATCTTCTCATCCTACTGATAGCCATTGATAAACACCTCTGCTTCTTTTGCCCTTCGTTCATCATAATCATGTTGTGCAAACACTTCCCGTACTTCTTACAGAGTTAATGAAACAATTTATATGGATACCCATAATCTTCTTTCTGCTGTTTTTTCAAGTCTGTTCCAAATTCCACATGCATGTTTTTTTGACCATTTCCATGCATATAATAAACAATTCCTTTTCCCTTTTCCCAAACCATCAATAAATAATCTTTTGAACCGTAAAAATAATCATTATAATAACGAAAGATCCTTTTTTCTCCATCTGCTTCTACAAATGCATGATATCCGGCATCATCCACTACATCAGCTGTTCCGTTTTCACAGCAGACAATCGTCCACTCTTTTAAAAATAAATCCTCATCTGATTCCAGACCGGAAATTATGATCTCATTTTTCTCCTCCGTATACCCACCGGTGTCTGACGGCATATAATAAATATCCTCAGACGTAACATAGTAATATCCCAGATATTCTCTCCCCAACACGAATTGATCGAACGGATCTGTCACATTCAGCTGATCCAGTTCTAAAGCATATAAGCTGCCATTTTGAAAGGATTTCAGTTCTTTTATATGCAAACTGATATCCTGCCAAATATCCCGATAGCTATATGGATAAAAATATCCTTCATATTCTACTTCTTTCTGTGTCGGCATATAAAACCATGTATTTTGAGGCTCATGTCTGCTTTCTTCTTTATCATTTTCACTGCACAAAATCACAAGAAGGATCAAAAACAAGCTTACTACAATGGATGAAAGAAAATTTTTTATCATATTATTTTCCTCCCAGGATCTATGCAAAACGCCGTTTAGTCATCAAGGCTTGGATAATACGACGAATTTCTCCACTCCTCTAATGTATACACTTCAAACTCACTGTCTGCCAGTCCTACCATATCCTTCCATAAAACCTTATCAAAATTGACACTCACATAAAACGTGCTCCAGCTCACACTGTGATCCTCCCACATCTCGCTCACATGAACGGAATAATACTCTCCCAAATATTCACTTCCCGCCCCATCTTTGTATACTTCCTCTGTTTCAAGATCATATGTTTGATATAAATACGCCTGCCCATCACTCTTCAGATCTACATAAGCAGCCCAGTCATCAATCTCCGGCACCTGTTCCGAAAGGCAGTCTGATATTTTAACAATCGTATCTTCCCGTGTTTTGGCATTCTGCGTACACTCCTCTGCTTCTCCGAAGGCTAATGCTGTGGAAATTTCACTGTCATCACCCCACACACGGCTGCCACATGCTGTCAGCAGACCTGCCATAGCCCGTACCACAAAACTTATTTTCCTTCCCTCCATAAGATATACTCCTCCCAATCTTTTTCCTCGTCATCCCACATAAAATAATCGTGCATTATAGATGCCGCCGTATCGCCATAGTCACTTCCCGTTGCATAAATAGGTCCTATGATAGATACATAAATAAATGGATTGTCCTTATATTCCCATGCTTCCGCATACCTCTCATCCAATAAAATATCTGAATGGTCAACTATACTTTCTTTGTAAGATTCATAACGGCGAAATGGCTATATTACTTTTATCTTTATTTTATTATTTTCAGAAACACCCATATTAATTAGTTTTTCGCCATTTAATGCCCACCTCTTCTGTTCCTTTTCCCATTTATCTAACTCACTGCTACTAATGTACTCCGTAGTCCAACTTCTTACATATTTATCATTATCTTCTGTATTTCCAAAATACTTGATACCAAAAAGATTAAAGCTCTGCTTTTTTGTATATTCATCATACATTTCTTTTTGCCCCCAACCGGATTCATATGCAATTTGAGCCGGAGTAACTTGCCACGGAACCCCTGTTCTTAATTGTTCTGCCATAGATACCTGAAGAAACGGCTCTAAAAATTGCACCTTATCACTCCTATTTTCTTTTGCCAATTCGCTAAAAGCAGTTTTTTGTTCCTCTAAACACTCTTTTATCTCTTGTCCATCATCATAAAAATATATAACCCCCTCATGCTTTGTACATATCATGTAAGACTTATCTCTATTAAGAATTTCTTTCCCTTCCCCCTCATCATTTTCACTATCAACCTCCTGCCATGTACCTCCCTCTATAGATTCTTTATCAACAGTACAGGCATCCGCCTTTTTACACCCACGAAACCATCCGTCTATCTCTATATCTGTCTTATTCAGTCTGCTAATCCCACTTATATGAATCAAAGAATCTTCTTTTTTCATATGCAGTGGCTCTGAATCTTCTGTTGCATTTGTACATAGTACACACGCAGTGCAGACACACTCGGTGTCCGCCTGCGCTTCTGTCTCTGCCACAGCATCCTTACACGCTTCCTATGTATCAGCCTCTTCATCGTTGCTATGCTTTTTACCTGAAAGTAGCTCAGAGAAAAAGTTGACGATTTTTTCTGATAAAACTTCAAAAAATTCACTAATATCATCTCCGATTTTTTCCATACACCCTCCCACACATTTCAGCTATAAAATTTTCCCCTTCACTCCACAATGATCCGTTTCACACCTGCCCTTTCTCTTTTGGGCATACCCCTATGATCCACGATCCTCCCCAGTCTCTCATAAAACTCCTGATTTCCCGCCGGCATATCTGCCATATCCTTTTTCATCCTGGTCTCCAGATATGCCGCAATCACCTTCAGCTCCACTCTCCCCTGCGCATTCCAGATCAGACTGCATATCCCAAAATCTGCCGCATCCTTCTCCCTCATATTCCAGAGTTCCTCCCCAAACTGCAGGAGCAGTGCCGGATGCAGCGTTTTCTCACCCACTCCCGCAACCGTGGCATGGATCAGGTTTACCGTATCGTACTCCGTTGCCATATCAGAAAAATTTTTATAACTATCCCGCAGTACCGAGCCTTCCCTCAGATAAAACCGGCACATTTCCATCTGATTCTCTTTTAACTCCATATCGCGGTCTAAAAAGAATCTGGCACGGTAACCCTTGTATTCAAAATTTGTCTCAGCTTCCGAAAACTCCGCTTTCAATATCTGCCAGCCATTGTACGGCTGGTAAGCCACCTTTTCTTCCTCCTGCATAAGATAGACAAAATCATGAAATTTCATCACGCCTCTCCCGATCACAAGCGTACCGTCCTCTGCCCGTATCGCACATCCTTTTAACAGCCCGTCCGTATAGTCAGCATAATAAAGCTGCCAGCCCGCATATGTATAATCCCTTACATCCCACAGGCTTTCTTTTTTCAGGATACGCCTTCCCATAAATAGCGGAAATCTGTTTTCCATCGCACCTCACACTCCTACTTCTTCCCATCAAAGAAACTGTTGACCCAGTTATCACTCTCAAAACAGAAAAACTCTGCCTTTCCAAGAAAAAGGACATCATCCTCACAGTAAACGGGAACAACCCAAAATCCCCACTCTTCCTGCGCTGCCCATACAAAAAATTTGACGTCGCCATTCTCAATACTGTCCGTTTCCTTCTGCAAAATGTGGGAACCGTAAAGCTTCCCTATTTCTTCGTAGCTTTTCTGCAAAAATTCGTCCCGCCTGCATACATACTGGAATCGGCAGTACTCATCCCCGCCCACATTCTTAAGATATAAGGGAAGGAGCAGATCCTCCATATTTCTGGATACCGTTCCCGCCGTCTCCCAGTCCCCATAGCCGTCTACAAGGACAACCTCTTTCCCATTATGCGTATAAGCGGTAATACAGTAAGGCAGCACTGCCTTGCCATTATTCAGATGAATATCTGCCAGCCCGTATTTTCTGTCCCGCAGATACTTTAACGCTCCGTCCACGCAGGTCATCTTCAGCTCCACATCCGCGGCGTCAATATTTGCCCGTTTTCGGAACTGTATCATTCTTCCCGGCACAAATTCTTTCAGCGCATCCTTAAACAGATCAATTTTACAGGACTGACCGGTCAGCTTGATAAACGAAAAATCCTGTATTCTTCCCGTCCGGTAAAATTCGTCCATAAACTTTCGTACGATCCCGTAAATTTCTCCTGACAGCAGCAGCTCTATCTCAAAATAGTTCATTATTACTTCCGGTACGGTCTTTTTCACTGCAATCTCATCCCCCTGACGGAATGAGAGTTTCCACTTATCAAGCAAAACCGTTTTTTCCTTCCGCTCTTTCTGTTCCGATGTTACCACGACCTCTAAGGTAGCGATTTTACCGTAAAACAGTTTCTTGATCTTCTCTGCCGCATCAAACAACGTATAGAAATTATTTTTGACTTTATAGTACTCGCTCCGGTTATATCTTTCAAAATCCGCAAACCGTGTCGGAAGTATCTCCTCTGCCTTCCGGTACTCCTCGTCCAGATGCCGGTACAGCTTCTTTCCCCCATGCTGGTCAACATAGCGGTAAATATCCGTATCCATATATTCTAAAATTTCTTTTACACTGCTGGTATTCTCGTACCCCGCCGCACGCACCAGCGCAATCTTTAACACCTGCATGATGCGGTAAGTCAGGTTATTTCCGCCAAAGTCTGTATCTCCATTTTCATAGGTCGTTTCCATATAAATCTTATAGGCTGCCCTGCGATCCTGAATGTGGAAGCGATAAGAACATAAATCTGTTGTCCCGCCCCCGCAGTCTATCATCAGCGCTTCGTACTCCTCGTTTTCCTCCAGTGCATCCTGCTCCATCATCCCGGAAACCGTGTTGTACAGCACCGCCATTCCCTCATCCAGCATGACACCCTGGTTGATGGCATATTCCGGCAGTATTTCCTGAAACATTTTTCTGAAATAATATTTCTGTTTTACCGGGCTTGAGATATGTACCTCGGAAATACGGCATTTAAAGCGGTTCTCTGTCTTTCTGATGATATATATAAAAAACCGGCGCAAAAGCTCCGACCTCTTGACAAGACGCCGTCTCCCTTGTCTGTCTACAATCTCTTCTTCTTTTTCGTATTCCCCGATCCACCGCTTCACATCATAGAAAACGCAGAATCCCTCATCCACATAGCTTGATGCTGCCAGTCTCATCGCATCGTAACCAAATACCAGTTTATAGTCATTTTCCTCGACTGCCAGAACTCCAATAATGCTGGGCAAAAGCATACTTTCCTTTTCCCCATCTTCAAAAACGGTATAGTAAATTTCATTTTCTTTCCTGCCCTTGAAGCCGGGCTGATTTCCAATACTTCCAAAGCAGGCGGAATCCAGATATACTCCGGCAGTCGTATTGACAGAGCCAAAGTCGATTGCCATCGGGAGCATCAGCGCTGCCGGTTTTCTTACCTCAAAATCAATCAGCGGAATACTGTACACCTCTATATGCTCCGGCAGCACCGTCTGCTCTCCATAATACAGATGAAAGATTGTCTCAGACAACTGACGTCCCACGCAGAAAATCCTGTAATCCTTCCTGTCAGTCTCCTCTGCTTCCAGCTCTGCCGGCTTCGTAATGTACAGTTTCTCCTGCCCATTTCCCCGTTCCCTGATATTTAATATGGCACATAATGTCATATCGCTTCCTATTAGAAATGCGTTTGTATCTGCCAGTTCTTTTTTGTACGGAATCGTGTAACCGTCATAGGTTCCTATTTCGAGTCCCTCATACGCCACAATTTTTGACTGACAGCATAATTTTTCATCAGACTGACAGGTAATTCTGCTCTTTCTTAAAAATGTTTCTACCCGCTCTTTCCCATCCGTTTGATAATCCCCAATCAGTAAATCCTGGCTTTTTCCCATATAGCGCATGATTGTCCGGATCAGTTCTTCTTTATCCAATGGATGAATCACTCCATTCATGATTTTTTCACGACGGCAGATTTCTCTCAACTGATAAGTTGTCATTAAATCCAATTGTGATTTTTCATATTTTTCTGCGTTCTTCATCCCGCCCGTTCTGACTGCATCCATACCTGTCACCCTGTCTCTCTTCTTTTTGTACTTTCCGTTTCTGATCTGTTTATATCAAAAGAAGCGTATCCAGCACCATCGTTTCTTCCACATCTAAGATTCCAAAATGCTCCGCATAAAATATTTCCGTCCTCACGCCGATCGGCAGGAACGTATCCAGCAAAAACTGCACCTTCCTTTTCTCCTCCTGCGTTTCTTCCCTTCCCACATAAATATAAAGCTCATGTGCAGCATCCATCCCCACATAAATCATGGAATCCGGATATATTTTCCGAAACAGCGACTTAAAAATTTCAAGGTAATTCCGGGTGCTGGTAACATCCATGAGTGCAAGCATCACATACTTTTTTTCATGTATGGAAAAAGTCTCAAACGCATTCTTCGCAGACCGTCCAAACAGTCCTCCTTCAAACTCCTCAGATAAAAACCGAAGATAATAGTCCTCCCTGCTCATCCCCATCCTTAAATCTGTATGCGCCAGATAATGAAATACCGCATCCACAAAGATTTCCCTCGTCTTTTCATATTCTTTTTGGTTAATATCCAGTATCTCACCGAAAATATCAAAAAAGCGGTAAAACGGATTCACCTCTACGACAGTCTGCTCTACAGTCTGCGTATTTAAGTCGCAAAACGAAACCTCCAGATACGGACTTCGTACCTCTGGCACCTCATACTGCAAATCAGCTTCCCTTATTCCGTTTTTTTCCGCTGCAAGCACAACCTCCCAGATATACTGCATAAAATTTAAACTCCTTTGTCCTGCAAAATACCGACACACTTATATTCACAGACCGATAACTGTATCTGTGACACAAAAAAACGTACCATATCTTCGCAAAAGTTCTTTTTCTGTCCCTTTCGTGTGAAATACAATGCCAACGTTTTTCTTGTCTCCATCGGGAAAATGGTATTTCCCAAAAATGGATTCATATCCCCTTCCAGACAGGACTCCGGTGGTGTTTCAAGCACCTCACACTTTTCTAACTCTACAGAACCATTATGTTCAAAACTCTGTACCATCCAAAACAACTCTGTCCGGCTGCCAAGGGAACTTTCCTGCCGTTCTCTGTAATTTTGAAAAAAACTGCTTTTTCTGCTGTTGCTCAACATTTCGCAGGTATACCCATGGGAACTTGTATCCGTCTTTTCAATGAAACGGTATGCTTCCCAATCCCGAAAAGATTCTTTCAGCGACGTCATAATAATTTTGTCTTTTTCATGCCTGACCTTAAGAACATCCTCATTGATCCCAAGCATATATCCACTGTCCAAATCATAGTTTTTTAAATCCAGTTCATGTTCATAATATTTCTCATCCATACACGGAACCATAAATTTACGGCACTGAAATGTGAACTTTTCTATATTCCATAACAGCAGCATGTCATTTTTAATATCTTCCTCATAGCTGCCAAAATCTATTTTCAAACCGTTTCCATCCGTTTCCCCGTCCGTATCTATTTCATAAAATCTATCCAGATATCCCGTATTGACTGTTGTCCAGCATATCTTGTTATAGACGAATACCTGATACAGCTCCGACAACGCCTGCTGATAACATTTTGCTTTGCGCACCCGGACGGTATAGGATTTGCCGCTGTCATCGACCCCTTGAAAATCTGCTGCTTTTTCAAATTCTGCTTTCTTTTGATAACTGCCCGCAAAATAGATAATGCAGGGCATTGCTTCCGTCTTCTCCTGCTCCTTATCCTCCTGCACTAATACAGGAATAACCGGATACAGCGTTCCATTGATGGGGTCATAGTCCTTTTGCTTTATAACCGTCATAGAAACTGCATATTTTTCATTCGGAATCTCTATTTCCCGTTTGATTTGATTTTCCAAATCCAGATACCGTTTTTCCATCCGTTCAAAAATGGGCACAAGACCTTCCAACAATATTTCCCTTGCGTCCTTCCGCTCGTCCAGATCCTCTATTTCTGTCAGCCTTTTTCGTATGTGCTGCTGTAAATCTGTAATACTTTCCACAATGTTCACCTCCTCCATCGAAAGCAATCCGTGAGAAGAACGCTGCTTTTGCGTTCTTCCGTGTGAAATTAGAACTTCTTCGGCGGTGCACCCAATGGTGCAGCGTCGATTTTAGAAGTTCTTTTCACATGCCATCCTGCCCGATCTGCGTATCAATATCACTTAAAATCTCTTCTATCCTCTGCACATCTTCATCACTCCCAAGTTCCTGATAAACCGATTTTGCAGACAGATACTGTGATTTTGCTCCCCACAAATCCCCGGACTGCCGGCAGGCTTCTCCCTGGCTTTCATAGGCAGCCGACGTATTTTTCTGTTCCTCCTGTTCACTTAACTTTTCTTCTACGGCATCCAATTTTTTCTGTGCATCTTCCTGTCCCGCCGTATCCGCTACTTCACCATACTTGGCAACTGCCATCGTATAATAAACTTTCGCCCCAACATAATCTTTTTCCAGACATGCCTTATCTCCTGCTGCCACCATCTCCGCTGCGGCAACTGTCTGCTGTGCCTGACTGTCTGCTTCTTCCTGTGCCGCGCTCTCGGCATCTGCCTTTTCCTCATAAAGCTTTTCCAGCGAATCCATAGCAGTCTGTTTGCCCTCCGCATCATGTACGGACAACGCGGCTTTTTTTGCCAGCAGATACTTCTCTTCCGCCCCATCATAATCGCCCTGCTCTAACAGGGAATCTCCAAGGTTTATATAATCCTCCACCGACAGGAATACGCTGATATTCTCCAGCTTATTTTCTATGTAATCCGTCCCTACATTGTCCGCATATCTGGTGCGATCCAATGCAGAAAGATAGTATTCTTCGGCCGCTTCATAATCTGCGCTGCTGTAGCTTTCATCTGCCAGTATCACAGTCTCTATAACAAAGGAATATTCCTGCAGACGGTTTCTCATACTGCTGTCTTTCAGCTTTTCTGCCAGTTTCTGCGCCTGCTCGCATTCCTCCTTTGCCCTGACATAATTTCCGGTATTGATATATTCCACCGTATTGGTAAAATGATAATTCATATCCTCAGTACGCTGCACTTTTCTATCACGCAGAAACCACAGCACCACACCGATAACGATTGCCGCTATGACAACAATAACCGTAATCATCACTATTTTTTTTATCCGTTTCCGCTTCTCTGGATTTTGGTATACTTTATTTACAAAAATAACTGCCAGCGTATAATTGTCCAGATTCTCCGGCTGTCTTGAAAGCAATAAGTCCTCGATATTATCCACCGTTGTCTGCACTTCGTTATCAGCTTCTGCAAAAACATCATCCAGCTCCGCCTCGTCCACATTCTCCCAGATTCCCCTTGTATACAGAGCAATCATGTCGGTTTCCGCCAGCTTTATCTTCTTTGAAACCACGGACTTAAAATTTTTCTGTCCCAGATAGGCATAAAGATTATTCCTCTCTTCATGCTGCATCAACTCATCTTTGGCAATTTTCTCCTGCTCCACCATCTCCTGAGCAAGAGACATATCCCTCGTCTGACGGTAAACCGCCCCTCCCCGGTACATGCGGAGCCTTGTGTTCCCCACATACCCATATCTCATCTTCTGGTAATCCGTTACAACCACTGTAATAGATGCCTTTAACCGTCTGTCACTTTCTTTTCCTAACAATGCCCGGTTTGCCCGCTTTAATAATCTCTTTACAGCCCGCTTTGACAGAGATGGATTTTCCTGAAAACTAAGAATGACTGTCTCAATGGCAAGCCTTGCGCTTTCTACATCCGTGATCTCCGTAATTCCGTCTGCGATGACATAGCAGGCGAACTCATCTAATTCCACATACCCAAAATAATCTCTGTTTTTTAACCTGCTTCCCTCTTCGGAAATAAACCGTGCCTCAAAATCACTGTTCTGTTTTCTCATGTCATTTCTCCAACTCTTATCAGAATTACGCTGGCATTATCCTTATCGCCTTTTTTCTGATTTACCAGTTCCACCAAATCAAATGCCATTCTCTTACAGCTTTTCTTCCGGGCTAAGCAGTCTTCCATTTCTTTCCATGTCACGCTCTCCTGCATTCCATTACTGAAAACTGACACCACATCCCCTTCCTGTAAACGAACCGGCTTGTCGTAGAACTGTATTTCCTTAAAACCGTCTCTTCCCAGGTAATTGTAAATTCTTTTTTCCTGCAGCATAGACAGGGCATCTTCTCTTGTCAGAACGCCTTCCACATACTTATCCTGTGCCAGCACATCTACGGTGTGTCCCGTTCCAAGGGGAATCAATTCCTCATTTCGGAATACTGCAATCTTTACATTCCCGACAATCCCGTAAAACAGAAATCCTCCCTGTATCATAACGGCGCTGACTGCCGCCATTCCTCTTCCCTCATCCATCTGTTTTAAAATTTCCCGGTTTGCCGTCTGAAACGCTTTCTTAAAAAAATAGGACGGGTGGTCTGCCATGTTGTACGTTTCAAAAATTTCTTTAAAAACCCGAATGACTGTCTTAGCAGCAATTCTGCCGCCCGCTTCTTTTCCCATTCCGTCTGCTAAAACCGCCAGTAAACCATTCTCATTTTCTTCTATTGTAAAGTAATCCATCTGTATTTCACGGCTGCCGATGGTCTTGCAGGCTCCCGTCTCATATCCCTCTCTGCTGCTCCGGAATACCAGACAAAAACGGTACAAAAATGCAATTCCTAAGAAAGCGCATAAGATACAGACTGTCAGGTACGGGACACTCATTTATCGTCCTCCCACATATAATGCTCCCCGCAGAAAGGAACAAAAAGGAATGTGCTCTCCCCCATCTCAATCACGTCATATGCGCTTAACGGCTGCGGCAGATAGACCGCTTCACCGTTCAGATAGACCAGACCGTTGCTGTCTCCCGGTAAAATCATGTTCTCCCGTTTCTTCGCATCAAATACAATCACCGCATGATTTCTCCGTGCGATTTTGTTATCCCCCAGAATCTGAATGTCCATATCATCTGCCCGTCCCACAAAATTCTTTCCGTCCATGACCCGGTAATCTTTGCCTCTTCTCGGACCTTTTACGCATACAATCCAGCCGCAGACCGGATTCTCCTCCTCCAGAAAAAGAATGTCCTCAATTTCTTCCTGCGATTTTTCCACTGACTTTTTTTCTTTCGTGGCTGTCTCAATATTGCAGTACGGACACACTGTTCCATATCTCCTGCTTGAAAAAAGATGTCCGTTCTGACAGCGAATTAAATTTCCACTCATGTTTTTTCCTCCATATGTACACGCTATTTTGCCCCTAATCTGGTATTCCCGATAAAAATAATATCGCCTGCGTTAATCCGGCAGGGATGCTCCCTTGACACCTGATACACTTTGCCATCCTTCGCATCCTGGATTCTTACACCGTTTCTGCTTCCTAAATCTTCAATATACCACTGCCCCGCCGCATAATTTAACACGGCGTGCTGACGGTCTGCCATTCCGCCATACTCTGTATTCTGAAGATTAATGTCCACGTTTTCCTTATGCTCGTCCCGTCCGATTAAAAGGGACGTCTTTCCGCCAATATGCCAGGCTGATATTTCGTTTCCCTCTTCATCTAACAGCAACAGTTCCTGTATTCCCCGCCCATTTCCTCCTTTTTTCTGTCTGCCGGACAGAGAATCCGTCACTGCCAGCAGCAAAAATGCCAGAAATACAATCCCGCAGACAGCCATAAGCGTATCCCGCCCCCTGCTCTGCTCCATATATGTAAAACATAGAATTATAATTGCAGCGGAAAGACTGCATATCATCATGTCCATGAAATTTTTCTTATTCATTTTCACCTCAATATCACCGCAAATCTGCGTCTGAAAAATCAAATCGTCTTTCTCAACGTTTCAATCCCATATAACGTTCAAATAAATCTGTCACATCCATGGGATTAATCTTTTGTTGCGTGCGATTCTCCTTTTTCTCACTCTGCTTTCCCATGGAAAAAAATCGTTCAAATTCCTTTTCAATATCTCCCGGATCAATCGTTCCTCCTCCGGTATTCTTTCTGCCCGTCCCAGCACCGTTCCTGCCTGTCCCAGCGCTGTTCCTTCCTGCCGCACTTTTCTGTTCTTTCTGCGCTGCCCTAGCGTTGTACTCTTCCCTCTTTTGTTTATCGCTCAGAATCCGGTATGCCTCTCCGATTTCCTTAAACCGTTCCTCTGCCCGCTTATCTCCCGGATGTGTATCGGGGTGGCATTCTTTTGCCGCTTTTCTATATGCCTTTTTTATGGTGTCCTCATCAGCCGTTTGCGAAACCCCTAATACCTGATATGGATTCATATTTGTTCCAACCTTTCATTCATGGCAATAGAAAGCCCGTAAAATGCGCTTTCTATTGCCGATTTAAGGCGCAGGCTGTCCTATTTGCTGACAATCTGCGCCCTGCTGTTATGCTGAATAATTTCCTTCTACCGCTACAGAAGCGATTTTGTCTTTCTTCTGTCTGAGTACTAATGTGAAGGTTCCGGTTCCCTCTACATCGCCAAACTCTTCTTTGTAGTCAAGCACGAATGCGTTTGGGAAACAATATTTTCTCTCCATTACACCGCCTGCCACATGCTCTACTGTCACCTTCCGATAACAGTCCACTTTCTCCGCCGGAACAACGGACCATAATGCCAGCTTCCTGGTACTGTCAGTAATATCCCCGTCCAAAGCCGCTAAAATCTTTCCGGTAATTACCATAGTTGCGCCGACATCCTTCGTTCTCGCATTAGAATCCAGCGGAATATCAGTAGTAACCTTTACGCTTCTGACACATTCCTTCGCCACTTCAAAGCTCTCGCTTCCTTCGACTTTTACTAAAAATGACATAATTTCCTCTCCTTTCTTTATTCACCGTAGCCGCCTTCGATCTTCACCGCATCATTCTCGTCCTTTTTCTGCTTGATGTGGAGATAAAATGTACCCACACCGGTTTCATCATCCATATGCTCCTCATATTCCATGACAAACGCATTGGGGATTGTGTACTTTCTTACCACCTGTCCTGCTGATACAACATCGATCTGTGCATTTCTGTAGCAGTCTGCCTGCTCGGACGGAACCTGAGACCATTTGGATAATCCAAGTGTTCCATCTTCTCCGTCTGCTCCCACCTTATACAACATTTTTCCGGTAATCTTTACCGCAATGCCAAAATCTGTAGCCCTTGCGTTGGAATCTGTTGCGGAATCGGAACTGAACGTAACTTTCTGGATAGTTCTCTCGTCCAGATTGATGTTCTCTGCGCCTCCACTCACTGCTAATCTAAAACCCATGTTCGTTTCCTCCTTCTTTTCTTTTGGACTTTATTTAATATGTTCTGTCCTCGCTGTTGACCCGGTTAATCTCGATTTCGAGATTCTTCACGTTACCGTTAAATGCGATATCAAGCGTGCAGTATCCCGCTGCCTCGTCGATGGAATACCGGATATCGTCTCCGTTTCCGATAATCGCATTGATGCAATCCTTCTTCTCCATCCATCTGCTTCTCTGGCTGGTAGGCTTGCTGGAGAAAAACTCCACAATATTTTCCTGCTTAAAATCGCCTGTCGCTAAACGCATCACTCTCTGAATGTAAGTAGTCACCTGTGTCTTATAGATTGGCTCATAACTCTTTCCGTCTGTCAGCAGGTTACGTGCCTTGTAGACCATAATGTTCTGGATATTCATATCCTTAAGCACTGCATTTTCGGAAGAAAATACAAATCCGAAATTCTTCCGGTTGATATCGCTCTTGATATCGTTGGTGTATCCTGTAATCTCTTTTGCCATGGTAGTCCGAACCTGCAGCGCGTGATCTCCTGACTCAATGTCAAACCGGACACCCGGAAGCTCATCGTCCACGTTTTTCTTAAACACTTCTTTTAAGTAGTCCGGACTCTGGTAAGCTGCCACCAAACCGGCTGCCACATAAGCAGCTCCTATGTAGACACCATCAATCCAGATTTTCATAACATCTTCTTTTTCTTTAGACAGCGCTGCCGTATTCTGCTCTGTAATGTACATTTTGTTATCCAGAATGACGCCGGACTTGTCTTTTGGTATTACGGTAAAATTCGGGATACAGGGAATTGCATATTCACTAAAAGGCTTCCCAATCAACTGCGTGCATTTTGTTTCATATTTTTCAATTCCCTCTGTCGCCATAACATTAAAGGTGGTCTTGTCCCCCGTCTCATAGCTGAAGAAACACTGCACTTCATAATCTTTCAGCGCATCCAGAATCCGAACCAGCGATTCCATGCTGTTCACATCCTCTTTCTCTACGTTCTCATTTCCTTTAAAACGCTCCTTTACCGCCTTCAGCTTAGAACTGCTGTTTAAGGAAACCGACGGAACAATGGCATACCAGATGGTATTCTCAAAATCATTTTTTGCGTTTACCGTATTGAGATATGCTAAAAGTCGCGGAATGTTGCTGCTCTTTGCGAGCATATCGTTGCTCACATTCGATACCACCAGAGAAGGTTTCATTCCCTTGCAGTTTCTCGGATACTGCTCGAAGAAAGCCCATACCCCCATGATTTTTTCCACCAAAGGTTTTACTGTCTTGATAAAATCATCCTTGCTCCGCTTGTAGAACTCAAGGTAAGAATTGTAGTTCGCTACTTCTTTCTCAATATCTACCACACTCTCCATCGTAGATGCCAGCGGACAGAAAGTTCTTGCAACCAACGACATAACATACTCATTTCCGTCCTCGTTCAAATCCATATAGTCTTTCTCGATTGCCTGAATCAGTCCGGCGTTGGCATTGTCGTCTAATACCATCAGCTCTTTTTTGTTTTCCTTCGGCGCCTCTAAAATCTTAAGTTCTCCGTGTTCATCCATACTGAGCACGCCAATGCTTAACGGCGCTTCGTCTTTTTTCTTCTGTCCATCGCCCAACAACAGCCTTGTCTTGATATCCTCTATCGCAAGCGGCAGCATTGCCATTACATTGTTGTAATTGACACTTGCTTCTTCAAACATCAGATTCAGCTTATCTGCCGTATCTAACTTCTTCGGATCGCCGTCCTCAAGTTTCGCATATTCGCTGTAGGTATACTGAAGTTCTTTTCGGTTCTGTCGGATATCGTCCATGACCTTTTTGGGTGAAATCATATCCGTCAGTTTCTCAAATTTAAAATCTACGTTGATGCTTCCCTCCGCCCGCTTTGCCTCAACAAGCGTCATCAGCATTTTCAGATAATCATTCTGGCGGTTCAGATGAATTTCACTCAGTAACTCATCTTCAATCGTTTCAGGTTTTTTCAGCGTATAGATTACTTTCTGATTGTTTGCGTCAAAATACGAATACACCACCGGCTCAAATTTCTCCAAAAATTCATCAAAACTTCTCACCAGCAAGGCATCGTTTATTTCTTTGATTTTGTCGTCACTTACGCTGTTTACCCCCCTGACGTCTCCAACAAGTGTCAGAAGATTCAGCTTTTCCGGATTGATTTCCTCAAAGAGAATCGTCCTGTTTGTCTGTGTTATTGTATTCACTTTGTTCCTCCTTACCTTTCGCTTGGTTTCATATTTTTATAATGAAGTTCAATTTCTGTTCCTCCATTATTAAAAATCAGCAATATTTTTTCTCCATAGTATAAAGAATACTTTCTCTCCCGTTTCAAAATCTGGTTTTCTTTTACGATTGTTGCATAACCACTGTTTTTGAAACACAGCGCATGGTCTTTTCCGCCAGTAAACCTGATTTTATCTGCATCCGATAATTTATAGTCAATCCCGCAGCGGTCTTTGATCCAGTCAAAGGATATACTTTTTCGTGATTTTCCGAATAACTTAATACTGCAGGGCGCAACGTCGTCTTCCTGCTCCCCCTTTAACAAATATACCGCCAACTGTCCCGAGAAATCATATTTCGGCAGCACAGGAGGTTCCGATTTCTCTATGATAATGGAACCCGTCTCACCATCGTTTTTTTTTTGCTTTTTCCTTTCATATAAAACAGAGAGCAAAAGCACCACTGCACATAAAGATACAATTACAATCCAAAGAACCGTGTAATCAGGTTCCTCCTCTACAACCGGAACTGTCAATTCCACCGTATCTGCCGTTTTTATGTAATGAACCACATTTCCCGACGGCTGAATTGCAATTTCCACATTCACTTTTGCCGTCTCGTCTGTCTGATACGTAACCATCGCCGTGCCATTTTCCACACGGTAAGACGCTTCCTTGCCATTAATCAAAACAGAAATACTGTCTTTTAAAGTTTCCGAATCCAAAACCGGCTTCTCCTGATGGTTTACAACATTTACCTTCAGGGTAAATGTCCCTTCCTCTGATGTATAGGATTTCTCCATATCAGCTTTTAAAAAATATTCTTTTATCAGATAAGTATGGACATTTCCTCTGTTTTCCAGAGAATAGTCCATTGTAATCTGCCGTTCCAATGGATTTTCCAATTCAGCAACCGCAAACTTGTTTCCCTGAAGCATATTCAGGCTCTCACACTGTCCTGCAACATGAAAATCCTCGATGTTTTCCCCTGACACGAGAAGTATCTTTGCATTCTGCATATAAGTATCCTGCAGATCCACTGTCATATTTCCTTCTCCGGAAACCGCCTCGCCAAGTTCTATTTTTTCTATCTGTAACGTCTGGAACAGATATTTTGCAGTGATTTCTTCAATCGTCTGGTTTTCGCCTACTGTATACTGCTCTCCTGACGTCACTTTCGTTCCATACGAAACCTCATTCTCCGTCTTATCATTGGGGATTGCAAACATGTCAATTTTTATTCCCTGTTCTGCAATCTGATCCACCATATTTTCAAACTGCCTGATTGCAGTTTCTGTTTCGCTTTGATCCCGCAGAGAAATTTCCCCGTCGGAAATAAATACCACTCTTTTATCTGCCGCCGCACTGTCAAACATATCAGCCGCCGTTTCCAACGCCACCGCTGGGGTGGTGTAGCCCTGCAGTTCTACCGTCTCGAGTGCATGTCTGGTTTTCTGATTAATGTTTCCGAAATCTTCCTCATAAACAATTTCCGTGTTATATACCAGCAATGCCACTTCGTATTCTTTCGGCAACACCGACGCTATCATGCATGCGCTGTCCGCTGCCTCAATCCACTGTCCGTCTCCCTGCATTGATTTGCTTGCATCCAGCAAAAATATAATCTGCTTTTTTTCGGTGATTTCATTGATTTCATTCTTCTCCGCTGCCAAAACCCTTGCCGGAAACAGCAAAGAAAGCCCTATGAACAGCATTGCCAATTTAATTGTTATCTTCTCTACTTTTCCCATTTTTCTCCGTATATCTTTTTACTGACCATGCCAGATAACTCACTCCACACCAGATAACTGCGCCCAAAACCGCATATGCAGCTCTCTGATTTACCGCTAAGAATACCATTCCGAGTATCAGCTCTGTTACAACTATGATTCGCGCCTTTTTTCCGATTACTTTCTTTTCTGCTTCCTCCAGAGGCTTATTTTTATCCTCCAGGGGAGCAAATAGAAATATCCCCATCCCCGCAGCCAACGCCGCAGCGATTGTAAGACAGGTCTGATAAGCAAATTCTGCTTTTATCCATAACAAGGTTAAAACCAGAATCCCACATGAAAGAAAATAGCAGCTCATCCATCCCGGTGCGTGATATCCTCCTGCTTCCTGCCGCAACAGCATAAATGCAATCAGAAATATCATGCAATATAACAATTCCCCAAAGGCTGCGCCAATGACAACACCCGTTCCAATATTGAAAGCATATACAGCAATGGTCTGCAACGCAAATAGATATACATCCCTGTACTCCGATTGAATGCTTCCATTTTCTTCCATGAAGTCTACGATTCTTTCAAAAAGTTTTCTCATTTCTTACTCTCAGAAAACTTTTTGAGATTTTCCGGCACCTTGGGCTGATGCAGAATAAAATAGCAGCATTTTGTTGCAGCGCCTGTTGCTACTTTCTCCAGTCCAAATGTCATTAAATTGCTCAAATAGCGGTTTAACAGATTTCTCATCTTGATTCCCCCTCTCTTTTTTCCTAATAATACCATTTTTCGACACAGAATCTTCAAAACGTCAAGAATCGTATGATTATCTGTAACTTTTTTATTTTTATGCAAAAAAAAAGAGACGCCTGTCTCTCACTCACGCATCTCTTATTTCCCTTTACATTTTTTTACATAGAAAAAATCTCATACAATAATACTGTCACCACAAATTGATGATTCCCATCATCAATGATAACCTCCCCATCATACCGTCTGGCTATCTTCCTTATTATATTCAGTCCAAATCCATGCCTGTGTTTTTCTTTTTTTGTTGTCATATAATGATTTCCGCTCTTTTTCCGTTCTTCTTCGTAATGGTTAGAAACCATCATCATAAGGTTTCTTCTATCCACTCGTATTTCTACGCAAACACTACGTTCTTCTGCTTTCACTTTTTTGGATGCCTCTATCGCATTATCCAACAAATTTCCAAGACAGATACAGATATCTTCTGTTTCCACTTTTAAATCTCTCGGTATCATCAGCTTTGTTTCAAATTTAATATCAAATGTCTCAGCAACCGCCGCTTTATAGTTAATAATACTGTCAAAATAGAAACACCCTGTATTAGATACTTTTCTCTGCTTATGTAACTTTTCTAAAGAATTATCGCAATATTTTTTGAGTGCCTCATAGTCTCCTTTCTCCAGATACATTTTCTCCATCAGATACCGTTCCGTCATATTATGGCGGAACTCACTCATTTCTACCCACAGATTCATGTTTTCATTGTACTGTCTGAGATAATATTCACTTTGCTCCTGTAAAACCTCTTCCCGTACTCTTTTTTCTGCTGTTTCTCCAATTTTATCATACAAATAATATGTAAAAATATTTATCAGCATTACCATAAGCGCTGCCACAAAATCCAATGTCTCACTCATGCTTTCCTTTTGACAGATCATTTCAGCTAAAATGACAATGCTTCCTCCGGGAATCATAAAAATTTCAACCCATTCCTGTGTATTCAACCTGATATTTTTATGCCGCTTGATAAGTGCCAGCAATATTTTTATAAAGAAAAACATAACTAGCTTGGAAACCAGCAATAGTAAGTAATCCTCATTTGCCGTATCTACTTTGACTCCACTTTTCTGAACAAATATCTGCCATCCATAATAAGTCAATACTTCTGATAATGCTCCGCTAATTGCCATAAAAGCAGTAACTGCCGATAAAACCCATGCAGAATCTATATATAAAATACGTAAAGCAAAAAAAAATGAGACAACAAATATTCCTGTATTGTCCCACGCACTTTTTGCAAAACTGTAAGTAAAAAAATTAGAAATAACAAAATACATTCCCCATACAAAACACTCCCACACTCTGCTATGCTTTCTTTGTGTCAGGACTTTTTGTGCAAAAATTCTCTGATACACTAAAGAAAAAATTTCAATGGCTGCCAGCATTACTTTCATCATTTAGCTTATCCTCATCAATTCAATATAACTTTTTCGTATTTTATCCTTATATCTGGGACCTATTTTAAATTCTTTGCCGTCATCCATCACTACTTTTTCATACCGAAATTCCTTTACATAGTTCACATTGACCAGATAAGATTTACTAATCCTTAAAAACTTGATATTCATCTGTTCTAACTGTGCTTCTACTTCATCCAGTTTTTTATAAAAGGAAGAAACACCGTCTGTACTGTAAAGATTCACCTGTCGCTTATCACTCTCAAAATAACGAATTTTATTTACCAAAATCTTATATGGAACTTTTTTATATGTATACTCAAAAATTTCTTCTTTTTGACTCATCGCCTTAAACGCTTCTCTAAACCCACGATCCAGTTCCTCCTCCGAAACAGGCTTGTCTATAAACCGAAATGGCTGTACATTAATGATTTCCTTACAATACTGTTCATAGTAGGAAATGAAGAACAAAATTGCCCTGTTATCCTTTTCCCGAATCCGTCTTGCCGTTTCAACTCCGTTTATCCCGCCCATTTCAATATCCAAAAGAATGATATCCATATTGCCTTTTTGTTCCATTTCCCATAGCAAATCTTCTCCACTTTGAAAACATTTTATTTCTGTATTCAGCCCCAAACGGCAAACGATATTCCTAACCATCTCTTCCTGTATCTGAAGTTGTTCTACTAAATCATCACAAATCCCGATCCTTATCATATATCTTTGCCCCCACTGTAACAACTAATGTTGCCGTTTTGCCAGACTCTTAACCAAAGCTTTTACCATATCATAAACAATTCTGATGTCTTCTTCACTGCATTCTTCCAATTCCTGTGAAATTTCTTCATCAAAAACAGCTTTCCCTTTCACCAGATTATCACAAATCAATGCGTCCAATGTCGTATCCAGAGCGTTTGCAATATCTATCAAAGTTGCCAAGCTTACTTTTGTCTTTCCCCTCTCTATATTACTCATATGTGGATTAGAATTTCCAACAGTAGATGCCAGCATCTCCTGCGACCATTCTTTCTTCGTCCGACGCTCTTTTATTCTCATACCTATTGCGCAATAATCTAATTTCATTTCTATCTCCGAAACTCATTTTCCTTTTATCATATCTTTTCTTTGACTATTTAAGAATGTTCTGCATGCTAATTTATTTTGCTATAGTTTAATAATCTATAAGAAATTTTTTATTTTATTTGCAAAATTATCATTTTAAGCTTAACATATACGTCATTTTACGTTTATTACCAATGTGTAACCAGACTATATTTCTATTTTATCCTAAATACTTCTTTTTCACTTTTTAGTCTTTTAGTTAAAATGAACGTTCAAGGTGGTATCAAACTGACCTCCTCCCCAGTCCACCCCCAAAAGGTGTCTCTTTCGTCCACTCTTCCATACGCTGTGTCTGTTCTGCAAATCTCCTTTTTATCAGTCTGTTTCCTTTGACATTGCTTAGTTTTCTCCTGCTGCGTCTCTGCATTTGCGTGGCTCTTGATTCTGTGGAAAGCCTTTAGAAACTCTGCCATTCCCTCTACCGCCAGTGTTTCCGACTGTACCGGAATAATCAGACTGTCACAGCATATCATCACATTTATCA
>ERZ1108170.404-NODE-404-length-35289-cov-11.999801_pt1 | contig 35289 bp, 54 predicted proteins | sample MGYA00403705_ERZ1108170 | MGnify/ENA primary metagenome ERZ1108170 (study PRJEB35170, sample SAMEA104062422) | human gut metagenome | biome: human gut; feature: human-associated habitat; material: faeces | place: Denmark | collected 2012-06-15 ...
GCTTTAATCCGATACAGTCGATCTCATCAAGCATCAGGACACATTTCTGCCCTTTGCAGAAATCAAACACACGCTTAATATTCTTCGATGTTTCTCCCATAAATGAGTCGATCAGGAAGGAAAAATTAATGTATGCATAAGGAATACCAAGGGAATACGCCACATATCTGGCAAACTCCGTTTTTCCAGTGCCGGGCACGCCGTATATGAGGGTGCTGTTTTTGTAGGGGATCCCATACTCCATTAATTTAAGCGTGACCGCAACACCACGCTTAATTTTTTCAAAAAGATCCCACTGAGTTTTTCCAAGGTAGTACCGCTCGGCATGAAAGCCGGATACATCTTCCATACGTAGAAGCCCGTTAAGATTTGCTGGTAGCTCGATCATATTTGGACCGTTGAGCAAAAGATTTTTACATCTTCTGACCTGACTCTCATTTTTCTTCGTATTGTCATTGGCACAACAGCAGATCGCGTATTTCTTCGCATCCTGTATTCTGTTTTCTGCAAGTGCCCGCACGCAAGCAAGCATGTTGACATCCATTCCCATGATTTTCCTCCTTTTTCTTCCTACTTTCTACAGTGATACACCCCGGCAACCGATGGCTGCAACGATTTTTATTTGTTGCTCCAATTAACCGCGGTTTTCTGCTAGGTCTTCGATCATTTTTTCTTATGAGAAACATCATCCTGACCTGCATAGTTCTTCTCCATCTGCCGGTTCTTAACCTGCAGACGACCATATCTTAATAGCCTGTTTATATTCCTTCGTGCATAATGCATTAATTTCCAAAAGGAAAAAGCAATAAGCGGATATATAGGTACCATTAGAATACCTATATTTCTCTCATGAAAACATAAGCTCCAAAGCCACACTAACAGTGTATATCCCCCATATAAGATACTCTTAATAATCATTTTAAACGAAATTTTCTCCCCAAAACCCACTAAAATAAGTAAGTATGCAACAGAAAATGCAATTGTCATAAACATGATGGCACATATAAATTTTCTTAAATCGTAATTTTCTGGATTATATGTACACCATTTGTAAAATTCATAAAACATCTTTTTCGCCTTTTCTTCCTATTTCTGCAGCAAAGAATCTGTATTATCTGGCAACCCTTGCTGCTGTATATTAATGAAATTACCATCATCCTCTAGCTTGTACAAATAATCGAAAAGCTGTTTCCGCAATGCCAGGTCACCTGCTAAAATAGGCGCAAACTCTTTCATGAGTTTTACAAGAAAATCATGAATACGTTTGGCTTTAGCATTTGCTGAAAAAATATCAGCAATATCGTATGCGTGACACTCATTATCTGAATCATGTATACAAGACTTATCACTCAAATAACAGGAAGCACCAAGCATATTGGTAAGTATCAATTCGAAATTTTGACCAACTACAGTATATGTTGTTACATCACCGAATTCATCTGTTTCATTATAATATTTCAAAGAAACACTGTTATCTTCTGGCAGATTATTTATCTTGATAATTTAATATTTCAAATAACTTTTCTGAACCGGTTTCTATTTTTATGACACCATTCTCAATGGCTTGCCTGATTTCTTCCCGAATACGATCCCGATTTCCTTAACCGCTTCCCGTAATTCTTCTTCGGAATAAATCCACTCACTCATATATGACATATGACATCCTCCTACTTCGCGGAAATGATAAAAATTTAAGTATTTCTTTCCTTGCTCTCCTTGAAAGCATTTATTATCTCAAGTACTTCTTCTGTGGTTAATCTTTCTTTGTATGTCAATACATTAGATAAATGTTCAACTAATTTTATATTACAGCTAAGTAATTCTTTGCATTCTTGATAAAAAGCTTTTGATATATCTATAAGTTGATCTTTTAGTTCGTCATCTAATAGTGTTTTGCTCCGTTCTGGATTAATCATAGTAATGTAGCCCTTAATTAATTCCGTCGCATTTTTAAAATCTGAATTATCTGAATTAGATCCGAAAAAAGAACCTGCATTATAATGACCAAATATTAATTCTTCTGCTATTGCTCCTGCGTATTTAATAAGTATCATACTTTTCACAACTTCTGCATATGCTACGCTATCATATCCCGTTACTACATTTGGTTCGTAAAGAGAAGCATTCACAATAATTGTATCTGCATTTCTTAAATAAGACATTACTGCATGACCTGCTTCGTGAACAGTAATTATTTTTCTCATATTCTCACACGTTTTTTCTTTATTTCCTATTTGCGCTTTTCCATACGACTTTGCATTTACAACGACTTCCTTAGTACTACCAATTAATTTTTTAAATAAATATGTAATTACTACTGCAGTTAATAAATTCGTATATATTATGCTAACTACATATTTAATATTGTCTTTTGTTGGTTCTAATTCATTATCATAAAAGAAAAATAGTAATAAAGATATACCACACGCCAGAATAAAATATTTAACCACTGTCGTAAAAATAGCATATATTTTAGTATACATATCGCAATTAATATGATTACAATTTCTACATCTAAATAATCTCTCCATGCCTATTCCTCACTTTCTCTGTACGGCTCCGGCATTGGCATCCATGCTATCGGTTTCCAAGCATTACTTAATTTGCTCGAAGCCAATTCATTGCAGTATTCCTTTTCGTTTGTATAAAATAATGGCTTGCCATCTTTCATGTAATTCGTGAACGCTTTGCACACAAATCTTTGATTAAATTTATTTTCAACTGTAAGCAAAACGGGATATCCGCAACATTCCGGCAATCTTTCACTTACCGGAATCCAAGGACTTTTCAGTTTTTCAAGGCTGTTCTTAATATCTACAAACGTCTGCGGCTCCGTTTTAAGTTTGATGTTTTTGGACTTTTCCTCGCAAAAGGAAATCTGTTCATCTAATGTCATGTTCTACCTCACCTTCTATTTGACCAAATCATTTATATTAACACTGAATCCGCTTTTCTTATTCTGTAAAACATAATCATCGGTATCGATAAAATAAATGTTGCCTTTCGAGTCCGTTGCCATGCTGACATGATTTTTCATAAGTGTAGATTTCAGCAATGACAATACTATTTGTATTTCTTCTTTAGCTTCATCTGTCATTCCCACAGGCTCTTCCTGTGGCTTCTTCACCGCATTTTTCATACACTCAATCATTTTTCTCCTCACTTTCTGCCTGTCTAGCATCGTATTCTGTGTATTCTTCTGTGCCATGAATCGTATGATTATACATAAATCGTACAAGGTCGTTTATATCCTTCATAAATAAGCTTCGATTGCTCTATCCTTTAAATTGTCTGCAGCATTGAGAGGACTTGAAGGATTTAAAGGACATATGGATGGATTATTTCCACTTCGTAACGTCAGTAATTCGCACCGCTCAAATTCGATCTCCCATACCCACGGATTCGCATCCCAACCGTAACAGTCAAGATCAGCTTTCTTAATGGTGCTGTTCCAAATATTAACAAAAGCGGTTTTATTTCCTGCACAATTTAGTACAGGATGCAGGCAAGAGCATCTCGCACCCTCTTTCCACGCTCCTTGTGGTGTGATTTCCTGCAACCGCTCCACTCTCACATCCGTAACCTACATCGTAGGCGGTCGGGACACCGGCTACCATATCGTTATCTCTTTTCTTTTTCCTGCCTTTTCACCTGCCGGACGGTATTCTTCACTTTTCTTTGATAATTCAAAACTCTCATGCACGCTTAAATTATTCATACAACCATGTATAAATGTAGTTCCTGTATTTGTCAGACGTGCTTGCATTGCTTCACTTGCCCGCCACTCTTTCTTTTCATATACTGGTTCTGGTTTTGGAAAATTCGGATCATAAAGGAGATCGGACCATGTCAATCCATTGGATTTTTTAATTGCATTATCTCGATATTTCTCATATTGAGTTTCCGTCATAGATGTTTCTTTTAAAATTATGTAGTCTACAGATCTTCCAAATTCTGTTTTAATCCGTTCCTCTACTTCTAACTGTTGTATTATTTTTTTTGCTTTCTTCGGATATAAATAAATCTGATCCTGTATTTTTGTATATGTAAGCCGATGTAATCCACCACCGAGATCGTTAGTTTTACTTGCATTTTTTTGTAGAAGAAACATCATCGCTTCTAAATCTTGCGTTTTTATTTTACCCATAAAAGATTTCCTTCCTATTCATTGTGATGTATTATTGTTACCATCTGCTTCTCCACCGCCATCCAGTTTTGAATTACACATGATTCGTTTTTCCATCGCATCTATAACTCCAATAATTCTAATAAATCCGGATTGTCAAATTGGTTTCCGACAACCTCATAATCCAATCCACCAACAGATATATCGCCTGCAACTTCATCGAGTGTCATAGGAAAATTACAACCTTTTGCTCTTACATCAAATCGGGCCTTACTTTCATTCCATAGAACTAAACAGGTTATGAAAGCTGCTCCACGCTTAATATGTCCGTCAACAATATCTCTTTCCCATATTTGCTTACCGTTCTTATCATCAAGCCCAGTATACCGACAGATAGTGGTTAAATCTATCTCATAAACAAGATTCCTACTTGTGAAAGGTGATTCGAAAATATAATGTTTGCCCATAAATTCATAATAATGTCCAAATACCCATTCTCTGTTATCTTTCCGTTTACCGCGAAATAAATATCTATTCTCCATTTGCATTCTCATTTTCTTTCAGTCCTTGTGGCGCACTGCCTCTGCATATGCTGCAATACATGGTCCTACCCTATGTTCATGATTAGCCGCTATATTGTTATAATCTTGCCCCTTTTTCAGTCAAGATTCTTCCTCTTGGAGTTTTTTCCACATACCCTTGCATAATAAGATATGGCTCCAATAATTCTGTAATCGTGTCTTCGGATTCTCCTAAGATGCATGTAAGTGTCTGTAATCCAACAGGCTTTTCTAACGATAATGAATCAATTAACTGGTAATCTTCTTCTGTCAATCCATTTTCCGATATACCTGCAAGTTCTAACGCCTCTTTCACTGTAATATCTTCTACTTTACCGTTATATCTGGCAAATGCCATATCTCTTACCCTGGCTACACAATTATTTGCTATTCTTGGTGTTCCACGCGAACGTTTTGCAATATCCAATGCCTGCTCATGAGTAATGGAAATCTCATATTTTCCTGCCGTTGCCATTACAATCCGCGCAAGTTCTTCCGGTTGGTAATATTCCAATTTCCGTACAATGCCAAATCTATCCTGTAATGGTTTTGAAAGCATTCCTGCTCTTGTTGTTGCTCCAACAAGTGTAAACGGTGGCTGTGTCAGTCTTATCTGCTTTCCTTGTCCATCATTGTTTCCTACAGAAATCATGATAAATCCATCTTCCATTGCAGAATAAAGAATTTCCTCACATGCCGGATTGACCCGGTGGATTTCATCAATAAAAACAACATCTTGGCTCTGTAATGTTGAAAGCACTGCTGCAATATCCCCAGGTTTTTGGATATTTGGACCGGATACATATTTCAGTTTCGCATTCATTTCGTATGCAATAATATAAGCCATGGTTGTTTTTCCAAGTCCAGGTGGACCGTATAAAAGGACATGATCCATCGCCGTATTGCGCGCTTTTGCTGATGCGGAAGCAACTTTAATACTTTCCTTTAATTTTTCCTGCCCTACATAATCATTAAGACATTTCGGACGAAGAATATTTTCATCTGCTGTCCTATTTCCTCCAGAATGAATGGGTTTTTCTTCTGAAATCTCTGTTTTAATTTTTCGCATTTTTTTTCTCTCCTTTGCAAGGGACGAATCGATCACATTCTTTAAAAGACCGTGGTTCCTTTGCGTTAGCCACATACCTGGCATAGATATCACACTTAGATGTTTTTTCACATGTATTACAATTTTTTTTCAACTCACCGCCCCCCTTACATAAACCATTGTGGTACAAGTTCTTTTAGTTGTTCATATACCGATGTTGGTAATGCTTTGTTTTTTTCATATTGGCACATAATATATCTACTGATACCAAGCTTCTTGCACAAGGCACTCCTTGTAATGCCGCATTCTTTTCTTTTTTTTAAAATATCAAAGCTCACTTTATCTGAATTTTCCATAAAAGCCTCCTAGTCTGTCTGTTTAATAATTTTTTTTAGCGTATCTTGCAATTTACTGTAATTGTCAAATTTATCTTCATCCTCCGTTTCTTCATTCAGTGATGAAGATGTATCCATCTGATATCTTTTTCCACTCTCCCCGATTACCGTCTGTTGTGTTTCCTGTATAGCCTGTATTTCCGTGCTTTTTGTGCTTTTTTGGCTGCCACAGGCTGTAAACGATACACAAACAAGTATTAGTAATATTTCTGCTATTTTTTTCATAATGTTCCTTTCTACTCCCGAACCACATGTATTTGTAGCTTCTGTTCCTTCGCACATTCAATCATTTGTTTAACTTTTTTACTGTTTTCATCTCCAAAAGCTATAAGAACACCCACATTATCATCCGCTGATGCATACTTGATCATCTGTTCTGTTCTATGTTTTCCGGCTGAAAATCCGTATTTTGATCTTTTAATATCGAAATGGCTGATTACATAGCCTTTTTCTTTTGCATATTGCTCACTCAGGCAATCTGTTTTCCATGTTGATCCTCCGATAATTCGGATATCACTTGAATGGGTTTTTGTCACCATATCCTGAATAATCCGATCACAGTTTTCTTTTAATACAAAATAGTCAGCAAAGTTTTTTGTCCCAGCTATAATTGCCCTTATTTCGCACATTTCTTTTTCTCCTTTTCTGCCATATATAATGCAGCAGCATCTTCATTTTCCTTGTATAAGGCAATTAGTTCTTTTGCCTGTCCACTATCATTCATCCATTTGGCATAATTTTTTATGGACTTATAAAAATTTGGATAAGCAAGCATAAGGTCCATACTGTGGTTATTTCCGCTTTGTCTTGTTCCCACAATATCTCCTGCTCCTCGCTGTTTTAAATCTGCCTCAGCAATTTTGAAACCGTCTGTGGTATTTATCATAGTAAGAAGTCTCTCATTATCCTTTTGATCTGATTTGAGGATACAGTATGATTTTCCTCCTCCTCGTCCAACACGTCCTCTTAACTGATGCATGGCTGCTAATCCAAACCGTTCCGCATTATGTATAACGATAAGTGATGCATTTGGTACATTTACTCCGACTTCAACGACCGTCGTTGACACAAGAATTTGCGTTTTTCCCTGTTCAAAATCCTTAATACTCTTGTCCTTTTCATCCGTACTCTGCTTTCCAAACAATTTTCCAGTCTGGAAGCCAATTGTTTCAAAATATAAGCGGTATTTTTCATACACGTCCTGTACGGAATCAATTCCGCTCATTACTGTATCTTCTTCTGCTTCATCGACCAAAGGGCACACTACGTATATCTGTCTTCCTTCTTTTAACTGCTTTTCGGCAAAATCAAAAATAATCTGCTGATTATTATTAATTGCAGTCTGAACAGGAATTCTTCCGTCTGGCATGGATTTGATCTCGTATATGGATTTATTTTCTCCATAAAGTACTGCTGCAATTGAACGAGGAATAGGAGTTGCTGACATAGTAATCACATGCACTCCCTCGTTACCCTTTCTTGCAAGCATTTCTCTTTGTACAGTGCCAAATCGGTGTTCTTCATCCGTAATAACAAGACCTAATTTAAAAAACATAACTTTTTCAGAAATCACACTCTGAGTTCCTACAACAAACATGACATCTCCTGATATAATCCGTAAAAGTGCTTCTTTTCTTTCCTTCGCTTTCATTGATCCGGATAAAAATACCGTTTTTTCCCTCAATTCTGGAAATGTCTTACAGAACCCTTCGTAATGTTGTCTTGCAAGGATTTCTGTCGGAGCCATGATTGCAGATTGGTACCCGTTTTCTTCCATCATAGACATAGATAAAAAGGCTACAATGGTTTTTCCGCATCCGACATCCCCCTGTATCAGAGCATCTGTTCTTTTTCCGGATTGCATGTTATCTCTAATCTGATTTAAGGTTCGTGCCTGATCTTCTGTTAACGTAAAGGGCAATGATAAAAGTCGTTGCATTGTTTTTTTAACGGTTTTAATTGTAATCCCCTGTGTACCTGTCTTTTCCGATTCAGACAGCAGCTTCATTGCAAAAACCAATAGATCATTAAATGCAAGTCTTTTCTGACCTTCTTTTATCTTTACTGGATCAGAAGGAAAATGAAGTTCCATAAGAGCGTCTTTATATCCTTTCAGTTTTGCATGCTCAACAACTGATGCCTCAATCGGATCGCTTATACTCTTAATATAAGTTTTTATCAGCTTCTTTAGCATGTCCTCTGATATTCCCTTCATTTTGGGATAAACAGGAACAATTTGTCCATGAAACATTGTTTTCTCACTGATACGGTATGGATTTGTAATTCCATAACCAAATTTTCCATTTGTTACTTTTCCACATACAATAACTTCATTATGAATCAGACTCTTTACATGATCCCAGATATACGGCATTCCAAAGTAAGTAACTTTAACAAGCTCTCCACTGCTTTCCTCAATCAGCTCAATATCAATCATTCCGGGTCTGCCATTTCCTTCTCTTTTTCCTGCAGACTGGATATACCCAGCAATAGCACAGTCTTTTCCTACTGCATCCGAAATTGGTATAGTCTGCCTGTAATCGAGATATTTTCGTGGCAGACAATGTAACAGATCATCCACGGTATAAACTTTTTTATTATTAAGTGCTGTAACTGTACGCTTTGCAATACCGGTTTCTGATAATAACATAGACCCGCCATCCTTTCCTTTGATATTGTGAGTATATCATATATATACAATTTTGTAAAGTTGATATTGTGTTAAACGAAAATGAGTACGATTTATTTTTATATATAACCTTTATAGATACTTATTGATAAGTTGAGTTCACTATGAAACAAATATACGCAAAAAAGCAGGAACAATCATTTTGTCCCTGCCTTTCATTAAATAAATTCTTTTGCTTCCGCTTCCGTATCGAATCGGCGGTAAACTGCTCCAGGAAAATCATCTATCTGCTTCTGGCATTCATGCCATGTATGATAGATGCCTGGTTTTCTTCCTTTTTTTACAGCATAAAATTTTGCAGATGGAAGAACTTTAGCTTTCTTGCTGCTCATGCTTCTGCCGTTTTTATTCGATACCGCTGCATCTTTATTGATACCCATTTCCGTGAGGAAACGGCTCGGAAACATTTTCTTAGGTCCATTATCCGAGACCCATGTAAAACGAACTCCTTTACGTGCCCGCGTTACAGCCACATAGAAAAGCCGTCTCTCTTCTTCTATTTCTTCCGGCGACTTGGCTTTTTTAAACGGTGTCATATCTTCATTACAGTCAATTAAGAAAACATAATCCCACTCAAGACCTTTTGCTGAATGATATGTAGAAAGGCAAATACCTTCCTTGTTTTTTCTTTTTTCCTGTAACTTTTTGTTATATGTTTTTGCATAATCGGCCCATTCCTGCATAGTATTAAACTGTTTTGCTTCGTCTATTAACGAATCAAGCAGTTCATTTACCTCGGATTCGTCTTTTCCGCAATATGCAGCATACGAAAGCGCCCCCGCACGATAATCCATTACATTATAGAGATACCCAACAAATTGTGTTGGATTCATGGTTGCCAGATTCTCTATATCGTCTACCATGGAATATATCCTGTCTTTGGCTGCATCAGGATTTGAACAGCGGTTTGCACATTCTATCATCTGATCTATGTTATAGATACAGTTTTTGAATGCGTCTCCCTTTAAATACCTGCTTGGTCGGTTTAATATTCTCTGTAAATCCCCTTTCCATGGATTTCCGACCGCCAAACGGTAATATGCCATAAAATCTTGAAATGGGAACTCCATGTGATGATCCTTTACAGCTTCTGTCGTGTAAAATGGAATCTCTTCTTTCATGAGTGCCTGCACATACATCAAATTTTGTTTGTTCGTGCGGTATAAAACCGACATTTCCTCATATGGGACTCCAGTTTCATGCAGTTTTTTTAACTGTTCCACAACAGAATCCCTTTGTTTTACAACATCTGGAAAACAGGTGATTTTAATATGTCCCTTTCCTTTCTTTTCTCCTTTAAAATCTTTTTCAAACCGCTTTTTATTACATGCAATCAGTTTGCTTGCAATTTCAATTATCTCCGGTTCACTACGATAATTAGTGTCCAGATATATAATTTTACAATTTGGAAATTTTTTAGGGAAGTCAAGCATAATCGCAGACTCTGCGGCTCTAAAGCCATATACATTCTGATCATCATCTCCAACAACCAAAATATTACCATTTTCTCCTGCAAGCAGATAGAAAATATCCGCTTGGACGCGATTGGTATCCTGAAATTCATCGATCATGATGTAAGAATACTTTTTTCTGTATTCATCAAGCACCATTCCGTTGTTAAATAAAATATCCCTGGCAAGAATTAGCATATCGTCAAAGTCTATTTTGCCAGCGGATTTTCTGAAATCCTCGTAGGCATGAAAAAGAATGCAAAATGTTCTCTTATCAGTGCTATCCGGCTCATATGCTTCCGGTGGAATGCACTTGTTTTTAACAAATGAGATTTCTCTCATTATACCAGAAATTGTTTCTTCCATTTCTGCTGCAGCCACTTTTCCGTGTAGCTGTCCAGCAAGAAATGCCCACTTTTCGGATTCAAGCAGGATATCTTTTTTTGTATACCCTGCTACCGACTGAAGCATACGATAACATATGGAATGGATTGTACCAAATGTAATCCCTTCCTTACCATATGCTTTTTCATATTTCTGTTGCATATGCGTTGCAGCCTGCTTTGTAAACGTTATAACAAGTAATTTAGCCGGGTTAACGCCATAATCCACAAGAGCTTTTGCTCTTTCAATCATGGTGGTTGTCTTTCCGGATCCCGGACATGCGACTACAAGCACGGGGCCTTCTTTTGCAGCAACCATCTGTTTCTGTTTTTCATTTAATTGTAATTGCATAAATTCCTCTCTTTCATAATAATGTAGGACTGATCATAAATCAGTCCTACTTATCTACACTGTAGCAAGTAATGTTTCGACAAAGAGTGTTTCTGGCATCTCTTTATCACTGTTTATCAGCGCAGTCTCCAGCGGCAACCAGAGGTCATTAATAATCTCTGATCGTAGTTCATCCAAAAGTGCATGGATTTTTTTAAAGCTGAACGAAAAGATAGCTTGTATCAGTTCTTTACCTTTCCGCTTAATCTTGTCCATGCCTTTTTTTAACATATCTAGTCCATCAGGAGTGTTTGGTACATATAAAGAACCAAATACATAGCAGAATGCATATTCTCCTGCTCCTTTCCGGACTTTTTCTTTAAGCTGCTCATAAGCAGCTGCGTACCGTCCATTTCCGGTTCGGTCAACTGGCGCGATTTTTTCTGTATTGACCGCTAATTTTGTTACCATTTCTTCGTACTGTTGCACGAGAGTTTTTCTTATTTCTTCTGCCATGATTCAGCTCCTCCTTTTCTTCTAAGATGGCGATTCCTTTTATCACAAATATGATTGATAAAAAGAACATAATCGTATATACACTTTTGTCATCTGCAGAATAGACCATTGGCAGATGATTTGTAAGGAAGACGATCATGTAAGCAATGCCTCCCACGCGAACGAAAATATCCGCGATTTTTTTTGTGTTTTTCATAATAAAACACGCCTCCTTTTGTTTCCTGCATTATTTAGCAGGGTGCATAAAAAAAGAGCCGACAAATCTCAGCTCTTGGTTATATAAAAAAGTCCGGGAAAATTTAGTTAATTTTCCCAGACTCAATTATCAGTGACTTATATAAACTTTTACTTTACTAAATAAATATATCATATATCTCTTTTGTTGTAAAGAAAAACTACAAAGGCCACCTAAAAGGTTCTCTCAGGAATGTAATTAATGATTTCAACTAAGATACCAGTAATTTCTTCTATGCTCTTACGCTTACGCGGTTTCTCCATTATTTTTCTCCTTTTAGCATTTGTGCTACTCGTTTCACGAGTTTTTGTGAGATAATTGATGCCTTATAATCAAAAATACAAGCCATCCACATATTCCTTTAGCTCATCGATGTCGTCAAATTCAATTTCTTTTCCATTGACATCGATCGCTAATTTGCGTTTCCACCACTTATTCACGATGGCGAAATCCCTATAATACATCATCACACCTCCATCGAAATTTCAACGTCGAAATTGAAATCTTCCCATTTGAAACCGCAGGCATCGCACACGTAATCCATCAGATCGCAAGGACTATCAAAATGATATTCATCCTGTGCCGCTGTGATCATAGCTTTAACATATTCCTTTGATTCCTCCGAGAATAAGTAAAATAAGTATGGCTCGTCGTCACTAGATAAATTAATCTGAATTGTATACCTGTTCATTTTTTCTCCTTTCTGTTATCGGTTCCATTCTTCGTCTACAAAATACTTGATGATCATAAACATTAATGATTCCTTTTCTTCTGCAGATAATGGCAAATCATACCAAACATAATCATCCTTTTCTCCATGATTACATTCAGCTTGCAACTTAATTTCCTTTTTAGTTGTATCGAAATACAAATAAAAAGTGTAATACACCTCGTTGTCATTGTTACCGACAATATCTGTGTTTCCATTTTTTGCTCTGATTTCGTTGGTCATACTGATTAATTCATCAGTTGTTGTAACAATGAAATTTCCATTTGCAACGCCATCTCCTAAATTAAGATCGACATCGCTGATGTTCAAATCTTGATATCTCATAGTGTTTCCTCCCAAAAAACAGAGGTTCCCACACACAGGAACCTCATTACTTCAGTTCCCGGTGTGTCGGAATCATATTGACTTATCTTCGTCAAATATCCAAGAAGAATCTAGTTCACTTTTTTACTAGACAGTTCTTTGATGAATTCGATTTCTTCATCAAATTTATATGAGCCTTCGTTTTTCCCGAGCTCATCCTGCCAGTCGATCAGTGCTGCATCCAAGGATGGATACTCAAGATGACCGCAATCATCTTTCCCTCTCCATTCGCTGTCCTCATCTTTCGTATTTCCTGACAGCATTTGCATAACCATTCTACCATCTGGGTAAAAACGGAATACATAATCGTACCACTCGCAAATTCGGGTAAGCACTTCTAATTTGTCGTTCCATTTGTGAAAAACATTTTTTGTAATATCTTCCACGAGTTGCTTTTCGCCTTCTTCGGTATCATCCAAAGAATACTCTTTCAAATACGCTGCTTTCATTCTATAATCCATAATAATTTTCCTCCATAACTAGATGAAGGTTCCCACGCACGGGAACCTTCTGGTCAATACCCTGTGCGTAGGGATTTACATACTTGGAAATCTTAGTTTCATTTGCACCAAGTATTATTTAACTCTTCAAAAAGTTTATCTAACATTTGCATATCAATTTCATACTGATTATTTATATCACTTTTTAAAAATATTTCTTTTATCTCATCAGCCATATCTCGTCTGCCTTTAAGATAAGCGGCTTCAATTTTATCCATCCAGATACCATCGCCTTCAGAGTCGCATGCAGCAATGATCCACATTTGTTTGCTATCCTTACTTGCTTTTAACCTTCATACGAACTGCAGTGACTCGCTGCTCTCGCAAGAGCATTTTTCCATATCTGGTTGTCGTCAATATCTTCAAAAAACGGTAAGTCTTCGCCACCAAGAAATTTGAACGTTCCGTCCTCCATTTTTACCCTGATATATTGTTTTCCTCCATTCTTTAAAACAGAGGCCCCATAAGAGACCTCCACTAGATCCCCTATGGAATTATTTTTCTTCCAACAGAAAACTGTTTGTATCAGTCAGGTAGAACTCCGAGTTAGCCATTGTCTTACTGTACTCTTCCCTTCCTTCGAACTCGTCTACAACTCTCTGTTCTTTTGGTTCCATCTCCTCGTATGACTTTTTACCATATGAAGGAGGAAGCCAGCCTCTATGCTGCGCTCCAAAAATATTGAACTTCTTAAGCAACTCCTCATCCTTGTAGATGATATGACACGTTCCCTTCTTATAGAAGGTTACGGTGAAATACTTAAGATCTATATTTTTGGTTTGTTCGTTCTCTTTGGCGCTTCTTAAAATAGATTCCATTTCCGCGCCATCCTCTGTACGACCATTATCAAGGAAATTAAAACATTTTTCCATGTCGTACAGTCTTTTTAAACATCCTCCATCTCTGCTATAGCTGCTCCAGATAGGATCGAATTCCTTTCTGAAGTTACTAAAAGCATCCAAACGGAGGATTGCTTTTTTATTTACTTTGTATGCGCTGTTGGTTTTCCATCCGTTGTAGTAATGAATGGATGTACCCATATCATCGCAATACCAAGCCTTGCAGAATTTATCAAACAGATCGACGATCGACTGCTCAACTCCTTTTGTCACACTCCGCATCATATCCCACTTGATCTCTAAGATATTGAATGCGGAGAACTCGACGTTTCGAAGCTCAGATACCTTTGACTGGAACTCATTAAGCACATTGCTTGTAAGTTTTCCGGTAAATTTCGGGTTTGAGAATAAAGCACGCCAATATTTTGAACGTACACTGCGGACAAAACCGTTGATTGTTGCATCGTAATCTCCAACTTTAAGTCGCATGATACAATCAGAATCGTATTTTGCTTCTTTTTTCTTAAAATCAGTTAGGATATATGGTTGTAACGCCTTATATTCTTCAATCAGCTTTACACCGGCATTAATTTCCATGTCATACTGATCAACAATCGCTTTGATAAAATCATTGTCAGCCAGATAATCTTTTGCGGTCTGTTCTTTTTCTTTTATTTCTTTAGCCTTCTGAAGCTTGTCCATAATGGATGAAATCCGCTCGGGTTTTGGAAAGTTAACCTTTACCAGTGCAACCTCAACGTCGGTCTGCCGTTCTGCTTCCGAAAAAGCATATGGAATATATTCGATCGTACCCTGTGCTGCATCAATCATATCCACGAGTTCCTTTCGAAGGTTCGTATATGGATTTTTGATAGTTTCTGCATTTACAAGCGCAATCACGGCACCGCCGGATGCTTTCTGCATCTTAAGTGCTTTTGTCAGATGCTTGTCACCTTCCGAAAACGGTGGATTCATGATGATCAGATCGTACTGCTTCATGGTATGATATGTAAGAAAATCATCTCCTACCACACGCATGTTGCTTCCTTTCAGAAGGTTTCGCAGATCCGGATTAATCTCCACGCAGTCGATATCAAGCTCTTGATGGTAATTTGCATGATTTTTTACGCTCTTGACAATATCGCCCTTTCCAGCCGATGGCTCTAATACGGTTTCGACATAGTTCATGTCAACTCCCTCAAGCATCTTTTCTACTATATACTCTGGTGTTGGATAAAATTCTTTATAATTGTTCATAATATTTTCCTCTCTTTTCTTCCGTATTTTGCGGATATTAAAAGAGGCTCCCATATCGGGAACCTCTTATGCGTTCCCATTGTGGGATATATTATTTGTTTTGATTCGGATACATCAATTTTCTCCCATAATGTCCATATAAGTCCATGCGGACTTAACAACCGTTATTGATACAATCTCAGGGTGGGAAAAATTATTTTCAATGCAAAAGTCATCAAACAACTGAGAAAGCACTGATTGGCCATTTTTTGATAATACCTGTGCGACATCAAACGATGTCTCTTCCATTTTCTTTTCATCGTTAAGAAAATCAATATCAACAGATTGCCAAGTGTCACCAGTATGTATTTCACATTCTGTCTGAATCTTATTACCTTTTAAAAATTTCTCTACATATCTCATAATTTTATTTTTCCTCTCTTTTATTTTGTAAACGGTTCATAATTATAACTGTGGATTTCTTTTCCTTCCTGATCCAAGTAACTTTCTATGAACATACAATTTTTGTAAGCTTCTTCAAGTGTCATTCTTTCTAAAGCTTTTATTGACTCTTCGTAGGTTCTTGCATCAGAAATCCCCATCTCTTCGTTGCTCCACCAAACGTCCCCAGTCGGTGCATTGTTCTCATCAATATCAACGTGGCAATATGCCTCACCATAATTGATTCGAATAAAATTTTCCCCACAACATCCTCCGCTGGTTTCAAATGGTGATTCAATCACCGCATATTTATCTGCATACATGCAGATTTCTTCTGAAGCATTATTTTTAATAATGTCATCAGCAATCCTTTTACATAAATCTATCTTTGCTTTCCAGATAATTCGCATATCTACCATATATTTTCTCCTCATTAACTATTAGACATAATGCCGGCACACCCTTTTATAGATGTGCCGATTAATTGTTAAGCTGCTATAGCCCAAACCCCTCTTTTAGCAGAAACAAACGGACCAGACTGTAATGTCTGTCTGACCTTATCCTTCCAATGAGGGTTGGACTGGCACTTCCGGTAGCCTTCTATCTCGTGATAGATCTTCTCCAGAGAAGTGTCTTCCTTAAATTTATGCATTACAGCATAAACGACATCTTTCCACGTAGCTGACGTAGAATCTCTAAGGTCCATCTCTTTTTCAACTGGAAGTTTGTAATTGATCAGGTACGCATTCAATGCTTTCTCAATCACATACATCATCTCATGTTGAATCGGTGTGAACCGGTTGTTATAGGTTCGTCCATCTGAAACGCAGTTATTCTGCATCTTGACATACGTCTGCAGAACTGTTCCAGGCATTACAATATCATTGAACATAGAGTAATAGACTCCATTTCGTCTGACATCGCCCATAAGAACTGCCATCTTCGATCCCGGTGCCATCGCTGCATAGTACTTCATGATCACTTCATTTAAAGTTCTCATAAAATCCTTCCATGGCATCTGTCCAAGGTCTGATATTGCCAATTCTCCGGTAGGATCCTTGTACATACTTCCTGCATAAGGGATCCCAATCTCTGCGCCGTAAGGTGGATGCATAAAAAGCATTTCTTTATCACGGAACTGATCCGGAACCTCATCCATTACTGCATTAACAGTAAGTATGTTGTTCCGTACCGGGTTTGGATTAAGATCCGCTCCAATATAAGGAACATTCATATCACGGCATACATCAGATCCGGTTCCACCGCCCGCAAATAATTCTGCAAGTGATTTTACTCCGTATCTCCATATGAGGTACGCGATGATCCATCCGCTGCAGTTACCACGATATCGGTTATTTCCCCATGGTCCACGATCTGGAAAGTCAAGAACTGTACTATTCTTTGAGGCAACATATGCCTCGATTTCTTGTCGATTCATATCGATACCTCCTAGATAACAGCCGGTCTTTCGCCGGTCTGTGCATTTTCTCCGCGGAAGCAATCACCGCAGAACTCCCATATTCCATCTGTAACTTTCTTGAATGTCAGATAAGTGGTCTTCCACTTACCATCATCGTCGATTCTTGTGGAATATGCCTCTCCGAATTGCATGCAATCGCTTCGATCACATGCCGGAGGAAGAGTATTTCTGCCGTTTTCAATAATGACCTCTTCAACGAGATCTCCGATCTCTAAAGCGTCAAAATACATGAGATCTTCATTGAGAACTCGTTTGCCATTATATTTTTGACAGGCAGTAGGGACGCTTTTTGCGTCACGTTCCTCGAGATAAAGCTTGTTATCCCTATAAAGAGACTGCCCCTGCTTTTTCTTGAGAATTTTCTCAGCAATTTCCTTATCTAGAATCCATCCGTTCTGACCGGCTTCGATAGTATAACCTTTTCGGTCATACACAACTTTATATTCCTTATTGAGATTTGCCTTTTCTTTCTTTTTCAAAGCTTTTCTGCAAGCATTGAGACGTGTTTTGTTATGTCCACCTTTTTCCTCCATCATCTGAATAGCGATTTCAAGCTGGTTTGTAGATGCTTCTACTAAAGCAGACTTAAAATTACCATCATCGGCCGGCAAAGATGATAAAACTTTTACAATATTCATTTCATACATAGATATTCCTCCATTTTGATGTTCTGCGTCCGTTAATTTGGCATCTGACATGTGGCAAATATGGTCCGCATTCGTTAAAGCTTTTCTTGCTGTGTTTCTGACACATTCGATCATAATTTTTCCTCCGTTCTTCCTTTAAGAATAAAAAAAGAGATGTCACAAAACATCTCTTGGTTAATAGAAAAAGTCCGCTGAAATAAATCAACGGACTTTTCTAAGTTACTATTTAATTTTTACTTGACAAATACACTATACCACATATCTGAGATAAATGCTATAGTTTTTTCTTCTTATCGTCTTTTGTGCACCATATTCCGCAGACAAAACCTCCACCAATGGCGATTACTGCAATTATTGAAGCCATAGTCATGCTCATAATTATTCCTCCCTTCTATACAAAACAACAACTTGAAATGTTTTGTAAAACGGATATACCGCGATTGTTGCAATTGCAAAATTACTATTAATGTGAAAACCTAGCATAATTGCGACAATCAAAATCATCACTGCAGATGAAGAAAGAAGACCGATTACATCAACAATGCATTCACTTCTATTTCCGTTGAAAAATCTTCGTCCATATTTTCTTTTCCATCCCACGCATTTGGATTATGGCCTAAAATAAATGTTTCTGCAATTTCTTCCGCGATTTTTCTTGTCATGATGCTACCTCCATTTTAAAAACTTACGTCAGTTTATTTAGAGGTTCCCATTTATTAGAAACCTCTAAACTATTTTCCATGTGGATGATTTAGTTTGCTTTCAGAATATTCCGACACTCTTCCTCGGCAAACTCTTTAAATTTCTCAAGAAGATAGCCGTTTGGAATTATATCCCATCCAGGATGTGGTCCAATCAACATTTTATATTCACAAGTGGTCAAATCATATTCCAGCACTCGGGAACCGTCCGGACTCTTGAGACTGCCGGAACCATCGCTATAATGAACCCAGTTGTATCCCGGAAGCAATTTTGCTTTTTCCACACGAGGTCTATAGATGTCACGGAGTTCCATCCAATCTCCATCTCCAATATCAAATCCTGTTGATTCATTGTAAGCGTCTGGATACTCATCTCCGTGTTCCAAGCAAAATGCGGTGAACATATCACACATGGTATGCACATCTTCCTCTTTGACATCGAATGTGACATACTCATCAAAATAATATTTGAATTCGTAGTCATATACACCTCCGTCAGGAATCAAGATTGCTTCAAGCTCAATACCAGGTTTTTCAACGCAAATACCTCTAGCGTGGTTCAGCCACTGCTCCTTGAGATATTCCGGAAGATCTGTAAAAAGCACGCGGTACAATGTGCATTCTTTAATGGATGCTCCGCAATGAAGATCATCCAACTTTTTAATAAGTTCCTCTTCATGTCTACATGCGGTAGACTTGAATGTCATTTCTAATAATTTCATTTTATTACCTCGCTTTCTCTCCATAATAGGATAGACAGAGGTTCCATGCACGGGACCTCTTAATAATAGATCCCGGTGCATCGGGTAATACGACTAAATCATCGTTTCATTCTATATTTCCTATTGCATTAACATAACACTCATGAAATACAATCACTTTCTGATTATTTGTATCAAAAGTGTCTACCCATGCAGATAGAACTCTATAATTTTGTTTACCTTTTTCTATAAGTTTAATTGCTCCTTCCAAACTAATACATCCATCTGACATCGCACAAAGCCAAGGTTTAGTATTTTCTTTATCTTGAATAAGTAGTGATACCCAATATAATTTCATATCTTCACTCCTTCCTTTATGAAAAAATTATGTTTAAAACACCATCCGACAGAATGTAATCTATCTAATGTTTGGTCAAATGTACTTCCAATCACACAATTATCCTCATAACAAAATCCTTTTTCTTTGTTAAAATAAATATATTTATAGTCGTCCAATCCGTCAGAAAATAACTTGTCAACTCGACCTATTTGCAAAGCGTTAAGTCCTTCCTGTAAAGAAACTCTAATATATTCATCCGTTGGCACAAATTCCATTTTAATCACCTCATCCCTTGTAAATCCTCAGTTCATTAGTTTTTCAAGCATAATATTTGCTATTCCTAATACTAAAATTTGGCTTCCCTCTTTTGATAATATTGGATTTTTAACTCCAAATCTTTGTTCATTCGTTAATACTGATGCATTATTGATTTTATTTCTATTGTTCATTTCGTCCCAGAGTCGTTTCTGTTCTGCATAATACTCTTCTGTTAATGGTTCATTGTATTTCATGTTAATTCCTCCATTCTAAAACCTTGAAACTCTTGTTTCATAAATTTTCATCCGCCCATATAAGTAATTTTTCATTACATTCAGGGCAAACATTGGTGCCGACGTTAACAAACATTATTCTGCCACAATTACAGCAAGTGACAAAATCTCCCAAATCAATACTAGGATTTTTACTTTTTTAATTCATCCACTTCTGGACCATCGCAGTCGATACATAACCAGATACAGCCATGTTCCTTAGCTAATCTCATTGCTGCAACAAGATCCGCAGGGTAATCCTCCAATGTTACTCCAAGTGATTCATTGCCGTAATCAGGAAGACATGCAACAAACCATCCGTAACCTGATTTTTCGTAAACAGGTGGCATCGGGACACAACATGTGTCATCGATGACTTCATCAAGCAGTTCTCTTGTGCTCTGAGATACATGTGCAGAACTAATCGTCAGCATCTGATCAATTTCCAGTACCTGTAGATCTTTATCCTGTTTACAGACAGAATTTTCTTTCTCATCTCTCAAAGAAGCTTCATCCGAACTTCGTTGAATAATCTTTTCACAGATCATTTCAATTTTTAAGATTTCATGTAATGTGATATAATCATCTGCGTTACAAATCCCTTCAATGGTTGAAACATCTTCATCCCATACGATTTCAACGACCCACTCATCATCTTTGAGATGTTTCTCAAGTTTGATCAGGTAATCATCTCCTTCGTAATCTTTAAAGATGCCTTCTCCAAACCACATCTGGAAAGTATCATTATCTAACCAGTTTGTGTAATACGACATGATTTTTCCACGGAATAGAATACCAAGTTTGAATCCCGCATGACAGAATCCGATTTCGTCTGATACATAATCAGAGATTTCTTCGTTATCCACCATTTCCTCCGGGATTTTAATTTCACTTGGAAGGTTATCGAAAGTATCCTTATCGCCGTCCGTATCCCATTTGATGTCATACGCAACAAGTGTCGGCTTCGCAGATGACTCATTCATAAAGTAAACACCTCTCCTTTCGAGTTCTTTCAAAAGAGTCGAAACAGAGGCATCTCTGATAATAAGGTCTCTTTTCGATAGACTTTCTACTTTTTGCCCAATTAAGTAGCGACCTTCTGCGTCACCGACATAATCAATATTTCCGGTAAGTTCAATGCCAAGTGCCTTGCACCTGTCTACAACTCTATCGAGACTGCTCTCAATATCGCCATACACCTCTTCAATGCCGATCTCTTTGCTATCATAGATTGGAACTCTGTCTAAAGAAGAATAAATACCTTCTTCGACAAGAATCTTTGCAACTTCGGTGACATTTTTTGAAGCCTGAATGCTTCCTGTGTTAACTAAATACATAATATTTCCTCCTTCTTCCCATTCAGGGATAAACAGAGGCTCCCGATTGCCGGGAACCTCAATTGATAGATCCCGGTGCATCGGGTAATACGACTAAATCATCGTTTCATTTACTTTAATACTGATTCATAATATTCAATTTCCAAATCATCTAGTCCATTTTCCTCTGCTGATTCAGAGTCTTTAAGAATGTAAAAAATCATATCGATTGTCATATCCAATGTGTATGATTTCCAATACTCTTCTTTTGTGATATTGTCATCTTGTGAACCTAGAAAGTAAAAAGCATTATCCCCAATTTTACAACAGATTCCCATACAACCTGCATAATCATCCTCAATAGATATAATTCCGTTTTCAAAACCTTTCTTAATCATTTTTCTTGTAATCATAATTATATCCTTCATTCATTAATATATCATTTCTAACTACATTTTATAATTCCTGATTCCAAAGTTTCTCGTTTTTCAATAACCATTCTTCTATTTCAATAAGTTCATCTTCGTGAAAAACTCTGTTGGGAACTATACAAACTTCTCCATTTTTATCATAAATGCTTCCTTCAACAAAAGATGCTGAATAGCCATTATCTGTTTTTTTCTTTAGTGCATGAACGACCAAATATCTTCCATTATCCAAGCCTAAGAGTTTTTCAAAATAATGACTATTATTTTCTGTTGATACATACAAATGGATGTCCTTTTCGTTTCCAAAATCTGTTACATGACTTAATGATATTTTCATAATAATTCCTCCATTCTCTTATTTTGAATCAGAGGCTCCCGATTGCCGGGAACCTCAATTGATAGTTCCCAGTGCAGGGAATTTAGTTTTTAACAACTCTTATTTCCTTACCACAATAAGGACAATATTTTAAATTTTCCATGTTTTCAGGATGATTCTTTGGACAAATTGTTCTGTGATCGTATTTTATCCATTCACAATATTCTGTCTCCTGCTTTTCTCCAAAACACTCCTTTAACAGATGTCTAACCCTTGCAAGATATTCATCAATATCTCCATGGATTATGCACCAATATCCAAGGCCATCGCCATTAGAATCCATCTCCATAATCACCTTTTTACCAATGAATCTCTTGTCAATAGGTTCATATGTTGAACAATTTTCTTGCAAATAATCATTTGCAAGATTATATTTTTCCTCTGTGGTCAAGTCGAGGATATACGTTGTTTCTGCATCCACTCCAATATCATCACACAACTTATATGTTGGAATAGATTTGCAAATCAGCTTAAATTCTTTTGTTATATCAACCATAATATTTTCCTCCAATCTTTCGTGAAACACTTGTTTCGTCAGATCAATTCAGAGGCTCCTATTCACCGGGAACCTCAATTGATAGTTCCCGGAGTACCGGGTTGTTCTTCTATGCCGCAGTGGCTGCAATTTCAAATTCTTTTTTTGATAATTTGAAAGGAATTTGTTCATCTAACTCTTGTAAAATAACGTAATCATCCGTTTCTTCAAGTAATTCACAGACTTCGCCATCCATGCATGGCGTTCCATTGTCGGTTTTCAGATCAAAATATTCCATATCACCATCGATTTCTTTTTTAATATATCCTTCGCATTTCAACGGAACATACTCTTCTTCATTATCAAAGCCAGTTAGTACGTCAAATAACGTAGCGGTGCTTATCGTGTACTGTTTCATATAACTTCCTCCTTACTTTTGATTCTCAACGTACTTCTGAGCAGCTTCAGCGGCTTCGTCTTCTGTTTTAAAGTCCCCAAAACAGATCAGATCGCACTCTTGCGTTTGTTCAAAAATACATTCAGCGATTACACCTTTTGTATCGTCGCCATATATTTTTCCCATTTCTGAAAGACTTTTATAGCCATAGCCTTCAATGAAACTGGTGATCTCGTTTTCATCGTAGTAGCGAAGATCAACGCTATCAGATACATAAATATATCCATCTGGCGTTTCTCTTACCTCTACGAGATCAAACGATGAAAATCCAGTGGCTCTTCTCCACTGCATATCATCTGTCTTTTTCCACTCTGTCAAGCCCAGCTCTTCCGATACTGGGTTGATCAGGACTTCGAGATTGTCCCAATAGCTTATTGTTGCATCCTGACTTGTATTAAGCCATCTTTCGGCAACCATATCAGCAAGTTTCTTCGAGTATGGTCGGTCATAATCTTCTGCAAATGATTTTACATCGATTCTGATTTGATCTTTTTCCATCTCGTTTTTTACCGCCTTCTTGAATTCAACCGGCAAAACGCTGATAAAGGCTACCCTTTTCTCGTCCGAATCCGCAAAATAGGTAAGAATTGCATCAACCATAACTGGCAGCATAATACCTGCAGTTTCCAACTGCTTGAGCGATTCTGTTGCCGCTGCAATATCTCGTTCGTACTTTGCTTTCTCTTCGAGATAATCTAAGTAATCTGTAGTTTTTACCCAGACTCCTTCGTCGAAGTGTTCATCGCAAAAATCACGACTGCTCATTTTTGATTTGTCGTAATTTTCACTGAGTTGATCTTCATAGATATATCCTCCAACTCCAAGATTGCTGCCCCAATATTCACCGGTGTCAGCCTCAGTTTTTGCATATTTCTTGGCATCTTCTTTACTGACGCTGTAATATGCAATCGCCTTATCCTCGTTATATACGAAGACATAAGCTCCTGTTTCTGGATTATAGAGATCCTTTCCTGCCTGAAGAAAATCAAGCATCTCCTTTCCAGAGTTAAATTTTTTTTCGCATTTGTTATTCATAATATGTGCCCTCCTTTTTGGCATAAAAATAGAGATGTCTTATGACATCTCTTGGTTAATAGAAAAAGTCCATTGAATAAATCAACGGACTTTCCTTAGTTACTATTAAATTTTACTTAACACATTTAGTATATCATAATTATAATAAATGTCAACTTTCATAATTTTCCTCTCTTTCTAAAGAGGATCCAAACGGGAACCTCTTTGCGTTTCCATTTGGGATGGTTAACTACTCCAATGGTTTTAAAAACTCATCGTATTCATGTTTTCTGAATTTTCCACTCTCATAGCGAAAATTGCAGCAAGCCAAAAGATCCTCAATCTTCTTCCGGCACTTATTCGACTTATGTAGTTCGCCCAAGTGTGCAATATCCACTGATGAAAAGGAATACCAAAGTCTGCCTGCCAAATCTGAGCCATCTTTCACTGACTGTAATGCCTCATAAAAATTTGAACGAATGTTGACATTATCCTGGATTTTTTTCCAATCCAACATTGCTAAAATTTCCGATCCGCAAGAAGCTCCCTTGATGATAGTCTGGATTATTTCTCCACTTTCCGGAAATTCCAACATAATCTCTGAAATATCATTTCGAAGATAGGTTATCACCTGATTCTCCGATGGTCGATTAGTGCCATCATACTCCGGATGGTACTTTTTCCATATCAATTCATCAAGAGCAATTGCTTTCTCCAAAACCGAACTTTTTTCAGCAGCAGCTTTTTCAGCAGCAGCTTTTTTCTTAAGCTGTTGCTCATATTCTCGGCACTCGTCTTCGCTCTGGAACTCCCATCCGTCTAATGCGACATATATAGTTTTTGTTGTCATATATTATTCCTCACTTTCTTCTTTTAGGAAACTGAGGTCCCACGCACGGGAACCTCAATAATTAGTTCCCGGTGCGCCGGGTTAAGATTAAACAAGTTCTGGTTGATTCTCTATGACATACAGTTCTTGTATGCCTTCGGGATTCTCACAATCTTGTAGTTCGAAAATATACCCTTCATCAGTTAAGACATTTGCCCACAATGGGACATCCTCATACGAGCCTCCATTTTTATAAATGTCACAAGACTCTTTTTCCAAACTTTTTAACCGATTTTTAGGTGCATTTGTTAAAAACACGAGAATTTCATCTTCCATACATGTTCCGTCCTGCAAGATTATTTTTCTTGGTTTTTCAACCAGTTTTTCATTTTTGTCTAACATATCGTTATATGCTTTAACAATGGATGCATGGATTTCTTCATAACTTGAGATTCCCAATACATCCTTTATACGTTCCTTGTCGCTCGGCGACAAACTAATTTTAACAACCATGACCGCCGTCTCTTTCCTTATTTAAAGACTTTCCATTCGTTTGTATCTGGATAGAAAAGGTATAAATAATTGATATCTTGTCCATTTGCCGTTTCAAATGAATCAAAGGTCATTGAGCCATCATCGTTGACGGTAATACCTTCGTCACTTCCAAAACAGAACAATGCATTGTCACAAGGCTTTTCTTTGAGCAGGTGGCAATCTTTAACCGGTACAAGATAATAATCGCTGTTCGGTTGTTTTGTCCACTCTTCGAACTGATCAAGTAGATCTCTTTCTTTCGTTGGGATAAGATTACTCCAAACCCCATTTTTAACAAGCGCCTGCACCTTTTCCAGTGTATCAAAGTGCTTTCTTAATAATGGAAGCTTGTCCATCCCGTCATTCCACTGCCATCCTGCAGTGATTGTTCCATCGGCGTTCTGAATGCCGATAATTGCTCGTGTACTCATACTCTTTTCCTCACTTTCTTCTTAATGGATAATGAATGATTTCCCTTCTTCTGCCACAAGGCAGTCATAGTCATTATCAATAGATATGAACATTTCTGATCCGTTCGTAATATAAGGACAGATCTGCTCAAATATATCCATCATGACTCGTTCCCATCCGTAACTAGCATCGAATGAACAACTGTATTCAATGCCATTGTTTTCCTTTGTGATTTGTGGATGACATTTCTCCCATCCTCCGAGACAAATCTTTAACAGATCTTCTAACGAATCCGTTGTCACGCCTTCTGCAGCATACTTATCAAGACTGAAATCAACGCTCGTCTCTTTCTTGATATATTCCTGCATAGTGGCTACTACTTTTTCTTTGGCATCAGGTACAGAAAACTGCATCTGAAGTCTTACATCATAACATGCTCCCATACGCTCCTCCTATCTGATTTCCTTTAAGAATGGACATCGGGTATCTTATGTTCTACTCCTCCATATACAAGTTCATTCGTTCCTCATCTAAAAACAAATTGTCGATATATTGCATCCAATCATCGAATACGATAGGGGAAAAGTCTTCAGACACTTCCTCGTAAAGATGTTTGTATAACGTTGGGGAATAAATACTAAAATCGTCTCCAAATTGATCAACTGTTGCATCTATGATTTCTCCATCCGTCACAATCCACGCATGACCATGTCCATTAAAATATCCGGTCATAATATGCACATCTTTTATATCAGTATAATTTGAAAGAATGTAATATATAATTGCACTTGCTCCATCACACCAGTCAGTAAAATCTGACCGCAAATATTCGTTTTCTGAATGGTTAAGAACTTCTCTTGTAATATCAATTAAGAATTTCTTATTTAACATTGTTTCCTCCAATCTCGGCGGCCATAACGACCGCCGCGTATCTTATCTACTCAAATGAATTCGAATGCCACGGAACTCGTAAGTTCCATCCTCCGATTCATTATTCATGTCATCTAAGATGACTGCTACAAAGTCATTCAGACCTGACTCTTGGTAGTCATAATTAAGAATTTCAGCAGCCTCCGGTGTGATGAATCCCATTGCAGACGATTCAGAACCATTGATTTCCAACGGATAAGCCTCATGTCCATTCATCTGATCGTACATCTCCATAACTTCCGCCTTTGTTAATCCATCAACATTAGGCTTTTCAACTAACGTGATTCCAAAAGTCTGTGATGTCTGTGCTTTTTCACCATCTCTAATGACAATTTTATCCCCCACAATCTCAATTTTAGATAAATCGAGATTAAAAGCGGCAGGGACAACAAACGAACCGCTCTGATAGTTGCCGTAGGTGTCGCCGTTCGAGTTGACGACCCACGCGTCGCCGCTGTTGCCGTAGTAAGTACCAGTCCACGCGCAGTTGACGGACGCGCCGAACGAACTGCCGTGACTCGCTGCTCTCGCAAGAGCATCTTTCCATAGCTGGTTGTCATTAATATCTTCAAAACCCGGTAAGTACAGACCATCAATGAAACTAACAGACTTAATCTGTTTCATTAATGCATAAGTCTTATCATCGTACTTACTAATATCATACTCATCGATATTATGAGTATAGTGGTTGCCATTACCTAAGTTCTCCATCGAAAAGCCCGGCCATGGACCGGCAGTTACACCAAGGCTCTGCATAACAGCTACATGATAATTTTCGTTTATTTCAACAGGCACCCATCTGTAGCCTGCAAATAAATACTCTTTATCAAGTTCAATGGTTCGCTTTTCAGACACGGCTCGTTCATATTCTTCTTTGGAAAAGTAAACCTTTTCCCCAGAATCAGACGTTCCAACGATGAACTTACCGTCGGTCTCGTCATGACACCACTCGCCAAATTCCAACTGTTCATCATTACGAATGATTACTTCCTGAGTTGTATCATTGATCAGATCGTAGTCGTTGTCTGATTCTCCATGAAATATCGTGCCTCCAAATTCAAGACACAAAGTTCCTCTTTCAAACAAATTTTTTAAACTTACACGTTTTTTCATAATCGTTTTCTCCTTTTAAAGCAAACTATAAAGTTTTCTTTGAATATTATCCGCTAAAGCCTCGTGATCACACGATTTCTCAGCGTCTTTGTTCGTCCCATCGCAGCCATAAGGGCATGTTGCATAATTGCAGTTTTCGCAGACACTGCATGGTGCAAGCGGATAACCGCATCGGCAACGTGTAACGCCTTTAATGCGAATTACTTCCTCTCTTCCGCAATCAGGACAAGTTTCGATTGTATAATCCTTTGGATCATATACATTGCCTGCAGCATCAATGACATCTGGGATAAGTCCATGTTCTTCCATGAATTTCTTGGAATATTCGTATTGTTCCGGGCAATATTTGTTAATATCAGCCAGGGTAAAACCGGTATCCAGCAAATCCATGAAGAAATCCAGTTCATCCCACTGTTTTTCTGCAGCGGTTTCAAATCTTGCATCTAATTCTGAAGAGAGATCATTATTATGCCAATCTTCAAGAATTACATGATCCGGTAATAACGAGCTTACCACAAAAAGTACAGGATCTCCGGTTGCCACAACAACATCTGCATCACTTGGAAGCTTCTGAAGACATGTCAGAAGAGATTCTACCAATATAATTGGTTTGTACTCGTTGGTTTTTTCATTTGCATAAGGTAAATTGCTAAGAACCACCGTGCGATCACTTTCTCGGTAATCGACCTGAATCAATCCATTCTTCTCGTAAACCCCGTCCCAATATACTTTGGCAGTCGGATTTTCGTTTTTTAAAAGTTCGATTGTTTTCTTAACTTTCATACATTTTCCTCATTTCTCCCATCTGGGTAAAATGAGACACCTATGCACAGGTGTCTCAACTTTCGTTTCCCTGCGCATAGGGTTGATTTTAATTACTTATCTTCAGCAATATGATGCTCAAGAATAAGGTTTACAGGCGTATCTTCATTGATGGTTTTTCCATCAGGAGTTCTTCTATGGGATTTTGTCCATTCCCATGTATTTTCTAATTCCTCAATCTCCTTTTGGATATCAGAATAAGAAAATAAACTGCCTGCGTGAATTTTTACATTATAGATAGCTTCTCCGACTGTTTCTAATTCACAGTCTTTTGCAATCTCTATCGCTGTTTGTATTTTCATAAACTCTCTTCATTCCTCCATAATTTTCCGGTATTGATATTCTGAATATTCGTCTTCATTCATACCAAGGTCACTCATTTTTTTAATTCTTTTTCATAAGCCTTTTGCGCTTGTTTGTCATATCTTGTCTGCCTTACATGTTCCTTCCAAGCAAGAAAACGTCTAATAAACAGCGGATATCTACAACTTGGGATATCGCCCCATTCGCATATGCCACATTCACACCATTCATCGCCGTCTCCAAGAAAACTGTCATAATATGAGCCATGATAAGGGCATTTATTACAATCATTTTCTTTCATGTTCGTCCTTCGTTAAGCTTAATTCATTTAATCATCTTCAGGAAATCATCTTCTGAGATAATTGGTACATCGAGTTCCTTTGCTCTTTTATTCTTCCCTGAAGTACTGTTTACATCATTGTTGATCAGGCATGTAGTGTTTTTCGATACTGATCCGGAAACCTTTCCTCCCAGTTCTTCGATCTTAGCCACCAACTCATCCCTGTTCACAAAATGATTCAGCTTACCGGTAATAACAAAGATTTTTCCGTTAAGAGAATTTGTATCTTCGGACACTTTTTCCGGAATCTGAATATCCACTTCCTTGAGTAGATGGTAGATCACAAGGTCATTAGTAACTCTACCCTCAGATCTCAGATACTCATTTCCCCACTGAAGCAGATTGTCATTTAAGACTTCTCCGATACCTTCAATATGGGTAAAGTCATGTCTGTTATACACATCCTCAAAGAATTTCTTTACATCTCCGGAATACTCCTTGTTGAACAGTTTTGCCTGTCCTTTTCCGATGTTCGGTATTCCAAGGGCGTGTATGAACGGAACAAATGAAGTCTTTCGGCTTGCTTCGACTGTAGCGATCAGCTTGTCATAGGATTTCTGTCCGAAGCCTTCCATCTCTACGATCTGATCTCTATAGCGGTCAAAATGATACAGATCCGCGAACTCACGGATAAATCCGTGCTCGATGAATTTCTGCAGCGTTGATTCCGACAACCCCTTGATGTTCATGCAGTCACGCTCTACGAAGTGTACAAACTTTTTGACGTTTTTTGCTGAACAATCTGGATTCATACACATAGCAACTTCTACCGTTCTGCCATCCCTGTTGGTGACTCTCGGATGAGTCTCCTCTCCGCAACACGGGCAGTACAACGGATGAGATTCTTCGTAATCAAGTTCATTCCCTGGTGTAAGATTCGCCGCAACCTGTGGGATGATCTTGTTAGCCTTGTAGACAGTGATCGTATCACCAACACGCAGTCGTTTCTCTTTTAATATAGAAACGTTGTGCAACGATGCTCTTGTGACCTCAGTACCTTCCAGATGGACCGGATCAAATACCGCTACCGGATTGATAAGTCCTGTCCGTGACGGACTCCATTCAATTTCTCGGAGTACAGTCTCGGCTTCCTCATCTTTCCATTTAAGCGCATAGCCGACAAGTGGATTCGGATGACGTCCAGTTTCCGGTAATTTCTCCGCATATCTGACATCATCAGATGCTACAACAAGGCCATCTACCGGATATTCAAACTGTGGTACAGCGTCAGAAAATCCGTTCATCACATCAATCAGATCACTCTGGCTGTCTCCGTAGAGACGGTATACCGTATCAAAGCCAAGTGCATCCAGGTAATTCAGCCGTCCCATAAAGGTGTCCTGGCTCTCCGGAAGCGGATCATCCATGTATACCAGTTTAAATGCAAAAAACTGGATCTTTCGATCTTTCATTTCTGCGCTATCCTGCATGATGATCGTAGCATTTGCAAGATTACGTGGATTGGCATACTGATCTTCCTCATTCGTAATCTCGTTATTAATACGCTCAAATTCTCCATACGACATAACAGCCTCTCCGCGGGTAACCAAATGTCCCTTATATGGGATCTTCATTGGAATACCCTTGATATAAGGAGCGTTATGGGTGATGTCACTTCCGACTTCTCCGTTACCGCGGGTTGCAGCACGGATCAATTTTCCATTGTCATAGGTAAGGACAATTGTGCCGCCGTCAAGTTTCCACATGACAACGGCCATACCTGCAGCTCTCTTTTTAAAGATCTCAGGAAATTCCTGAATATCCTTGGTTTTGTCGAGCGAAAGCGCAGGAAATTCATGCTTTACTATCTGCAATTCATCAACTTTTACCGGTGCACCAACACTATGTGTAGGAGAATCGGGGTAAACAATACCTGTTTCTTCCTCCATCTTCTTAAGTCTGTCAAACATGGCATCCCACTCATGATCAGACATAATTGTGTTTCCACCATTGTAATAAGCAGCAGAAGCCTCATTTAGTGTGTCAATACACTCTCTCATTTCTTTGATTTCAAATTTGTTTTCCATATGCTTTTTCCTCCTTTATATGGACTTGTAAATAAAAAAGACCTCTGTTATACAAAGGTCTGGGTTAGGCAAAAAAAGTCCGATGATTTTTCATCGGACTTTTTAGCAGTTACTTGTTAAATTTTACTTAGCGAGTATATTATAACATATTTCAACAAAAATGTAAAGAAATAACAATCCTTTGGAGTCTAGGCAGTTAACTGTCTTATAAAGCAACTACTTTTTTACATTTTTTCGAAATGGACTTAAAAACAATCCTTTCCAAAAATCTCTTCCGGACTTCTATCTTCAAGTTCTGACCAGTCAACCTTTTCGGCTACAGCTTCTACTTCTATATACTTCCCTTTATCAAAAAAAGAAGAAAAGCCTTCACTATCATTCAAGTATGCGTCACCTATTGCTGACAAAACAAGTTTTTTGTACTTCTCACTGCCAGAAACTTCCTTGTTATGGTCCTTCATTTGCTTTAATCGATCTTTTATACAGTAAACATCCTCATCTGTAAGTTCAACAATTCTTTTTACTTCACAAACAACCTCAATTTTCATTCCCATAAAACTTTACATCCTTTCTTCTCACAATTTTTTCCAAATTCCGTACATATATTATATATCCAAACAAGCGTTCTTGCAAGAAATTATTATTTTAGGAAACTAAGCGGGAATCCTCGGTTATTCAATTGCCGAGTAGTTCACTTTCTTCCATAATGTTCTCGTCCTCCGTTAATATGTTCTTTCGTGCCATGTTTCTGCTAATGTCATACGTCTGTGGATACTTTTTCAAAAAAAATTTAATTTTGTCATTTTTTATTTCCTTTCTTTTACTTATTATGAAGGTATATTTTCCCCTCTAAGTATATAGTATCCGTAAAAAGCAATTTTCTTGCAAAAAATTTTTTATTTTTAAATAATATGTTGAATAAAATAATAAAATGCTGTATTATCATGTTTATGAATGTTATTCATTCTAATAGAACAGGCAGTACCAAAAAATAATAAAAACAAAAAGTACTTTTTATCGACAAAACTGCCTGTTCTTACGCTCATATATAACTATTTACAAATCCATTTGGTTCAACTTCTTTTTTATTTTCTCAAAATCCATGCCACACAAACATATACTTCCATTCATAAATACAATACGAACCATATCCGGGTCTTCTTTCGACGAAATGCCGCATTCAGCACACACCCCCTGTGTTGCGCATGAGGAAGATATTAATTTCACAATCTCCATTTTATAAATCTCTCTTTCCTATTTAATTCATTGGTTTTGTTGCTACATTTCCTAATACAGAAAAAATTATACATACTTAAAGTTGACGGCTTATCTAATGTGTAATATTATCATATAATCAATTACATGTTAGAAAGGTTGTTTATGGATAATTTAGATCAGACGAAAAACATAAAAGTTCCGGTAATTGCTTCATTCTCCACAGATGGAAAGATGATTCCCCTTTATTTCCGATATGAAGAGAAAAAAATAGAAGTTGGAAAGGTCATATCCGTTGCTCAATCCCCCGCATGGATTAAGTTTGCATGTGAAACTGTAACAGAAAATTTCTGCATTAATTATTTCTTGATATACAACACAAGAGAACATTATTGGCTCTTTGAGTACCAATCATGAACTGGTAACTAACTTATCGTTCATATAACATGTCTTATGAAAATATTTATCATTTTTGAGAATATGTTATTATTTGGTCCACATGTATCACTCTCATTTTAACAATTTTAATTTTTTAGTCAACCAGACTTTTTTCCCATAAATTTAAAAACCATGTTCTGAATTCTACAATTGCTGCATAAAATAAGCAAAAATTGATGAAATCCATGTTCGATAATCTTTCTCAAAAGTTAATATTTGTATTTTGTATTACCTCAACAAAAAAGACAGCATATCAAATGCTGATATACTGCCATACCAAAATAACTCAACTATAAATCACAAAAGCGGTATTCCATAATCTTTATTTTCAAGCAAATCTTCTGCTGCAATTTTAAAATACTTTGCACATTTCCTTTGTAATTCGGTTTGATGTATATATCTAAATATCCATATAGCATAAAATAAAATACATAACATGAAAACAAAGCAAATTATGCTTGATACACAATCGAGAATAATTTTTTCATTTTTTCCAGTCAAAAATATAGCATATACTAATGAGATTACAGCAACAAGTGATGACAAAATTGTGAAAAAAAGGGTGATGTTCTCGTTACTGTTTTCGGACCCTGTTTCTGCTTTAACAAGCATCACTTTATTTATGTCACCTCTTGCATAGTCACGAATTATCTTTTTTGCTCCAGTTATGGGATTACCTTCTTCCTTTTGCAGCTGTTTATACATTTCTGAAATATTTATGATTTTTTCCTTCTTTTTTCTTCTTTTCTTTATTTCATTATTTTGTGATTGCCTTATTGTTCCATAATCCTTATTTTCTAGCAAATCTTCTGCTGCATTTCTGAAATATATGGACCATTCTCTTTCGAATCTTGTTTTTGCCAACTCGATAAGCCATAAGATACAAACAACTACAAGGGCGATTCCCAAAAGTGAACTCCATATTCCGTTTGTAGCTTCATTTTTTGATTGCAGAGCAGTCAAACCAAATGATCCAGTAGCCAACAAAACCGCCAAATAACTATACATTTTAGAAAGAAAAGAATTACCATCGCTAATTTCTGCCTCTGTTTTTATCTGAACAACCTTCGTCCTATCTCCTTGTGCATAGAATCGTATTGCATCTTTTGCAGTATTAATCTGTTTTCTTTTTTCATGTTTCAAATTTTTGCATAATTTCGAATACTCACTTCGTTCAGCCATACAATAATTCCTTTTTCTTTCGTTTTTTACAAAATTAAATCGTTTATCTATATCTGTCAATATTCTTATCTACAAAGTTCCATAATATAAAAAGTGACCACCTTACAATATAGTCACTTTTTATAATATTACTATTTAATTGAGATTACCTGGCAGCAGGAGAAGGAACCCTTAATTTTGCTCTGCCACCACGGATACGTCGCAATAATACGACATAAGTAGATTATTCCGTTCTATTTCATTTGTCAACCAATTTTTACCACTTCCATTCGTCTTTTCCAGTAGCAATTATAAGTTGCATTTTTATTTCATGAAAATAATTTTGTATTTCTTCATCCTTTAAATCCAGTTTACAGGAACAACTACCTAAAAATGGATGCTTTCCCAATTCTAAATTGTCAAGGAATTCGATTAACTGATTTAATGATTTGTTCTGTGAAAATATTGAACTCTTTTTTGTAGTATGTTTAATATTTGTAGATCCAGGTGTCCTACTTCCTGCAAACATCTGAAAAGCATTATCTGGAAATTCTCCGTGTGCCTCTAAAAAATCTCCTGAATAGATCACATAGTTGATATGTGCCCGTTCAAATAATTTTTTTACACGACTCATGGACTGTGGCGGAAACCCACAGCGGACTTTTCCATTCCCTATGTTCTTTAATTTATAACCTGTAAGTGTTGACAGAATGCGTGCACTTGTCCCCCGTGCAACATAAAACATTCCTTCTATCATTATGATTATATATTCGGGGTATTGTTTCACTAGCATTTGTTTTTTTGTTTCCATCTTATCTTTTTTCCTCTTTTTCTTTTTTTCTTCTTTCTTAAGCACCA
>ERZ1108170.406-NODE-406-length-35230-cov-4.500043_pt1 | contig 35230 bp, 30 predicted proteins | sample MGYA00403705_ERZ1108170 | MGnify/ENA primary metagenome ERZ1108170 (study PRJEB35170, sample SAMEA104062422) | human gut metagenome | biome: human gut; feature: human-associated habitat; material: faeces | place: Denmark | collected 2012-06-15 ...
CGCGTGTACAGGTGATATTTTTATGGCAGACAAAAGAGACTATTACGAGGTGCTCGGCGTGCAGAAGGGCGCGGGCGAGGACGAGCTGAAAAAGGCGTACCGCAAGCTCGCGCGCAAGTACCACCCCGACCTCAACAAGGATAATCCCGAGGCGGCCGACAAGTTCAAGGAGGTCAACGAGGCGTATGAGGTGCTGTCCGACAAGGACAAGCGCGCAAAGTATGACCAGTTCGGCTTTGCAGGCGTCGACCCGAGCTACGGCGGCGGTGCAGGCGCAGGCGGCTTCGGCGGCGGCTTCGACATGGGCGACCTCGGCGACCTGTTCGGCTCGTTCTTCGGCGGCGGCCGTTCGCAGCGCCGCAACGCACCGCAGCGCGGCGAGTCCATCCGCCAGACCGTTGTCCTGTCCTTCGAGGAGGCGGCATTCGGCTGCGAAAAGGAGATCACGGTCGAGCGCATCGAGACCTGTGGCGACTGCGGCGGCACCGGCGCAGCCAAGGGTACGACGGCGGAGACCTGCCCGAACTGCCGCGGCACCGGCGTCGTGACCCAGACCCAGCGCACGCCGCTCGGCATGTTCCAGACGCAGGGCGCCTGCCCGAACTGCCGCGGCACCGGCAAGATCATCAAGAAGCCGTGTCCGAAGTGCGGCGGTCAGGGCCGCGTTCGCAAGACGCGCAAGTTCAAGGTCAATATCCCGGCCGGCATCGACGACGGCCAGTCCATTCAGCAGCGCGGTCAGGGCAATGCCGGCGCAAACGGCGGCCCGGCAGGCGATCTGTATGTAACGGTCGCGATCCGTCCGCATCCGATCTTCACCCGTGACGGCTCGGATGTCTATGTTGAAATCCCGATCTCGTTCGCGCAGGCGGCGCTCGGCGATACGCTTCAGGTGCCGACCATCGACGGCCGTGTCGAGTACAAGGTCCCGGAGGGAACCCAGACCGGCACGATGTTCCGCATGCGCGGCAAGGGCATCCAGAACGTCAACGGCCGCGGCCGCGGCGATCAGTATGTCCGCGTCAATATCGAAGTCCCGAAGAACCTCACCGACAAGCAGAAAAAGCTGCTGCGTGAGTTCGAGGAGACCTCGACCGACGAAAACCAGATCAAGCGCAAGAGCTTCTGGGATAAGGTCAAGGACGCCCTGAAGGATAAATAAAGAACAAAGCAAAAGAGAGTGCAGACGAAAAAGTCCGCACTCTCTTTTTGCGTTTTTATCCTGCCGTGTTTCATAGCATATGTTCTATCCGCAGCGCCGCACCTGCCCAACGCCCGCCCGCAGCAGGACGCAAACGCCCTGCACCGACTGGCCGCGCACTGTCATGCGCGGCGCTTTACGCAAAGTAACCTCAGGGCATTACAGCCACCCATGAGCGAAACGACGCCCGGAATTGAGCCCCGTACCCTCGTTTCGCTGCACATCTCCGATGTGTCAGCGCGAAGGAAGGTAAGGGGAGTCAAGAGGGGACAGGAAACCATGCTTGGTGTCCTGTCCCCTTTTGCCCCAGCCGGTGGGTACCGGTGAGCCTTGAAAAGGCTCAAGAGCTTATCCTCTGCGTTTTTTGTCGAGATACCCCTGAAGGATCAGCGTCGCGGCCACCGCGTCCACATTCTCCCGGTGCTTTTTCTCCTTTTTCCCCGCGCGATGCAGGATCTCATGCGCCGCGACCGTCGTGCGGCGCTCGTCCCAGAGATGCACCGTCAGCCCTGTGCGCTCCTCGAGTGCCTTCGCGAGCGCCTGACACTTTTCCGCCCGCGGGCCGACCGTGCCGTCCATGTTCAGCGGATGACCGAGAACGATCTCGCCGATCTTATTCTGCTCGATAAAAGCCACGAGCTTTTCCACGAGCTTATCATAATTCCATTCATGAATGACGCTCGGCGAGCCGGCCAGAAATTCCGACGGATCGGAAATCGAAAGCCCTGTGCGCGCGTCTCCGTAATCAATGCCCAAAATACGCATATCCCTGCTCCTGTTTCTTGGGCAGCTTTGCGCTGCCTGTGATGATATAAAAGATTATATCATGGAAAAATAAAAAAATCAGTACTTTTTACGAAAAAAAACTTGACCGCACGAGGTGTCCATGCTATACTAAATACACCTATGCAGGTTCTTTTTTTTGCGCTCATTTTTCATGTGTCTGAAAAAGAGCTGAGAATGCTGTCAGAGGGAGGCAATGTGTCCCTCGCCTGTGCCAAAGGGGTGCAGGATGGGACGAAATATTAAAGGAGGTGCCGTTATCAATGCGCGTTAAGATCACGCTGGCCTGCACCGAGTGCAAGCAGAGAAACTATGACACAATGAAGAACAAGAAGAACGATCCGGACCGTCTGGAAATGAAGAAGTACTGCCGTTTCTGCCGTAAGCACACGCTGCACCGCGAGACGAAGTAAGAGAAAGGAAGTAGCTGCATGGCTGAAGAAACCAAGGCGAAAAAACCCGGTCTCTTTGCACGCATCGGCAAGTGGTTCCGCGAGCTGAAAAGCGAATGCCGCAAGATCGTATGGCCCACTCGTGAGCAGACGATCAATAACACGCTCGTCGTTCTGGCAAGCGTCGTCATCATCGGCATTTTCATCTGGGTACTTGATATCGTATTCGGTCTTGGCATCCAGACGCTGCTTACGCATACCACTGCCGCCTAAATAAGGAGGCAATATGGCAGACGCTGCAAAATGGTATGTAGTACACACATACTCCGGCTACGAAAACAAGGTAGCCTCTTCGATTGAAAAGGCGGTCGAAAACCGCCGTCTGCACGATCTCATCACCGCCGTCAACATCCCGACCGAGAAGGTCGTCGAGGTAAAGGACGGCAAGAGCCGCGAGGTTGAGCGCAAGCTCTACCCGGGCTACGTTCTCGTCAAGATGGTCATGACCGACGAGACCTGGTATCTGGTGCGCAACACGCGCGGCTGTACCGGTTTTCTGGGTCAGGACAAGTCGGGCGGCTCCAAGCCGATCCCGCTGACCGAGGAAGAGATCATCGCGATGGGCGTTGAGAAGCGCGAGATCGAAGTAAATTATGCCGCCGGCGACAGTGTTCGCGTTATCGACGGCCCCTTGGCAGGCTTTATCGGCGTAGTATCGTCGGTCGAGCCGGATAAGAACAAGGTCGACGTTACCGTCTCCATGTTCGGCCGCGAGACCCCGGTCGAGCTCGAGCTCGATCAGGTCGAAACACTCGACGAGTGATTACCGGCTGCCCCGCGCAGCCTGAAACAGCACCGCGCAAGGTGCTTTACGCAGAGAGAAAGACTCTCTGCCAGAGTGGGAGAGTGTAAACGCACACTCGCCAGCCACCACATTTTTTGAAGGAGGAACCTTTCAACATGGCACAGAAAGTAGTAGGTTATATCAAGCTCCAGATTCCCGCAGGCAAGGCAACCCCGGCTCCCCCGGTAGGTCCGGCTCTCGGCCAGCACGGCGTCAACATCATGGCGTTCACCAAGGAATTCAACGAGCGCACCAAGAACGAAGCAGGCATGATCATCCCGGTCATCATCACCGTTTATGCTGACCGTTCGTTCAGCTTCGTTACCAAGACTCCCCCGGCTCCGGTTCTGATCAAGAAGGCATGCGGCATCGAGTCCGGTTCTGCTGTACCGAACAAGACCAAGGTCGCTCAGCTGTCCAAGGCTGACTGCCAGAAGATCGCGGAGACCAAGATGCCCGACCTGAATGCTGCATCCCTCGAGGCTGCTATGAGCATGATCGCAGGCACCGCTCGTTCGATGGGTATCACCGTCGAGGAGTAATCTTCGATTTTGAAAAGGGCTCTCGAGCAAACGGAGAAGCCTCTGCACGAGACGCATGACGCGCCCCGGCGGCGTTTTTCCGGAGAGACCTTACTTGTTAGTTGAACGCATTTGCGGCTACCTGCCGCATACAGTGGGAGGGTTATTTAGTTCCCGCTTAACCACTTAAGGAGGATTTATTGTGCATAAAGGTAAAAAGTATGTAGACAGCGCAAAGACGATCGACCGCAGCAAGCAGTACGAGCCGGCTGACGCGCTTTCCGCCGTTGTTTCCACCGCCAAGGCTAAGTTCGATGAGACCATCGAGCTGCACGTAAAGCTTGGCGTTGACTCCCGTCACGCAGACCAGCAGGTTCGCGGCGCTATCGTTCTGCCGCACGGCACTGGCAAGAACGTTCGCGTAGCTGTTTTCGCGAAGGGCCCGAAGGCTGATGAGGCTCTGGCTGCTGGCGCAGACATCGTAGGCGCAGAGGACCTGATGGAGCGCATCCAGAAGGAGAACTTCTTCGAGTTCGACGTAGTTATCGCTACTCCGGACATGATGGGCGTTGTCGGCCGTCTGGGCCGCGTGCTTGGTCCTAAGGGCCTCATGCCGAACCCGAAGGCTGGTACCGTCTCCATGGATGTTACCAAGGCTGTCAAGGAGTCCAAGGCTGGTAAGATCGAGTACCGTCTCGACAAGACCAACATCATCCACTGCCCGATCGGCAAGGCATCCTTCGGCGCTGAGAAGCTGACTGACAACTTCAACGCACTGATGGGCGCTATCATCAAGGCTAAGCCGGCTGCTGCAAAGGGCCAGTACGTACGCTCCTGCGTCGTAGCTTCTACCATGGGCCCCGGCATCAAGGTAAGCACTGCTAAGATGATCGGCTAATTGATCACAAACAAAAAGACACCCGACAGGGTGTCTTTTTTGTTGAAATAATGCAATAGAAAGTCCGGAGAACAGGGGGAAATGAACCTGTTCTCCGGACTTTCAGCTTTTAGATTTCGGTTTCGCGATCAGCGCGAACAGACAGCCGAAGGTGATGGCGGCGGCGATGCCGCCGGCCGCACCGGTCACGCCGCCGGTAAACACGCCGATGAGGCCGCTCTCCGCGACCGCCTTGGCCACGCCCTTGGCGAGCGAGTAGCCGAACCCGAGCAGGGGGACGGTCGCGCCGGCTCCGGCATAGTCGACAAGCGGCTGATAGACGCCGACGGCCTGCAGAAATACGCCGAGCACGACGAGCGACACCAGAATACGGGCGGGCGTCAGTTTGGTGCGGTCGATGAAGATCTGACAGATCGCACAGATCGCGCCGCCGACCCAGAATGCGTTCCAGTAATTCATGCGCCGCTCCTTTCCAGCACGACTGCGTGACAGATTCCGGCGATCGGCTGTGACTGCTGCACCGAGGTCGGGCTCATCATCGCGCCGGTCCCGGCGAATATCATGCGGCGTATCTTCCCCTCGTGCATATCGCGCAGAAGCGGTCCGCACAGTACAGCCGCCGAGCAGCCGCAGCCTGACCCGCCTGCATGAGCGTCCTGTGTATCACCGAACAGCAGGATGCCGCAGTCTGAATAGACCGGGGAAAGGTCGATGCCGTCTTCGCGCAGCAGCGTCAGCAGCAGATCTGCGCCGACCCTGCCGAGGTCGCCGGTCACGATGCAGTCAAAGTCGGTCGGCTGTGCGTCGAGCTCGCGCAGCAGGCAGGAAAGCGTGTCGCAGGCAGCGGGGGAAGATGTTATTTTAGGACTATGCGGTCTTTCCATGCTTGCGGATATAGTCCTGCACTGCCGCATAGGCGTCGGAAAACTTGAATTTTATCGTGATTTTACCGCCCTCGTGGACGTAAATCATGTCGATCAGTTCGACAACGGCCTCGCGTGTCAGCGTTTGCAGATTGCGGTATTTGATGAACTGCGACAGGAACGAGTTGGTTTCATCTACGCCGTTCTGCGCCTCGTCGATGCGCGTTTGCAGGGACGCGATGCGCGTGTCCAGCCTGGCCTGCTGCTGCTCGAACTGCTCCTTCAGCCGATGGTATTCCTCGCGGGAGATGTCACCGGCCTTCCAGTCCGGATACAGGGACAGCTTCATCTGCTCGATGCGTTTACGCTCGGCTGTAAGCTGTGCCCGCTCGGCTTGCAGATGGTCTGCGGAACGGCTGCGCGCGCCGCTGCGGTTGATTTCGGCAATCAGCTCATCCATCTCGACAGCCAGCGCAATCTGGCTGCGGAGCGTCTCGAGCACGGCCTGTTCCAGACGGTCGCTGCGGATGGTGTGCTTGGTGCAGGCGCCGCTGTGCTGCTTCTTGAACGTCGAGCAGATGTAGTAGTGATAGCTGCCGTAAGGCTGGGAAATCTGCTTGCGGTTCATCGCCTTGCCGCAGTCGGCGCAGCGGAGAAAACCGGAGAACAGGTAGACCTGCTTGTGCGTTGGCGCGGTGCGCGTATCGCGCTCGAAAAGCGCCTGTGCTTTGTCGAACAGTTCGATGGAGATGATAGCCTCGTGCGTCTGCTCAACGGTGATCCAGTCTTCCTCAGGAACGGCCTCGCTGACATGCAGCTTGTAGCTTTTTGTGCGGTTTTTGCCCTGCACCATCGTGCCGGTGTACAGCGGATTGCGTAGAATGCGGCGTACCGAGCTGTCCGGCCACAGACCGTCCAGTTTATCCGATGCGGGGTGACAGTAGTTCATGCCCTGCTGCCGCTTGTAGGCGGACGGGTTCGGGACGCCCTGTTCGTTCAGTCGCTTTGCAATGCCGAGCACACTCGTGCCGCGGATAAACCAGTTGAAAATATCGCGCACGACTGCGGCGGCGGGCTCGTCAATCAGTAGGCGGCTGTGGTCGTCGGGGTCTTTGCGGTAGCCGTAGGACGCGAACGAGCCGATGAATTTGCCCTGGCGGCGCTTCAGGTCAAGCGAAGCGCGGACCTTGTTGGAGATGTCGCGGGCGTATTCGTCATTTAGAATGTTCTTGAATGGTACGACGAGATTGTTCACCGAGCGTGGGTCGAGGTAGCTGTCCACGTTGTCGCTGACCGAGATGAAACGCACGTTCAGCAGCGGAAATTCGTGTTCCAGATACTCGCCGACGCCGACATAGTTACGGCCGAAACGCGACAGGTCCTTGACGATCACGCAGTTGATGATGCCTGCGCGCAGGTCATTGAGCATGCGCTGAAAGTCCGGCCGGTCGAAATCCGTGCCGGTGTAGCCGTCATCGGTATACAGCCGGGGTGAGGTCATGTCGGTCTGCGTGTCTACGAACTCGGTCAGCAGCTCGCGCTGGCTGGCGATGCTGTTGCTTTCTTCGCGGTCGCCGTCCTCACGTGAGAGACGAATATAGAGTGCGGGTGCCCACAGGGTTGTGGATAATTTTGCGGACGGTTGTCCATATTTACTTTTTCGAGCCATTGGGGTGCCTCCTTCCAAAAAACAGGCGGCACGCTGATGACTGTGTTTGCACATTTATTGTACCACAGCGCGCAGCGTACCGCAAGTTTCAAGATATATTATCCGGTTTTTGACACTATTGCAGCTGCCTGCACATGCCGGTCAGGCAGGCTTGCAGGCTGGGCGCGCTGTCGTCAAACAGCACCTCGACCTCGGTGTCGCCGACGCGGAAGCGGTGCGGGTCGCCGATGGCGGCGGCGAACAGGCGCAGCCGCTCGTTCACCGGCAGGGTCGGGTCAATGCGCGCCTCGCGGATGTCGGGGAGCGGGCAGTTCGGATTGTTTTTAGGCATGAGTATTCCTCCTTTAACTTGGCTGGATGTATGGATAAGGCGCTGTATAGTATTTCCAATTGTATAATATATATACGGGCGTCATGATTACACGGATTTTTGACGGCAGTGACAGCATTTTTCGCATTTTTTCTGCGGTTTTTCACCAAAGTACTTCTCGATGACACGCCACAGGCATTTCTTGGAGTCGACCAGACCGTGCAGTGCGTTCAGGCGTTTCAGCTTACGCCGTATCGCCTTATTGCCTCCAGAATGAGATAATATACGCTTATTGCGTTCAAAATCAGCCTTGGCGAAGAACAGCACACAGCGGGATTTCTTTCCATCACGTCCGGCGCGGCCAATCTCCTGCACGTAGTCGTCCATGGAGAGCGGCAGACCGGCGTGAATGACGAGCCGCACATCCGGCTTGTCGATGCCGAGACCGAACGCATTGGTCGCGACCATGATCGGCTTTTTGCCGCGCATGAACGCCTGCTGCGCCGCCTTGCGCTTTGCGTGCTTCATCTTGCCGTGGTACTTGCCGACCGGGTAGTCGCGTGTCTTGAGCCACTTGCACAGCCGCTTGACGAGCTTCACGGTCGGGCAGTAGATGATGACGGCGCCATCTTCATCCCACTTGCTCAGCTCCCGCTCGACGGATTGGAAGAGCACATTTTCGGTCGATGGCTTGCGCTTACCCTTGCGAATCTTGCTGTTGTCAATGTTCTTGATGCACAAATGGAGGTTGTCGCGGCGCAGAGGTGTGCGGAACCGTTCGGCGTTTGGAATGCCGAGCGACTTGCGAATAAGGGAAACATCGTTGCGAGTAGCGGTAGCTGTCAGTGCAATGACCTGCGGCCTGTGCGGGAGCGAATGAATGAAGCTGCCGACCTTGCCGTAGGCCTTGCGGAAGTCATCCTTGGCCTGTGGCAGGATGTGCGCCTCGTCCACCGCGATACGGGTGAGGATGGGACAGCTCTGTAGTGCTTCGGCGACCGCCGGGCTGCGGAGCTGCTCGGGCGCAAGGTAGAGCAGGCCGCCGTGCTCGGTCATGTCCTCCAGCACGTCGCGGTGCTCAGCTGCGGACAGGTCGCTGTTCAGCACAGCGGCGCGGATGCCTTTGCTGCGGAGCGCATCCACCTGGTCGAGCTGGAGCGCCTTGAGCGGCGAGATGACGAGCGTCAGGCTGCCGTGCTCCATCACGGCCGGAAGCTGATAGAGCAGCGACTTGCCGCCGGACGTCGGCATCAGTACGATGACATCCTCATTGTTCAGGATTGCCTCCATCGGGGCCTCCTGCTGGAGACGCAGGTTTGCGATCCCCAGCTTTTTCAGTGCCTCGGTAAGGTGTTCATTAATCGTAATAGACATACAGATTTCCTCCTGTAAATGTGTAAAAACCAGAAAACCAACGAACTTCAGAACTTTTCATCGCCAATCCAGAAACCACTAAAATTGGTGTCTCCAATCTTCACTGGCCAGGATTTCTTCGATAGCAAGCCCATCGCTACCGCGCGTTTTTTGAACGCATCGAACAGCAGTTCGTCCATGTTGACTCGCTTGAGCAGTCGAAACAGCGAGGCGTTAGAAAAAATGATGAAGTGCTTGCCGCACTCGGGACCTTTCGTGGGTGTGTGCCGGAATGCAACGGCTGTTTGCTCCTCATCGAGCAGCTGAATGGCCTCAGCGGCGGTGTCCGGTTTCTTAATGATCTCATCCTCGAAGCGGCTCTGATCACCGAGCAGCTCGAGTGCCTTCCGCAGGGTTTCCTCGCGTTCCGCTTCGGTGCGCAACTGGGCTTCCTGTGCGGTTTCGAGACCGTCATAGGCGGCAGTGTGAGCCATGCCGTGCGAGGGGAGATTGGCTTCCAGGAAAATCCGCATCACAGCGTCTCGCCACACTTCGAAAGGATCGAGCTGATAGCGTGCGAGGCTGGTCATAGGACCGTACCAGCGGCGGTACGCCTCGGCGGCGTTTGCCTTGGTGAGAGTACGCGCTGCGGCGATACGCAGAAGGTCGAGGTCGTAGTTGGTCAGTGAATCGATAGTCGACGGAAGCTCGATATCGACCGTGTCACTGCGGTCAAATATGGTTCGACTACGGACAATCGGCACCGTCGACAGTCGCCGCGGCAGTACACCGCCGAAGCGCGTCTGCCGTTCGCATTCATCAAGTGCATCGAATAAAGGCTTGAGCGGCGCTCCGGTCGAGGTTCGTAGAAGTACCAAACGGTCGCGGCAGCCAGACCAGTCCGCGAGATTACCGCTGTCAAGCACGGTGATTTGGGGTGGAGCGGAATTGCAGGCTGCGCCTTCGATCGTAAGGTTCAGTGCTGTGAATGCGCGAGTAATTGCTTGCTCTGCTTGCAAATTCGGCTTTTTTATCGTAAAATTGTATGCAAAGATTGGCACCTCTGCACACGGAGCGAAGCTGCGGAGCTGCACGTCTAGTGCGGCGGTGATTACAGGAAACAGCCAGTCAGCGTGCTGCTGAAGCAGTTGACCGAGTGCCTCGGGGTTCAACTCATTGCTGCGCCATTCTGTGCGGTTTGACTTTACTGCAGTCTTCGCCGGGTGAGGGCACTGAACGGTGTATTCGGCCGGTGTCGGTGTAATCGAATTGGCGATACTGATGTACGAATCGAGCTCACTGGAGGTCAACTCAATGTTGGGCAGCTTGAACGTGCCTTCGAGTTTGCATACAGGGATCGCGTACGCGCAGCAACCGTCAGGGCGAACAAGCGCCAGAATGCGGTGACGGTGCGTAAACCCGGCCATCTGGGTGGCCTGTACGCCCGCCCAAAATGCGAAGCCCGGAACGGTACAGCCGTTCGAGATGATCGTGTTCTCGCCATCCCAGGTCAGATACTCATCGGCGTTGAGGATCTTGTGAAATCGGCGAGCGGAGTGATTATTCAGTTCGCCGGGACCGAGGGCAACGACTGCGTCGGTTTGGCCAGCGGCAAGGGATTTCGTGAGGGAAGGTGCGAAAATAGTTCGTGTGAGGTGGATTTTCATGATGTTTTCTCCTTTCAATGCTTTTATTATGACAGAGCAAGGAGAAAAAATATAACGGAGAAAAATGAGGAAAAATCAGAAAAGTTGAGGAGGGAGAGCGGATGTTCGAGCCAGCCCCGGATTTTAACGCCGATGATAAAGGCTGTGCTATCGCGGCAAAACAGTTTTACGAGCGGGTGCTTCATTATGCGTATCAATATAACGTTTTCAGTGAGCATCGTATCGGTGTGATTAATAATTGCTGCAGCTATTTGGAGAACCTGCATCGAGATAACAAACAGAAAATATGGCCGAAAGGCAGTCGGGAGCCCGTGGAGGAGTTCCAGAATGTGTTCCAGCTGCTGATCTACGCCATCTGCGATCACGGGTTTCTATTTGATGATATAGGATACTTCAGAGGCAGCGCTAATGTGGAAACACCGGAAAAAGAATGGTTTCGGTCGCCGTGGCAGGAGTCCGTCTACCAGTACCGCAAATTTACATTGGCTATGCGGCGGCGCAATTATGCACATCTGGAATTGAAGGCTCTGCGTTCTCATTTAGATGAGCACGCCAATCAAGATCGAAATTACGGCAATAGCGATTGGATAGCGGAAGAGAAGGTATCTTCTGCGGATGAAAAAGATCTAATAAAAGATCTAATAAATAAGCCGTATCGATGTAAGATAGAGGCCAACGCTTTAGCAAAAAACTTCTGGATGAAATCTGATGAGGTTAAGAAACTGTCGCGGCTGCTAAAGGCCATACATAAAGATCGGCTGCTAAAGAAAATAGAGCCGTTTATTGTTTTCATGGTTCTGTCCGGAAAGGTGTCCTGTGATGACGTAACAGATACGGCTTCGGTCAAGGCGATGCTGAAGCCCAATAAGAAGCTGTTTGGTACGGATAAGGCAGCAGAGGATTGCGCGTTATTTGCGGCAATCATCAAGGTTTTTCATGGGCAGGGCGCACAGCCAACCGAAATAAATTACTTGTTCGATCCATATAGTTTGATAGGGAATCTGCAGTATACTTATGAAATCGAGTTGTCAGATGCGGATTTTGTCAGTCTGGCACATTTATGTGAAAAATGTTTTGTAGAGCCGAGAAGAAAAAAGGAGCTGAAGAAATATAATCAGCCGCTGCATGATACTACACTTGGAGAGGCGTTGATTGCGCTGTTTGTTGTATTTGAGGCGCAGAAATATGTCAGCAGTGATGAAAAAAAGCCTTACGGCTGGAATAAGGCTGTTCAAATGCTGAAAGCAGCGCAAATACTGGATACGGGCGTGGGTGAAAACGCCTCAGAAATTATGCAAAGTCTGAGTGAGCGCTATGCAGTCGAGCAATATAGCTTTGTGTGGGAAGTATTTTGGTTGATTACAGGCTATATGCCGCCCCCGTTGCTTGATTGGAAACCCAATTTCGGAGGAAAAAGTTTGCTGAAAGAACCGTTCGAGTTATATGCTGTGTGCGACGATAACTTGAATGATACACTCAACGGAGTATATGCTCACTTTATTAAGGAATGGGATAGCCCCAGAATTTCACCTGAGCTGCGGTTGGATATTGCGAAGGTGCGTCGGACTTTTGCTGATGTCAAAAAGACAGAGGACTTTCGTCATGAGTTATTGGGAAAAATCAATTTCTGGGCGCTGAACACGGAAAACGTGGAGTTAGAATGCGAAATTGCGGAATACTGTTTGCAGCAATACCGGAAGTTAAGTTCTGACAAGGAGTCAAAACTCAAGAATTTGCAGAAATACCCTCAAATTATGTCTTATGCGATGGCTGAGGAGGCTGTAAAGCAGTTGTGCGCGGATAGTTATGCGTGTGTATTCCGGATGCTGGCTTCTTTGAACCAGTATTTGTGGCCAGTTACATGAATTTTCGACTTTTCAGATACACTATGATTGACGTATTGGAATGTTTGGCGCTTCGCATGAACTGAAATAAGATACTTATAACGGGCATTCATTCATTTCTCAGAGGAAATTGAATGAATGCCCGTTTCTAGTTGCGAAAAGCGAATATTTGGAAGCGGCGGTTATATGAGGCGTACGGATTTTTTAGACATTTTTCACCTGTTCTGTTCAAAATTCCTTGACTTTTCCATAGTAAACGAGTATGCTTAAAAAGCATTTGTATTAAAATTCGAAGGAGCGATAAAATATCCATCTTTGAATGATAAAGACAGGTGCAGAAATCCTATATTTACCACGAAAGAGGGAGTACACATGAAGAAGAGAGCTGCCAGCCTCGCGCTGGTGCTTTCCATGATCCTGTCGTTCACCTGTCAGGCGGGCGCTGTTGATGCAAACAGCGGCGATGACGGACAGCAGGTATCGACCTATGCGGCGCTCGAAGCTTCGGCACAGAGCGGCGGCTTGACCAAACTGGGTGCGGTTAAGTACATCCTGCTGGACTGCGGCATGAAGGAAACGCAGTTCCCGAGCGGCGACAGCGACTACATCGCTATGGCGAAGAGCGTAGGCATCGCAGATGACAAGTTCGACGGTTCCGCATCCTGCTCGCTGGAAGAGCTGCACACGATGGCAACCAGCACGGCAGCTGTTAACCTGCGCAATGCAGTAAAGAACGGCACTCCGCTGTTCGTAGACGGTGTGGCACAGCCGATTTTTCCGTACACGAGCGGCGTTCCGACCGAGGACGGCTACAGCAACGATAACAGCGACATCATCCGCTACTCGGTTTACGTTGAGACCAACTACGACACCGACGGCGATGGCAAGCTCGACCTCGTAAAGGCGCTGGTGCAGCTTCCCCGTGCTGCCGCTGAGGGCAAGTACAAGGCTGCAGCCATCTATGATGCACGTCCGTACATCACCGGCTGCACGGATAATGGCAAGGCTCGCGGCATCGATTATACCAATGGCGATCAGGGCTATAACTTGAACAATCTGTATGTGCAGCCTGCTGCACGCGAGGCTAAAGGCATGGCAAATACCATGGACACTGCTAAGAAAGCAACGGCAGACGAGTGGTACTATGTCAGCCCGTATGAGAGTGATCCGGATTACGATTACTATTTCTACGACTACGAGGATCTTGACTGGTACGACTACTTCCTCGTTCGCGGCTACGCAGCGATTGAGGTAGGCGGTCTGGGCACGCTCGGCTCTGAGGGCCTGGAGACTTGCGGCGCTGACGTTGAGACCGACGCATTCAAGTGCGTTATCGAGTGGCTGACCGGTGACCGTGCTGCTTATACCGACAGAACCAGCAATATTGCAATTAAAGCCGACTGGTCGAACGGCAATGTTGCCATGACCGGCCGTTCCTACGGCGGTACGACTGACTTCGCAGTTGCTTCTACCGGCGTTAAGGGCCTTAAGACTATCGTTCCGGTTGCAGGCATTGCAAGCTGGTATGAGTACACCAATTCGCAGGGTATCTCTACTGGCAGTAATCCGGCATATTCGGATAACCTCGGTTTCTACTGCGCTGGCCGTTATATTGATGAAGACGACTGGAACAGCATGAAGGATGTTTACCAGAAGTACCTCAACCGTATTTATAATGATCAGAAGACGCTGAACGGTAACTATGGTCCGCACTGGGCAACCCGTGACTATACCGCAGGCAACGAGGGCAAGAAGACCGACAACGGTCTGACTTATAATAAATTCAACTGCCCGGCACTTATCGTTCACGGTCTGAACGACGATAACGTTCGCACCAAGCAGTTCCAGCTGATGTATGATGCGTTTAAGAATGCAAATCAGAATGTCAAGCTGCTGCTGCATCAGGGCGCGCATATCACCCCGGACTATGACTCTCACAAGACCTCTCTGCTGATTGGTGATGAGACCTACAACGGTATTCTGAACAAGTGGTTCAGTCATTATCTGTATGACCAGAACAACGGTGCAGAGAAGATGGCAACCGTTACCGTACAGAGCAACATCGTTGATGGCGGCTGGTCCACCTCGGATACATGGCCGACCTCGGATGCTGTAAATGCAAATGAGCTGACTCTGAAGAACACTGCAACCGGCACGACCACCATCAACAGCAACATGACCGGTATTTCCAGCTGGCGTGATGCGTTCACTACTGCGTCCACCTCTGCAAGCGCAATGTACACCTATGATGTCGAGGACGATACTGTTATCAAGGGTACGGTCAAGGTAAATATCTCGGCGGCTCCGATTCAGCATCCGGATAAGCAGGCTGTCGAAGCAGCTGATTTCGAAGCAGTCGAAGCTGCTCCGCGCGGCGTGGATCATGAAGAGATCATGAATCCGGACAATCAGGTTGCGGACGAAGAAGAATATGACGCTGAAGATGAGTATGGCATTGCAGTCATGAGAGCAGGCAGCAACAGCCGTGATGCGCTGATGATGAGCGCAATGCTGGTTGACGTATCTGACGAGGCATTCCAGAGCTACACCACCAGCGTCACCGAGAACAAGACCGGTGCGGTCAACTGGGTCGGCAGCGGTGCTGAGGATTACGATGTAATCAAGTTCAAGCCGACTACCTCCAAGTACAAGATTATTGCACGCGGCTGGATCGACCTTGCAAACCCGGACGCAGGTTTCAGCTCTGCTTCCGCAGCGAACGAGATCGAACTTGAGGATGGCACGTACAACAACTACACCGTATATCTCCAGCCGAACTACTACACCGTAAAGGCAGGTCACAAGCTGGCTCTGGTTGTTTACACCTACGAGCCGGGCAAGGCGAGCTACTCTGAGAACTACGGTATCACCATTGACAATGCTGCACTGTCTGCCGTTATTCCGGTAGAAAACGGCACATGTGAGGCGAAGATGTCTGCTGTTGCTGAACAGTGCTATGTAAGTGCTGAGGCAGCAGAAGACGACGATTATGAGACCCACGGTAAGGTCACCGGTCTGGAGCGCAGCATGGTTGCAGCAGGCACGGAAGTCACCCTCACCGCGACCGCAGACAGCGGCTATGACTTCAGCGGCTGGACGGTAAACGGCGAGGCAGTCGAGGGCGGTGCAACGAAGACCTTCACCATCAACGGCAACACCACCATCACGGCAAACTTCACCGTGCATCATTCGAGCAGCGGCGGCGGCTCGTCCTCCGGCTCGAGCACCACGGTTTCCACTTCCAAGTCGGATAACGGTTCGGTTTCGATCGACAAGACCTCGGCTTCCAAGGGCAGCACGGTTACTGTTACCGTAAAGGCAAAGGACGGATACAAGCTCGACAAGCTGACGATTACCGACGCAAAGGGCAAAACCGTCGAAGTGACGGACAAGGGCAACGGCAAGTTCTCCTTCGTTATGCCGGAGGGCAAGGTAACGGTTATCCCGACCTTCGTTGCAGACAACGGCGGTCAGACCGAGAGCAAGTCTTACTCTGACGTCAAGACCGGCGACTGGTATGCTGACGCGGTCAAGTACGTTTCTGACAAGGGTCTGATGAGCGGCACGGGCAGCGACAAGTTCGCGCCGAGCGCAACCACGACCCGTGCAATGCTGATGACGGTTCTGGCTCGCTACGCGGGCGAAGACACTACCGGCGGCGCGACCTGGTACGAGAAGAGTATGGAGTGGGCAAAGGCTAAGGGCGTGTCCGACGGCACCAACCCGAATGCCAACATCACCCGTGAGCAGCTCGTTACCATGATGTACCGCTACGCTGGTTCTCCGAAGGCAGACGGCAAGCTCGACAGCTTCTCCGACTCTGCAAGCGTCAGCAACTATGCAGCAGATGCAATGCAGTGGGCAGTTGCCAACGGCATTGTCAATGGCTCCAACGGCAAGCTGAACCCGCAGAATAACGCAACCCGCGCAGAGGTTGCCGCAATCCTCATGCGCTTCTGCGAGATGAGCAAGTAAACCTCATACAGACAAAAAGCACAGCTTCGGCTGTGCTTTTTCTGTTTCTCCCCCATTTTGATCTATATATTATATCAGTAGAAGCTCCCGGAAATATTCCGGGGGCTTTATTTTATGCAGGAAGGAGAAAACGAAGGTGTTCAACAATCAAAAATTTCTGACGCGAGGGGTAGAAAGCGAGATTCCCGCATGGCTTGTTCATCTTATGTGGCACATGGTCTTGACGATGGAAGTCAAGGAAAAGGATTACCTGCAAGTGTTCACGCTGACGAAAACGCCGACCGGTCAGCACATCGTCCACGAGCAGGAACAGCCGCTGTACCGTTATGAACTCGATGTACCGTGTGACGATGCCGTAGATACGAAGGTGTTCGTGATTGATGATTCGACGCATTCTACTATGCTGCTTGCCGAAGAATATTAAGATTTACTATACGAAATGGAGGAACAGACAATGAAGGAAACCAGAATTTGTGCAAACTGCGGTACAGAACATCCGATTGACGAAATGTTCCAAGTAGAGAATGACTGGCTCTGCGAGGACTGCGCAGATCGCCTGACCGTAATCTGCGACCACTGCGCTGAGCGGGTCTACGAGGAAAACGCCGTCGAGGATGACACGCACACGCTTTGCGACCACTGCTGCGATGAGTATTACGTGCGCTGCGATGACTGCGGCCGGATTATTCACCGCGACCGCGCATACTGGGACGGTGACGACAACGCTTACTGTGCGTCCTGCTGGGACGAGCACTGCGAGGTTATTCACGAATACAACTACACGCCGGACCTTGTGTTCCACGGCAAAGGCCTGCGTCATTTCGGCGTTGAGCTTGAAATCGATGACGGCGGTACAGTCAACAGCAATGCGCAGAAGCTGCTCGACATCGCGAACGCCAACGCTGAAAATCTCTACATCAAGACGGACGGCAGTCTGGATGAGGGTCTTGAGCTCGTCACGCATCCTATGACGCTCGAGTATCATTTGAATGAAATGCCGTGGGCGGAAGTCCTTCGTAAGGCGCAGAGCATGGGCTATCTCAGCCATGCGGCCGGGACTTGCGGCCTGCACGTTCATATCTCTCGCCTCGCGTTTGGCTGTACCTACGAACAGCAGGAAGCCGCGATTGCTCGCCTGCTGTATTTTGTCGAGAAATTCTGGGCGGAACTGCTGCGGTTCAGCCGCCGCACACAGTCTCAGATGAACCGCTGGGCGGCGCGGTATGGCATTCGCCTTACCCCATCCGAGCAGATGAGCCATGCGAAGAATTCCTGTGCCGGGCGCTACACGGCGGTCAACCTCACGAATGCGGATACGGTCGAAATCCGGATGTTCCGCGGAACGCTCAAGCTGAATACCTTAAAAGCCACCTTGCAGATGGTCAATCATCTGGTTGAGGTGGCTGTTTCTATGTCCGACAGTCAGGTGCAGGATATGAGCTGGTTCGATTTTCTGGACAACATCACCGAACCGGAGCTCATCCAGTATCTCAAGGAGCGTCGCCTGTATGTTAATGAACCTGTAAGCGCATCGGAGGAGGAGTAATATGTGTAGTCTTTTCGGCTTAATTGATTTTAAGGAGTGCCTGAGCACCCATACGAAGAACAAAATCCTGAACACTCTCGCAAGAGAGTGTCAAGTTCGCGGCACGGATGCGACCGGCATTGCGTACAACTTTAACGACCGTCTGCGGATTTATAAGCGTCCCCTACCCGCTCGGAAGATGAAAATCCATATTCCGCACGGTGTAAATGTCGTGATGGGTCACACTCGCATGACGACTCAGGGCAACGCGCAGTTTAACCAGAATAACCACCCGTTCCTTGGTCATATTGACGGCAGTAGCTTTGCCCTCGCTCACAACGGCGTTCTCTGGAATGACAAAGAACTCCGTATGGAAGAGAATCTGCCGATGACGAGTGTTGAGACGGACAGCTACGTTGCGGTACAGCTTCTTGAACAGCAGAAAACCCTCGACTTTGACAGCCTGCAAGCTATGGCTGAAAAGGTCGAGGGGTCTTTCGTCTTTACGGTACTCGATAAAGATAACTCCATCTGGTTTGTAGTTGGAGATAATCCGTTGTGCGTGATGTTCTATGATGGCTTCTTAATTTACGCTTCCACGCAGGAAATCCTCTGCAAGACGCTGAAAAAGCTGCGGCTGAAAGCGCCCACCGACATTCTCGAGCCGCAGGAGGGCGAAATCATGAAAATCAACCGCAACGGTCGTATCACTACCGGCACCTTTACGCCCCACACGACGTTCGAGCACTGGTGGCGCAAGTACCCATTCTATCGTAGCTACTACGAAGACACGCCGACAGGTTACGATGATTTATTCAGCGTGGCGAAAGCATTCGGCATAACAGCGGACGAAATGCAGGCACTGCTCGATTACGGCTGTTCGGAAGAAGAAATCGAGGAAATGCTGTATGACCCGACTTTACTCCACGAGATGACCGGCGAGCTGCTTTATGCGTACTGAGGGAAGACGGTGATTTCATGGACGTAACTAAAGTCGTTCTCGGTGTGATGACGGTAATCGGCCTGCTGGCTGATCTGCTGTCAGATGATGATTGAACGCAAAAATACCGACTCATCAAGAGCCGGTATTTTTTGAGCATGTCAATAGAGTATACCCATATGAAATAACAAGAAAGTATGTCAATAGGGTCGTTTTCCGACTTTTGCAATATGTCAAAATGTACAGCGACCCTATTGACACCCATAATGTTTCAAGGGTATTTCGCATTAATTTTATGCAGGCAATCCTGTAAAGTTGCGCTGCCGTTATAGATGGCAAGGCACATTGCGCGTATTTCATCGGTCATCTCCAATCCTTCCATGCGGCAGGACATGGCAATGTTATCAAGAATTTCAGTAATGGTTTGCTGTGTATTCGGCATAGTAATCACTTCCTGCTGTTAGTTTACCATAATTATCGTTATGGAGAAGGGGGAAAAGAAATGAAAATTGGCTATATTCGTGTCAACACCGAGGAGCAGAACACCGCTCGACAGGAGGTGTTGCTGCAGGAACTCGGCGTTGACGAAGTATTCATCGACAAGGCCAGCGGCAAGAACGCCGACCGCCCGGAACTGACTCGCATGATGAACTACGTCCGGCGCGGTGATACCGTGATTGTCGAGTCGATCAGTCGTTTCGCAAGAAATACGCGCGACCTGCTCGACCTTGTGGAGCGGCTGACCGAAAAGCAGGTGGAATTTGTAAGCCGCAAGGAGGCCATCGACACGACCACGCCAACCGGCAAGTTCATGCTCACCGTATTCGTGGCTATTGCAGAACTGGAGCGCGAGTACATCTTGCAGCGTCAGCGCGAAGGCATCGCAATTGCTAAGGCAGAGGGCAAGTACACCGGCCGTAAACCAATACCTCTGCCGGACAACTTCGAGCGGGTGGTCGCTCGCTGGCGTGCAGGAGAAATCACTGCCACGGAGGCCATGCGGCAGACTGGAATGAAACCTAATACTTTTTATCGTAGGTGTTCTAAAGCTTCTCCTACTCCTAAATGTACGAAATCCATATGATGTATTCCGTACAACAGGAATACCGGAAAACACAAATACTCGATAAAATCTCTTAACCGTTTCGTCAAACAAGATAAAAACAGCTAGGTCTCCCATGGTTGAGAAACCCAGCGTAGCGGTACAGCATGGTAACCAGCTGCTCGTGGGTAATGTTGACAGTCGGGTTGATGCCGTCAGACACGCCGTTCGCCTTCGCCCAATCCATGCCAGTGTCCGATACCACGGCGTGCTATTTGCGGTGTCCTCGCCTGCGTAGCGTGCGAGAACGGTCATCAGTATGCCTCGGGTAGTTGACGTGCTCGGCGCGAACTTGTTATCGTTGTCAGCGTTGCAGGTGCATAAAGCAGAACTGCCCGGTCATTGGTATGACCGGGCAGTGTCTTTGAGGGGATGAAAAGGTGAAAGATGTATTTTAGATCAGTTCACAGAAGCCTTGCTGCGCTTGCGCTCCTCCAACTCCTTCTGAATCTGCGGGAACTGCTTGTCCAGCTTGAACAGCCATGCCAGAACAATGAGGATCAGATAAATCGCGATCGGCGCAACGATGAAGATAATACGGATGCAGCTTACAGCGCTTGCGGTCTGCACTTCTGCCATGCCGTTGTAGCCGCACATTGTGAGCAGGCCACCGAATGCCGCAGTGCCCAGACCGCTGCCAATCTTCTGACCAACGCCGTTTGCCGTAACATTGATCGCCTGCGTGCGTACGCCGGTTTTCCACTCGCCGTACTCGACCGTATCAGCGAGCATGCCGAAGATAACGCTGCTGAATGCGCCGAAGCCGATACCGCGCAGGCCCATCGAAATGATGAACGGGACGCCGGATGCATAAACGAGCGAGATCAGCGAGCCAAGCAGCATGGATACGCCGCTCAGAATAGCGAGCGTGCGCTTGGAAGCGCCCTTGTCCAACGCAATCGGGACAAGAAGCATCACAACGAGTGCGGGAAAATGATGGTACATGATAATGTTGCCGACAAGCTTAGCGTCATTCAGAATATACTTGGCATAGTATACGCCGACCGTCAGTGTGGTCACCTGGTGCAGAACGGAGCAGAACTGCATTGCAAGAACAGAGAACCAGTACTTGTTGTGCATCAGCGCTTTCAGGCCGACAAGAAGAGGAACATCTTCGCCGTTCTCGCCGCCGCTGGTTACGGTCTCGCGAGTGGTCATGTAAACGATAGCAAAGACGATCGCGGCGATGGTGCCGAGAATGGCCGCCAGCTTGATCCATGCGCGCTGACCGCCGCCCAACGCGTCAATAATGTTCATGAACTTCAGTGAAAGAACGGTCTGCGTTGCTGCTGCAATGAAAAGACGCACTGCATAACAGGAGGAGCGGCTGTTGCGGTCGTTAGTCATGTAAGTCGGCAGAGCGCTCATTGCGGCGTTTGCCATGGTGTAGACAACGCTCTGAATGACGTTATAGGAAACGAAAATGTAAATCAGCTTGCCCCACTCGCCACAGTCCGGGACTGTGAACATAGCGATATAGGAGATGCCGAGGGGAATGGCGATGCGCAGAATCCACGGACGGGCAGAGCCGCTCTTTGCGTGGGTATGCTCGATGATATTTCCGGCGATGATATCACTGAAACCGTCGAAAATACGGCTGATCAGAATGATCGTACCGACGGCGGCGGCGTTGACGCCGATGACATCGGTGTAGAAAAATACAAGAAACGAGCAGAAGATGGTATACATCGGGTTGCAGGCGATTTCGGTAATGCCGTAAGAAACCTTTTCACCGAATGAAACCACACGATTGCTGTCGGTGCTTACGCTTTTCATGTTAGCTGTCCTCCTTATCATGATAAACAATACTGCTGTCTACGCGCGAAAAACGGGAGAAAAACTCGTCCCAGATGCGGCGGGACATCTCTATCGTGGTTGCGTGCGGCATATCCTGTACACGGGTGAAGCCGACGAGCGGCATGTCGTCTTTTCGATAAATCAGATCATCCCAGCGCATTTCATAGGTGTGCCAGCCGACTGTCCAGTCCTGCACGTGAGCCGGCTCGATATGGTTCAGCCTGCGCCATGCTTCGAGGGTATAGGCTGTGCGGTTGCCGTCTGCCGGACGGTCCGGAACGAGAAAGGCTTCCTCGCTGCCGCCGAACATCCAGACGGGGAGCAAGGTGTCCTTTCGTGCTGCGACCTCAGGCAGGGACAGAGGCTCCTGTTCCAGATCGCTGAACAGAATGCCCGAGCAAGGCGCAATCGCCGCAAAATATTCCGGCATAGCCAGGCCGAGCATCTGCACCATAAGAGAACCGAGAGAATGTCCAGTGACAAAAATGCGGCTGCGGTCGATCGGATAATCGTCTGCGGTTCGCTCGATCAGATACCGGAAAAACGGGTATTCCTCAGGCTGCGTGTCCTTGTGGAAGATGTTCCAGGCAGGCAGGGGCAGATTATCACTGCTGCAGTAGGCATTTTCTACACACATCTGACCATAGCCTGCGGTCGGGTAAACAACCACAAAGCCGTTTTCGTCAGCGATACGGTTCCAGCCGGAGTTTTCCATGTAAATGGCGCCGTTGCAGGTATAGCCATGGCAGGCAAAGACCAGCGGAACCGGGACTTCGGGATGCTGACGGACTGCCTCCGGCACATATACATACCATTCGCGCAGCCAGCCATCTACCTTTTCCATGTGATATTCCACATGACGGTTGCAAAGCGGATCGTCATACATGCGCAGATTTCCGCCGGGGTCACCCATCCAGCGGCGGTGACGGCTGAGAAAACCGTTCCAGATGCGGTGCAGCATGGCGTCTCCGGCCGCTTCCGAACAGCCGGAAAGTGTACTCGACCAGACTTCGTATGCTGCAATATCGTTGTTTTGTGGATGCTCCGGCGGTGTAAGACGCCGATAGGCAATCGTGTCTTGTGTCAGCTGTGTGCTGTAATCTGAACGGATGCTGTACTTCCAGTACTGCACAGCTGTCTTGTCCTGTGTTCGATCTGCGATTACCCATGCCGGGAGCGGAATATCGCTTTTCAGAAAGCCGCAGCGATGTTCGGTATCTTCGAAGCCATCCAGATTGAGACAGTCATCCGCAGCCGCCGCCTGTGCATAAGCCGGGGAAACCGCGGAGTCGATCGTACATACGCCGGCATAGATCGCCGGGTTCCACATGGCAGCCATCTGCGCAATCGTTGCCCCTTCTCCGCAGCCATATAGGTACAGCCCGGACTCATGAATATTGAACCAGTGACGGTCGCTCAGCTCACGGAAAACCGCTTCGACATAGGCAACGTCTCCACTGGTGCAGCCATACGGCTCGTCTGTGTGCCATTCGCCTGCGAGCGGTTCGAGAAAGAACAGAACCGGCTTACTGCGTTCAGGTTCAGCTTCCGCAAGCCATTTCCAGTTCGTTTTCTCAAGCACATCATCTGCCGTCCAACCGGACGGGGGCAGGATGAAAATGCCTGCCGCGGCTTCGCGGCAGCGGCGCGGAATATGCACGAGAAATCGGCGCTTTCTGCCCGCTGTTTCCACCCACCGCTCAAACGTACCCTGCTTTGCCACCTGAAGCGGATGTGCAGGATCGAATGAGAGATTTACATTCTGATACATGTTACCACCTTTTTTGTTTCAACTTCCAACTGTCTGCAAACATTGTTGATGGTTATTATTATAAGGAATTTAAAGGAGAACAAAACAAAGATTATGTCATAAAATACATAATTTCATTTCTATATTTGCAGGAAGTACGAAAAAACAAAAAGAATAGGATAGAAAATGACGATTTATAAAACAGAATATAAATAAAATATCTGCAACAGAATAGTTTCCGAAGAAACACATCCCGTTGCAGATGTCAATTCGAGATAGGGCAGCGGCCTATCCGTTATTCAGTTCGATAATAAATAACTGCACTTCATGAGGCTGTAATCTGCTCTGCAGGACAAATTCACCCTTCTCATCCGGGCAAAGCAGAGTGGAACGATAGCCGGGTTCGGACGCGCGGTGCAGCTGCTCCACATCTGCGACAGAAAGATCGTTCGGTGCGCCCCAGCGCAGCCACTGATCAAACGAGGAGCCATGTTCTCTGTCGATGATAAACTGCTGCATGCGGTGAGGCTGCGGTACAAGGCTGTTTAGCTGTATACGGACATCCATTACGTTGCTAGTCCGGAATACGCGGTATGCCTCTTCCGGATATTCCAGCTTTCGATAGCGATGACGGTACAGACTGTCATAGTCGCAATAGTGAAACAGCAAAATTTGCAGCTGCCTTGCACTTCGGGTCACGAGATACCAGTCGCCACTGTATAAGACCTGATCGCCTGTACTGTGCAGCAAGTTCAGAGCCTGCCATCCTGCTTTGGGGATTCCATTGAAGGTGAACAGCCCGTATCCACCGTGGAAAAGGCGGTTGAAGGGACCGCGTTCCTCGATGAAATCCGTCAGAAGCCAGTATCCGAATGCTTCCACAGAGTCGTAGTTTTCTGCGATGCTGTGGCACAGCCATGCGGCCTTGTAGCAGGTATCACCGGACAGGTCTCGCTGCCATATGGTCGAGTTGCATTCCTCCAGCCAGATAGGAGTGTGTTCACGGTCGACAGCGCGCATCAGCTGACGCAGCCGAGTGCACAGGTTGCGCGTGAAGTGACGGTCGCCGCTCAGCGTTGTCGGCAAGAAATCCTGTGAAATGGAAGTGTTCATGAATTCCATGTCATCTTCCACATTCTGATGCGGATAATCCTGCGTTGTGATAAAATCTGGAAAGCAGCCGTGGTCTTCGGCAAAGCGAAAGAAATCCGGCAGAATATCCGCCGCCCAGACGATGCTTGCAAAACCGCCGGGACCGCCGAACTGAAGAAGGGGATCGACCGATTTCACCGCCTGCCAGGTTGACTGATAATGTGTGTAGAATTCGTCGAAGGTTACTTCGGTGAACACCGGCACATGGATGCCCATCGTTGTGAATTTCCATGTCCGCACGGTATCAAGGCCGTAGCGCGTGATCCAGTGCTGAATACTGCCGGAGACGAGCTGCTGCCATTTCTCCTGCTGCGCCGCAACGGAATAGTTGCTGCTGCGGCTGAGAACAAAAATATCGTATTTTTTTAAGGCTGACGGCATAAGGCCAAGCTCGATATACAGTTTGAAGCCCTGCGAAATCAGAAAGTCGGTCAGCAGATCGGCATACAGAAAATTGAGTACCGGCTGTCCTTCGCTGTTTTCCTGATAAATCTGTATGTTGTCATCGAAAATACCGTGAAAACGAATATACTCAAAGCCAATCTCCTGCTGTGCGCGCATGATCTGCTGCTGTACCGAAGCGAGCAGTCCCTCGCGGGCGTATCCGAAATTTAAGAGCTTCTGCCAGATTGGGCGTATGGGTCTGCCCTCAGCGGACGCGTTGATCTGGAGGGGATACAGCGTTTTCTCTGTGGCAGAGATGCGGTCATCGTCCAGCGGAAGATACTTGAACAGTGCGGCAAAATCACCGGCTTCGGTTTGCATGTTGGGGAGCAGGACATCCGGCTGCTGATTTTTACGCTGCTCTTCCAGATCCTTTGCATACTGCTTCGGCGTAACGCCAAACTGCTGCTTGAACTTGCGGATAAAAGCGGACGAGTTAGGAAAGCCTGCCTGCAGAGCCACATCCGTGACGGAACAGTGGTCCTCGCGAAGCATCGTAAGCGCGTGGTGAATACGAATGCTGCCGATATAGTCGGTGATCGTCATATGGATGTGTCTGCTGAAAAATCGGGACAGGTAATTCGGACTGACATGGACCTGCTCTGCCAGCTCGGGCACGGAAATATCCTCGTTCCAGCGGCTGTGGATAAGCTTCAATACCTGCGTGATACGATCCATCGAGGTGCTGGGCAGATGTTCTCCAGCGTCACTTTTTTCAGCGTGGAAATTCTGCTCCAGAAACTGAAAAAACTGCATGACAGCAGCGTTTTGTACCTGCTTTGGCGCTCGGTTGAAGTACAGCGAGACGATCTTGGCAAACAGACGGCGCAGCTCATCGCAGATTGTCTGCGGTGAGGCCTGCGCATCGACCGCCAGACAATCCCATGCGCTGTTCGTAAAGCCGGACAGCCGGATATAATCCTGCGGAATGTACACCATCAGCGCCTTACTATCTGCAAAGCAGGAAATTTGACACAGTTCGAGCGGATGGATGAGACAAAAGCCAGCCGGTGACAGCGTGTGCGTCTGACCGTGCAGAAGGGCGCTGACCGTTCCGCGCATGACGAAAACGAAGCGCACGCCGCTGCTCCACAGCAGATACGGCTGATCTTCGTGCAGTATGCTGAGTGTTATCTCATGGTTGTCATTAAAGTCCAGCGTCACGTCATTCACATCCTCTTATCATCTGGTATGTTAAGAGTATTATAGCCTTATTTGCACTGAAAGACAATATATCTCACAGGCGCTTTCCGTTAAGCAGTGAAAACAGCACAGCCGAAGCTGTGCTGTTTGTCTGTATAGGCTTTACTTACCCATCTCGCAGAAGCGCATGAGAATTGCGGCAGCCTGTGCGCGGGTTGCGTTATTCTTCGGGTTGAGCTTGCCATTGGAGCCGTTTACGATGCCATTCTCGACAGCCCCCACTGCATCGCGCTGACAGCATAGCTGCTGACGGTGCTTGCGTCCGTGAAGCTGTCCAATGAACCGTTTGCGGCCGGAGAACCAGCGTAGCGATACAGCATGGTAACAAGCTGCTCGCGGGTAATGTTGATGGTCGGGTTGGTGCCGTCGGAAACGCCATTCGCCTTGGCCCAATCCATGCCAGCCTGGTACCACGGAATGCTGTTCGTGGTGTCCTGACCAGCATAACGCGCCAGTACAGTCATCAGCATACCACGAGTGGTCGAGCTACTCGGCGAGAACTTGTTATCGCCGGTGCCACTCATCAGGCCCTTATCGGTGACGTACTGAATTGCGTCGTTGTACCATGCGGAAGACGCAACGTCAACGTAGCCGGTAGTGGACGGCTTCTCATCAGCAACCTTGGTGAAAGTTGGGGGAACCGTTACCTTGCTGTCCGGCATGGTGAAGGTGTACTTGCCGTTGCCCTTGCTGTCGGTTACGGTCAGCTTGCCGAGTTCGTAACCAGCGTCCGGAGTTACCGTGATGGCTACCGTGTCACCCTTCTTCGCGGTAGACTTATCCGCCGAGACCGAACCATTATCCGACTTACCGGATGTAGAAACCGCATTCGCAGACGAGCTATCCGCGGACGAACCGCCGCCAGAGGACGAACGTGCGGAGACCGTCAACAAAATTGCCAACATCATCGGTCCAGTAACCTCCGGAGTTGATCTTGAACTCATCTGCATGTCCGCCCTTAAAGTTGATACTTCCGATGCAGGAACTTGCATTGTCGCCAACGAAGCCGAACGAGCCATTTCCCACCGTCAGTGAACCGCTTTCAACGACAAGTTTCTCGAGACGGCCGTCAGTGCCACTGTCCTTGACGGTCAAATTGCCTTTATCGCCGTCTGCCTTGCCTACCGTGACCGTTACCGATTCCTCACTAACGCTGCTCATATCGCACCCGTTTAGGTCAAGGATATACGGTCCGCCAGTGACATAGATGGTGTGACCGTTCGTGACATCTTTCATCAGCGTGACGGTACCGTCTTGGTTTTCGTCAGTGAAGGCGTCATCAATGGCCTTATAATAGCGTGTTTGGCCATCGGCCTCGGCCTTGACAACAGCATCTTCTTCGGTCACTTCACCGTCCCCAGACGCTGCATCACCTGCTTCAAGGTCAAAAGACGCATGATCACTGGATTCGGTGTCCTATTCTTCAACGTTATTGTCGATGTCTCCATCTCCCTCGGTATCATTACCGATAGAGGTTTCAATTCTTTCGCCGTCTAACGTGTCCGGCTCCTCTGCCAGCGCCGATGTCGGCAGCAGGGTCAGACAGAACGCCAGCACAAGAAACAGACTTGTAATGCGTTTCCTCATGTGTTTCCTTCTTTACATAATGGTCAGATTTTTCCACACCTGCCTGACCATAGCGGGCAAAGCCTACAGTTTTGTAGAAAGGTATCATACCGTGGGTACCACGGTATGAGGGGTGCACCCCTCACCATAAGCCTTTCGATATTTTTCTGCATAAACTACCAAGATAAGTATAACAACCTTTTCAGTATGTGTAAATCATCCCAAAGTATGAGAGTGCCAGTTTCTTGCAGTCGTTTACGCACCCTTTCAAGCTACATATAGCAATTCAAAGGGGCACCTATACTTAGCCGGAAAAGTGTATGCAGGCGGACTAAAAAGTACTCGATACGCATACGACTTCTCCCGCAACTGATTGTGAGAAAGGCACTCACCAGACCATCAAACCTCATAAAACAGCAGTAAGGGCATGCGTGTGCATGCCCTTTGTTTGTTCTCTTCTATCCTATTCGGAGTGACACAGAAATTCACTTCATTAATTGTATTGCTGTTTTATTACGCTATTTATTCTTTACTTTTGGAAGCATGAACTGCAAAACAGCCATATCCCACAATTTCGTTCGCGCCTTATCAAGAATACAATCCTGCCAGACATTTTCAAGTATCAATGTCTTTAACTCTCCACTGTATTTCCTCATCCGTCGTTCTCGAATACCCTCATCTCGAGCAGCTTGTATCGGGAAAAATCCATCCCATATGCATATATCGTTGGGAATTTCCCAGTCTTTGAAATACCTTATCCTATATTGGACGAATTTTATTCTTTCCTCTCTGGTTGTTTCCGGATTGATCCACAACTTCTGATATTCGTCTACACGTGTTTTTTTCATTTCTTTCGCAATCAAATCCTTATATTGATCTGAGTATAGAGATTTATACTTTGATTGTTAATTGCTTTCTGAAGCCATTCGCTCTCCGCTTTAGTTAGTCCCTCTGTTGGAGGCGTTAGTTTTTTTAATTGCTCCCTTGTTAATTTCCTCTCCTTAGCAATTCTTGTATATTGCTCAAAACACTTCCGTATATTAGATGACATTTCCGAATATTGTTTCAAAAATACGGCCTCTGCATACTGTAGTGGAGAGTCATAATCTGTTGCACTTTTTCGATAGAACCTTCCATTCGTTACTCTGTCTTCAAAAGAAGCATTCATATCTATTAATGTATCAAATTCCTGCGTAAAAATAAGTCCCCTGTCCAGCAAAACCATGCGCAGCTCATCCTCGCCAAATCGAGTCCTCTGCAGAACAAATCCAGCTTTGGAGAACAACTCCTTCGATATACTCCAGTCCGTGCCGCCAGGTGCGCACTTTACCGCAAATGTCTGCCGCCATCTTTCTACCTCCAAGGCATCCGCTTGTGAGCCTTTCAAAGGCAAACCCGACTTGACAGTTCGTGCCAATAGTCTGGCTCCGTCCGGTTCCTGTTTTGCCTTCCCTTTTTGATTTTGCATAGCTTTTTCCATGACATCAATCTTCCTATTCCTTCATTTTTTGGAACCATTTATTCATATCAGTGTGTAAAATCCAGAAAGTTCAACCAATCCGACAACTTATTATCCACAAAACGCAACTTTCTCATCGTCATTCACATCTGTAGTCGAACACGGTTCGGTCTGCTATATTTCTATCATCAGCCGAACACAATCGCAATGTGAAAGGAGTTTTATTATGAAAAGAACCGCAAAATCAATATCCCCCGCAAATTTCCTCGCAAAATCCGTCGTCGCCGGACAGACCAACACGGTTGTTCACCTCGGGAGTATTGACTTGGCCAAGCACTCTATGCGCCAGCTGATTCAGCGTCTCACCGTCGATGAGCATCTGCAGTGGGCAGACGAATGCACAACCGTTCCGTACGGCATCACTGTTCCCGGGTTCGCTTGCTGGGCTGACACCCTAGGAACAATTGTCAATGGCTACACTTATCGACATCGCCTGCTGTGCCTATGCCGTCCTAGCGACTGCCGCCTGTACGCCATTCCGATGTCCATGGTAGAATGCAAGTTCATACTACCGGACATCGAGCTAGCAGATGGCGAGCTAGAGGCTTACAAGTACATCGCCGACCGTATCTCGCCCAAGCCAGACGAAATCACTATCAAGGTAACCCATCCGTCCAAGGCGGCGATCAAGGCCAAGCGTGACAACTGGAAGAATGAGTCCCTCGATCTGGACGGTTTCAGTGACACGCTGAAGGCGAACGCCGAGTGGCTCTATCCGATCCTTATCGCTGCGCTCGATACGCAGCTCCGCAGCTTTGACGGCTGTGACGACATTCCCGTCTTCTGCTACAATTTTACACTCAAAAAGGTAAGCCTGCAAGCAGATTCCAATTTCATCCGTGTGCTGACGGCAATGAATTTCACCGTGCAGGACGGCTCGTGCAGTGTTGCTCCTCGTGAAATCATTATCCAAGACAGCGGAGATCTCAAAAACTGGAGTGGCTGTCATGACCGTCTTATTATACTTCGCACTGTGAAGGGCAGCGGTCTCACACCAATCTTTGATAAGCTCGATACATATGACCGCTCCCGTGCGTACAAGGATGTTCTTCCTCCCCGGCTTTCGTCGGTTCCGATCATCCGCAGTAAGACGTTCTTCGATCGTCCCGATACGTTGGACTGCGAGCTGCCGGATGTCATCCCTTCGCTGACCACCGCCCAGCTGAGCGGGCTCCGTACTGCGTTCTCGCGTGCGCTGACCAGAAAAAATGCCACTGACGCAAGCACACGCTGGCACGAGCGTATGTGCAGTCCATACAGTTTTCTTCGCAATCCGTTCGAAGAATGGCGCAACGCCCTTCTCGATGTTTTCCTTGATTCCATATTTCCGAATCAAAGTCAAGCCAAGGAAGCTGCGGAAACCGACTTTCAAACCGCACAAAAACGGCAGAAAGAAGCAGAAGAGGAACGCCAGAAAATTCTCCAGAATGCGCTTGATCTGGTAACCGATCAGAGCCGTTACGAGGATGAGATCATCGACACGCCTACAACACCCGATGAAGGCAGGAAGCTGCTGAACATCGAGCAAAGTGCTGTTGCTTTCCGATATGTTCGTAAACACAAAAACGGTGACGTCAACCACTACATTGTTTTCACAGATTTCTCTCTTCTCCGCTTGCTGAAACGCGTTGATCTGACCGAAGAATTGTATGGTCCGTTTAAGAAACGTGCACTCAAGGCAGGAGTTATGATCATGAAATCTGCCTGTGCAAGACTTCACAGCCAGTCACTCAGCGGCCACTACTGGATCCGCTACGCAGATGATCCATCTGACCTCAGCCATGCTTCTCTGATGCAGGAGATGAGCAAGGCGGTAAAGACCGTCAGCGACAACAATTAAACGAAATAGGACCAAACAGGGCCGTCGGATTGCTCATGTATATCCGGCGGTTTTGTCTGTTAAAATACACTGTTTTTTCTTCTTCCTTTGCTAAAAATCTGGGGTATCTGGGGTTTTCACCCAGATACCCCAGATTTTTATTATAATCCTTACGCCTTACCACTATCTATTTTTTATCTGTGCTACCTCCATATTGATACGCTTGGTTTCAGTCTCAAATCTTATAGTGCACTGTCGCAACATGCAATGGCGCAGCAACGCAATAGCATAATGACCGATGACATCCAGAGAACTCGCAAGTATTAGCTTATAAATTTTATTCCACGGTTTTTTTGTATAGCCCATGTATGATTGCAGACCTTCATCGGATATTGCCGTTCCGGTATACGGTGTTAGCTGTTCCTTCATCTCCTTTTCATTTTCTGTTATGCTATCATCATATGCCTTTATGAAATCGACTGCACGCTGTATCGTCATATTTTTCAGCAGATAACCTTTTACTTCTTCTGGCATATCCGGATTTTTATAAGCGCCTTTTTTCTTCTTTTTCTTTGCTTTATACGCAGGCAATCCATATTCTTTTTCATTATGCTTGCGGTATTTTGACATCAAATAATTAAAATATTCTTCCGCAAATTTCTCGTTTCCTATCAGGGGACATGAAAACGTATGCGTTAGTACACTAAAATTAATGTTTTCTACATGAAAATATCTGTCAAAAATTCTTTTTCCTCTTTTATGTATCTGATTTTTTGCGTTCGTCTCATTATCAAACAGTTTTTTAATGTTCTCTCCGTATTTCTTGTTTCCGGTCGCGTCGTCAATCTCCATATCGAGCAGTTCATACCATTTGGGTTCCTCTACTCCTGTTTTCCCATAGTAATATTGTGCAGAGCCCATTTTCTGAAACACCTGTATCACACTTAAAACCGTGCGTCCAATGTCGTTGCCTAGTTCTTTCTCGATTAGTGGAGCTAGTTGCGATATTGGCATCCACATGTACATTGCTATATTCTGATACAACCATATCATCTGCTCTAGAGAGAAATCATAACAGTTGGCAATCTGTCTGCCCAAGTCAATAGGTTTGCACCGAATTACCTCAAACATTTTCGCCTTTAATTCTACCCATATTGTTTGCTCTTGATCCGTTTCCGCCGATGTATTCATCTCATCCCCATTATTGAAGTCAATAACATCAGTATCTATTTCATCTTCATCCGGCCGTTTATCCTTAGGACTGCCAAACACCAACTGGTATACTTCGTTAGCAGAAACTGAGATCTTGCATGGCGTGTATATTTTACAAAGTTCCCCCGCTAGCGTCTCCTCGATTTCTTTATACAATGCTATTGCTGATTTATAAAGATGTCGCGTATCCAATACAGATCTGTCCCATGATGGAAGACCTAAATCCGGCTCTGCTATCTTTTCCAAGGCACAACTTCTACTTCTATTCACTTGCCGAACAGCATCATACGCCAATGCCCCGGGAAGTACCGGATACATCTCACGCCCTTTCTTAATCACATTCTCCCAACGGTATGTACAGGGGCTGTTCTCAAGCCATGAAATATCTTTTACCTCATTATGGAACTGCTCGTACAGTCGCTTCATAACATCTTCTAAGTCATTCCAAAATGAAGTATCGTTATCTATATCCGTTTTTTTATTCTTATTAGACTGCGTAAATACTTTCTTTCTCATCTGTTCTAGGAAACAGTGCTTCCATAATTCATCTTCCTGGCATTCTCGAAGCTTTTTCAATGTCTTTCGAGGACTGCAGGATGCGATATTCAGGCTATACGTTAACAGCAGTACCAAGGTTTCCTGCATCTGCTGCAGCTCGTCATCTGCTATGCCGTTTTTATTCGCGTACTCAATAACCTTGATAAGTAGCGCAATCGTTCCTTCTCCTGGTGCTTCTCCAAATTTTTCGAGGAATTTTTCAACTCTCCGGATGCGATCGTTATATAATTTTATCACAATATCTGATGATAATACATTCAGTTCTAACCCATTTTCGACAACAAAATCGGTCATTTCACAAATTCGTTTATCCATCGCTATTTTCGCCTCAATTCGTATTTTTACAAATTTCCGTATATTTTCGCTGAATTCTGCCGATTATCTGTAATTCATTTTATACCTATCTCTATGCTATAATAATATCGTTGAAAAAGCAATAACCTTTTCGAATTCTATTACTTTTTCACACGCAAACCGGTTTGCCGACGTTGGGGACGCCCAATGTCAAAAATCCAAATTACGAAGGAGGCACGGCTCATGGAGATCCGTCGTCCGGAGCACCCGCTCGTCTATATGAAGAGCGTCAAGCCCCGCGGCCGCAAACATGGCCGCAAATGCAGCAAGCGCGATTCCGAGGCTGCACCGCAGCTGACAGTCAACGTTCTGCTGCTCCCATCCCGTCATCAGCCCTCCGCCCCGGTTCTGACCGAGGCAGACGGCGCCACCATTATCGACATTACCAATTCTGAGGAGGATTAACCCATGGCAAACCATATCAATCGTTCTAAAGACCCCGAAGCAACCGTTAAGACCACCATTCAGTCCCGTGACACGGAGCCGATTCAGGTCTGCGTCATGCGCATTCCGGTTCCCGGCTCGTCCGGCGAAGGCGAACCGATGATCGCAGAGCGTCATACGCTCTCCGACGAGGAAATTGCTGGCTTTAAGCATCTGCACGATCAGATTGCCTCTTTGGAGACGCAGATGTACGACCCGGGAACCGGCTGCGTTTACGAGAACCGTGAGGAGTTCCCCATTGGCGCAGATCCGTTTTATGATCTCGCCGTCCATCTTTCCCGTATCTTTTCGGAAAGCATCGAGGAGGGCTGCGATCATGAGTAAGAACAACGCTCCCTCTGTATACGCTGAAATCAGCAGGATCTATCACGATCCTGCTGCCAGCTCCCTCGTACCGCCGCTCGCGAAGATTGATTTCCTGTTCGATAACGGCAGCATGGCGACGGCATTTCTGCCGTCCGACCAGCTGACAACATCCGGATTGAAGAAGGCTGTTCCTCGTCTGCGCGGTCTGCCCGATATCCGTCCGCTTGTCTGCGAACTGACCACGCAGTTTGCGGATATCATGGATGGCACTGTTTCCAATTTTGAAACTTTCTCTGGTCTGCTGCTGCCCCGTACGGGGCTGCAGCGTCTGCCGGACGGTCATTCCTTGTATGTGCTGGGCGATCAGCTAATCGGACCGATTACTACGCCGGTCCTTCCACGTCCGCCGGTAAGCTATCACATGATGCTGTCTCCCATCCAGCATCCGCTCGCGGCGCTGTTCTCCGAGCTGGTTTACTGCTCTTCTGTTGTGGTAGCACCGATCATCTTTCTGTTTGCTACGCTCTTGCGTTCCTGGATCAATGAGATTACACCGTCCTGGCAGGCCGTGCTGGCTATCACAGGCGGTCAGGGTCTGGGCAAGACTACTCTTGCGCGTAAGATTACCGACTGGATTTGCGACTCGCAGAATAAACCTGCCCTGCTGTACAGCGCCGGCAGCACACCGGCTGCTATTCACGACACCATGGTCACCGCACGTGATCTGCCTCTTGTGATAGATGACCTGTGCCTGTCGGCGAGCCCCAAGCTCCAGCAGAAATATCGTGATTTAGGTGCACAGTTCGTTCGCGAGGGCACTAATGCGTCCGGTATCTCTAAAAAAGCTGGCAATCAGACTATGTCATTCTCCTGCAACGCCGGAATTATTCTGACCGCCGAGTTTGCTCTCGAGAACCCTTCGGACATTACGCGATGCATTTTTATCCCCCTCACACAGCCTCCTGTTGTGGCGTCTTCTCTGACGCCGGAGCTGATCGGCGCTGCCTGCCGTCGTTTTATCGAATGGTTCCTACAGCATGAGTCCGAGGCGGCTGAGAATTTCCGGAAAATCAATTCTGAGGAGAAGCCGGACGACATGCATCCTCGCGTATTCCACAATTTTCTCATTCTGCGTACTGTGTTCTCTCTGGCACTTCGCGCAGCCCGTGAAGACGGACTGTCTGCTTCGTCGGCCGAGCCGATTACAGCACGGTATGAG